>JGI24746J21847_1000079_pt1 | contig 10401 bp, 8 predicted proteins | sample KBSMiscanthusM5_FD_21847 | JGI IMG/M metagenome (IMG submission 21847) | reverse complement strand
CCGCCCAGCCGAGCGCGACGTCGACCCAGTAGTGGTTGCCGGTGACGATCACGACCCAGGCGACGAGCAGCGGCCAGGCGGCCCAGAGCGCCTTCAGCGCCGGGTGGCGCACGAGCTGGAAGCCGGTCGCCCCGATCATCAGCGCGAAGGCGCAGTGCAGGCTCGGCACCGCCGCGTAGGGGTTGATCAGGAGCTTGGTCAGGGCCGAGTCGTGGTTGACGCTGGAGAAGTCGTTGATCGTGTCCACGAACCCGTACTCGGGGAACATCCGCGGCGGCGCGGTCGGGTAGAGCACGTAGCCGACGAGGGCCAGCCCCATCGAGGTCGCGAACATGTTGCGGACGAAGTAGAAGGACTCGTTGCGGAAGAAGTAGAGCCAGACGAAGAAGCCGAGCACGACCGCGAACTGGCTGTTCATGTAGACCTGGTTGGCGAAGTCCATCACCCACTGGGCGGGCAGGAAGAGGGCCTGCAGGTCGGGCTCGAAGAAGGTGCCGGTGGCGCGCTCGAGGTCGATCACCTGCTGGCCGTGGGCCATGGCGACCGACTCCTTGCCGTCGGCGATCCCGCGGGCGACCTCGTAGGCCGTATTGACGAACAGCACGAGGGCGATCTGGCGACCGAGGTCGCCCCACCCGCGCGGAAGCCGCGCTCCTATCGCCGCCCAGAGCCGGAGCATCCCCGAATTGTAATCCGGCCGTCACAGGACCCTCACGAGAGGGCAATAGGGTCCGCGGCGATGACCTGGACGAGGCCGAGACGGCAGCGGGTGCGGGCGATTCGCGACCGGCTGCGCGAGATGTACGGGCAGCCGGTGAACGAGCCCCACGGCCACCCGATCGCCGAGCTGATCAAGACCGTCCTCTCCCAGCACACCAACGACCGCAACCGCGACCGCGCCTTCGCCCGGCTGCGCGAGCGCTTCCCCACCTGGGAGGAGGTCCGCGAGGCGCCGCTCGAGGAGCTCGAGGAGGCGATCCGCCCCGGCGGCCTCGCCAGGCAGAAGGCGCCCCGTATCCAGGCGATCCTGGAGCGGCTCGGCGACCATCCCGACCTCGACTGGACGCGGACGGCGCCGCGCGAGGAGTCGCTCGACTTCCTGCTCTCGCTGCCGGGCGTCGGGCGCAAAACCGCCGCCTGCGTCCTGATCTTCACCTGGGGCATCCCGGAGATCCCCGTCGACGTCCACGTGCACCGGGTCGGCGGCCGGCTCGGGCTCTTCCCGGAAGGCGCCTCGTTCGAGCGCGCCCACGACGAGATGCTGGCGGCGGTAGACCCCGGCGACGCCTACGAGCTGCACGTCAACCTGATCCGGCACGGGCGCACGATCTGCCGGCCGAAACCCCGCTGCGGCGAGTGCGCGCTGCGGCGCATGTGTCCCTGGTACCGTGCCCGGCGCGCATGAGCAAGAAGACCTTCGTCACCTTCGGACTCCTGGTCGTCTTCCTGGCCGTCCTCATCCCCTGGCTGGCCTTCCGCGCCGACGGCGAGTCGGCTCCGGAAGCGCACGTGCCGAGCGAACTGGACGACGCCAAGGCACTCTTCGACATCAACTGCGGCGGCTGCCACACCCTCTACGCCGCCGAGACCGACGGCAACTTCGGACCCGACCTCGACGCGCTGCTGGCCCCCGCCGGGCCGGTGGAAGGCGACTCGGCCAAGACGAACGAAGGCCGCGTCCTAACCGCGATCGAAAAAGGCGTCGACTCCACGACCGAGCCGGGGCGGATGCCGGCCGGCATCCTCAACGGCGAGCAGGCCGAAGAAGTGGCCGAGTTCGTCGCCCGCACCGCCGGCCAGGGCTAGGCCCCGACGGCCGGCGGGCCGAAAACCGCTCTATGTCAGCGGGAATCGGCCCATCGGCGGGGGAGGTCGGCTAGCGGTGGAAGCGCAGGGCGCTGAAGACGCCCGCGTGGTCTGAGCTCCAGAAGCCGTTGACCGGCAGCAGCCCGGTGACGAGCGAGCTCTGCAGTGTGATCAGCTCCGGGGCGTTCGTCATCACGTGGTCGACCTGGTGGTCGAAGTCGCTCACGGCGCCGCCGGCTCCGACCGCCAGCAATGACGATTTGAGGCAGCAGCTGAGCGGGTCGTCCGTGCTGCGCTCGACGAAGCCCGCCCCGAGCAGCACTTCATAGGCTTGGCGGTTGACCGGCGTGACCGTGTCGTCGTCGGAGTTGAGGTCGCCGACCAGGACGACCGGCAGCTCTCCGGTCGCCGGGCCGTCCGGCGCGACCAGCTCGGCCGCCTGCGCGGCGCGGATGTTGGGCTCGAACGCCTCCAGGTGCGTGTTGACGAAGCGGAACGCGCCGCTGCCGCGCACCCTTGCGTCGACCGCCGTCCAGCCGCGTTTAACCGCGACCGGCTGCCCGGCGATTTCCAGTTCGAGCAGGGTTTTGAAGTTGCCGCCCTGCGGGTTGGAGGTATGGACGCCGGCGCCGTGCCGGGCGAGGATCACGTCCCTCATCGTCAGGTGACCCATCACCTCGGCGTTGGCCAGTTCGCCGCCGGGACCGTCGCCGGCGATGCCGTTGGCGTCAGCCGGAGCTTCGAGGTCGAACTCGTTCTGGACGACGACGACCTCGTACTGGGGCTTGCCCTTGCCGTCTTTGCCCTTGCCCTCGTTGAGCTCGTCGAGGAGCAGGTCGAGGTAGTCGAGCGTGAGCGGGGTGCCGGCCGGCGTTATCGGGGTCGTCTGCCAGAGCGCGACCTCCTGCAGGCCGACCAGGTCCGGCTTAGTCGCGAGGATCTCGTCCGCCAGGCCCTCGGCCCGGGTCGGGAAGTCGTTGGCGATCACTTCGCGCAGGATTTCGCCGTTGGCCGTGACGACGTCGGCGAGGGTTTCGGCCTCGATCGCGGGGCCGAGGTCGGCGCCGAGATAGAGGTTGCGGGTCATCGTGGTGACGACCTTGCCCTTGCCGTTGTCGTGCTGGCCGGCGGGGACCGCGGAGCGGTTGTCGGCGAGGCCGGCGACGTGCTTGGCCGAAACCGCGCCGGGTACGAGTAATGCGATAAGCAGAACGGCCACGAGCGCGGCGATACCGCGGCCGAGCGAGGTGCGAGCGGAACTCAAGGCGATCTCCTCCTTCTCGGGAACCCAGTACCCGCGAATACCCGCTTCCCCCGGCGCTTGCAATCGCTTGAAAACTTGCCATACTGCGACTTAGATTTTCGACGTGCCGTACGTTTAGTGCCCATATGGGCACCGAATGACCGGCGGGTACCAACTGACAACGACCGGAGGTAAGGCGAAGTGGCAAAGACGATCGGGATCGACCTCGGCACGACCAACTCCTGTGTCGCCGTGATGGAGGGCGGCGAGCCGACCGTGCTCGAGAACTCCGAGGGGGGTCGCACGACCCCGTCCGTCGTCGCCTTCGCCGACTCGGGCGACCGCCTCGTCGGCACCGTCGCCAAACGGCAGGCGGTGATGAACCCCGAGAACACGATCTTCTCGATCAAGCGCTTCATGGGCCGCAAGGAGGCCGAGGTCAAAGAGGAGGAGACGATCGTCCCCTACACGGTCGTCCCCGGCCCCAACGGCGACGTTCGGGTCGAGGTGCGCGACAAGCAGTACAGCCCGCCCGAGATCAGCGCGATGATCCTCCAGAAGCTGAAGGCCGACGCCGAAGCGAAGCTGGGCGACAGCGTCGACAGCGCCGTGATCACCGTCCCCGCCTACTTCAACGACGACCAGCGGCAGGCGACCAAGGACGCCGGCAAGATCGCCGGCCTCGAGGTGAAGCGGATCATCAACGAGCCGACCGCGGCCTCGCTCGCCTACGGCCTCGACAAAGAGGAGGCCGACCACACGATCCTCGTCTTCGACCTCGGCGGCGGCACCTTCGACGTCTCGGTGCTGGAAATCGGCGACGGCGTCTTCGAGGTCAAGTCGACCGCCGGCGACAACCACCTCGGCGGCGACAACTGGGACAAAGCGATCGTCGAGTGGCTGGTCGCCGAGTTCAAACGCGACCAGGGAGTCGACCTGGCGGCCGACAAAAACTCCCTGCAGCGCCTCTACGAGGCGGCGGAGAAAGCGAAGATCGAGCTCTCCTCGGCGCAGGAGACGCAGATCAACCTGCCCTTCATCACCGCGGTCGAGGGCCAGCCCAAGCACCTCGAAATGAAGCTGACCCGCTCGAAGCTGAACGAGCTGACGGCGGACCTGCTCGACCGCGTCGTCGGTCCGGTGAAACGGGCGCTCGGCGACGCCGACGCGACGATCGACCACGTCGTCCTGGTCGGCGGCATGACCCGGATGCCGGCGGTGCGCGAGAAGGTCAAGGAGCTGACCGGCAAGGACCCGCACCAGGGGGTCAACCCCGACGAGGTGGTCGCGGTCGGCGCCGCGATCCAGGCCGGCGTGCTGGCAGGCGACGTCAAGGACGTGCTGCTGCTCGACGTCACCCCGCTGACGCTAGGCATCGAGACCAAAGGCGGCGTGATGACGAAGCTGATCGAGCGCAACACGACGATCCCGACCAAGAAGTCGGAAGTCTTCTCGACCGCCGACGACAACCAGCCCTCGGTCGAGATCCACGTCCTGCAGGGCGAGCGCGAGATGGCGAGCGGCAACAAGAGCCTCGGCAAGTTCCAGCTGACCGGCATCCCGCCGGCGCCGCGCGGCATGCCGCAGATCGAGGTCACCTTCGACATCGACGCCAACGGCATCCTCCACGTCACCGCGAAAGACCTGGGCACCGGCAAAGAGCAGAAAATCGAGATCAAAGCGGGCTCCGGCCTCTCCGAGGAGGAGATTCAGGGAATGGTCGCCGACGCGGAGTCGCACGCCGAGGAGGACCGGGCGCAGCGTGAGCTCGCCGAGACCCGCAACGTCGCCGAGAACGCCGCCTACCAGGCCGAGAAAGCGCTGGAGGAGGCGGGCGACAAAGTCGACTCCGCCGACAAGGAGGCGGTCGAGAACGCAATCAAAGAGGTGCGCGAGTCGCTCGACTCCGGCAGCAAAGAGGAGCTCCAGTCCAAGACCGAAGCGTTGACGGCGGCGATGACCAAGGTGTCCGAGCAGCTGTATGCGGCGGCGCAGCAGGAGGCGGCGGCGTCGGGTGACGGGGCCTCGGCGGACGGGGAGTCGTCGGAGGGTGAGGACGAGGTCGTGGACGCCGAGGTGGTCGACGAGGGTGAGAACAAGTGAGCGCTCGTCAGGACGACCGACAGGACCAGGGTCAGGGGCCCGCGGGTCCTGTCGCCGCAGGGGACCCACCTCCCCCTCCGGTCGCTAAAGCGTCCTCGGGGGAGGTCCCCCCTACGGCGCCACCCGCGGGAGATGAGCTGGAGCAGGACATAACTGCCCTGCTCTCGGAGGCGGAGCGGGAGAGGGACGAGTACCTCGATCTGGCGAAGCGGACGAAAGCCGATTTCGAGAACTTTCGGAAGCGGATGCTTGCTGAGAATCAGGCGGCGCTGGCGCGCGGCAAGTCGGAGGTGATTCGGGAGGTGGTGCCGGTGCTCGATGATTTGGAGCGGGCGATTCAGGCTGCTGGCCTGGACCCGGAGGGCGACTCGGAGGACGGGCTTGCGCACGGGGTGCTGCTCGTCTTCCGAAGCCTGCGCGACTCGCTCGGGCGAGCCGGCATCGAGGCGGTGGATCCGAAGGGCGAGAGGTTCGATCCGAACTTGCACGAGGCGCTGTCGACCGTTGCGGCCGACGGAGCTGAGAGTGGGACGGTCGTCGAGACGATGCAGAAGGGCTACCGGCTCGGCGAGCAGCTGATCCGGCCGGCGCGCGTGGTGGTGGCGGAGTGACCCGCGCGAGGGTCATATAGGAGAGCGCGTGGCGGAGGACCTCTACAAAGTCCTGGGCGTCTCGAAGAAGGCCTCCGACGAGGAGCTGAAGAAGGCCTACCGCAAGCTCGCCCGCAAGTACCACCCGGATCGCAACCCGGACGACCCCAAGGCGGAGGAGCGCTTCAAGGAGGTCCAGGGCGCCTACGACACGCTCTCCGACCCCGAGAAGCGCAAGCAGTACGACGCCGGCGGCATGTTCGGCGGCTTCGGCGGTCGCGGTCCGTTCCCGGGAGGCGGCGGTCAGGGCGGCGGCGGCTTTGGCGGCTTCGGGGCCGGCGACCTCGGCGACCTCTTCGGCAGCATCTTCAGCCGGGGCGGCGGGGGCCGCGCCCAGCCGCAGGCCGTGCGCGGGCGCGATCTCGAAACGGAGATCAGCCTCAGCTTCGACCAGGCGGTGAACGGGACCCAGGTCACCGTGGCCGTGCCGAAGGCCGAGCGCTGCGAGACCTGCAAGGGCAGCGGGGCGAGGCCGGGGACTAGCCCGGTCACCTGCCCGCGCTGCGAAGGGCGCGGCGTCGACTCCCAGAGCCAGGGACTCTTCTCGATCAGCCAGCCCTGTCCCCAGTGCGGCGGCGCCGGTCAGGTGATCGAGGACCCCTGCCCGACCTGCGGCGGCTCCGGCCTCACCCAGCAAACCAAGCGGCTGAAGGTGAACGTGCCCGCCGGGGTCAAGGACGGCGGCCGCATCCGCCTCGCCGGCAAGGGCGAGGCCGGCCCGCGTGGCGGCCCGCCGGGCGACCTCTACGTCGTCACCCGCGTCCAGGCGTCCCCGGTCTTCAGGCGGCTCGACGACGGCAACCTCGAGGTGGCGGTGCCGATCACCGTCGCCGAGGCGCTGCGCGGGGCGACGATCGAGGTGCCGACGCTGGACGGCACCAAGAAGATCAAGGTGCCGGCCGGAACCAGGCACGGCACCGTCCAGCGGCTGCGCGGCGAGGGCCCGCCGAGGCCCGGCGGTCGCGGGCGCGGCGACATCCGCTACCGGCTCGAGATCGAAATGCCGACCGAGCTCACCGACGAGCAGGCCGAAGCGGTCGAGCAGTTGGCGAAGGCGCTGAACGGCGGCGACCCGCGCGCCGAGCTGCTGCGGAGGGCGGCGCGATGAGAGGGCTTGGCGCCTTTCCCGTGAAATGGACGGGTTTTGCGCCAACCGGTGCGGGGGCACGGCGATGAGCGCCGGCACCGACGGCAATCGCGACCGCCGCATGGTGCGGCGCGAACGGGTCGAAGCGACGATCGACGAGGAGCGCGGCGTCTACATGATCTCCGTCGCCGCCGAACTCGCCGAGATGCACCCGCAGACGCTGCGGGTCTACGAGTCGCGCGGCCTGATCCAGCCGAAGCGCTCGCCGAAGAACACGCGGCTCTACTCGCAGCGCGATCTGCGGCGGCTGCAGCGGATCCAGGAGCTGACGGCCGAAGGCCTGAACCTGATAGGCGTCGAGCGGGTCCTCGCGCTCGAGCAGCGGGTCGAGGAACTGGAGAGGAAGGCCCCGGATGCAACCTGACCGGTTCACCGTCAAGGCCCAGGAAGCGTTCGCTGACGCAATCCGGCTCGCCTCCCGCCTGCGCAACCCCGAGGCCGCGCCCGCTCACCTGCTGGTGGCGCTGCTCGCCCAGGAGGACGGCTTCGCGACGCCGATCCTGCGCAAGGCCAGCGCCGACCCGGCGGCGGTGCGCGCCCGCGCCCAGGAGGCGATCGAGGCGCTGCCCAAAGTCAGTGGTGCAGGCGGCGACGAGGAGCCGGAAGCGCGTCCCTCCTCGACCCTGCGGGAAGCCCTGCAGCGGGCCGAGCGCGAGATGGCCAAGGCGGGCGACGACTTCCTCTCGACCGACCACATGCTGCTGGCGCTGGCCGCCAAGGGCTCGCCGGTCGCCGACCTGCTCCCCGACCCGACCTCGCTGCAGAAGGCGATCGGGGAAGTCCGCCCAAAACGGATCACCTCGCCCGAACCGGAGGCGACCTCCGAAGCGCTGGAGAAATTCGGCCGCGACCTGACCGCGGAGGCGAAGGAGGACAAGCTCGACCCGGTGATCGGCCGCGACGAGGAGATCCGCCGCGTCATCCAGGTCCTCTCGCGCCGCACCAAGAACAACCCAGTGCTGATCGGCGACCCGGGCGTCGGCAAGACCGCGATCGTCGAGGGGCTGGCGCAGCGGATCGTCGACGGCGACGTGCCCGAGAGCCTGCGCGACCGGCGCGTGATCGCGCTCGACATCGGCTCGCTGCTGGCCGGCTCGAAATACCGCGGCGAGTTCGAGGAGCGGCTGAAAGCCGTGCTCAACGAGGTGCAGGAGGCCGAGGGGCAGATCGTCCTCTTCCTCGACGAGCTGCACACGATCGTCGGCGCCGGCGCGGCCGAAGGCGCGGTCGACGCCGCCAACCTCCTGAAGCCGATGCTGGCGCGCGGCCAGCTGCGCGCGGTCGGCGCCACGACCCTCGACGAGTACCGCAAGCACATCGAGAAAGACGCGGCGCTGGAGCGGCGCTTCCAGCCGGTGCTCGTCGGCGAGCCCGACATCGCCGACACGATCGCGATCCTGCGCGGGCTGAAGGGACGCTACGAAGAGCACCATGGGGTGGACATCACGGACTCGGCGGTCGTCGCGGCGGCGACCCTCTCGGAGCGCTACATCGCCGACCGCTTCCTCCCCGACAAGGCGATCGACCTGATCGACGAGGCCGCCTCGCGGCTGAAGATCGAGATCGACTCAGTGCCGACCGAGATCGACGAGGTGCAGCGCCGCGAGAAGCAGCTGGAGATCGAGCGCGAGGCGCTGAAGAAGGAGACCGACGAGGCGTCGAAGGAGCGGCTGGAGGCGCTGGATGCCGAGCTGGCCGAGCTGCGCGAGCGCTCCGGCGGAATGAAGGCGCGCTGGCAGAACGAGAAGGACGCGATCGAGGCGCTCAACGAGGCGAAGGCGCGGCTCGAGGAGGCCGGCCGCGAGGCCGAGCGGGCCGAGCGCGAGGCCGATCTGGAGCGCGCCGCGAAGCTGCGCTACGGCGAGATCCCGGAGCTGGAGAAGACCGTCGCCGAGCAGGAGGCGCGGCTGGCCGAGCTGCACGGCGACGGCGGTTCGCTGCTCGCCAACGAGGTGACGGAGGAAGACGTCGCCGAGGTGGTCGCCAAATGGACCGGGATTCCGGTCAGCCGCCTGATGGAGGGCGAGGTCCAGAAGCTCATACATATGGAGGAGCGGCTGCACGAGCGGGTGATCGGCCAGGACGAGGCGATCGAGGCTGTCTCGAACGCGCTGCGCCGCTCGCGCGCCGGCCTCTCCGATCCCCACCGGCCGATCGGCTCCTTCCTCTTCCTCGGCCCGACCGGGGTGGGCAAGACCGAGCTGGCCAAGGCGCTCGCGGAGTTCATGTTCGACTCCGAGCAGGCGATCGTCCGGCTCGACATGTCCGAGTACATGGAGAAGCACACCGTCGCGCGGCTGATCGGCGCCCCGCCCGGCTACGTCGGCTACGAGGAGGGCGGCCAGCTGACCGAGGCGGTGCGGCGCCGGCCCTACGCGGTCGTCCTGCTCGACGAGATCGAGAAGGCCCACCCCGACGTCTTCAACACGCTGCTGCAGCTGATGGACGACGGCCGCCTCACCGACGGCCAGGGCCGCACGGTCAGCTTCACGAACACGGTGCTGATCATGACCTCGAACGTCGGCAGCGACCGGATCGTCTCCGAGTCTGTGGACGAGCGGATCCGCGAGCAGATCGAAGAGGTGCTGGCGGCGACCTTCAAGCCGGAGTTCCTCAACCGGATCGACGACACGGTGATCTTCCACCGGCTGTCGAAGGCCGACATCGGGCGGATCGTCGAGCTCCAGGTCGGCCAGCTGGTCGGCCGGGTGGCCGAGCGGGGCATCGAGGTCGAGCTGACCGACGAGGCGCGGACGCTGCTCGGCAATCTCGGCTACGACCCGATCTACGGGGCGCGGCCGCTGAAGCGGACGATCCAGAAGCGGCTCGTGGACAAGCTGGCGCTGAAGCTCCTCGAGGGCGAGTTCCGCGAGGGCGACGCGGTCCGGGTGGACGCCACCGACGGCGAGCTCGTCTTCGAGCGGGTCGGCGAGCGAGCCGCCGCGCCTGCCTGATGCGTGCTCCGTTTCCGGGTCATAGACCGGGAAACGGAGCACGCATCCCCCTCTTGCCGGAAACGCCTCTATCCGTCACCATTCAGAGGGCTCTTTAGGGGGCGCTCAGGTTGGGGTGTTAATCAAGGGGCGTGGGAGCCGCATCAGAGGGAGCGGGACTTGAGAAATCGGCCGTTCGTGCCGACGTAAGCTGTCTGAGAACTTCGTACAAATGTTGAGACGACGCCAAATCAACGCCAAGCCGGGGGAGCGGAGGGTCCGCTCAACCCTGCCCGCTTCCCTCGACCGCCTGCGTGGGCCCTTCGAGCGGCTCGCCTGGAGCTTCGAGCGGCGCCTGCTCTGGCCGCTGCAGGAGCGCATCGTCTGGCCGTTGCGCGATCGCGTCGCCGAGGTCGGCGTTCCACAGCCGCGCGCTGCAGGCGCCGGCGCCCTCGTCGCCGTCGCGCTCGTCGCCGGCGCCTTCGGCGTCGTGGCCCTGGAAGGCGACGGCGACTCGCC
>JGI24746J21847_1000078_pt1 | contig 10426 bp, 9 predicted proteins | sample KBSMiscanthusM5_FD_21847 | JGI IMG/M metagenome (IMG submission 21847) | reverse complement strand
CGTTATTCATGGCCAGGCTGGTGGTGCTGTCCGTTAGTGGCAATATACGCCCTGCGACCCTTGTCTGTCTTGGCGCGCTTGGGTACATAGCGCCGTCCGTTCCGGGCCGTTAAATGGCCGGTTTCGGGCTCCGGAGAGGTGGCTGAGTGGTTGAAAGCACCGCACTCGAAATGCGGCATACTCGCAAGGGTATCGGGGGTTCGAATCCCTCCCTCTCCGCCAGGCACCGCGGAATCGACATCCCTCGCTGATAGTAAAGTCAGCTTCGTGAGCCGGGATCAGAAATGACGCCGCGTGCGACGAGTCGATTCCAGATAAACAGAACCAGAATGGCGCCGACGGTGGCGCCGATGAACCCGGCTCCCTGGTCGGCGCGATACCAGCCGACCGCCTGACCGAGGAACGTCGCAAGAAACGATCCCGCGATGCCGAGAACGACCGTGAGAATAAACCCGGAAGGATTATTCGGGCCGGGAGTGAGATACCGGGCGATCATGCCCGCGACGAAGCCGATGAGAATGATCCACAGAATGCCCATGCCTGACTCCGTCAGACTTCCATTACAGTTTTCCGCAAAGCACGGTGACTAAATCAAGCGTGACGCCTCGCGCTCCGTCGGAATGCGGCCATCCGGTGTTAGCTGGTTGACCAGATCCGGCAACTGCTGGCTCAGCGCTGCGATCAACTGGTCGCGCGACATCCCGGTGTGAGCGCTGAGCGTCCGGATCTGATCAGGGCTGAGCACCTTCGACAGAACGTCAGGTGAAATTTGCTTGTTCGGGCCCGTGCCAATCCAGGATTGAACGACATCGCTCTGACCGCCCTGCTGGAATTGCTTGAGCAGGTCGTTCAGGCCGCCGCTCAGCACGCTGCCGGCGCCGCCGCCCGCGAGGAGGCCGCCCAGCGGACCGAGCATTCCGCCGAGGCCGCCACCGGAAGGGGTGTCCGCGGTCGATGGACCGCGATTGGCGGGCACGGCATTCGGTTGTTGGTCAGGGCTCAGATGCTTGATCGCCTTGTAGGCGACGAGGCCGAGCAGGGCCATCGCGATCGGCGACATTCCACCGCTGCCGGCGGGAGCGGGCGTGGTCTGTCCACGCGGACCGTTTTGCATTCCATTCAGAATATCGAGAAGTCCCATTGCCGGTCTCCTTTGAACCCAGCCGATATCTCAACTGTCGTTTGCGGTCCGCGTTCCACCCGCTCGTCGCCGGTAGCGTGGTTCAAGCCGCCTTGATATCGCTCGGCAGCTTTCCGCCGTTGGCGGCAAGTTTCTGCATGATCTGTTTGTGCAGCCAGACGTTCATGGCGGCAGAGTCGCTCATGTTGCCGGTGTACTTGAGTTCGGTGGCAAGCTGCTTGCGTGCAGACTGGCTGCTGTCGAGGTCGAGGGCCTTCATCAAGTCAACGATCGAGGTCCGCCACGCGAGCTTTTCGCCTTTGGCAGCCGCGGCCTTATCGACGATTTCCGCCACATCCACCGTTTGCGGCGGCGGCGCGCTTGGCGGGGCCGCTGTCGGTGATGTGCTCGCTTGTGCTGAACCGTGGCCGAATATCGCGCTCATTATGCTGCCAAAAACACTCATGACATTCCTCCGTCGCTGGTTGCCGCCATGCTGATCGTGCCGTGTTGCGCTGAGTTTGCTCCTCCGCCGCTCAAACTATGATGCAGCTATTTGAACAAGAGCCATCGGCCGTCGGCTGTGAAATTTATCTAACGCGTCTTTTTGAATGCTCGATTACGACAATAACTATTTGCTCGCCAGCAAGGCGGCGCAACAGATTTCGCGTCAGATGCCGCACCGGTTACCGCATCCGCGCGCGGTACCCTACTCCTTTACCGCACCGGTCATGGCCGAGACGTAGTGCTCCACAAAGAACGCGTAGAGGATGACGAGCGGCAGTGAGCCGATCATCGCGCCCGCCATCAGCGAGCCCCAGCGGTAGACGTCGCCGTCAACCAGCGCGGTCACGATCGCAACGGGCACGGTTTTGTATTGCGTCGACGAAATAAATGTCAGCGCGTAGATGAATTCGTTCCAGCACAGCGTGAAGCAGAAAATGAAGGCGGAGATCAGCCCCGGCACCGCCAGCGGCAGCACGATCTTCATCAGGATCTGCCAGCGGCTGGCACCGTCGATCAGCGCGCATTCCTCGAGCTCGAAAGGGATGGTCTTGAAGTAGCCCATCAGCAGCCAGGTCGAGAACGGGATCAGGATGGTCGGGTAGGTCAGGATCAGCGCAAAAGGCGTGTCGAACAGGCCATATTGAAAGACCACGGTCGAGAGCGGGATGAACAGGATCGACGGCGGCACCAGATAGGCGAGGAAGATCGCGCCGCCGACCCACTGCGCGCCCTTGTAGCGCAGCCGCACGATCGCATAGGCCGCCAGCACGCTGGCGATGATCGAGATCAGCGTCGCGCAGACCGCGACCAACATCGTGTTCCACAGCCAGACCGGATACTGCGTCTCGAACAGCAGCTTGTTGATGTGCTTGAGCGTCGGCGTCCAGGTCCAGAACGGGCTGTAGGTGTCCATATCGAGCAGCTGCTCGTCCGGCTTCACCGCCGTGAGCGCCATCCAGTAGAACGGGAACAACAGCACCAGCATGATGAGCGAGAGAGGCAGGTAGAGCGTCACCAGCCGCCGCGGCAGCGATTGCAGATAGCTCATGCCTTCGGTTTCGTCGGCAAGGGGCACCGAGCCGGTGAGCACGGCTTTCGGATTGGCGACCTTGCCGGCGAGGACGTCAGTCATTGCTTTCGCCCTGTTGCCATTTTCGCCGCTGCAGGCCGAACCACGACACCATGATCGCAGCCAGCAGGAACGGGATCATCGCGGTGGAGATGGCGGCGCCCTCCCCGAGATAGCCGCTCATGATCGCGCGCTGGTAGGAGAACGTCGCCATCAGATGCGTGGCGTTGACCGGCCCGCCGCGCGTCATCACCCAGATGAGCTGGAAGTCGGTGAAGGTGAACAGCACCGAGAAAGTCATGACGACGGCGATGATCGGCGTCAGTAGCGGATAGGTGATGTAGCGGAAGCGCTGCCAGGTGCTCGCGCCGTCGATGGTCGCCGCCTCGTAGAGCGACGGCGACACGGTCTGCAGACCGGCAAGCAAGGTGATGGCGACGAACGGCACGCCGCGCCAGATATTGGCGAAGATCACCGACCAGCGCGCATTCCAGACGTCGCCGAGGAAGTCGATGTTCGCCGTGATCAGGCCCATCCTCTTCAGCGACCACGAGATGATCGAGAACTGCGGATCGAACAGCCACCAGAAGGCGATCGCCGAGAGCACGGTCGGCACGATGAAGGGCACCAGCACGACCGCGCGGATGATTGCCTTGAAGGGCAGCCGTTCGTTCAGCAACAGGGCAAGATAGAGTCCGACGGCGAATTTTATGGCACTGGCCACGGTCGTGTAGAGCAGCGTGTTGAAGACCGAGAGCCAGAATATCGAATCGTCCCAGAGGTATTCGTAGTTTTCGGTCCCCACAAAGATGCCGCCCCGTCCGAGCCGCGCGTCGGTGAACGAGAGCCAGATGCCGAGGCCGAGCGGATAGGCGAGGAACAGAATGAGGAACGCCGCGGCCGGCAACATGAACCACGCGCCGAGCCACTGCTTGTTGGTCTTGAGGCGATCCCACGCGGTTACGGCGTGTGGCGCCTGGCGAGTCCGGCCGTGGTCGAGAGCGATGGCCATTGCGGTCCTGGAGCGAAATGAAAAGCCGGCGGAAGGCGCTCGTGCCTCCCGCCGGCGCCGGCGTTATCGGTAGATGCGGCGCAACTGCCGCTCGGCGACGGCGATGGCGCCCTTGGTGTCTTCACGGCCGGTGCAGAAATTGGCGAACATGTCGAGCACGACGAAATCCGCGATCGCGGTGGCTGCCTTCTCGCCGACCGAGCCAAGGCCACCCGCGGTGAGTGAGCGCTTGGAGACGTCACGATAGGGCGTGGTCTTCGGATCGGCCGTCCAGATCGGGTTCTTGTCGTACTCATTGAGGCAGTGCGTGAGATAGCCCTTGGCCGACTGGATCCACGGGTTGAAGTTGTTGGCATCGAGCATGAAGGCCATCAGCGCCTTACAGGCCTGCGGATACTTCGTGTAGGTCATCGCCAGGATCGGATACATCAGATGCAGCTCGGTCGGCTTGCCGGCCGGACCGATCGGGAAGTAGGCGTGATCCATGTCCGCTGCCACGTCCTTCGCATTATTTTGCGCCGCGACATAGATCGAGATGCCGTTATTGGTCCAGTGGATTTCCTTCGCAAGAAACGCCTTGTTGTTGGAGGCGTCATTCCACGAGGCCGTGCCCGGGATCATGTAGCCGTAGAGGTTCTTGGCGAATTCGAGCGCCTTGACCGTCTCCGGCGAGTTGATGATCACCTTGTCGTTCTTGTCGACGACCTGGCCGTTATGAGTCCACAGGCACCAGTGCACCCAGGTGTTGCCGTCGCCCGACGCATGGCCAAGCGCGAAACCGCCGGGTGTGTTCTGCGCCTTCATCGCCTTGGCGTATTCAAGAAATTCGCCGGTCGTGGTCGGGAATTTCGAGAAGCCGGCCTTCTTCGACGCTTCGAGCCGGTAATTGATCAGCGCGCCCGAATAGCAGACCGGAATATCGATCCATTTCGAGCCGGTGCCCTTGCCGTATTTGATCGCACTGTCGACCCAGCCGCCATGCGCCTTGCCGAGATAGTCGGCAACGTCTGTGACATCGAGGCACTTCTGCGGAAAGAGATGCGGCAACGAATAGAGACCCCAGAACAGGTCCGGTCCGGTGCCTGTATTGGCGGCAACCGACGCCTTCGGCTGCACGTCCTCATACGACTCGCGCGAAATCTCGACCGGAACGCCGGTGGCCTGCGTGAAGGCCTGGATGAGCTTCACGAAAGCGTCGTCTTCCGCTTGCACGAAATATTTCCAGCGCAGCATCGAGAGCTTGGCGCCTTTCTCCGGCTTCCAGGGCGCGCTCTGCGCCCAGGCCTTCGCCCAATCGAGCAGCGCGGGGCCGGTCAAAGCGCCGGCTGCGGTGAGCGCTGTGCCGCCTTTTACCAAAGCGCGGCGAGTTAACATGTCCATGGTCGTTCCTCCGTTGGTTCCTAGCTGGTCATTCGTTTCCCGGATTGTTCGTCGAATAGATGGACGAGGCGCGGGTCTGGCTTGAGCCGGATCTTGTCGCCCGGCTTGAATTGGTGGCGCTCGCGGAACACCGCGATGATGTCGCTGCCGCCAAGCNTGGCGACGACTTGAAGCTCCGAGCCGGTGGGCTCCACTACCTGCACTTCGGCTTCGGCGCCGTCATCGGCTAGAGCAAAATGCTCGGGCCGCACGCCGAAGACTGCAGGTCTTCCGTCGCTGCCCGAGGGCGCGGTACCGAGCGCAAACTTGACTCCCGCCGGTCCCTCGAAGGCGACGCTGCCGTTGGCGCGGATATGTCCATTGAGCATGTTCATTGCCGGGGAGCCGATGAAGCCGGCAACGAACAGATTGTCCGGGCGGTCATAGAGATCGAGCGGCGCGCCGATCTGCTCCACCAGACCGTCGTGCATGACCACGATCTTGTCGGCCATGGTCATCGCCTCGATCTGGTCATGCGTGACGTAGATTGTTGTTGTCTTCAACCGCTGGTGCAGCTCCTTGATTTCCGTGCGCATCTGCACGCGCAGCTTGGCATCGAGGTTGGACAGCGGCTCGTCGAAGAGAAAGACCTGCGGGTCGCGAACGATGGCGCGGCCCATCGCGACGCGTTGCCGCTGCCCGCCCGACAGCTGTCGCGGGAAACGTTGCAGCAGCTGCGAGAGGCCGAGGATCGCGGCAGCCCGATTGACGCGCTCATCGATCTCGTTTTTTGGCGCGCCGCGCAGTTTCATGGAGAACGCCATGTTATCGGCGACCGTCATGTGCGGATAGAGCGCGTAGTTCTGGAAGACCATGGCAACGTCGCGTTCCTTCGGCGGCACGTGGTTGACCACACGCTCACCGATGCGAATCTCACCCGCGGTAATGTTCTCGAGACCGGCGATCATGCGCAGCAAGGTCGATTTGCCGCAGCCCGACGGACCGACCAGGACGACGAATTCGCCGTCGCCGATCGAAATATCGACGCCATGGATAACGCTTGTCGCACCGAAAGCCTTGCGTACGTCGCGGATCGCGACCGAAGCCATTCACTCCTCCCAGGCCGGAACGGCGGCCTACACATTCTTCTTTGTTTTCAGCGCCATCCTTGCGGGCGGCGGCTGGACTATCTCGCGGACCAAATCATCGTTCTTTCGCCCTCCGAAATGCAAGCCCGACTTAATAGTAGTGGGTCAGGCGGTTGGTGCAGGCGCCCCTAAAGGGCCAAACCCCCGTCGACCAGATGCGGTTGGCCGGTGATGTAGCTCGACTCATCCGACGCGAGGAAAACGGCAAGCGCCGCGACTTCCTCGGCTGTTCCGAGACGCGCCATCGGTTGGCGCGCAATGAAATTCTTTCGCACCTGATCGAGCGGAGTCCCCGTTTGCTTCGCAACCGCCTGCACGCGTTCCTCGAAAGAGGGTGACACGATCGTTCCCGGGCAAATGGCGTTGCAGCGGATGCCTTTGGTGATGAAATCCGCAGCGACGGCTTTGGTGAGGCCGATCACTGCTGCTTTGGTCGCGCCGTAGGCATAACGGTTGGGCAGGCCTTTGATTGAAGAGACGCCCGACGACATATTGATGATCGAGCCGCCGCCGTTCTTCAGCATTGCAGGCAAGAACGCCTTGATGGTGCGGTGCATGGATTTGACATTGAGGTCGAAAGAAAAATCCCAGTCTTTCTCCGAACACTCCAGCACCGTGCCCTGGTGCACATAGCCGGCAACGTTGGCGAGTACATCGAGTGCGCCGAATTCCCTATCGATCGAAGTAGCAAAGGCATCAACCGCGTCGCTCGACAGGACATCGAGCTTGGTGGCTTTCGCGGCTTTCAGGCCGTCAAGCTTGTCAGTCGCAACATCGGTTGCGATGACCTTCGCGCCTTCCGCAATGAAGGCCTCGGCGATGGCGCGACCGATACCCTGGCCGGCGGCGGTGACCAACGCCAGCTTTCCTTTCAATCTGTTGCTCACGGAAACAATGCCCCTCAATGGTTGTCGCGCGCGACGCCGTTCTGGGCGACGCGCTGATACTTCACGGCGGGCTTCAGCACCATGCCGTCCGCCAGTTGGTCGACCATGGAGCGCTGAATTTCCTGCCAGGGCGTCTGGCTTGCCGGATAGCGGAAGCCGCCGCGCCTCTGCAGTGCCTTGCGCCGCCGGGCCAGCTCCGCTTTCGAGGTCAATATGTCGGCAGTCCCCTTGCGCAGGTCGATGCGAACGCGGTCGCCGGTTTTCAGCAGGGCGAGCCCGCCGTTCGCGGCTGCCTCCGGCGACGCATTTAGGATCGACGGCGAACCGGATGTGCCTGACTGCCGCCCGTCGCCGATGCAGGGCAGTGAGGTGATGCCCTTTTTGATCAGGGCCGCCGGCGGCTGCATGTTGACGACTTCCGCCGCGCCCGGATAGCCGACCGGGCCGACGCCCCGGACGAACAGCAGCGTGTGCTCGTCGATCTTCAACGACGGATCGTCGATGCGGTGGTGATAGTCCTCCGGCCCCTCGAACACGACGGCAGGGCCTTCGAAAGCATCCTTGTCCTTCGGGTTGGATAGATAGCGCTTGCGAAACTCGTCCGAGATAACACTGGTCTTCATGATTGCGGAGTCGAACAGATTGCCCTTCAGCACCTTGAACCCGGCTTTTCTCTTCATGGGAGAGCGATAAGGCTTGATCACGTCGGCATTGGTGCTCTGCGTCTGTCTCACGTTCTCGCCCATCGTTTTGCCGTTGATCGTCAAAGCGTCGGGGTGGATGCGCTTGGCCTTGAGCAATTCGTGCATGACCGCCGGCAGGCCGCCGGCACGATAATATTCCTCGCCAAGATACTCACCGGCCGGCTGCATGTTCACCAGGAGCGGCACGTCGTAGCCGATCTTCTCCCAATCCTCGATCGACAGCTTCACGCCTACATGCCGTGCGATGGCGTTTATGTGAACGGGAGCGTTGGTCGATCCGCCGATCGCCGAGTTTGCAACGATCGCGTTCTCGAACGCCTTGCGCGTAAGAATGTCCGACGGTTTCAGGTCCTGTTCGACGATCTCGACCGCGCGCAGCCCGGTTTCATAGGCAATTTGTGCGCGTTCGCGATAAGGCGCAGGGATTGCGGCGCAACCGGGCAGGGACATACCGAGCGCCTCGGCGAGTGCATTCATGGTCGAGGCGGTGCCCATTGTATTGCAATGACCGACCGATGGAGCTGCGGAAGCGGCGATCTGCATGAACTCCTCGGCGTCGATGCGGCCGGCCGCCATTTCCTCGCGTGCTTTCCAGATTGCCGTGCCGGAGCCGGCACGCTTCCCCTTCCACCAGCCGTTGAGCATCGGCCCGCCTGACAACACGATGGCCGGCGTGTTCACGGTCGCTGCCGCCATCAGACAGGCGGGTGTTGTCTTGTCGCAGCCGGTCATCAGTACGACGCCGTCGAGCGGGTAGCCGTAAAGAACTTCGACAAGGCCGAGATAAGCGAGATTACGGTCAAGCGCCGCCGTCGGACGTTTGCCCGTCTCCTGGATTGGGTGACACGGAAACTCAAAGGCGATCCCGCCCGCCGCCCTGATTCCGTCGCGCACGCGCTTGGCGAGCTCGAGATGGTGGCGGTTGCAGGGCGACAGGTCCGAGCCGGTCTGCGCGATGCCGATGATCGGCTTTCCCGACCGCAACTCCGCCGACGTCAGCCCGTAGTTGAGATAGCGCTCGAGGTAGAGCGCCGTCATGCCCGGGTTATCGGGATTATCGAACCAGAGCTGGGATCTCAGTTGCCGTTCGGATTTTCGGGGGGTCTTTGCCATTTTGCTGCCAACCGTCTTGTCAGGTTGGGCCTAGATGATCGCAAAGACGCAGGAACCGCAAGGCACGGGGCTATTTTGTCTCCAGCACGAAGACCCCGTTCCAGTCGGCGGGCGGCGGGTTTTCATTGAATATTTGGATACGCTCGGAATAAAGATCGAAGACGTAGCCCAGGCCGAAGCCGTCGCCGAACTTGCGGCAGCGTTCGATCGCCTGCGTCGCGCCGGAAAAGTCCTGCTTACGAAAACGCGTGAGCATGTCGTTGACATTCTGACGCAACTGGCCAAAACGATCGCTGCCTGCAACGTCCGCACCGCCGAGAACGGTATAGACCGACTCCGGTTCTGTTTTGCCTTTGACGGTGATGCAGTCGAGCTCCAGCACCGCGAACTTGTCGCTGATTGCCGACGCCGTGCGTGATCCGACGATGATCGGCAGACCGTAATTTTTGGATTGCCCTTCCAATCGTGATGCCAGATTCACAGGATCGCCGAGAACGGAATAATTGAACCGCAGATCCGAGCCCATATTTCCCACGACGCACCGGCCGGTGTTGATACCAACGCCCACCTTGAGCGGAATGAAACGCTGGCCGCTTTCCTTTGCTTGCTGCTCACGTTGGCTATTGAGCGTGTCGACGCGCCGGAGCATTTCGAGTGCCGCCTCGCACGCATTGATCTCATGGTCGGCGTCGTTCAGCGGCGCATTCCAGAACGCCATGATGGCGTCACCCATATACTTATCGATGGTGCCCTTGTGCTCGATGATGGCGTTGGTCAGTGGCGTGAGGAAACTGTTCATCAGCGATGTCAGGCCTTGCGGATTGTCTTTGTACAGTTCGGATATGGTCGTGAAACCGCGCACGTCGCTGAAGAGGATGCTCATTTCGCGGTCTTCGCCGCCGAGCACAAGCTTATCGGGCGACTGCGCGAGCTGTTCGACCAGGTCGGGCGAGAGATATTGACCGAAAGCCGAGCGGATGCGGCGGCGCTGGGCCTGCTCGCTCATGTAATTGCTGAATACCAGCGTCAGATAGACGAGGACGCTCGACAACAGGGGATAAGTGAAATCGAACAGCAGCCTGCTCTGCACATAGAAGTACCAGGAGGCACCCATTGATAGTGCGATGACCGTAGCGCCGACCAGCAGCAGCAGCAGCGGGTTCAGGGTTGGCGCCAGCCAGATGATGATGATGCCGAGAAGAAGCGCCGCGCAGAGCTCGACGCCGATCGCATAGTTCGGCGCGGACAAAACGGAATTGGTCAGGATGTTTTCGAGGACCTGCGCGTGGACTTCGACTCCCGGCATGAGAGGATCGACCGGCGTCGTTTTTGAGTCGAGCAGGCCGACGGCGGATGTTCCGATCAGCACTAGTCGCTGCGCGACGCGATCCGACGGGACCCGGCCTTCGAGCACGTCGACTGCAGATATGTAACGATCCTTGTCGTGTGGCGCGAAATGAATCCAAAGCTGGCCGTTGCGGTCGGTCGGGATCACGAATCCTGGTAT
>JGI24746J21847_1000076_pt1 | contig 10438 bp, 7 predicted proteins | sample KBSMiscanthusM5_FD_21847 | JGI IMG/M metagenome (IMG submission 21847) | reverse complement strand
CCCGGCCGCACCGTCTCCTTCGCCCTCGCCGGCTTCCGCCAGGCTTTCGCGGCGGGCCGCGACCTGACCCAACCCGACAACGTGCTGGTCGCGGCGGCCGCCTGCGAGCTGCACCCCAACGCGGTCGAGAAGGCGGTCGGGACGACGGCCGTGAAGGGCGCCCTGCGCGAGGCGACCGACCGCGCGGCTGACCTGGGCGTCGTCGGCGTCCCCTCCCTGGTCGTCGGCGAGGAGGTCTTCTGGGGGGACGACCGGCTCGAAGAGGCGATCGAGGCCGCGAGCTAAGGTGGCCTCAATGGCCGACCTCCCCGACGCCAGCACCTGTTACGAGCTGCTCGCGCGGATGACGACGATCCGGCGCTTCGAGGAGGAGGCCGGCCGCCAGTACCAGCGGGCCAAAGCGGGTGGCTTCCTGCACCTGGCGATCGGCGAGGAGGCGACGATCGTCGGCACCACCTCGGTGATGCGCGACGAAGACTACCTGATCGGCGCCTACCGCACCCACGGCCACGCGATCGCCCGCGGCACCGAGCCGAAGCGGGTGATGGCGGAGCTCTTCGGCCGCGTCGACGGGACCAGCGGCGGCCGCGGCGGCTCGATGCACGTCTTCGACGCCGAGCAGCGCTTCATGGGCGGCTACGGGATCGTCGGCGGCAGCCTGCCGATCGCGGCCGGCCTGGCGCTCGCCTCCGATTACCGCAGCGAAGACAGCGTCACCGTCTGCATGTTCGGCGACGGCGCCTCCAACACCGGCAACTTCGGCGAGACGATGAACCTGGCGGCGCTCTGGAGCCTGCCGGTCCTCTTCCTGGTCGAGAACAACATGTACGGGATGGGGACCTCGGTCGAGCGGCACTCGGCGCAGACCGACCTCTCCGTGAAGGCCGAGGGCTACGGCGTTCCCGGCGAGCGGGTCGATGGCATGGACGTGATCGCGGTGCGCGAGGCGGTCGCCGAGGGGATCAGGCTCGCGCGCGAGGAGCGCCGGCCGACCCTGCTCGAGGCGTTCACCTACCGCTTCCGCGGCCACTCGGCGGCCGACCCCGAGGTCTACCGCGAGCGCGACGAGGTCGAGGAGTGGCAGCAGAAAGACCCGATCGAGACGTTCGCGCGGCGCTGCGTCGAGGCCGGCGTGCTGGGCGAGCGCGAGGTCTCCGAGTCGCGCGAGAAGGCCGAGGCGACGGTGCGCGAGGCGGTCGAGTTCGCCGAGGCCTCGCCCGAGCCGCCGCTCGACACGCTCTACGAGAAGCTCTACGTGATCGACGGCGCCGGCTGGTACGCGGTGGACGAGCGCAGCCCCGAGCCGCACCGCGGCGAGCGCGAGGGCTCGATGCCGGAGGCGGCGCGCGAGCTGGCCGAGGCCGGCGCCGCCTACGCGGGACAGCCGGACGGGCCGCGCCCGAATCCGGCGGAGCAGGGCGACGCCGAGCTGGGATCGCAGCAGGGCGTCGAGCCGGAGTCGGAGACGGACGAGGCCGACGAGGGAGTCGGCGAGCCGCAGGAGGCCGACTGATGGCGACGCTGCGGATGCGGGAGGCGCTGCGCGACGCGATGGCCGAGGAGATGCGGCGCGACGAGGCCGTCTTCGTGATGGGCGAGGACGTCGGCGTCTTCCAGGGGGCGTTCAAGGTGACCGAAGGGCTGCTCGACGAGTTCGGCGAGCGCCGGGTGCGCGACACGCCGATCTCCGAGAACACGATCGTCGGCGCCGGGGTCGGCGCGGCGATGGCGGGACTGCGGCCGATCGTCGAGCTGATGACCGTCAACTTCTCGCTGCTGGCGCTCGACCAGATCGTCAACCACGCCGCCGCGATCCCCTACATGTTCAACGGCCAGGCGCGGGTGCCGATGGTGATCCGCATGCCCGGCGGCGGCGGTCACCAGCTCGGGCCGACGCACTCGCACAGCTTCGAGGCGCTCTACCTGCAGGTGCCGGGCTTGCTGGTCGCCTGCCCGTCGACGCCGGCCGACGGCAAGGCTTTGCTGAAGGCGGCGATCCGCGACGACAACCCGGTCGTCTTCATCGAGCACGAGGGCCTCTACGGCGTGCGCGGCGAGGTCGAGGATGAGGACGTCGAGGGCGACGGGGGGAACGGGGCAGGCGACGGCGCGGTTCTGCGCTTCGGCGAGGCGGCGGTGCGGCGCGAGGGCGGCGACGTGACGATCGTCGGGGCGCTGAAGATGGCGCACGTGGCCGGGGACGCGGCGCGGGTGCTGGCCAACGAGCACGGGGTCGAGGCCGAGGTGATCGACCCGCGCACCCTGCGCCCGCTCGACCTCGACACGATCCTCGAGTCGGTGCGCAAGACGAACCGGGCGGTGATCGTCGAGGAGGGCTGGCCGCACGGCGGCGTCGGCGCGAACCTGGCGGCACTGATAACCGAGCAGGCCTTCGACCACCTCGACGCGCCGGTGCAGCGGGTGACCGGCGCCGACGTCCACATGCCGTACTCGAAACGGCTCGAGCAGGCGGCGATCCCCCACGAGGAGCACGTCGTCAAGGCGGCCTTGGCGGCGCTGGAGGGGAGCATCTGATGGCCGAGGTCGTGATGCCGCGCCTCTCGGACTCGATGGAGGAGGGGACGGTGCTGACTTGGCTGAAGCAGGTCGGCGACGAGGTCGCGGTCGGCGAAGCGCTGGTCGAAATCGAAACCGACAAGGCGAACATGGCGTATGAAAGCGACGTGGCGGGGACGCTGAGCGAGATAGTGGTGCAGGAGGGCGAGACGGTGGCGATCGGGACGGTGATCGCGAAGGTGGGTGAGGACGGCGATGGCGCGGGCGGTGGCGAAGCCCAGGAGGGCGAGAGACAGGGCACTCGGCCCGCGGGTCCTGTCGCCGCAGGGGACCCACCACCCCCTCCGGTCGCTAAAGCGTCCTCGGGGGTGGTCCCCCCTACGGCGCCACCCGCGGGAGATGGGGATCGTCCCAAGGCTTCCCCGCTAGCGCGACGGCTGGCAAAGGACAGGGGCTTGGATTTGAGCCAGCTTCATGGCTCGGGGCCTGGCGGGCGGATCGTGAAGGCGGATGTTGAGCAGGCCGAGGCGGCTTCACCGCAACCATCAGCCGGACCCGCCACCTCAGCTCCAGCCGCGCCCGAAACCGCTAAGGGTCAGGTCGCCTTCGAAGACCTCTCGAAGCTGCAGCAGACGGTGGCGCGGCGGATGGCGGAGTCGAAGGCTACGGCGCCGCACTTCTACTTGCGGGCGGATGTGGACATGAGCCGGGCGGTCGAGGCGCGGGCGCGGCTGAAGGCGGCCGCGGGGGACGGCGAGGTGGTGCCGTCGTTCAACGACATGGTCGTCAAGGCCTGCGCGCTGGCGCTGCGCGAGCACCCGCGCGCCAACGGCGCCTACCGCGATGGTCGCTTCGAGCTCTACTCGCGCGTCAACGTCGGCGTCGCCGTCGCGGCCAAGGACGCGCTGGTCGTGCCGACGGTCTTCGACGCCGACCGCAAGGGGCTGCGCCAGATCGCCGAGGACTCGCGGAACCTGGCCGGGAAAGTGCGCGAGGGCTCGATAACGCCGCCCGAGCTCTCCGGCGCGACCTTCACCGTCTCCAACCTGGGCATGTACGGGATCGTCGGCTTCTCGGCCGTGATCAATCCGCCGCAGGCGGCGATCCTCGCAGTGGGCGCGATCGAGGAGCGGCCCGTCGTCCGCGACGGCGAGATCGCGACCGCCCACCTGATGCAGATCGACCTCGCCTGCGACCACCGCATCCTCTACGGCGCCCCCGCCGCCGAGTTCCTGGCCCAGGTCAAGACGCTTCTCGAAGAGCCGCTCGCCCTGGCGCTCTAGTACCCGCCGGTAGTTATGTGCCCATATGGACCGCTAATCACCGGCGGGTCCCGATTTAGCAGGTCTTCTGGGCGCCCGTCGCAGCCTTCCACGCCCGGCCCACCGAGAAGTCGGCGCCGACGCGGAAGACGCCGGCATGGCTGGCGCGGGCGAGCGTCCAGTCGCCGTGGCGCAGCAGGCAGCCCTGGCCGCGGGCGATCGACCAGTAGGGAGTGAAGGAGACCCGGATCAGGAACTCGCCCGCGCGGCGGACGTCGAGCGCGAAGCCGTCGTGGCCGATCCAGCGGACCGCGGCGACACCCTCGCCGAGCGGCTGCACCAGCGGCGCCGGGTTGCGGACCTCGTAAACGCGCCAGTGGCGGCTGCGCCAGACGGGATCCAGGTAGGGCGGCTCGTGAAGGACAAGGCGCCGCTCGGCGACCGAGGAGTAGTCGAGTGGGGCGTCCGGCAGCGCCACGTACCGGATCGCGTTGTCGTGCAGCCAGCCGCGGTAGGCACGGTCGGTGAGGCGGCCGTCCTCTGTGTAGAAGAGATCGTCCCGGGTGGTCTCGATCTGGCGCAGCCAGCCACGGGCGAGGTCGACGTGCGGCGCCAGGTAGGCCGACTCCCAGTGGTTCGCGGTCGGCGGCACCTCGACGCGGACGCCGTCGCCGCCGTGCTCCCGCAGCCAGCCCTGCAGCGGCTCGAAGTAGGCGGCCTTGGTCGAGGGGTCGCCGACGCTGCGGGCGATCTGGCTGACGCTTGCCGTCACCTGCCAGTAGAGGCCGCCGACGAGGAAGAGGGCGAGGAACCAGACGGGCAGGCGCGGCCGGTGGGCGAGCAGCGCCGCCGCCACGACCGGACCGCCGAAGAGGGCGCCGAGCCGCACCGCGTTGCCGCCCATCGCGTTCGGCACCAGCCAGATCGCGGTGGCCGCCAGGAGGTAGGCGAGGAGGACACGGCGCAGCTCCGGCTCCTCGCGCGCGATTCCACGGGTGAGGTAGAGGGCGGGGATGCACCAGAGGGGGATGGCCAGGTATGAGGAGAAGGCGAACGGGAACTCGCCGGCGCCGGGGAAGACGACGTTGGGGATGACGGTGAGAGCGAGAGCGATGGAGGCGGTCCAGGCTGCGGTACGGGTGCGTTCTGCCGCGCGGGTCCTGGCCGCCTGCCCGCGGGTCCTGTCGCGGGGGACGGCGCCTCGTCCTCGCAAGCTGCGGGCGAGTCCCCATCCCCCACGCCACCCGCGGAAGAGACCGTCTAGAAAGACCTTGGGCTCCAACGCTCCGGCGAGCACGACGCCGGCAAGGAAGACCGCCGCGACGGGGCTGGAGAGGGCACAAGCTGCGGAGGCTAGGAAGGCCGCGGCGCGCCAGCCGAGCTGTAGGGCGCGGAGGGTCGTTAGGCCGAAGGCGACGCCTAGGGCGAAGGTGAGCTGGCCGTCGGCCAGCAGGGTGACTACGCCGGCCGCGAACCATAGGGTCGCCCAGCGGGCCGCCTCGCCCCAGCGGTCGCGGACGAGGCGGTCGAAGAGGTAGGCGGAGGCGACGACGGCGAGGCCGCCGACCAGGCGCGGCCCGAGCAACGAGGCCAGCGGCGGGAAGAGGACGCTGTAGGTGAGGGTGTAGTGGCCGCCATACCAGCTGCCGTTCCAGATCGAGAGGCCGCCGCGCTGGAAGAGCTCGGTGCGGAAGACCTGCGCGGCGAGGTCGCCCACCGGGGGGTTCCAGGCGAGCATGGCGACGGCGAGCGCGGTGCTGAGCGCGACGGCCGGCAGCCAGTCGAATCGGAGGGGCTTGGACTGGACCATGGGCGGGCGCGCCAAGCATAGAGCGGCGCCATGCAACGATTTCAAGCGTGAGCGCGGAAATCCTCGTCGTCGAGTGCGGCCTGGTCCCCTACGGGGAGGCGTTCGAGCACCAGCGGCGGCTGGTCGAGGCGCGGCAGGCCGGGGAGATTCCCGACGTCCTGCTGCTGCTCGAGCACCCGCCGACCTACACGCGCGGGCGCCGCTCTGGCGCCGAGGAGCTGCCGATGGGAGTCGAGTGGTACGAAGCGCAGGGGATCGAGGTTTGCGAGACGGACCGCGGCGGCCGCGTCACCTACCACGGGCCCGGCCAGCTGGTCGCCTACCCGATCGTCTCGCTGAAGCCCTACGGCGACGACGTCCACGAGTACGTGCGGCGCCTGGAGCGGGTAGCGATCTCCGCGCTGGCGGAGCACGGCGTCCAGGCCGGGACGATCGAGGGCCTGACCGGAGTGTGGACGCAGGGCGCGCGGCCCCCCGGGGGCCGACGGGACGAAAACCGCTCCATTTCAGCGGGAATCGGCCCGTCGGCCGAGAAGGAGGCACGCAAGATCGGCTCGATTGGGGTGCATGTGAGCCGCGGGGTGACCAGTCACGGGCTGGCGGTCAACGTCGCCAACGACCTGCAGCCGTTCGAGTGGGTCGTGCCCTGCGGGATCGAGGGCTGCCGGGTCACCTCCCTGAGCCGCGAGCTTGGCGCCGAGCAGGACCTCGGTGCCTTCGCCGACACCGTCGCGGCCCGCTACGCCGAGGTCTTCGAGCGCGAGCCGGTCGCCGCCGAGCCGGCGAGCCTGGGGGTCGGCGTCGCTAGGGTCGTCGTATGAGCGAGACGGCCGAGCAGAGCAAGCGTGCCCCGACGGCCGAGCGCGTCCACGTCACCCGCTCGCGCGCCAAGCCGGGCGGGACCGCGGCGAGCGGCGAGGGCGCCGTCCCCTTCCGCCGCGCCCGCAAGCCGCCGTGGCTGAAGGTGCCGGCGCCGGGCGGGCCGACCTACCGGCGGCTCAAGGCCGAGATCGGCGGCGAGGGGCTGCACACCGTCTGCGAGGAGGCGAACTGCCCCAACGTGGGCGAGTGCTGGGAGCGCGGCACGGCGACCTTCATGATCCTGGGCGACGTCTGCACCCGCCGCTGCGGCTTCTGCAACGTGCAGACCGGCGTTCCGACCTGGAACGACCCGCTCGAGCCGCTGCGCGTCGCCAACCAGGTCAAGCGGATGGGGCTGCGCCACGCGGTGATCACCTCGGTCGACCGCGACGACCTGCCCGACTACGGGGCGGGCGCCTTCGTCGGCACGATCCGCTCGATACGGATGCAGGCGCCCGGCTGCAAGGTCGAGGTGCTGACCCCGGACTTCCGCGGCCAGGAGATGCCGCTGGCCAAGGTGATCCACGAGCGGCCCGACGTCTTCAACCACAACGTCGAGACGGTGCCGCGGCTCTACCCGAAGGCACGGCGCGGCTCCAGGTTCCTGCGCTCGGCGCGGGTGCTGCGGATGGCGAAGGAGATGGGGGGCGAGGGCGTCGTCACCAAGTCGGGGCTGATGGTCGGCCTCGGCGAGTCCTTCGAGGAGATGGTCGAGACCTTCGGCATCCTGCGCGAGCACCGTGTCCAGGTGCTGACGGTGGGCCAGTACCTGCGGCCGACCGAGGACCACCTGCCGGTCGAGCGCTACTGGCACCCGGAGGAGTTTGCGGCGCTGGAGAAGGCCGCCTACGAGCTCGGCTTCGAGTCGGTCGCCTCGGGGCCGCTGGTGCGCTCCAGCTACCACGCCGACAAGCACCTGCCGGAGCGCGTCGCGGCGGCCTGACCGCTCCCGCACTCGCTGAGCGAGGACCCCTCCGAGGCCCACAGATCCCCCTCCCATTGGGTGGTACTGTCCTCAGAAGTCAAGAACTCTGGACGGAAGGGCTCGCATGGACAAGGGCAGGGGAAGCAGGGGGATCGCTCACGCTCCGCTGGCGGCGGGGGTCGGTGTCACGGTTATGGCACTCGTCGTCGGGCTGCTCGCGGCGGCGTCCGCGGCGGCCGTCGAAACGCCGCCCGAGCTGTACCACTGCAAGCCGAAGGAGGAGGGCCTGGCCAGCCCCCCGCCGCCACCGAAGCTCCCCCCGCACGTCGAGGCGCAGCTGCCGGCGACGATCGCCGACGACGAATTCAGGCGCGTCTGCCCGCCGGGTGAGGTTCCCTATCCGACTAAATCGACCGCGCCGGTCAAGCTGAGCCCCGAGCTCGCTCGGGCGGCAGCGCCGGCCGGGGAACGCGTGAACAGCGGGCGCTTCTCGATCAGGACCCGGGTCTCAGGCCACCGCCGCAACCGGGGCGGCAATGCCACCGCGTCGCGCTCGGAACTCTTTCCCGGCTTCTGGTACTCGCACGCGGTGGGCACGCAGAGCGGCCTCAGCGCCAGCAAAGGCTACAACGGGATGTGGGTCTGGCAGACGAACGAGCAGCCCTATATCCCGTACGCGGAAAACATGGAAAGCTCGCACAGCCTGGCGCAGATATGGGCGTCCCGCCAGTACGGGGGCTGCACCTCGACCGTCGAGATCGGCTGGACCGAGTCGGCCGGGCAGTTTAAAGGCAACTACGAACCGCACCTCTTCATCTCGGCCTGGGACTGCGGTGTCTGGTTGGGCTATATGTCCCTGGAAAGCCCCCTGTGGAAACAGAGCAGCGCCGTTGTCTGGCCCGGGGCCGTCGTCTCTCACAACGACAAATTCCACGCGTACGGGGCCCGTATGGACGGCAACAACTGGTGGTTCTACTACGACGGCCAGTGGGTGGGCTACATTCCGAACTCGGCCTGGAAAACCCTCTACCCCAGCTACCTGACGAAGGGACAGGCGGGCGGCGAGGTCGCGACGAAAGCGCTCTGGACCTGCGCCGACATGGGATATGGAGGCCTCTTCGGGAGCCACCCGTGGGCGGCGATGTTCTCCGACGTCTGGTACGAGTTCAACTACCAGACGCAGGTGGAGCTGGCGAAACTGCAGCCCTACGCGACCGACTCGGGCAACTACAACACCGGTAACTGGTCGGAAGGCATACCCGGGGCGGAATTCCGCTACGGCGGCCCGGGCTGGTGCTAGCTAGGTGTAGTTCCCAAGCAGGTTGCGTCATCGACGCAGACGTGGCAGCGCTCCCAGCCATAGGTCGTTTGCGCTCGTAGCGCATCGGCGGCTCGGGAGGTTCGAGGCGACTGCGCTTGCCCAACCCGATCCGCCGCAGCCACAGCGAGACGGTGGAGAGCGCCAGCCCGCCTGACCAGCAGCTTGCGGCTGTGCGGCGTTAGCGTGGAGCTTCATCCGGTGTCCTCCTTGATCTGGGTGGCTTCAGCACCCCCAGCCTTCAAGGAGGCCCGGATGAACACGTGGTTAGGAACTACAGCTAGATCTCCGTCGGTCGCGGCGACGGCTCGTCCCAGAGGCCGAACCGTTCGCGCCAGTAGTCGGTGAGGAAGACGTTGTTCGGGTCGCGCTCGGCGCGCAGCGCCAGGAAGTCGTCCCAGCGCGGGTACTGGGCGCGGAAGAAGTCGACCCAGGTGCGGTCGCCCGCCGGGTAGCGCGGCTGGAACTTGCCCCAGTGGAGGCGGAAGGGGATTCCCGCCTCGCGCAGCAGCGACCAGAGCCGCGGGTAGAGCGTCTCGACCGGGTCCTCGGCGTTCTCGGCGAACCAGTAGGGGTCGACGCGGAAGGCGCCGTCCCGCCACTCGTCCCCGCCGTCGCTGTGGGCGGCATTGAGCCAGAAGCGCTCGGGGCCGGTCGCGTACAGCTCCCAGGCGTAGGTGCCGGTCCGGCGCAATGCCTCGTCCTCGTCGTCCGGCTCGCCGAACCAGTCGCGCAGCAGTCGCATGACTTCGGCGGTACGCGGCAGCGGGATCCACGGCTCGGTGAACTCGGTCGGCATCAGCACGTCGCTGGCCTGGTTGTCCATCGGCAGCCCGTGCCAGCCGTGGTCGCGGAAGCGTTGCGGCCTGCCCTTCTCCGCGCCCTTCTTCTCGGCGTCGAGCTCGTTGAAGGCGGCGATCAGCTTCGGCAGGAAGTCGGGCAGCTCGCGGCGGATCAGCGGCGCCAGCGGATCGAGCAGCGTGATCGCGAAGTCGACGCCGCCCTCGACCGCCGCCGCCAGCACCTCGCCCAGCACCTTGCCGACCGTCCCCAGGTCCCTTTCGCCGAGCACTCGCAGCGCCACCTTCAGCTGGTCGAAGTCCTCCTCCAGCTTGCCCTTGGCCGCGGAGAGGTCGTCGAGGTTGCCGACGATCGTGAAGAGCAGGCCGGCCAGGTACTGCTCGGCTTGCGGATGGTCGCCGAACTGCGAGTAGGGCCTGGGCTCGAAGCCGGGCTCAGCCGGGATGCGGTGCGCCCGCCAGGTGACCACCCGGTCGGCGCCGCGCTGCGGCCACCAGACCAGCCGCGCGTACTCGACGTCGCGGAGCAGGCGCTCCAGCGAGGGGCGGCCGGACGTGCCGTCGCCGAAGAGGTCGGCAGGCGCGCCGTCGACCGTCGTGATCGCCTCCTCCCCTTCGATGTCGAAGGCGTCGACGCAGCGCAGGATCACCTTGGAGACGACGCCGAGCAGGCCGAGGTTCGGGCACATCGCGTGGAAGAGGTCCGGGTCGGCGTCGTCGCGGGTCACCTCGTGGACCTGGCCGCGGCCGTCGACGACGCGGAAGCCCCAGAGGTTGGCGGTCGCGGCGAACTGGAGCGAGCCGCCGGCCGAGCCGGTCGCGGTGAAGCCGCTCACCGTCTGGTGCGTGATGCCGCCGGTCTCTTCCAGCGACCAGCCCTTCTCGGTCGCCAGCTGCCAGAGCAGGCTCTCCTCGAGGCTCGACCCGCCGGTCGGGTCGCCGGGG
>JGI24746J21847_1000075_pt1 | contig 10568 bp, 7 predicted proteins | sample KBSMiscanthusM5_FD_21847 | JGI IMG/M metagenome (IMG submission 21847) | reverse complement strand
CCCCAGCCACTACGTCCTGGGCCTGACCGAAGCGGTCGTCGGCGAACAGCGGTGGGGTCTCGGCGAGGCCGGCTTCGAGCCCGGCTGGAAAGTGGCCTTCAAGGGAGGCTGGGGACCGGAGGGCTCCGCCTCCGGTTCTTACCTCGTCCGCCAGGCGGGTCTCCTACGAGACGGCGAGGCGGGCATCGCCGTCGCCATAGCCGCCCAGGCTGACAGCGGCTCCTTCACTGCCGGCGTCGAAGCGCTCGACCGGGTTGCCAGCTGGCTTCTCAGCCACCTCCGCCCCGGCCCCTCGACACCGGCGACACATTGCTAACGACGGTCGGTGGCTCGGCGGTCGCCTGAGATACGACGCCGCTAGAGTCGGGTCATTGTGAGGGTCGAATCCAACGTCTATCGCTGGAAGCGGAGAGTTCCGGTTCTCGCTTGCCTGACGATTGCGACGATCTGCCTTCTCCCGTCTTCGCCAGCGGTCCAGTCCGCAAGCGCCAGCCATGACGCGGTAAGCCGCTGCGAGCCGTTCCCCCTGACCAAGGACGGACCTCCGTTCCGATCCGTGCGGAGATCGGCGCACCTCAGCTGCACGATGGCTCGACGGCTTCTCAAGGCCGCATACGGTCTCGGGCCCCTCGAGGTCGTCCGGGTCGTCTACCCCGAACATGACGCCGAGGGCAATCCTGTCGGTCGTCCAACCCGCTGGATAAAAGGCGGCTGGAGATGCGGCAATGGGGCCGGAGGTGCGGCTTGTTGGAGCGTCAGGGAGCCCAAGCTCAACGTGATCACCGACTTCGGCGGGGTTCCAAAGGCCGTAACCGCAGAACTGTGAGGAGCGAGACGCGATCCGGCATATAGTCGGTCGGCGGATGCGGGCTGGCTGCCTGGAAGAATAGGAGCCGGAAGTGTCGTGCGACCGGCCGAAGGGCGCGATCGACGCCGTCTCCTGCGCCACGCCCTCGCTCTGCGTCGCCGTCGCCAAAGGAGGTCAGGTCTTCGTCTCGGGTGACCCCACGGGCGGCGCCTCCGCCTGGCGCGCGCCCGGCGGCCGCGGACGATCCTCGTCTTCGCCGAGGGCTTCTGGAAATCCAGCACTACCCGCGATCGGGCGGACCGGCCTGCGCGGCCCGGGCACAGCCCTGCGCTTCACGGTGCAGCACCCCCACCGCCGCTGATCAGCGAAACAGCCTCAACTGATCCCACCACGACGGACTCTGGCGCTTGAGTTCCCGCCGTCGCTGCTCACCTTCCAGCCTGCGCATGCGGCGGCTCTCGTCGTGCGCGACTTGGTCATCGCGGAACTTCTCACGCTCCTCACGCCAACCCCAATAGGTCTTTTCTTCGATCTCCTTGATGATGACGCTGGAAAAGCGGACGAAGACGCCCAACGCCGTCAGGCACGCCATCACGAGGATGACGGTCAGCCACTCGTACTGAGCGAAAAAGGTACCCAGAGCGGCAGGCGGGGGGATCAGGAGGAAGTAGAGATCACTTGGTCGCACTGCCCGCACGCTCGCGATCCTGATCGCCCTTGACGGGCCTGCGCTTCCCGCTCTTCGCCCTCAACAGGGCAAGTCCATCCTCAGTCAGCTTCAGACCGTCTCCGGTCACCTCTTCCGCCAGTCCGGCGAAGATCATCGAGGCAATGATTTCCTCGAACTCGTCCCCCCCAAGGGCGCGTGGTCGTGGAAGCTTGTCGCGCGGAACGGTGCCGGAGCCCAGCAGGACCGCGACCTCAGTCGCGGAGGCGACGAACTCGTCCACATCGGCGACCATCTCGTCCGACGGCGCCTCGCTGAGCTGCTGCACCCGGGCGGCACTGAGGCTCAGGGTCTCGCCGACGACGCGGCGGCTCCGCCCCAGGCGGGCGGCGAGGAGGATCAGGTACTGACGCAGCGCCCCAGCGTCCTCGAGCGCCCGCTTCGCGAACCGGTACTCCCGCTCGGCGAGAGCAAGCGATCGATCGAGGCCGGACCCGTCCCGCTCCGGCAGCCAGGCGCCGACTGGCTGGCCCGCATGCTCCTGCCAGATGGCGAACGGGACCTTATATTCGGGCTCATCGTCGCCGTTCACCCGCTTGCCCGCCTCAACGGCCCATAGGAGTCTCGGGTCGGCTTCGACTTCGGAGAGGGAGAGCAACACCGCTTCTGGCTCCTCTCCCACGCGGACGATGCGCCGCGGGTTGACCGATTCGGCGAGGGTGACATCGCGGGCGCCGACCGCCGGGATCTCCGTTCCCTCGTACTTCCAGCTCCCGGACTCGTCTAAAGCGACACCAGGGCGCTCGCTGGTTGGAGCTACGGGGTTGTGGGCGAACGACTTCACGGCTCGTCACAGACGAGCCTATCGGGTACACACTCGGTTGTCTACCGCTCTATTTAGATGCTTATCAAGAAACCTGCACGACGAACGCGATATTGCTCTATTCGCCGGACGGACCCGCAAACCTCTTGCCCCGGCGACACGAGTAGGTCGAGCGCCGCCGCGGGTAGCGAGGCTCATGCCCCATCGTCTCGGCTTCGCGGTGAAGGTGCTCGGCGACGGCGGCCTGCCCTCCCACGACACCCGGCGCTGGCAGTCGGGGCCGCACCTGAGCGTCTCGCTGGAGCGCCTCGGGGCGATCTTCGACTACCTCGAGGCGAGGGACGTGCGGATGTACCGGATGGCATCGGGGCTCGTCCCCTACGGCAGCCACCCAGAGATGGAGCGCTTCCACGGGCAGGTCGAGGAATGCGAGGCGGGGCTGGCGGCGCTCGGGGCGCGGGCGCGGGCGGCCGATCTGCGCCTCTCGTTCCATCCGGGCCAGTACGCGGTGCTGAACTCCGAGGACGAGAGGGTGCGCGCCGCCGCCGCCATGGACGTCGAGCTGCAGGCCTCGGTGCTGGAGGCCATGGGCCTGGGACCCGAGGCGGTGGTGGTGCTCCACGTGGGCGGCGTCGCCGGGAACAAGGCGGCGGCGCTAGACCGTTTCCTCGCCGGCCTCGAGGGGCTGAGCGAGACGGCGCGGGCGCGCCTGGTCATCGAGAACGACGATGCCCGCTTCGGCCTGGGCGACGTGCTGGGCCTTTCGAGGCGCTGTGGCCTGCGGGTCGTCTGGGATGCCCTGCACCACCGCTGCTACGACCCCGACCGCATCCCGGTCGCCGAGGCGCTGGAGCGGGCGCTCGCCACCTGGCCCGCCGGCCAGGTGCCGAAGATCCACTACTCGTCCCCACGCACCGCGGTGGAGGAGCGCAAGGCCAAGCGGGGACGGCGGGTCGAGCGGCGTGTGGTCCTGCCGCCGCTCCGCGCCCACGCCGACCTGATCGACCCGATCGGGTTCGAGGACTTCCTGCGCGGCCCGGCCGCGGGGCGGGACTTCGACCTGATGCTGGAGGCGAAGGCGAAGGACCTGGCCCTGCTGCGGCTGCGGGAGCAGCTCGAAGCGCGCGGCTTCGGCTGGCGGGACGGGCGCATCGAGCCGGGGGCTGACAGTTTGGACAGGAAATTCCGAGGGTAGGTCGGGTCCCATGCCGCCGCTCGCCCGCCGCATCGCGTTGTGGGCAGTGACCATGGTGGCCTTCGCCGCGTATCTCTCGAGCTGCGGCGAGCAGGCGGAGACCCAGGAGGTCGATCTGCAACCGACGATCTCCCGCTACCGGGCGTATCTGCGGAAGGAATCGGCCGAGCTCCTCACCTGGCTGCGGCAGCTGCGGGCCCGCGTGGCGGCCGCCGACCGCGCGGGCGCACAGTCGCGATTCGCCAGCTCCCGGGTCCCATACGGCCATCTCGAGCCCGCCGCCGAGCTGCTCGGCGTTGACGTCCGCATGGACGGCGACTCGGGCGATCCCGCCAACAGGTCGCAGGGCTACGACGGCCTCGAACAAGCCCTGTGGTCCGGAGGGATGAGGAGCGCGATGCTTCCGAGCAGCCGCCTTCTCGCCGACGCCCAGGAGCTCAACCGACGGGTCGGCACGGCACAGCTGCCGCCGCGGGAAATCGTCGCCGCCACGCGGCGGGTACTGGACGACGTGACGGCCGTCGAGCTGCGCGGCAAGGAGAGCCCCTACGCGCACCTCGACGTCGCCGACAGCGCCGCCGCCGTCGAAGGCGCCGATGCCGCCTTCGACGCGGTCAGACCCCTGCTCGAAGCGCGGGATGCGAAGCTGACCGCTGCTCTCGAGCGGCGCTTCGCAGAAGCCTTTCGCACGCTCAGCGACTTCGGGATCCTCGCCCGCAGCTCAGAACCGCAGCGGGTCAACTCGCCCGGGACCAGCTTCGTCCTCTTCACCGTGCGCTCGCCCGCCGAAATCGCCAACCTGCGCCACCGGGTCGAGGCCCTGAGCGAGCTGTTCGCTCAGGGCGAGGCGGTCACGCGAGAGGCCGGCTCCTGATCACTGGCAGTTCTTCAGTCCGTAGTCCCCGGCGATCCTCCCCGCCGGCAAGAACCGCTTTTCGAACTCGTAGAGAGACGCTTTGAGGGACGTGTAGGTCGGTCCGGCCCTTTCGACCGCCTCGACGCCGCGTTCCATCGCGCCCAGGTAGGCGCTGACCGGCTTCTCGTCGGCTGGCGGCGGCTCCAAGGAGCCGATGGCCTGGATCTGCGTCTCCACCGCGGGAAGGAGAACGTCATCCACCGCCCCTGCGAAGAGCTGGTCCTGCGTCTGCCCCGCGCCTTCGTTGGGCTGTTCCCGCATGTAGGTCGAGAGCCGCTGGACGATTTCTTCGTCGCTCCGCTTGCAGATCGAGCTCGCCTGCGCGACGAACTCGCCCTTGGTGAGGGGCTCGTCGTCGCTCCCCCCACAGCCCGCGATCGCCACGGCCACGACCGCGGCGCAGAGAGTGACTGCTCGACCGACCCTGAACGGCTTCGAGGCCATCGCTCCTACCGGTTGCCGTGGCCGCGGCCACGGCACGTCGCACGGACGGGGGCCCGGACGCGCTGCGCCCGGCCGTTCTGGGCGCGCATCGCGACGCCGGCGCTGGGCGCCTTGACGCCCTTGACCTGGCGGCAGAGGTCGCGACTGTTGACGATCAGGCCCTTGCCCTTGCCTCGCATATCGACGATTACCCTGGTCACCGGCGCGTCCGGTATCGAGCGGAAGCTGGCGCGGATCCCGCCGCGGATGGAGTCGATCCGGGCGGACGCCTCGACGTCGACCAAGCCGTGCAGGTCAAGGACGAGGTCCGGCAGGTCGTTGTCGGACGACCTGAGATAGACCGGGCCTCGCAGAGGCTCGTCGAGCAGCGGCGTGAAGGCGCGCACCCGTCCGTAGACAGCGCCCTTCGGGCAGGCGTCGGCGGCAAATTGCACGCGCGTGCAAACGGTGCCGATGTGCGCCTGCTCCAAGAAGGCGGAGCGCGGCAGGCGGACCGTGACCGCGCGCGGGTTCGCGTCCCCGCGGCGTGGCCGGAGCACAGCTCGCAGAGCGGGGTGATCGCCTCGCTCCGTGCCACCCCGCAGCCTGAAGGAAAGCTGTGGCTTGAAGCCGAGGTCGGCGCAGCGGGCCGCCTGATAGCGGCTGCTCAGCGCGACGCCGACGTCATCGGAGGAGTCGAGCAGCGAGACGAAGCTGCCGAACAGGGTCGCCCTGACCGCCAACGGCTCGCAGCTGGTCGCGTTGAGGGTGAAGCTCGGCCGGTCGACGTAGACCCGCAGGTCCCTGAGGCTCAGCGGGATCCCCTTGAGGACGTGGGGGATCGGATCGGAGCTCGAGCCGTCCACTTCGGCCTCTCCGGTCACCGGGTTGACCGTCAGCGCCTCGCGGACGACGACTACTCCGGCGTCGAAGGGGCCGGCCAGCGCCGGCGTGATCGCGACCACCGAGAGCGGGTCGCCACCGACAGGTCCCGCCAGATACAGGCTGCCGGGCACGTAGGTGAGCTCGGAGCCCACGCCCGCGCCGGCGACGGTCCGGCCGATCTTGGACGCGGCGGGGCAGCTGGGGCTGTCCAGCTCTTCCTGCGCGCCGTGGGGGCCCGTCCTCGCCTTGGCGGCGGCTATCGCCGCCTCGGGGCAGAACGGGACGCCGGCGAGCTTCGCCAGCACACCGGGCGGGAGCACCGCCGAGAACCTGGTCATCTCCTGCTCGCCGTCGCCTCTCGTCATGCGCATGGAGAACGGGGAGAAGGAGCCGGCCGCGTTGCTCGCGGTCCCGGCCTCGAAGCCCGGGCGGAAGGGTGCGATGCCGCCGGCCGGGCAGGGGCCGCCGTTCGGTTCCGAGACGATCTCGAAGCTGGAGGTTCTGGTCACCGGCCCTTTGCCCGACCAGGGATGGAGCTCGGCGCTCACCGTATGTGAGCCACAGCCGGGTGGGCTGACCAGCGGGCTGCGCGCACCGTCCCGGAGGTGCAGGCGGAAGTGCGAGAAGGGCAGCTGGGGGATCTCCTCGGCGATCGTCCTCAGTTGCCCCGTGCGCGCGTCCGGCTCGACCCGCAGGGGCTGCTTGACGACGATGCCCAGCGTCGGGTTCTTGACCACGACGTAGAGGGCGAGCAGCGAGTCGCCGGCGAGGTTCTCGTAGGGCTTTGCGACGAAGGCGCTCCCGGAGAGGCTTTCGTCGAGCAGCGGCGTCTCCACCTCGACCGTGCCGATCTTGGAGGTCAGCGGGCAGCCCTCGCCGGGCCCAGAGAAGGCGGTCTCGGCCTCCAGCTCACCGGCCGTGCAGACGCCGAGGCCCGTGGCCACGGACGGGTTGGCGGTGAAGCCCTCCGGCAGCGTCACGATCGCCTTGCGGATGTCGGACTCCGCGAGGGCGTCCTCCGCCGGGCTCATCAGCCCCTCGTCCTCGACGTCGAGCGAGAAGTCGAGGCCGGTCGGCGAACCTGCCGCCCCGCTCGTCGGCTTTGCCGTCACCGAGGGGTCGAAGTCCAGGCTCGAGCAGCCGGTCGTCTCGAGCGGCGTCTCGGACTCGGCCGTCGTCCAGGCCCCGGGCTGCTGCCAGGAGTCCGCTTCGAACAGCGTCCGCTGCGGCCCCTGGCACGAGCGGGGCAGGGTCAGGAAGGGAATCTCCGGAGTGCCGGCCGGACAGTTGCCCACGGACTCGGGCTCTTCGGACGAGACGATTCCCCCTTTGAGGCAGCTGCCCCGCAGGGCGTTGTGCTCCGGACTCGCCGGGTTGCCCCAGAGGGTCAGCTTGGTGCGGTAGAGCAGCGCGACCTGGACGATGTTCGACGCCGTCGCGATCGTGTTGTGCGGGTACTTCGGATTGACCCGCACTTCCACCGTGGTCGGCGCCGAGAAGGCGATGAAGCCGAACTTCGCCACCACACCGGGGGGTGGCTGCAGGTTGTAGACCGGCGAGGCGATGAGGCTCGGGCTGCTCGATCCCGGCAGCTTGACCCGCACTAGGTTGACGCCGAGCGCGGTCTCATCGGGGCAGGCCGGCAGGCTTTCGCTCTGGATGTCGAGGAACTGCGCCGACGTGCAATACGGGACCGGTTTGGGCGTGCCGACCAGCCCCGCGGGCAGCTTCGCGACTATGTCCTTCGGCGCGCCCTCGGGAATCTCCCCTTCCTCGGGGTCGACGACGGTGTTGAGCTCGACGGTGGTCGTCACCGCGTAGGGGTGGGCGCCGGCCTGGGTCTCCGGCGTACCGCTCTCGTCGGCGGCGAAGGTGACGTCCTGGTGTTTGAAGCCAAAGGCAGCCGACGCGGTGGGAGCGAGCGCCAGCGCCGCGAGCGCCGCCACGATCGAAGTCAAAGCGAGTCTCCTCATCGGCCTGCCCTCCGGTCGTTGCTGGCTCGGTTTCGAGCATGTTTCCTGGCGACGCAGCGTCCTTTGCGGCGCACCTTGCCCTTACCGCAGCGGCGCGGGACGCAGCGTCCTTTGCGAAGCACCTTGCCTTTGCCACAGTGGCGCTGGCGTAGTTCGAGATTGCCGGCGCCGACGGCGGTGGACGCCGGCGCTTGGTGCGCGGGCGGCTGCCCGGCGGGCGCCTGGCACGCCTCCCCCGAGCAGTCCGGGGGTGGCGGGGGCGGTGGGAGCAAACCGCCCCCCACGCGGGCGTCGTAGATGTCGGCAAAGCCGGGATCCTGCGGCAACAGGCTGGAGAAGGTCCTTATGAAGACGTCCGATCCGCTTGGCGTCGCTTCGACCAGCTCGGAGTCCTCCTGACTGTCGCCGGAGGAGATCAGGCTGAGGCATCCGTGCGCACTGGGGACGAACTGTTCGGCGCCAGCCTCTTCGCACTCCGCTTCGTTCGCGGCCGCCTCCCACTCATAGACGTCACGCGCATCGTTGACATCGCGCGTCACTAGTGGGCCGAAGCTCTCGAAGAACAGCTTGGAGCCATCCTGGGTGAGGACGTTCGACGCGCGCAGCTGCGTTGGCCAGGGCGCCACGTACGCCGCGGCCCAGAAGCTGGCGTTCGGCAGCGTGCCGATGTTGACTACATCTCGTCCGACCGGCCGCGCGCCGCTTGGATTGCAGGAGACGCAGGCGAGCGTCCCGTCACCGCCGTTGGCAGCGGAGTCGTAGAGATATATCTCGGCGTCGGGATCGCCGCTGTTGGCGTCCGTGTTGTCGTAGCCGGTCAGCGAGGCGACAGCGGTAAAGGCGGCCACCTCCCCGTCGGGCGTAACACGTGCCAGGTGCCGCCCCGGCTGCGGCGCCAGCGCACTGGGCCGGCCCGCCGGAAGATCTAGCGAGGAGAGCGTCGCCACGAAGCGGAAGGCCCCGCCTTCCCTGAGGTAGAGGTTCGGTTTGCCGGCTTCGGCTTCGCCGCCGACGCTGTTCTCTTCCTCTCCCGAGAGCTTCTCGGTCGAGGCGAAGTAGAGCCGGGAGAGGTCGGTGCTGTAGCCGAGGACGCCCTCCACGCCGTCGGCGATCAGGGTCGAGGATTTGCTCGCGAAGTCGAACTCGAACAGTTCTTTGCCGACTGAGTAGAGCGCTTTCGAGCCATCCGGATTCGCGCCCCAGAAGACGACCGCGCCGCTCGGCGAGGCGGGCGAGACGCGATAGGTGCACGCCTTTTCGGGTTCAGTGCAGACGCCGCCGACGATCGCGCTCTGCGGCTGCTCGGCGTTCTCTCGTACGTAGAGGGGGGCCGCGACCGGGGATGCCACAGCGGGCTGCCCGGGGACGCTCCAGTAGATCCGCGAGCCGTCGCTCGATACCGCGCCCCAGACGCTGTTGTCGTGGTTCTCGTCGCGACCGACGGTGCCGGCGGTGTTGTGCTGTTCGCTCGCCGTGCCGTCGGGAAGCACGCTGACCAGCCGCAGCGCCTCTCCACAGTTCTCGTAGAGCTGCAGGATCGCCGCGCCGCTGCCTTCGATTTTGCTCGAGGCGTCCGGGGTGAGCTTCCCCCGCGCGCGGAGGACCGCACAATTGCCGTCGTCTGAGGTGCCCTGCAGTTCCGGCAGGAAGTTCGCGGGCGTGGCGAGCTCGGGAGTCGTGCGGACCAGCGCCTGGTACCCGTCGCTGCAGGTCTGGTGCTTGTAGAGATTGGCGTAGCCGGAAGGCGCCGACGGATCGAGCGGCGGTTCGGTGAAGTGAACCATCCAGCCCGTGCAGAGGTCGTCGGAGAAGAGCTTGTACTGGTTGTCGACATCGCGCCGTTCGTTGAGCGGCGACCGGCCCTCGATCGGCGCCGAGAGATTCTCGCTCGTCCAGCCCTGCGTGCCGCGAACCGCCATGTACTGCGAGGTGTAGGGGGCGGACTCGGGGTCCCCAAACGCACGGTAGGAGGAGTAGGTCAGCTTGCCGCCGTCCGGCGAAGCCTGATCGAGGCCCGCCGGCGCGTTGTTGATGTTGTCCTGCACGGCGATCTCGCCGCCTTCTTTGTCGATCGGCGAGACCATCTCGTAGGCGCGGCAGTCCGGCAGCGTGGCCGAGGCTCCGCCGCGGAAGATCTGGTTCGGACAATCGACCTTAGGCGGGAGGGTGCCCGTGGTCCTCAGGGTGCGATCCGGACCTTTGGTCGTCCCGACGTCGTTGGTCGCGACGAAACGCCAGTGATAGGTCGTGTTTGGCTCCAGGCCTTTCAGCGTCTCGCTGACCGAGTGCAGGGCCTCGTCGGACCCCAACGTCACCGACGTCGTGCTCTGGCCATAGCTGTCGCTGAGCCCGTACTCCACGTAGACGGTCGTCGACGTGGCTTTCGGGTTGATCGTCGCCGCGACGGTCGCTTCGGTCAACGCGACGCTTTCCACCCACTGCTCGGCGATCACGGGGGGCGCGAGCGTTTCGAAAGTCCCGTTACCGCCCTGGGCCGGGCCGACGCTGTTTTTCGCGACGAGCTGGAAGTGGTAGACGGTGCCGGTGGCCAGGCCGCTCAGGTCGGCATGAACCGCCACGGGGGCGTCGCCTTCGCCGATCTGACTCGAGCTCTCGGCACAGGGAATGGTCTGCCCGTAGGCCGGCGTGGTGCCGTACCTGAAGAAGCATTCTTCGACTTCCGCGCCTTCGGGATCGACGGTGCCGTTGAGGGTGGCCGACGTGCCGGTCACGTTCGTCGCGGGTTTCGTTACGCCCTGGGGCGGTGAGCCATAGGTCAGCGGCCCGAACACTTCGACCTTCTGCACGCCCGCCCGGGTCACGTAGACGTTGCCGGTGTCGCCGTCGACGGCGACTCCCTGGACGGTGCTGCCCGCAT
>JGI24746J21847_1000071_pt1 | contig 10770 bp, 11 predicted proteins | sample KBSMiscanthusM5_FD_21847 | JGI IMG/M metagenome (IMG submission 21847) | reverse complement strand
GAGCCGGCCCAGCGCCACAGCTCGGAGACGGAGCGCGAGAACCTGCCCGAGGAGGTCGAGCCGGGCGAGACCTACCGCGACGTCGGCGTGCGCTGGCGCGCCCGCGCGCGGATCGTCCATCCCACCGATCCGGACGCCTGAGCATCGGCGCGCCACGTTCCGCGACGACGAGCGGGGGACCCGGGATTCGAACCCGGATTCACGGTTTTGGAGACCGTGCGCATAGCCGTTAACTCAGTCCCCCGGGTGGAGTGGCGAATGCTAGACGCGATGCGGGCGGAGGGACTTGAACCCCCACGGGCCGAAGCCCACCAGGACCTAAACCTGGCGCGTATGCCAATTCCGCCACGCCCGCGCGAACGCCTATGATCGCATCGTGGCTGTAGGAGAGGTGACGCCGGGGTACGAGCTCTGGCACCCAAATCGGGAAAAGTCGGCGGTGGTCACGACCAAGTTCGTGATCGTCCTGCTGATGCTGGCCACGGCGGGCCTCGCGGCCCTGATCGCGATCGGCGGCTGGTCGCTGCTCAGCGGCGGCGGTGGCATGGGGCTCGTCTGCCTGATCTTCGCCGCCCTCTACCTGCTCTTCGCCTACCGCACCGCGCGCTGGAGCCGCGGCGCGCTGCCGGTGGCGGCCGCGCTCTCGATGATCCTGGCGATCTTCTGCGCTGTCGGCGCCGCGAGCTGGTTCGCCCGCGACAAGGACGGCTTCGATGAGGCGCTGCTCCCGTCCTCGCTGCTCGGCACCCTCGTCATCGTCCTCCTAATCCTCCAGCTGGTCCTGATCGCCGCCGCCTTCTACGGCTTCAGCCAGAACTGGCACGTCGAGGAAGAGCGGCCGATCGGCTCCGGCGAGGACTACGGCGCCGGCGCCCCGCCCGAGAGCGGTGCCCCGCAGCCGGCCTGACGTCGGGGCCACGGGTCGCGGCCCACACGACGGCAGCGCCCTGTCAATGCCGGAGGTGGGACTCGAACCCACAATCCCTTTCGGGCGATTGATTTTGAATCAATTGCGTATTCCAATTCCGCCACTCCGGCGCAAACTCAACGATAGTCGCGTTTAGACTCAGCGCGGGATGCGGGTCCACCACCTGAACTGCGGGTCTTTCTGCCCCCACGGGGCGCGCCTGGTCAACGGGGAGGGCGGCCTGCTGGAGTCGGGACTGATCGTCTGCCACTGCCTGCTGATCGAGGCTGGCGACGAGCTGGTGCTGGTCGACACCGGTTTGGGCCTGGAGGACGCCCGCAACCCGCGCCAGCTCGGCCGGGTCTTCCAGGTCATGCGCCCGCGCCCGAAGGTGGAGACCACGGCGCTGCGGCAGGTCGAAGCGCTCGGCTTCGACCCCGCCGACGTGCGCCACATCGTCACCACCCACCTCGACCTCGACCACGCCGGCGGCCTGCCTGACTTCCCCCACGCCGAGGTCCACCTGCTGGGGGCGGAGCTGGAGGCGGCCCTGCATCCGGCGCTCAGCGACCGGCTGCGCTACGTCGGCGGCGTCCACTGGGCGCACGGGCCGCGCTGGGTCGCCCACAGCGGCACGGGCGGCGACGCGTGGTTCGGCTTCGAGAGCGTCCGCATCCTGCCCGACGTCGACGCCGAGATCCTGCTCGTGCCCCTCGCCGGCCACTCGCGCGGCCACACGGGAGTGGCGCTGCGGACCGGCGACGGCTGGCTCTTCCATTGCGGCGACGCCTACTTCCACGGCGGCGAGGTCGCGACGCCGCCCACCTGTCCGCCGGCGCTGCGCCTCTTCCAGAACATCACCGCCGCCGACAACGGTGCCCGCAAGGCCAACCAGGAGCGGTTGCGCGAGCTGAATCGCGACCACGGCGACGAGGTCCGGCTCCTCTGCGCCCACGACCCGCGCGAGCTGGAGCTGCTTCAGGCCGCCGAGGCCGCGGTGGCCGCGTCAGGGTGAACGCCGCCGGAGCCGAGAAGCTCTGGGAACCGTCCGCCAAGCTGGTCGAGCGGGCGCGGATGATCGAGTACATGCGCTGGCTGGAGGCCGAGCGCGGCCTGCGCTTCGAGGGCTACCACGAGCTCTGGCGCTGGTCGGTCGAGGAGGTCGGCGCGTTCTGGGACTCGATCTGGGACTTCTTCGGCGTGCGAGCCGACGGCGAGCGCGGCCCGGCGCTCGCCAGCCGCGAGATGCCGGGCGCCCAGTGGTTCCCCGGCACCGCTCTCAACTACGCCGAGCACGTCTTCGCCGGCAAGGACGATGCCGAGACGGCGATCCTCCACGCCTCCGAGCTGCGCGAGCTGAGCGAGCTGAGCTGGGGCGAGCTGCGCGCCCAGGTGGCGGCGGTGGCCGCCGGCCTGCGCGGCCTCGGCGTCGAGCAGGGCGACCGTGTCGTCGCCTACATGCCGAACATCCCCGAGGCGATCGTCGCCTTCCTGGCGACGGCCAGCATCGGCGCGACCTGGTCGAGCTGCTCGCCCGACTTCGGCCCGGGAAGCGTGATCGACCGCTTCGCCCAGATCGAGCCCAAGGTCCTCTTCGCGGTCGACGGCTACCGCTACGGCGGCAAGGACTTCGACCGCCGCGACATCGTCGCCGAGCTGCAAACAGCGATGCCGAGCCTCGCGCGCACGATCGTCCTGCCTTACCTCGACCCCGAGCCCGACCTCTCCCCGCTGCGCGACGCGACGCGCTGGGACGAGCTGCTCGCCGCTGGCGAGGGCGCCGAGCCGCGCTTCGAGCGCGTCCCCTTCGACCATCCGCTCTGGGTCCTCTACTCGTCGGGGACGACCGGCCTGCCGAAGGCGATCGTCCAAGGCCATGGCGGCATCCTGCTCGAGCACCTGAAGAAGCTCCACCTCCACGTCGACGCCCATCCCGGCGACCGCCTCTTCTGGTTCACGACGACCGGCTGGATGATGTGGAACTTCCTCGTCTCCGGACTGCTCACCCGCGCCGCGATCGTCCTCTACGACGGCAGCCCCGGCCACCCGGACATGGGCGTGCTCTGGGACCTCGCCGACCGCGCCGGCGTGACGATGTTCGGCACCAGCGCCTCCTACATCGCCGCCTGCATGAAGGCGGGCGTCGAGCCGGGGGACGGCCGTGACCTCGGCCGGCTGAAGGCGGTCGGCTCGACCGGTTCCCCGCTCTCGCCCGAGGGCTTCGACTGGGTCTACGAGCACCTGGGGTCGGACACCTGGCTCTTCTCGACCAGCGGCGGCACCGACCTCTGCACCGCCTTCGTCGGCGGCACGCCGCTGCTGCCGGTCTACCGCGGCGAGCTGCAGGCGCGGGCGCTGGGCGCCGCCGTCGAGGCGTGGGACGAGGACGGCAACGCGGTCGTCGGCGAGGTCGGCGAGCTGGTCGTCACCGAGCCGATGCCCTCAATGCCGGTCTTCTTCTGGGGCGACCAAGACGGCAGCCGCTATCGCGAGGCGTACTTCGAGCACTATCCCGGCGTCTGGCGGCACGGCGACTGGATCGAGATCACCGCGCGCGGCACCGCGGTCATCTACGGCCGCTCCGACTCGACCATCAACCGCTCCGGGGTGCGGATGGGCACCAGCGAGATCTACCGCGCTGTGCTCGGCATCGACGCGATCCTCGACGCGCTCGTAGTGGACGTGCCGCGGCCCGGCACCGAGGGCTGGATGCCCCTCTTCGTCGTCCTGCGGGAGGGCGCCGAGCTGGACGACGGCCTGCGGCGCGAGATCGCCTCCCGCGTCCGCGGCCAGTGCTCGCCGCGTCACGTCCCCGACGAGGTCTTCGAGATCGGCGAGGTGCCGCGGACTTTGAGCGGCAAGGCGCTCGAGGTGCCGGTCAAGCGGATCCTGATGGGCACCCCGGCCGAGCAGACCGCCAGCCGCGAATCGCTCGCCAACCCCGAGGCGCTCGACTGGTTCGTCGAGTTCGCGGCCTCGCTCGACCGCCGCTGACGTGCCTGAGGTTATGCGCCCATATGGGCGCATAACCTCAGGCACGTCTACGCTGGCGTGATCGGGTTGCGGCGCTCGGCGAAGTCCCGCCGCTTGCTCGCCGCCGCGGCGAAGCGGCGGATCAGCTCAGCCCGCAGGTCCTCTGGCTCGACCGCCGCGTCAACCACCAGCTCCGACGCGAGCCGCAGCAGGTCGATGTCCGCCGCGTACTCCTCGCGCTTGCGCGCGACGAACGCCTCGCGCTCGGCCTCGTCCTCGATCGCCTGGATCTGGTTGTAGAAGACCGCGTTGACGGCGGCCTGCGGTCCCATCACCGCGATCGAGGCGCTGGGGAGCGCGATGCAGCAGTCCGGCTCGAAGGCGGGTCCCGCCATCGCGTAGAGGCCGGCGCCGTAGGCCTTGCGGACGATCACCGAGAGCTTCGGCACCGTCGCTTCGGAGACGGCGCTGATCATCTTGGCGCCGTGGCGGATGATCCCCTGCCGCTCGACAGCCGTGCCGATCATGAAGCCGGGCACGTCGGCGAGGAAGAGCAAGGGCACGTTGAAGGCATTGCAGGTCTGGATGAAGCGGGCCGCCTTGTCGGCCGAGTCGACGAAGAGCACGCCGCCCTTCTGCTTCGGCTGGTTGGCGACGACGCCGACGACGCGCCCGTCGAGCCGGCCGTAGCCGACGATCAGCTCCTTGGCCCAGCGCTTGTGCACCTCCAGGAACGAGCCGGCGTCGAGCAGCGCCTCGAGCACCTCGCGCATGTCGAAGGGCTGGTTCTCATCGGCCGGGACGATCGAGGCGATCGAGGCATCGGAGCTGGGCTCTGCCGGCACGGCGTCCGGCGGCGCTTCGCGCCAGCTGGCCGGCATGTAGGAGAGATAGAGCTTGGCGAGGTCGATTGCCTCCTCGTCGTCCCTGACGAGGAAGTGGCCACAGCCCGAGACGCCGGTGTGCATCTTGGCGCCGCCCATCTCCTCCAGGGTCACCTGCTCGCCGATCACCATCTCGGCCATGCGCGGCGACCCCAGGTACATCGAGGCGTTGCCCTCGCGCATGATCACGACGTCGCAGAAGGCCGGGATGTAGGCGCCGCCGGCGGCGCTCGGCCCGAATAGCAGACAGACCTGCGGCACCTGGCCCGAGAGCCGCACCTCGTTGTGGAAGATGCGGCCGGCGCCGCGGCGGCCGGGGAACATCTGGACCTGCTCGGTGATCCGCGCCCCTGCCGAGTCGACCAGGTAGACCATCGGCACCTGGAGCGAGAGCGCCCGCTCCTGGATGCGGAGGATCTTCTCGACCGTCTTCGGACCCCACGAGCCGGCCTTGACGGTCGGGTCGTTGGCCATCAGGGCGACCCGCCGGCCGGCGATCGTCGCCAGGCCGGTGACCACTCCGTCGGCGCCCAGCCCCTCCTGCTCCCAGTTCGCCAGCAGCGCTTCCTCGGCAAAGGCGCCCTCGTCGACCAGCCGCGCGACCCGCTCGCGCACCGGCAGCTTGCCCTGCTCGGCGGTCTTCTCGTGATGGCGCTGGGGGCCGCCGGCGAGGGCGGCCTCGAGGGCGGGTCGGATATCGGTCACGCCGGCAGCCTAGTCGGACTGGCTGCTGAGCCAGCCCGTGCGTCACGGGCGCGAGACGATGCGGGTCTAGGCCGACTCGGCAGCGGCGAGTCGCCGCCCCATCTCTTCGAGCAGCGCCTGCAACCCGCTGAAGGGGCGCACCATCACGGTCATCTCGGCGATCCGGCCGTCCTCGCCGAAGCGCAGGATGTCGACGCCGTTCAGCTCCTTGTCGCCGACCCGCGCCTCGAAGACGAGCACCGCGGTCTCGCCGGTCTCCACCTGGTCGACGTAGCGGAAGCCCTCGAAGACCTCGGCGACGTTGGTGAGCAGGACGCCGAGCGCCTCGAGGCCCTCGTAGGGCTCGTAGACCGCCGGGCTGTGAAAGACGACGTCGGGCGCGAACAGCTCCTCGCCGCGCGAGAAGTCCTTCGCTTCGGCCGCCTGCCGGAAGGCGTCGCTCTTCATCGGGCGAGCCTACTCCGCACGACCGGTCCAGTCCACCGGCCCGGCGCGCAGGACGTGGGCGCCGAGCGGGCGGCCGAGCACCTCCTGCGCCGCGCGCGAGGCCTCGATCAGCCGCGCCAGGTCCACCCCGGTCGCGACTCCCATCTCGTGCAGCATCGAGACGACGTCCTCGGTCGAGACGTTGCCGGTCGAGCCGGGTGGCACCGGGCAGCCGCCCAGCTCGCCGAAGCTCGACTCGAAGGACTCGATTCCCTGCTCGAGCGCCGCGAGCACGTTGGCCAGCCCCTGGCCGCGGGTGTTGTGGAAGTGGGCGGTCAGCTCGACCTCGCCCCCGAGCCGCTCGCGCGCCGCGGTGAAGAACCCGTGGACCTGGCGCGGGTTCGCCATCCCGGTCGTGTCGCCGAAGCCGACCTCCGCGCAGCCGGCCGCCGAGAGCCGCTCGGCGATCTCGAAGATTCGCTCTGGCGGCACCTCGCCCTCGTATGGGCAGCCGAAGGAGACGGAGATGACACCCTCGCAGCGCAGATCCGCCTCGCGCGCCGTCGCCAGCGTCCGCTCCAGCCCGGCCAGCGACTCCTCGACCGAGCGGTTGACGTTCTTGCGGTTGTGCGTCTCCGAGGCCGAGAGGAAGACGCTGATCTCGTCGAAGCGGTCACGCAGGGCAAGCGCCCGCTCCAGTCCCCGCTCGTTCGGGACGAGCACGGAGAAGGCGACGCCGTCGCGGCGCTGCACGCCGCGCAGCACCTCCTCGGCGTCGGAGAGCTGCGGGATCACGTCGGCGCGCACGAAGGACGTCACCTCCATTCGCGTCAGCCCGCTCGCCGAGAGCATGTCGATCAGCCGCACCTTGTCGGCGGTCGCGATCGTCTCCGGCTCGTTCTGAAAGCCGTCGCGCGGCCCCACCTCGCGGATCCGCACTCGCTCTGGCAGGTGGGCCATAGAGGAAGCTTAGGCTCGAGCGGCCACGGCGCGGAGCGTCTCCCGGACGTGGCCCGGTTCGTAGCGCACCTGCTGGTGCGTAAAGCGCAGCGGCGTCAGGCCCGCCGCCAGGTGCGCCTGATCGCGCCGGCGGTCCTTTGCCTGCTGGGCAGGCGTGCGGTGGTAACGCAGGCCATCGGTCTCTACCACGAGCCCGAGGTCCGGCCAGTAGAAGTCGACCTTGAAGCCGTTGAGCTGCTGGCCGGTCAGCGGTACGGGCAATCCGGCGTCGGCGACGATCCGCAGGAAGCGTCGCTCCAGCTCGGAATCGGTGAGGCGGAACGTGCGCTGGTCGAGCAGATCGCGCAGTCGGGCGACGCCGCGTTCGCCCTTGTAGCGGCCGAGCGCTTCGCGCAACCGCTCGGGATCGACGAGGTCGAGCCGATCCGCCTCGTTGACGGCACGCTCGACGGTGGGCAGTCGTGCCACCGCCGCGAAGTCGAGCAAGGTCCGGATCGGGCTCGTCACGGGAATGCCGTTCTGCTCTGCGACGTCCTCCGGGCGTAGGCCGTAGCGCCGATGCACCCGAACCGCCGGCGCACCGTGGAAACAGGCGAATGGCATCGAGACGTCGATCCGCGCGTCCCGCTCGGCGCCAAAGCCCCACAGCGCCGCCGCGCTTCGATGGCTCAGCACCGCTCCCTCCCCACAGACCAGCACTGCCGCCATCCAACGTCCATCCCGCCCCACATTCGGCCGCCCGACCGCATAGACGCCGCGCATGAGCAGGTGCAATCGACCGGTCGCCAGCCGGTGCTCGATGGCGCGGACGCTCAGACCAAGGTCACGAAGCTGCCGCCGCGCTACGACGCCGTGCTGCCGCCGCGCCAGCCTCCAAATCTCAGCCGACTGTGGACTTGACCCCGCCATAGTGTGGTCAAGTCCACAGTCACCGAAGTTCTCCCCCCTTGGGGGCTAGCCGAGCTGGTTTACGTCGATTACGCGACGCTCGTGGGTGCCTACACCGATCGTGCGGTCGTCTTCGGCGACCTCGACGTCGAAGCGGAGCTTGCGGTCCTCGACCACCTCGCGGAGGGTCGAGCGGACGCGGCACTCGGCGCCCTCCGTCGCCGCGGCGACGTGCTTGACGCAGACCTCGAAGCCGACGGTGGCGCGACCCTGGGGCAGATTCGCGTAGGCGAGCAAAGACGAGCAGCGCTCCATCATCGCGATCATCGCCGGGGTCGAGAGGACCTTGGTGCCGATCGTGCCGCCGACGTCGGTCAGCAGCGGCCCGCCGACGACGAACTCGTCCACGCGCTCGATCCCCGGCTCGAGCGTCGGCTCGGCCGGCCGCTCGTCCTCGGGGACTAGCTCGCCGATCGACGGCAGGTAGCGCTCCCGGCCTCTTTCGTTCGTCGCCATCAGTGCGCGGACGGCCGGAGCATCAGACCATGCCGAGGCCGCCGCTGACGCCGAGCGTCTCGCCGGTCACGTAGGCGGCATCGTCGGAGGCGAGGAAGGCGGCCGCGGCGGCGACCTCGTCCGGCTGCCCGAGCCGCTTCATCTGCGTCGCCTCCTTCATCGTCTCGATCACTTTCTCGCCGATCTCGCCGAACTCCTTGGCGCCCATCAGCAGCGGCGTCTCGATCGGCCCGGGGGCGATCGAGTTGGCGGTGATCCCGTAGCGGGCGTTCTCGCGGGCGATCGCCTTCATGAAGGCGACGATCCCGCCCTTCGCCGCCGAGTAGACGGCCGAGCCCTTCGACCCGACCCGGCCCGCCTCGGAGGAGATGCTGACGATCCGCCCGTATTTCGCCTGCTGCATCCCCGGAAGCGCGGCGTGGGTGCAGTTGAGGACGCCGCCGAGGTTGACGGCGAGGACGCGCTGCCACTGCTCGGGGCTGGTGTAGGTAAAGAAGCCGAACTCGTCGGTGCCGGCGTTGTTGACGAGGACGTCGAGCGTGCCGACGGCCTCGACCGCGGCCTTCGCCGCCTCCAGGTCGGTCACGTCCAGCTCAAGCGGGTGGCCGCTGACCTCGCCCGCCACACGCTCGGCCCCCGCGACGTCGATGTCGCCGACCCAGACCTCGGCGCCCTCGGCGGCGAGCCGCGCCGCGATCGCGGCGCCGATGCCGCTCGCGCCGCCGGTCACCAGTGCCTTGCGTCCCTCCAGCCTCATTGGGCCGTGAGCATAGACTGGCCCGCTGTGAACGCGGAGCGCACGGGCGAACCGATCCCGATCGTCGGCGGCACCGGAGCGCTCGGCGCCGGCCTGGCGCTGCGGTGGGCCAAGGCGGGACAGGCGATCGCGATCGGCTCGCGCTCGGCCGAGCGGGCCGAGGAGGCGGCGGCCCGGATCCGCGAGGCGGTGCCGGGAGCGGAGGTCGAGGGACTCCAGAACGAGGAGGCGGCCCAGCGCGGCGAGGTCGTCTTCCTGACCGTCCCCTTCCGTGCCCAGTCGGAGAACCTCAACAACCTGCGCGGCGCCCTGCGGCCCGGCCAGATCCTGGTCGACTGCACCGTGCCGCTCGCGGCGGCGGTCAGCGGCAAGGCGACCCGCTCGCTCGGCGTCTGGCAGGGCTCGGCCGCCCAGCAGGCGCAGGAGATGGTCCCCGACGGCGTCACGGTCATCTCCACCCTGCACACCGTCGCCGCCCCGGTCCTCGCCGACCTCGACGCCGAGCTGGGCGAGGACGTCCTGGTCTGCGGCGATCGCAAGGCCGACAAGGCGCGCGTCGCCCGGCTCGTCGAGGCCATCCCCGGCCTGCGCGCGATCAACGCCGGCGCGCTCGAGACCGCCCGCATCGTCGAGCAGCTGACGCCGCTCCTGATCTCGGTCAACACCCGCTACAAGGTCCACGCCGGCATCCAGCTGACGGGATTGCCGGACGCCGATCACTGGCAATGAGCGTCGAGCTAGCGGCCCGGCGATGAGGACCGTCCTGCTGGCGGGCGGCACCGGCGGCGCCAAACTGGCCGCCGGCCTGCAGGAGGAGATCGGCTCCGACCTCGCCGTCGTCGTCAACACCGGCGACGACCTCGAGATCCTCGGCGTCCACGTCTCCCCCGATCCCGACCTCGTCACCTACTGGCTGAGCGGCGAAATCGACACCGAGCGCGGCTGGGGAATCCGCGACGACAGCTTCGCGGTCTTCGAGCGGCTCTCCCGCCTCGGCGCGCCCGCCTGGTTCGGCCTCTCCGATCGCGACCTCGCCACCTGCCTCTACCGGCGCGAGTTCCTCGCCGCCGGCGGGCGGCAGACCGATGCCCAGGCGCAGATCGCGAACGCCCTCGGGGTCGAGGCGCGGGTGCTGCCGATGTGCGAGGCGCCCGTGCGAACCAAGGTCATGACCGACGCCGGTCGTCGCGACCTGCAGGAGTACCTCGTGCTCGACCGTGGCGAGCCGGCCGTGCGCGGCGTCGAGCTCGACGGGATCGCCGAGGCGGAGCCGACGCCGGAGGTCCGAACCGCGATCGAGGACGCCGAGGCGATCGTGGTCGGCCCGTCCAACCCCGTGATCAGCATCGGCCCGATCCTCGCCGTGCCGGGCATGCGCGAGGCGATCGCCGCCGCCGAGGCTCCCGTCGTCGCGGTCAGCCCCTATGTCGCCGGCCAGGTGGTCAAAGGCCCGACCGAGCGCTTCATGGCCGCCCTCGGGCGCCCGTCCACCGCCGCCGGGGTCGCCTCGCTCTACGCCGGCCTGATCGACGCGATGGTCGTCGATCGGGACGACCCCGACCCGCCGCCCGCCGAGGTCCCGACCCGGGCGGCGCCGACCCTGATGGACAGCGCCGCCGCCAAGGCCCGGCTGGCGCGGATCGTGCTCGAATACGCCGCCGAGATCGGCGCCTCCGCGCGGTGAAGGCGATCGCGATAGTCCCGGTCAAGCGCTTCGCCGAGGCGAAGCAGCGGCTCGCGCCCGGACTGGACGA
>JGI24746J21847_1000070_pt1 | contig 10808 bp, 7 predicted proteins | sample KBSMiscanthusM5_FD_21847 | JGI IMG/M metagenome (IMG submission 21847) | reverse complement strand
CCCATATGGGCACTCTTCGTACGGCGGGTCCCCGCGCCCATCGCCGCGGGAGCCTGAGCGGCTACGCGATCCGCCGCTCGAAGGTCTTCTCGAGCCGCTTCTCGTCCTCCTCGCCGGCGATCGTCTTGTCGAGCCGCACGATCGCCTCGCGGCCGTCCAGCCGCACCGTCCCGACCTGGTTGTCGAAGTACGGCCCCTCCAGGCAGCGCCAGCGAATGCCCGGATCCGGCGCGCCGCTCAGCTTCGCCAGACTCCGCGTGAAGAGCTCCGCGCCACGGGTGAAGCCCGCCTTCACCACGCGCCGCTCTTTGTCGTCCAGGGGATTGCGGTAGGGCGAGCAGACCGCCTGCACAACCCGGCTCTTCATGCCGACGTCCTTGCGGAAGGCGACGTCGAAGAGGTAGGCGTGGTGGACGTCGCCGGAGAGGATCACGATCGAGGCGGGCGGCTTGCCTCGCTCGCCCGACCCGACCTCCTCGAGCAGGCGGCGGAAGCGGTGGAAGGACATCTGGAATGCCGCCCAGTGGTCGAAGTCGAGGGAGCGGCGCAGCTTCTCGCTCGCTTTCGCGGCGAGCCCCCCGCAGGCGCCGTCGCAGAGCCGCTCGTTCCACGCCTCGAGGTGGTGGAAGGCGGGCGAGAGCAGATACGGCACCGTGGTCGAGATCAGCAGGTGGTCGAAGTCGCCGGTCGCGTGATCGACGATCCACCCCCAGACCTCGTCGTCGAACATCGAGCGCCGCTCGCGGGTCAGCACCCGCGCCGCCCGCGAGTCCATGAAGATCGCCCGCACGCCGTCGATGTCGCGACAGAAGCTCCAGCGCGTGCCCGAGGCCGTCGCGTCGATGCTCCGTGCCCACTCGCGTAGATCCTCGGTCGCGTCGCGGTTGCCGCGCACCTTGGCGTAGATCTCGTTCTCGTCGTCGAGGTCGCGCGGCGAGAGGTTGCCGATGTGCTGGTAGATCCAGTAGCTCATGATCCCGCCGACGGCGCGCTCGTGCCACCAGTCCTTCTTTTCCATCTCGTCGTGCCAGGAGCGCGAGATGTTCCAGTCGTCGCTCATGTCGTGGTCGTCCCAGACCATCGAGGTGGAGACGGTCGAGAAGAGCCAGCGGATCAGCGGGTCCTGCCAGGACTCCTGGTAGAGCCAGGTGTACTCCTCGAAGTCGACCACCTCCTCGCCCGGCGGCTGGCTGGTGTCGCGTTTGGCGCGGATCCGCTCGCGCACCGCCGGCGAGCCCTCGTCGACGTAGATCTGGTCGCCAAGCAGGAAGAGCAGCTCGGGCCAGTTGTCGCGGTCGTCGCGGACCATCTGCTTGGCGAGGACGTAGAGGGCGTCGAGCTCGTGCCCGTCTTCGTGCTCGTCTTTGGGCTTGGTGTAGGGCTCCTCGTGCGGCACGGCGACGCGGCAGGAGCCGAAGCAGATGTCGACCGCCTTGCCGGGACTGAAGGTGCGGATCGCGCTCGGCGGCAGGTCGGCGCCCGGGAGCGGCCAGCGCCGCTCGCCGTCGAGGGCGACCTCGTACTCGTAGAAGCCGCCCGGCTCCAGCCCGTCGATCCGCACCAGCGCGTAGTGGTGGCCGGCGACGCCGAAGGTCGGCTCGCGGCGGCCGAGCACCTCGACCTCGCAGGAGCCGTCGGTCTCCACCCAGACCGTGGCCTCGGTTTCGGAGACGTAGCGCAGCAGCGGACCCAGGACTAGATCTGGCATGAAGTACCCATTCTCTCCTGCGGCACCCCTACCCGCGTTCCCGCAGGTGACGCTCCAGCCGGTCGAGGAAGGGCGACTGGGCGGCGAGGATGCGGCGCCGCGCCTCCTCCAGCCCGAACCACTCCGCCCGATCGACCTCGGGGAACTCCTGCCGGCGCCCCGAGCGGGGCGGCCACTCCATCTCGAAGGTATTGCTGCTCAGCGTCGCGGGGTCGAAGTCGGCCTCGGCGGCCCAGGCCCGCACGACCTTGCCGCCCTTCTGCTCCACCTCGCCGAGGTCGAGCATCCGCTCGCGATCGAGCACGGGCATCGTCCCCAGCTCCTCCTCCAGCTCGCGCAGGGCGCAGGCGAGCGGCTCCTCCCCTTCCCCATATTCGCCCTTGGGGACCGACCAGGCCCCAGGGTCCTTCTTCGCCCAGAACGGCCCGCCCGGATGGATGAGCAGGACTTCGGGCGCGGCGACCCCGAGCCGGTAGAGGAGGATGCCGGCGCTGGTCTTCAAGGCGCTCGACGCTAGCGCCCCTCCGCGCTTGGCGCCTCGCGGTGCGACAAGGGACCCCTGGCAGTCGCGGTCCCCAGTCGACCATCTCCTCTCAACTTTGGAGCGCCGAAGCCGGCCAGCCGCTCGCCATCCAGCTCGGAAAGGGGGCCTAAAGGGAGGGGTCTCAAAAGACCGCTAAAACACAAGCGATTGTTCAGCAAATCTGGGCTGCGCTCCGGTCGAGTCTAAAATCGCGCGTATGGCCTCTGAGTTCGAACTAGAGGGTGAGTCCGACGCCGCTCCGTTCACCCTGAAGCTCAGGCGAGGCGAGGGGATGGTGCTGCTGACGATGAACTGGAAGGTCGGAAGACCGCCGGATGACTTCGTGGGATTCGCGATCGAGTTTCAGCCGCCCGACGCCGACCGCTTCTTTCCGTTGGTCAACCGTCTCTCGTTTCCCTCGCCGGACGGAAAGGTCGACGAGTCGACGAAGTCCATGAGGTTGGCGCCATTGCAAAAATTCCGCTGGGTGCACTTTCCGCGCGACGCGGAGGTAGACGGTGAGTTCGTTTACCGGGTTAGTCCGGTCTTCATGGATGATGACGACGATCTGCGCTACGGCGACGCCCAGACCGTGTCCCTCGTACTGGGCGGGGAAACCTACCCGGGAAAATTGAATGTCAGCTTCACGAGGGGGTTTGTCTCCTCTCAAGCGTTCGTAGATCGCTCTCAGACACACGGGCCAGTCTCCAGCCTGCTGCCGGAGAAAGCGGCGGAAGGGCTCACGTTCGAGCCGACCCACCCCGAGGCCGCCGAGGCGCTGAACTGGATGGGATTCGAGGCGCGCCGGGCGATCCTCGAGCTGCTCGACCGGGCGCTCGCCGACAAGCAGGCGGAGGTCAGGGCTGTTGCCTACGATCTCAGCGAGCCGGACGTCGTATCGCGGTTGGAGCGACTCGGGAAGCGCCTGCGGGTGATCGTCGACGATTCGGGGGACCACGGCGAGCCAGACTCCGCCGAGACGCAAGCGGCGACGCGGCTCGCCGCCTCGGCCGGAGCAGGCAACGTCAGGCGCCATCACATGGCCAACCTCCAGCACAACAAGACGATCGTCGTTGATGGCCCCGCGGCGAAGGGAGTCGTCTGCGGGTCGACCAACTTCAGCTGGCGCGGCTTCTTCGTGCAAGCGAACAACGCCGTAGTTCTCCATGGCGACGGGCCGGTGGTTGCGTTCAAGGATGCAGTCGATCGCTACTGGGAGCACGACGACGCCGCGGGCTTCGGTGCCACGCCATCGGCAGAGCTCGTCGACCTCGGGCTGGAGGAAATCGACGCCAGGGTGGCCTTCTCCCCGCATCTGCCCGGCAACGCCCTGCTGCAGACGATCGCCGACGACATCGGCAGCGGCGCCGAGTCCTCGATCCTCTACTCGCTGGCGTTCCTTTATCAGACCAAAGGGCCGATCCGGGACGCGATCAAAACCGTGACCGAGGACGATGAGATCTTCGTCTACGGCATCTCCGACAAGAAAGTGGGTGGGATCGATCTGCAAAGGCCCGACGGCAACGTGGCTCCTGTGTCCTTCGAGGCACTCACCAGAAACGCACCCGAGCCGTTCAGGTCAGAGCCCGACGCCGGCGCCGTCGGAACGCGGATGCACCACAAGTTCGTGGTGATCGACTTCGACAAGCCAACCGCCAAGGTCTACCTTGGCTCCTACAACTTCTCCAAACCAGCTGACACGGAAAACGGCGAGAACCTCTTGGTCGTCGAGGATCGCCGGATCGCCGTCGCGTACGCGGTCGAGGCGCTGCGCATCTTCGATCACTACCACTTTCGCGTGGTCGCGCAGGAAGCGAAAGAGAGGGACGAGCCGCTGATGCTCACCAAGCCACCGCGCCAGCCCGGTGAAAAACCCTGGTGGGACAAGTACTACTCCGATCCGCAGAAGGCGCGCGATCGTGAGGTTTTCGCCTGAGGCTGAAGGTCACCTGGCGGATCGATGTCAGGGGCGGAGAAGCGGGCGCGCTAGCCGCCGCCAGAGAGGCAGTGGGGACCATTCCACCTTCCCATTCGGCGGCCGTCCCGCCCGCCGCCAGGCACGACGAACGGCCTTTCCAACCCGCTCCACCTCGGCCCCGTAATCGGCAGGTTCGAAAAGGGCAAGCACGACCGCCAGCTCGGGTGGACCATCTCCCTCTGAGGATTCCCTGGCACTCAGATACTCGACGACCACCTCCGCGAACATCCTGTACCAGGCGGCGGGCTCGATCGTGGTGGGGCCGCTGCCAATAGCGGCGATCCCGAGCGAACTACACCCCTGCTCGGTTGCGACCCGAAGGGCGGCGACCAGCGACCGGCGAACGACTTTCAGGTCCGCCTTCCCCCGCCGGCTCATCGAAGCGACGTGGACGATCCCCTTCATCTGCTGCAGGCCGCCGGCGGTGGTCCACCAGGCGTGCCCGAGCTCGAACGGCTTTCCCTCCTGGGCGAGCCTCTCGACGCCTTCGCCGGCGCCGCTCTTGATCGCTCGCGCCACCTGAGACCACATCCGGCCGTCGACGTCGTCATTGCTGACGACGGCGTCCACCTCGAGGTGGGAGACGTCGCCTTCGATGATCCAGAGCGAGCCGCGGTGCTCGAACCTGTAGAGGGGGCGGGCGGGATCGTTCGCGTGTCCCTTCGACTTGCCCGCCTCCCACGCCTCGCGCGACCAGGCCCTGAGGTCGGCCCGCTCGGCGCCGGCTCGGCGCTCGGTCGCCCACGGCTGCGGCAGCCCGCAGAACTGGCAGCGATCCTTGACCGGGGCGAAGACCTCATGCCCGCAGCGGCCGCACCTGCTTACCAATCCGGCCCCGCAGAACGGGCAGTTCCTCGTCTCGAAGGTGAAGGTGACATGGACTATCGCCTTGCCGCTCCACCTCGTCTTGGTCAGCAGGTCGCGGCGCGCCAGTTCGCGGAACTCGCAGCCGCGCGGACAGACCTGGACCGGGGTGCGGTAGCCGGCCAGCCTGGCGACGTATCTGCGTTCCGCCCGCCGCCAGCGCCAGCGCCGGAACAGGAGGAGCGGCCGCGGCCTCAACCGGGAGAGTGCCCTACGAGCCTTCCGCCGCATCGGTTACCTCCTCGTCGCCCGGCGTCGTCTTCCCGTCGCTGGGCAGGCGCATGTCCTTGACGATCTTGCCCACCTCGGCGCGGAATTCGTCCTGCGTGAGGTTCCGGCGCTGGATCTGGCTGAAGATGGTCACCCGCCCCCGGCCCATCTTCTTCAACACATCGAGAATCTCGCGCTGGTTGGCGCCGATCGCCCTGATCTCGTCCTGCCGGGAGCCCTTGCCGTTGCCCTCCTTCTGCCCATCGGCGGCGACCACCTCGTCCTCGCCGTCCTTTCCTTCTTCGTCTTCTTTCTCCAGCTCTTGGAGTTTCAGCAGCCGGCAGTGACAGATCAGCAGGCACTGGAGATGCGAGGCCTCGTGGCGAAGCTCGCGATGCTCGGCCATCGCCTCGTGAAGGTCGTGATCGGCGTTCCTGAACTCCTCGGCCGCTTCGTGGTGCCCCAGCTTGAAGTGGCACTCGGCCAGGGCGAAGGCGACGTCGGCGCTGCTCTTCTCCCAGGCGGAGCAGATGCTCTGCGCTTCGAGCAGAGCCCAGCAGCGGAATAGATCCTCGCTGTCGAGCGCAACCCAGCGCGGCGAGTCGATGAAGTCCTGCGACTCTTTCGGCTCCTCGTTTGACGACGCCGCATCCTCCCCCTCGGGGGGGCTCGATTCCGGGGGCTTCTGCTCGAAGGACGCGATGATCTGCTTCGCCTTGTCCACCGTCGGCTTGGCGATCGGGTCATCGAGGTGGGCGGGGTCGTAGGCCACCCACTCGTAGATGTCGGCCTGGGTGCGTGCCACTTCCAGGCGCGTGTGAGCCTCTTCGTCTCTGGTCTCGCTCTCGTCCAGCTTCCGGCTGAGCGTCGCCAGCCGGTCGAGCAGGGGGGCGACCGCTTCGAACCGGGCCTTCGGGGAGCGGGAGTCGGCGAGCTCGGATTTCTCGTCCCCCTCGCCCCGGGGCCGTGGCTTGGCGATCAGGAAGAACTCGGTTTCGATGATGATCCGCTCGAGCTGGAAGTACTGCGAGCTCGTCTCCGGAAGGTCGAGCTCGTCGTGCTTGAACCGTTCGATCGCCTCGCCGTACTGGCCGACCGTGGTGAGGATGTAGCCGACCCAGTACTCGATGAACTTCTGCAGGGCGCCCACCACCGGGTCCTGGGCGGCGAGCTGGAGTTCCGACAGGGCCAGCTCGGTCTCGCCCTCGATGAAATGGTCGATGGCTTTGACGAATTTCGTGTTGGGGCCAAGCGTGATGTTCTGAAGGCTCAGATAACCCTCCAGCTTGCTCAGCTCGCCCGCGATTTCCTGCAGTTCGCGCCGCCGCCCCGAATTGAAGACCACGACGTCGAACTCGTGCGTGTCGAACAGCTCCAGCATCAGCTTCTGGGCTTTCTCCTCGATCGCGTCGACCCGCAACTGCGCTTTCTTGTCCATGCTTTCGGCGGCCTGGGCGGTGGCTTCCCGGGCGAGCTGCAGGGTTTCGTTGACGAGCGAGAGGGTCGTCTGGCTCTGCTCGAAGAACGAGCCGTAGCTCTGCTCGGTGCGGCGCTGGGACGACATCTCCCCCGCGACGCTGAGCTCGTGGAGCTGGCTGACCCGTCGCTGGTCGCGAATGCTGAAGACGATCCCGATCGCCCCACCGAGCGCGAGGATCCCAACCAGGACGGTGACGGGAAAGAGCATGAAGTTGATGATCGTGTCGTGCTCTTCGATGTCTTTGTGGAGGTTCGAGAGCTCCACGTCCTGGGACACCTCCGGCGGCAGCCTGTCCTCGACCGCCGCGATCGCCGGCCCCGCGCATGCGGGGAGGAGCGCGACAGCGCAGACCAGCCCCGCGACAAGCTTTCTCATCGTCCCCTGTCCATTCCCTCAGCGTTTGAGGAAATTGACTCTATTCAATTGAATACCTAAGAGGTATTCAGCGAAGCGGGAGAACGGGCGGCGGAGCCACTGGGACCAGAATCGGCCCGCAGATCGGTTGCACACGCGATCGGGAAAGCAGGGCCGCCCCTGCGTTACGGCGAGGGAACGACCTCATGAGGAACCAGCGGTCCCCGACTCCCCGAAATGGCGACCCCATCCGCGCTGCGTACCTCCGAGTAAAGCCAGTACGCCGCGATCGCAATATCCTCAGCAAAATACCGGCGCGTATATGGGGAGGTTATGAATTGCGCCTCCAGCTTCTGCCGAAGCCGATAGGTGACGTAGTCCCCGTCGCTATTACGGCCATTCGAAATGTAAATGCCGTACCCCTCCGAGATCGCCCCATGGAGAGTGTCTGCGACACATCTCACGCGAGGGTCGTCGCATGCGGCCAGGCTCCCGAGATCGGTGAGGTGCACCGGGACTTCGGGGATTGCCCGCGCCCCGCTGGTGAGGGCGAGAAAGATCCCGATCTCTACGTTGAAGATATTCGACTTGACGTACAAGAAGTGCGGTTCGTCCTCGAAGTCGGTTATCTCGAACAAGCAGAACGAGCTCGTTTCTGGGAACGCCTGCACTTCCCGAAACAGGGGCGGATAGAGGCGGGGCGCCCGTGAACCACCGGCCCCGACGAGGTACGAAGACAGCTTCTCCTGAACGGTGGTAGTCAGCCAGGTGCGAACGAGTCGGTCGATGTCATCCGTACGGACGCGCACGGCCGCCACCAGGCCCACGGCGACGGCTAGCGCAGGTGCCGACAGCGTGATCAGCAGGATCCCGGCCGTTCTCACGCTGTCTGACTCCGTGGAGAAGATCAGAAGGACGCCGAGACTGGCGGCGACGAGAGGGATGCAGGCAATCAGCAGCAGAAACAGCAGCGGCAGGGCGAGAAGGCCATCTCGGAGCTCGAAGCCATCGCTGGCCTGGCTCATTGCGAGGTTGTCCTGTGCCGCATGATGGTCGTCGACGCCGGAGCCCGAACCTGTATCGGGGAGACAGGATTTGAACCTGCGACCGCTCGGCCCCCAGCCGAGTGCGCTACCAGACTGCGCCACTCCCCGTGGCTGATCCACATTCTGACGGATTCGGCAAACTGTTTCGAGAAGGCGGTCGATGTGCCTTCCGCGCGGCGGTAGCTCAATGGTAGAGCCCTAGCCTTCCAAGCTAGTTATGCGGGTTCAATTCCCGTCCGCCGCTCTCCCCATTTCCGCGCTGAACCGCCTCCGTCACCGCCGCTCTGTGCGCCATGTCACGGCGCGATCGCTTCACTGCGGCCTATTACTGGGTAGCTACCCGGCAACGGCAAGGAGGCCCAGATGACGTCCCCGTCCCGCTCCGCCCTACCGCCCGGTCCCCCCTATCCCTCGGCCGTCCAGTTTCTCGGCTTCTGGATGCGGCCCCTCGGATTCCTGGAGCGCAGCCGCGCCCGCTACGGGAAGCGCTTCACGATCCGCCTGCCGCTGACGCCCCCGTTCGTGATGATCGCCGATCCCGACCAGGTGAAGCAGGTCTTCACCGCGCCGCCAGACGTCCTCGAGCCGGGCCGCGGGGCGCGCGTGCTCGAACCGGTGGTCGGCGCGAACTCGGTGATCCTGCTCGACGAGCCGGCCCACATGGAGCAGCGCAAGCTGATGCTCCCCGCCTTCCACGGCGAGCGGATGGAACGGCTCACCGGGCTGATGGAGGAGGTCGCCGCCGCCGAGATCGCCGCCCTGCCGCGTGGCGCCGCGGTGCCCCTCCACCCACGCATGCAGGAGCTGACGCTGAAGATCATCCTCCGCGCCGTCTTCGGGATCGAACCCGGCTCCCGCTTCGACGCGCTGCTCCGGCGCCTCCAAGAGATGCTCGCCTTCGGCGACAAACCGATCAGCCTCGTGCCCCCCAAGCCCGACGGCCGCGTCGCCAAGACCGCCGAACGGATCGGGCCCTTCGCCAAGTTCGTCCGCATCCAGGAGGAAGTCGACGAGATCCTCTTCGCGCTGATCGCCGAGCGCCGCGAGCAGGACGAAGACCGTGACGACGTGCTCTCGATGCTGCTCGCCGCGCGCCACGAGGACGGCTCGCCGATGAGCGAGCAGGAGATCCGCGACGAGCTGCTCACCCTCCTCGTCGCCGGCCACGAGACGACCGCCACCTCGCTGGCCTGGGCCTTCCAGCGGCTGATGCACGAGCCGCGGGTGCTGTCGCGGCTGATCGAGGAGGTCGACGGCGAGGACGACGCCTACGTGACCGCGACGATCCAGGAGACGCTCCGCGCTCGCCCCGTCCTGCCCAACGTGGCGCCGCGCTACGTCGCCAAGCCGATCGAGGTCGGCGGCTGGGATTACCCGGTCGGGTGCAGCCTGGTCGCCAACGCCTACCTGATCCACCACGATCCCGGCATCTATCCCGAGCCATACGCGTTCCGGCCCGAGCGCTTCCTCGACGAGCAGCCCGGCACCTACACCTGGATCCCCTTCGGCGGCGGCCGCCGCCGCTGCCTCGGCGCCAGCTTCGCGATGCTGGAGATGAAGGTGGTGATGCGCCAGATGCTGCGCGCCTGCTCGCTGCAGGCCACCGGCGAGGGCGTCGAGGTGGCGCGGCGCCGCAACGTCACGGTGCGGCCGCTCGGCGGAGCGCGAGCGGTGCTGACCGACCGCGCGCCAGTGGCGGCCGCGGCCTAGCGCGCCGCGGCCAGCGTCGACGCGATCAGCGAGCGGGTCTCGGCCGGGTCGACTACGTCGTCGAGCTCGAAGAGCGCCGCGGCGTTGAGCGCCCGCGCGTTGCGCTCGGCGGCTGCGGTGAGGTCGCGCACGCGCTGCTCGCGCTCGGCATCGTCGGCAATCTCCTCCAGCTCCTTGCGCAGCGCCAGCCGCACCGCTCCCTCCAGGCCCATCGGGCCGAGGTGGGCGCTCGGCCAGGCGACGGTCAGCAGCGGCTCGTGCAGGCTGCCGCCGGTCATCGCCTGGGCGCCGAGCCCGTAGCCGCGCCGCAGAATCACCGCGACCAGCGGCACGGTCAGTCCAGCGCCCGCGTTGAGCAGCTCGCCGGCGTGGCGGACGAGGCCGGTCCGCTCCGCGTCGACGCCCACCATGAAGCCGGGCGTGTCGACGAGTGAGACGACCGGCAGGCCGAAGGTGTCGCAGAGGCGCAGGAAGCGAGCCGCCTTCTCGGAGGCGTCGCTGGTGACGGCGCCGGCCATGTGGCGGGTGTCGTTGGCGATCACGCCGAGCGGCCGGCCCTCGATCCGCGCCAGCGCGGTCACCATCTCCGGCGCGAAGCGCTCACGCAGAAAGGTGACCGATCCCTCGTCGGCGAGCGTCTCGACGATCGGCGCGACCGGGTAGGCGCGGCGCTCGCGCTCGGGGACCAGCTCGCACAGCCGCGCCTGGTCGGGCTCGGGCCCGGGCGGCAGGTCGCCCTGGAAGTAGCCGAGCAGCCGCTTGGCGGCGGCGACCGCCTCCGCCTCGTCCGCGACCGCGACGTCGACGACCCCGTTGCGGGTCTGCATCTCGAGCGGGCCGACCTCGTCGGGGTCGACCTCGCCGAGCCCGCCGCCGGCGATCATCGCCGGCCCGCCCATCCCCAGCGAGACGTTCTCGGTGGCGACGATCAGGTC
>JGI24746J21847_1000066_pt1 | contig 10886 bp, 7 predicted proteins | sample KBSMiscanthusM5_FD_21847 | JGI IMG/M metagenome (IMG submission 21847) | reverse complement strand
GCCTTGCGATCGCAGCGTTCGCGCTGGGCGGCGTCTTCACCGCGCCGGGCGCGGCCACGACCGGCGGGCATTTCACGACGGGCGCGGCTCACACGACGTGGCGCGGCACCGTGCATACGAAAAACGTCTTCACATTCTTCGAACAGGAAGTCGCCTGCTCGAAAGCTCAATTCGAAGGGACAACGGGCGTCACGACAACCGAATCCGTGACATTGGTCCCCGATTACGACGAATGCGAATTCGGGTTGCACGGGGAATACCAAGGCGCGGTGAGCGTGACAGAGAACGGGTGCTATTTCGTTTTCACAATCGGCAAAAAAGCTTTGGCAGACAACACAGCGCACCTGGCCTGCCCGGCCGGCAAACAGATGGAATTCCACCTCGTCAACCAGGGGATGGCGATCCCGCCGCAGACATTCGAAGGCGTCTCTTTCACGGCGACCACGGAATTCGGGGTCAGCGCCCTGACAGTCGGCTTCACAGCCAGCGGCCTGACAGTTCACTGCGAGAAAGGGATCAACTGCGCCTTCTCGGTGACAAAATGGATCGGCGGCCTGGACGGCTCGCTGACACTGCGAGGGCTCGGCACAGCCGGCGAACCGGTCGGCATCCAGGCGACAGGCACCGAAGGCTGATTGCCTGAAGGCATCCGAGGCTGCTCCCAGAATCAGTTCCCATGCAGGTAGTCATGGGAATCGACCCCGGTGCGGCCAACCTTGGCTTCGGTGTCGTGCGGGTCGAGGGCAACCGGATGGTGGCGCTCGACGGTGGCGTCGTCGAGACGTCGGCCGAGCTGCCGATGGAGCGGCGCCTGGAGCGGATCCACGGCGAGCTGACCCAGTTGATCGGCTGGCACGAGCCGGGGGCGCTGGCGGTCGAGGAGGTCTACTTCGGCAAGAACGTGCGGACCGCGATGGCGGTCGGCCAGGCGAGCGGTGTCGCCATGCTCGCGGCCGCCCAAAGCCGCATCCCCTGCTTCGCCTACACGCCGCAGGCGATCAAGATGGCGGTCTGCGGCTCCGGCGCCGCCGGCAAGCGTCAGGTGCAGCGGATGGTGGGGACCCTGCTGGGGCTGCCCGAGCCGCCCCATCCCGACCACGCCGCCGACGCCCTTGCGGTGGCGATTTGCCACGGCGGCGGCGCCGGGCGGCGTGAGGCGGTGGCCGCGGCGGACGCGGGCGGAAGGGCGCGGGTGGCCGGATGATCGCCGCGGTGCGCGGCGAGGTGATGGTGCGGCGGCCCGATCACGTCGTCATCGACGCCGGCGGTGTCGGCTATCGGCTCGCGGTCTCGGCGGAGACCCTGAAGGCGGTGCCGGCGACCGGCCGCGAGGCCTTCCTGCACGCCGAGCTGGTGGCGCGCGAGGACTCGCTCTCCCTCTACGGCTTCGCCTCCGAGGAGGAGCGCGACCTCTTCACGCTGCTTGTCTCGGTCAGCGGCGTCGGCCCCAAGGTGGCGATCGCGGCGCTCTCCGGCGGCCCCGCGCGCGAGCTGCTGCGGGCGATCGCCGCCGGCGACGCGAAGCGCTTCCAGGCGGTGCCCGGGATCGGCAAGCGGACGGCGGAGCGGATCATCGTCGAGCTGCGGGAGAAGGTGGCGGGCGAGCTGGAGGAAGAGGTCGTGGCGGCGGCCGGTGGGAGCGGCGACGCGCGCGGCCTCGCTCGCGACGGACTCGTCAACCTCGGCTATGCGCCGCTCGAGGCCGAGCGGCTGCTCGACGGCATCGAGAGCGGCGATCCCGAGGAGCTGATCGCGACGGCGCTGCGCAAGGCCGGGAGCGCCAAGGCATGAACGAGAAGCGGATCCGCACGCCGGGGATCGACGAGGAGCCGATTCCAGTCGACGCCGAGGTGCGCGTCCACGACGCGCGCGCCGACGCGCCCGACGAGGACCTCGACCGCTCGCTGCGCCCGCCGCGCCTCGACGAGTTCGTCAACCAGCGCCAGGTCACCGAGCAGCTGGAGATCTTCATCGAGGCGGCGAGGCAGCGCGGCGAGCCGCTCGACCACGTCCTGCTGGCCGGCCCGCCAGGGCTCGGCAAGACCTCTCTCGCGCACATAGTCGCCGCCGAGATGGGGGTGCCGCTCGTCCAGACCGCCGGCCCGGCCCTGGAGCGCAAGGCCGACGTCGCCTCCTTCCTGACCGCGCTGGAGCCGAACAGCGTCTTCTTCGTCGACGAGATCCACCGCCTCGGCCGCGCCGTCGAGGAGACCCTCTATCCGGCGATGGAGGACGGCGAGCTGCCGGTCGTGCTCGGACAGGGGGCCGGTGCGCGCACGGTCACCCTGCCGCTGCCGCCCTTCACCCTGGTCGGGGCGACGACGCGCTCGGGCTTGCTCACCACGCCGCTGCGCGACCGCTTCGGCGTCTGCCACCGCCTAGAGCACTACAGCGCCGAGCACCTGGCCGAGATAGTCGAGCGGTCGGCGGGAATCCTTGACGTGGAGATCGACGCGGGCGGGGCGCGGACGATCGCCGAGCGCTCGCGCGGCACGCCGCGGGTGGCCAACCGCCTGCTGAAGCGCGTCCGCGACTTCGCCCAGGTGAAGGGGCGCGGCAAGGTCGACGCGGAGGTGGCCGCCGCCGGCCTGGAGATGCTCGAGGTCGACGCCGGTGGGCTCGACCGCAGCGACCGCAACCTGCTCGACACGGTCGCCACCAAGTTCGGCGGCGGGCCGGTCGGGCTGTCGACGCTCGCGGTCGCGATCGGCGAGGAGCAGGACACGATCGAGGACGTCCTCGAGCCGTATCTCCTCCAGGAGGGCCTGCTGAAGCGGACGCCGCGCGGCCGCGTTCTTACCGAGCGGGCCTACGAGCACCTCGGCGTGGCCGCGCCGGACCGACCAGGCAGTCTTTTCTGAGCAGCGCGCAGCCTGTTTCGAGCGGAGCATCAGTAGCCTGTGGGCGATGCCGTTCTTCATCTGTCCCAACTGCGGAAACAGGGAAAGCAGCTCCGACCGGACGGCGGGCTTCAGCACCCGTCCGAAGGGCTGCGCGAAGTGCGGCTTCGGCTTCGTCTTCGAGCTGCTCGACGACTACTACCCGGCCCCCGATGCCGCCTTCTTCGTCTGCGATCAGAAGGCCCGAGTGATCGACGCGGGGCGCGGTAGCTTCGAGCTCACCGGCCTCACCGACGAGGACGTGATCGGCCGTCCCGTCCAGGAGGTCCTGGGCCTGCGCTGGAAGGAGTCGGGCGACGGCGGCGAGGCCGCCGACACCAACGGCGACGGCGTCTCCGACCCGATCGAGACCTCGCTGGAGTGGGGCGTGCGCTCGCTGGGCAAGCGCGTCTCGGTGAACGCGGAGGGGGACCTGCCCGCCGACGCGATCGCCGACGTATTTCCCGCCTACGACGACGACGGCGGTCTGCTGCTCGTCCTGACACCCGACAAATAGGCGATGACCCGACGGCGCAGCAACATCTTCGTACTGGTCTTCGTCCTTGCCCTGCTGCTCGTCTCGGGCGTCATCGTGGCCAAAAAGGAGACCAAGCTCGGGCTGGACCTCAGCGGCGGCACCGAACTGATCTACCAGGGCACGCCAACCGGCAAGGTGGAGGAGGTCAGCGGCGACGACATCGAGCGCTCGATCGGGATCATCCGCGAGCGCGTGGACGAGCTCGGGGTCGCCGAGCCGGAGGTCTCGCGCCTCGGCGAGGACAACATCTCGGTCAGCCTCCCCGACGTCACCAACGCGCAGCGCGCAATCGACCAGGTCGGCACCACGGCCCAGCTCTACTTCTACGACTGGGAACCGAATCTGATCGGCCGCGAGAAGGTCATTGGCGGCTTCCCGGGCAGCGAACCGCCACCCGGCCCGGTCAAAGAAGCGGACGACGAATGGGTCGCCGCCGGTCGCAGCATCTCCAAAGAAGAAAACGTCCAGCTGATCCTCTCGGGCGCCTACCCGACCGCCTACGCGGCGGTGAAACTCGCGACCGAACAGAAACCCGAACCCGGCTGCACCGAATGCTCGACCAACCGGCCGCGCTACTACCTCTTCTCCAAAGACAGCGCCCATGAGCTGATCGCGGGGCCCGAGTTCACCCGCCGCGACCTGTTCATCTCGGCGACCGGCAAGAAACGTCAGGCCAAAGGCGAAGTCCTGGTCGTGCCACCCGGGACGATCGTCGTCTCGGAGCTGCCCTCGAGTCAAGACGGCTCGGTGATCGAGGACGCGGAGCCCGGCTGGTACGCGCTGCGCGACCGGCCGGCGCTCTCGGGCGACGACATCACCGATCCCAAGCAGGAATTCGACCAGCTAAAAAACCCGAACGTCACCTTCAGCTTCACCGACGAGGGACGAGAGGCGTTCCACGAGGTCACCCGAACGATCGCCCAGCGCGGCCGGGCACGGGCGATCGGGCCGGCTGGCGAACGGGCCGAAGAACTCGCGGGGCGCTTCGCCGTCGTCCTCGACAACGAAGTCAAGACCCGCCCATCGATCGACTTCGAACAGAACCCCGACGGGATCGACGGCCGCAGCGGCGCCGAAATCTCCGGCGGCTTCGCCGACATCCAGGACGCCCAGGACCTGGCGACCTTCCTGCAGATCGGCGCCCTGCCGATCAACCTGAAGCTGATCAGCCAGTCCCAGGTCTCCGCGACCCTCGGCGAGCAGGCGCTCGACCAGGGCCTGAAGGCCGGCCTGATCGGGCTCGCTCTGGTGATCCTCTTCCTGCTGCTCTACTACCGCCTGCTCGGTGTGGTCGCGACCCTCGGCCTGGCCGTCTACGCGGTCGTCTTCTTCGCCCTGATCAAGCTGATCCCGGTGACGATGACCCTGCCGGGCATCGCCGGCCTGATCCTGACCATCGGCGTCGCCGCCGACTCCAACATCGTCATCTTCGAGCGGATCAAGGAGGAGATTCGCGCCGGCCGCAGCCTCACGTCCGCGATCGCCGTCGGCTACAAACGCGGCATTGGGACGATCATCGACGCGAACGTCATCACCCTCCTCACCGCCTTCATCCTCTTCGTCCTGGCGACGGCCGGGGTCAAAGGCTTCGCCTTCACCCTCGGTGTCGGCACGATCGTCTCGCTGTTCACCGCCGTCGTCTTCACGCAGGCGATCTTCGGCATCTTCGGGCGCGGCCTGCTCAACCTCTCGCCGCGACTGCTGGGAGCGGGGGAGGGGGGACCGCGCTGGCACTTCAACTTCATCGGCGCAAGTCGCTGGTTCTTCTCGGCGTCGGGCCTGATCCTGGTCGTCGGCGCCCTCTCACTGGCCACCAACCAGCTGAACTTCGGCATCGACTTCGAGTCCGGCACGCGGCTCAACTTCGCACCGCAGCAGCAGGACGTCTCGGTGGAGGACGTGAGGGCGGTGCTCGAGGAAGAGGGGCTCGGCGAGGCGGAGATCCAGGAAACCGAGAACGATCGCTTCGGTCAGGGCTTCCAAATCCAGACCGGCGAGCTGCAGCCGGGCGGCGTCAGCGACGTTCGGGCGGCACTTACCGCCGAGCTCGGCACCCAGCCCGGCAGCTTCGAAAACACCAGCGTGGGGCCGACCTTCGGCGAACAGATCGCGCGCAGCGCGATGCTCGCGATCATCTTCTCCCTGCTGCTGATCTCCGCCTACGTCGCCTTCCGCTTCGAGGGCAAGTACGCGGTTCCGGTCCTGATCGCGGTCGCCCACGACGTTCTGATCACCGCCGGCGTCTACTCGCTGGTCGGCAAAGAAGTGAGCAGCGGCACCGTCGCGGCGTTCCTGACGATTCTCGGTTACTCGCTCTACGACACCGTCATCGTCTTCGACCGCATCCGCGAGAACGTGCCGCGGATGCCGCGTGCCGCCTTCAGCCAGATCGTCAACCGCTCGATGAGCGAGGTCTTGACCCGGTCGCTGATCACCGGCCTCTCGTCGGTCTTCCTGGTCGGCGTGCTGCTCGTCTTCGGCGGTGCAACGCTCCAGGACTTCGCCTTCGCGATGATGGTCGGGATCTTCTCCGGGACCTACTCCTCGATCTTTATCGCCTCGCCGGTCCTCACCGCCTGGAAGGAACGTGAGCCTGGCTTCGTGCGCCGCCGCGAGAGGATCGTCGCTTCGGACGGCAGGGTGCCCGCCTTCGTCGACGACGCCGACCTGGCGCGCCTCGACGGTGAGGAAGCGGCGCAGGAAGCGGAGATCGTTCCTGCCGAAGAAGAGGAAATCGCCCTGGTCGGCGCCGAGCCGGCTACCGAGGATGGCGACGACCCGGCGGCGGCCGAACGGCGCGAGCGCAACCGCAAACGGCGCGAACGACGCCAGCAGCGCCGCAAGCACGGGAGGAGTCGCTGATGGCCCTGGTTGTCTGGTTCACCGTCGGCATCGCCCTCTGGCACTTCACCGTCTTCCTGCCCGACCGCTTCTGGCAGGGCATCGTCGGCGCCCTCCTCGGCTCGACCATCGGTGCGGTCGTGGTCGGCGCGATCGCGCAGGCCGCCAGCGGCAAAAGCCTGGGGGAGACGGACATCGGCACCGCGTTGCTGGCCGTGCCTGGGGTAGCGCTCGGCCTGGCGGTCGTCTGGGCGCTCGGCGTCCGGCAAGAGTCCCAGCAGCGGGCTTAGGCCCCCTCGAAAACCGTCAGCGCGGCGCCCAGACAGCCGGCGCGGCGCCGCCCAGGCGCCAAAAGCTGCGGTGCGCGGAATGGCGCACGCGCGAAACGCTCACACGCGTTTTGCAGCGGTTTTCAGTCCTCGCTTCGCAGGCTTTCCGCGCTTGGCGAAATTTTTAAAGAAAAGACTTGACTAATCGGCGTGAAAACCGCTATGTCTGTTCCTGTCCCCGACGCGGGGACCGGGGGCGCTGGATTTCCCGGCATTCTCGTAACCAAGAGAAAGGGAACGGAAATGAGCATCAAACTCAAGGCACTCGGCTTGGGCCTGCTCGCCACGATGGCGATGAGCGCTTTTGCCGTGATGAACGCCTCAGCATCGTCAACCGGTCATTTTGTCTCTCATGCCAAAGAGCATCACCTCATCGTCACAGGGACAGATGCCTTTGGCACGGCACATCAGCTGGTGTTTAAAGAGGGCACGGGCACCGGTATCAGCTGTACACATTCGACCTACCACGGCACATTGGAAGGGCTGGCTGCAACAACAACCACGGCGCTCCGCGTCCGACCCAGCTACTCCAAATGCGCCACAGAATCCGGAACCTGGGGTGAAGTGACGGTCCACGTACCAACCGCGTGTGGAACAAATGTATTTGAATTCACAAGCGGTGGCACCGGAACAGTGCACCTCAACTGCACGATCACGATCACACATCCGAATTGTGAAATAACAGTTCCGAATCAGACACTAAGCGGGGTTACCTACAAAAACGTCACCGAAGGTGGCACGGCCGGAGTCACACTCAACGTCAACGTTGGGAACATCAACGGCCAGTTCCATGGTGGAATCTGCATTTTCCTTGGTACAAACCACACCTTCACCATGACGGGGTCGGCGACAGTGACCGGCGAGGACACAAATAAAAATCCTGTCGGGATTACATCTACATAAGTAGCCATGACAGAGGCCACTGGACCCAGGCAAAGGCCGGGGTCCAGTGGCTGTTGACCGTATCAAGCGACTTTGATACCGTTGACATACTTAAGTCGTACCGGCGCCTTAGGGAGAATGTCGGTGGAGTTTCTTTAGAAGGAGAGATTGGGGATGGGGATTGTGGCTAGGAAGACGCTCCGTTGGAGTGCCATTTCGCTACTGACGATCGCGTTGTTGGTTGCTCTTGGCAATCCTGCGTGGGCGGCCAGTCCGGATCTGGTGCTCCGCATGCCGCAGAGCGAAGGGTTCCCGGAGCCAAGCGGTAGCGCTGCTGCCACGAACAACCCCAGGGGTCTGGCGGGAGATCCGGCCACGGGCCATGTTTACGTCTCTGATCTAGCGAACAACCGTATAAATGAGTACACCGCCTGGGGGCTGTTTGTGAAGTCCTGGGGCTGGGACGTGGCGCCGGAGGGCCAGCCGGGCGACACGGCCACCGACGAACTAGAGACCTGCGGTCCAGCGGTGCCGGAAGCCAGACCCCAGCCGGACCTTTGTCAGCGTGGAGCGCCGGGCGAGGGCAAAGGGCAGCTCGACTTTCCGTCCGGCCTTGCGCTGGATCCGACCGGTGATGTCTATGTCTTCGACTCTAGTAAGCGCCGCGTGCAGAAGTTCAGCCCAGACGGCGAGTTCGTGGTGATGCTCGGCGGCGATGTGAACAAGACCAAGGTCGATGAAGGGGCCCCCGCCGCGCAGCGAAACGTCTGTCCGATCGACGTGACCGACCTCTGCCAGGCCGGCATCTCGGGAGAGGACCCAGGCCAGATCGACAAGACCGTCGGCGACTACATCGCCTACTCCCCCAACGAAAGCGGCACGATCCTGGTCGGGGACAAAGGCGGCATCCAGGTCTTTGACCTGAACGGCAACTACCTGAAAACGATCGCCTTCGAAGGTCCGCTCGGGGCTCTGGCCGGCAAGCAGGTCAACGGCTTGGACGTAGACAAAGACGCCAACATCTACATCACCCTCGACGCGACCGAAGACGTCTACAAGCTGAGCCCGGCAGGAGAACCGCTCAGCCCCGGCAAACCGGGAGCGTCGAACTTCAAAGCAGAAGAACCGCTCGGTGTCGCGATCGACGTGGAAGGCAGCGTCTATGTGATCGAAGGCCCCGGAACTCTCGGTGGAGGCAGCTACAGCGTCCTCAGGTACAGCGCCGTGGGGGCGAAGCTGGTGCCGACAGCGCAGGAAGAAGAGGAAGAAGCGCTTTTCCCAGGCACCTCGACCGGTGTGGCGATCACGATGATTGCGACGAATATCTGTGCCGGAAGCGAGGCACCCGGAAATCTGTACGTTGGGTTCTTCAAGGGAACCTTTCTACCCCGGGTCAGTTACGTCGACGCCTACGGCACCGGCCCGGTCGGCTGCGAACCGCCGCCGCCGAACCCACCGATCGTCGGCGAGCAGTTCGCCACCTTGGTCGGCCGCGAAGAGGCGACGCTGCGGGCGATGATCAACCCCCGGTTCTGGCAGGATGCCACCTACTACGTCGAATACGGCACCGGCAAGTGCTCGGAGGGCGGGTGTCCCAACAGGCTGCCCATTTCGCCGGCCCTGCTGACCGTCAGAGCTGTCAACGCGTTCATCCCGACCGGAGGCGTGATCCTCGAGGGGCTTTCGCCGTCGGCCACCTACCATTACCGCTTCGTAGCGCAGAGTTCGGGGGGCGGGCCCGTGTTCGGGATAGACCCCGACGGAGGCGGCCCCCTTTTGCCCGACGAAGCCAACGGGCTGGACGCGACCTTCACCACGCACGCGGTCAAAGGCTCGATTTCCCAATGTGTGAATGACGCCTTCCGAATTGGCGCGGGCGCGAGCCTTCCCGACTGCCGCGCCTACGAGATGGTCTCGCCGCTCGACAAAGGCAACGCCGACGTGGCGCTGGGGATCGGCAGGAACAACATCCGCTATCGACTTTTCGAAGTGAACAGAAGCGCGTTGTCGGGAGAGCGCTTCACCTTCAGCGCAGCGACCGCATTCGCGGGCGCCGAGACTGCGGCGTTCTCCTCGCAATACTTGACCGATCGCGGGGCCGAGGGTTGGGCGAGCAGGTCCATCTCACCGCGGCGTGCCGAAGCCGGAGTGCCGCTTCTGGCCACCTTCAGTACGGAATGGCAAGGTTTCAGTGAGGATCTTTGCCTCGCTTGGCTGCGGCTCTACTCGGTCGCGCCGCTCACCGCGGACGCGGTGGCGAAATACCCTAACCTCTACCGGCGCGACAACTGCGCCGAGCCTCCCGTTTACACGACGCTGACGACGGTTAAGCCGCCGAAAGTGACGCCCGACAAATACTTCATCCTGCTGACCAAGGGATTCTCGGCTGATGGAAGTCACGCGATCTTCACGGCGCCGGACAAGCTCCATCCCGATGCGCCGGTGCCAAAAGCGGAAGATGCGTTGCTGTACGAGCGCATTCCGGGCGGTCTGCGGTTCGTCTGCTTCCTGCCAAGCGGAAAACCGACTACGGAAGCATGTACGGCCGGTACTCAGGCGGTGCCCGACCTACTCGAGTTCTCCCCCCTCCACAACGCGATTTCCGCCGACGGCTCCCACATCTTCTTCAGCACCTACAGCAGCGAAGGGATCGACCAGAGCAAGCCCGGCCGCATCTATGTCCGCATCGACGGCAAAGAGACGCGCGCTGTCTCGGTGCCCGTGTCACCGGACCCCGCCTTCTTCTGGACCGCAGCCGACGACGGGTCCAAGGCGATCTTCCAGTACACCTCGGGCACCCACAAAGGCGAGCTCTACGAATTCGACGTCGAGGCCGACCAGGAGCGGCTGATCGCCGACGGGGTGGAGGGCCCGATGGGGGCAAGCGAGAACGCCACGCGGATCTACTTCGCGTCCACTGAGGATCTCGATGGCGCCGGCCCGGCGGGCGCGGGCACCCACAACCTCTACCTCTACGAGGCCGATCCGAGCGGGGGGGCCGGGGAATTCCAGTTCATCATGCCGCTGGCCGGCGAAGACATCGGGTTCATGAACCCGATCACGCAGGGGGCGGCAAAGAGGCCCATCGACCTGTTGCCCGGGATGCGCGCGGCCCGAGTCACCCTCGACGGCCTTCACGCCACGTTCATGTCGGCCGTCACCCCGACCCCGACCGGATACGACAACCGAGACGCCGAGACCGGCAAAGCGGCGCCTGAGGTCTACCGCTATGACGCGGCCGCAGAGGAGCTGCTCTGCGTGTCGTGCAACCCGAGTGGCGCCCGTCCCGCTGCCGGAGTAGCCGACGAAGGTCTCTTCGTCGCAGCCCGCATCCAGGGCTGGGAAGCCAACCAGCATGCCCCCCGCGTGATCTCCGACGACGGCTCCCGCGTCTTCTTCGAAAGCCACGAGGCGCTC
>JGI24746J21847_1000063_pt1 | contig 11032 bp, 11 predicted proteins | sample KBSMiscanthusM5_FD_21847 | JGI IMG/M metagenome (IMG submission 21847) | reverse complement strand
CTTCGAATCGGGGCCGCGGGAGTGGACGCCGACGATCCTCGCGACCGAGCTGGGGGAGGGGCAGCCGGCCTGCGCGATGGCCGGCGACGTGCCCGTCCTGCTCGTCCGCGAGGGCGAGCGGATCCACGCGCTCGCCAACCGCTGCAACCACCGCGGCGGCCCGCTGCACGAAGGAGAGGTCAGCGACGGAACGGTCACCTGCCCACGGCACGGCAGCAAATTCCGGCTCGCCGACGGCAACCTCGAGCGCGGCCCCGCCGCCTCGCCGCAGCCCGCCTACGAGGCGCGGGTCGCCGACGGACGCGTGGAGGTGCGGCAGGTCACCGACCCGACGCCCTGAGGCCGCGTAGGGGCTCCTTGCTAGGAGCTTTGTGGAGTTGGAAACAGCAGCAGGCGGAGATCGCCGAACAGGGCCCTTGCCAGCGGTTGATCGCCGCCGAACCTGAGCTTGCGCGTCGAGGTCGAGATCAGGGTCGTGGCCCAGGCGGGCTGGGAGCCGGTGGCCCACGCGTCGCTGGGGTGCTTCCCCTCCAGGGCGCACGAGATCACGCTGCCCTTGACGACCACGGCAGTCGCTCCCGCCGGTCTCTTCTCGCCGTCGTCCATCTTCACGTCCATGCGACAGGAGCCATCCATGTCCACCTCGACCTGGAGCAGCGGTAGCGCCAGCAGGAAGGCGGTGTCCACCTCGCCGCGACTCATCGACGGGGCGGCGCCGGGAAGGTGCGTCTGCTCCCAGCGAATCGCGGCGGCGAGGGGCGCGACGCTCCGCTGCATCCATTCGGTGACGACGTAGGGAGTCCCGCTGCCGCCGTTCGGCTGGGCCACGATCTGGCCGGCCTTTCGCATCGCCGAGAGGCGCCGTTCGACCGACGGATAGGTGACGTCCCTGAGTAGGTTGGCCAAGCCGCTGAGCGAGATCGGGCCGGCCGCGACGCCCTGCAGCACCATCGAGGACCAGGCCCCCGAGAGCGACTTGATCGCGGCTTTCCCGGCGGCCCCGTCGAAGAGCAGCGGGCCTTCCGGCATCTGCCCGAGCCACTTTTCGAGCGAGGCGATCACGATGAGAAGATCTTCCCCCGACGCGGTCAGCGCGTGCTCCGCCACGCCGGGGTCGCCGTCGCGACCGCGCTTCACGACCAGGCCGTCGCCTTCGAGCCCCTTGAGGCGAGTCCGGAGGGTGGTCTCGGGCGGGGCGGCACTGGCTCGGCTCATCTCGGCCAGGCGGAGGGCCCCTGTTGAGAGCTGGCGGAGAATCGCCGAGTTCACCGGGATCGCCAGTAGGGCGAGAGTGGCACCGCCCGACGGCACCGTGCTCTCGCCGTCGTCGGGTTGGTGGCCTCGCGCAGTCAGAGTCCTTTGACTATGACAGAAAAAAACAGCTTTATTCAGATAATTCTGAATTTCAAAATCAGATGTTTCTAACTTTGGAGCGCGCTGAGGCTCTAGAGGATCTCGGCGAGGCGGCGCGCCAGCGCGTCGGAGACCCTCTCGCGCACCGGGCCCTCGGCGAGGCGCTCCACCAGCGACTCGAGGAAGCCCTCGACGATCACCGACTTCGCGGCCGCCGGGTCGAGACCGCGTGAGGTCAGGTAGAAGAGCTGGTCGCGGTCGATCTGGGCGACCGCCGCGGCGTGGGTGCAGCGCACGTCGTCGGCTTCGATCTCCAGCCCCGGGATCGCGTCGGCGTGGGCGTCGGGCGAGAGCAGCAGGTTGCGGCTCTCCTGAAAGGCGTCGGTCTGCTGGGCGCCGGGGTCTACGCGGATCATGCCGCGCCAGACCGCCGTGGCGCCCGCGGCGAGCACCCCACGGAAGGCGAGGTCGGAGTTGGTGTGGGGCGCCGCGTGCTCCTGGGTCGTGTCGTAGTCGACGTGCTGGCCGGCGCCGGCCGCGTAGCCGCCGGTCACCCGTGCCTCGGAGCCCTGGCCGGCGAGCTTGGTCTCCATCCGCACCTTGCCTCGCCCCGAGCCGAATCCGAGCGCGGTCCAGTCGAGCCGTCCGTCGCGCTCGACCTGGGCGCGCTGCGTCGAGAAGATCCAGGCTCGCTCGGAGATGTCCTGGGTCGAGACGTAGCGCAGGGTGGCGCCCTGGCCGACGTGCAGCTCGACCACCGAGTTGAGCAGCGCGTCGGTCTCGTCGCCGGCCGAGGAGCAGTGCTCCCATACCTCTGCCTCGGCGCCTTCCTCGAGCACGATCAGGGTCCGCCAGAAGACGGCGGCGCCGTTCTCGTCGAGCGGCACCTCGACCCGGATCGGCTCAGCCACGGTGACGCCGCGCGGCACGTGGACGAGCACGCCGTCGCGCCAGGCGCCGTCGTTGCGGGCGACGAAGGGGTCGTCGCCCGGCGCCAGGGCGCCCAGCCGCCCCTCGATCAGCTCCGGGTGCGAGTCGGCTGCCTCGGCCAACGGCAGCACCGTTGCCCCGCCCGCGGCCCCGATCGAGGCGTTGGCCGAGGCGGGCTCATAGGCGTCGAGGTCGAGCTGCGAGAGGTCGGTGAATTCCCACCCCTTCGTCTTCTGGTCCGGAAGGGGTGGGAGCGTCGCCGTGGCCTCAGCCAATCGAGCCCTCCATTTGGAGCTCGATCAGGCGGTTCAGCTCGACCGCGTACTCCATCGGCAGCTCCTTGGTGACCGGCTCGATGAAGCCGTTGACGATCATCTTCGAGGCCTCCTCCTCGTCGAGCCCATGGCTCTGCAGGTAGAAGACCTGCTCGTCGCCGATCTTGGAGACGGTCGCCTCGTGGCCGACGTCGGCGTCGTTCTCGTCGATCCGGATCGTCGGGTAGGTGTCCGAACGCGAGTCCTCGTCGAGCAGCAGCGCGTCGCAGACGACCTTGGAGCGCGATTCGCTCGCCCCGTCGGCGACCTCGAGCAGGCCGCGGTAGGTGCTGCGGCCGCCGTCCTTGGAGATCGACTTGGAGAAGATCGAGGACGAGGTGCGCGGGGCCCCGTGGATGATCTTGCCGCCGGCGTCCTGGTGCTGGCCCTCGCCGGCGAAGGCGATCGAGAGGATCTCGCCGTGCGCCTCGGGGCCGAGCAGGTAGATCGACGGGTACTTCATCGTCAGTTTCGAGCCGAGGTTGCAGTCGACCCACTCCATCGTCGCCTTCTCCTGGGCGACGGCGCGCTTGGTGACGAGGTTGTAGACGTTCTGCGACCAGTTCTGGACGGTCGTGTAGCGGACGCGGGAGCTCGGCTTGGCCATGATCTCGACCACGGCGGAGTGCAGCGAGTCGGTCGAGTAGACCGGCGCCGTGCAGCCCTCGATGTAGTGGACGTCGGAGCCCTCCTCGGCGATGATCAGCGTCCGCTCGAACTGGCCCATGTTCTCGGTGTTGATCCGGAAGTAGGCCTGCAGCGGCATCTCGACCTTGACCCCGGCCGGCACGTAGACGAAGGAGCCGCCCGACCAGACCGCTGAGTTGAGCGCCGCCAGTTTGTTGTCGTTGGCGGGGATGATCGTCGCCCAGTACTCGCGAACCAGGTCCTCGTGCTCGCGCAGGGCCGTGTCCATGTCGGTGAAGATCACGCCCTGGGCCTCGAGCTTCTCGTTGACCTGGTGGTAGACGACCTCCGACTCGTACTGGGCGCCGACTCCGGAGAGGAATTTGCGCTCCGCCTCGGGGATGCCGAGCCGGTCGAAGGTGTTCTTGATGTCCTCGGGGACCTCGTCCCAGTCGCGGCTGTTCTTTTCGGAGGCGCGGACGAAGTAATGGATGTCTTCGAAGTCGATCTGGGCGAGGTTGCCGCCCCAGCTCGGGGTCGGGCGGCTTTCGAAGTGCTCGAGCGCCTTCAGCCTGAAGTCGCGCATCCACCGCGGCTCGTCCTTGTACTCGGAGATCGATTCGACGACTTCGCGCGAGAGCCCCTTGGGGGCTTTGTAGGCGTAGCCGGTCTCGGGATCGTGGAAGCCGAACTTCTCCTTGTAGTCGGCGTTGATCCCCGCCAGCTCTCTTTTCTCCGCGACTGCCTCGGGCGTTGCCATGGCGTCAGACCTCCAGGACGATGGTGTCGTCCACGACGGTCGTCGTGAACGTCCGCACGGGAGCATAGGCGGGCAGCGTCTTCGGCCTGCCGCTGGTCAGGTCGAAGAGCGAGCCGTGCCGCGGGCACTCGACCGTGCACGCCGAGGCGTCGAACTCGCCCTCGGCGAGCGGCCCGTCGTCGTGCGAGCAGCGGTCCTCGATCGCGTAGAGCGTGCCGTCGCAGTTGAAGACGCCGATCTTGTCGCCGTCGTGCTCGATCAGGCGCATCTGGCCCGGCGGCAGCTCGGCGAGCGGGCAGACTGGGATCGAGGTTCCTGCGGTGTCCGGCATGAGGTGGTTGCTCCTTGAGGGCGGCCTCTGCGTGCCGCCGCTAGTGCGGGTTGAGACTTAATCCTACTTCTACAGTCGGATTTTAGCGGGCGACGGACCCGCCGGTCATTTGCGGACCCTATGCGTCCGAAATCACCGGCGGGTCCCGATTACTTTCGCGGCCGCTCGCGGTCTCTAGGGTTGAAAGCGGCCATCGAACGAGAGGAACAGCCATGCCCGAGAAGACGACCCACGCCCCCGGCACCTTCTGCTGGATCGACCTGGGAACCCCCGACCAGGACGCCGCCGGCGAGTTCTACGGCGCCCTTTTCGGCTGGACGCTGAAAGAGGACGAGAACGCCGAGCAGACCGGCGGCTACCGCACCGCGCAGCTCGACGGCAAGGCGGTCGGCGGCGTGATGAAGCTGATGATGGAGGGCCAGCCGCCGGCCTGGCTCAACTACGTCTGCGTCGAGGACGCCGACGCGACGGTGGCCAAGGCGCGCGCGGCGGGCGGCCAGGTCTTCGCCGAGCCGATGAGCGTCCTCGACTACGGCCGCATGGCGGTCCTCGCCGACCCGACCGGCGCCGCCTTCGGCATCTGGCAGCCGGGGATTCACGCCGGCGCCGACGTGGTCAGCGAGCCCAACGCGATGGCCTGGAGCGAGCTCGGGACCCGGGACCCCGAGACCGCGAAGAGGTTCTACGCGGAGGTCTTCGGCTGGTCCTACGAGGACAAAGAGTACGAGGGGACCGGCACCTACACGGCGATCGTGCTCGGCGAGGAGACCGTCGGCGGCCTGCTCGACATCACCGACCGCGTCCCGGCCGAGGTGCCGGCCCACTGGCTCGTCTACTTCGCGGTCGAGGACGCCGACGCGACGATCGCGGAGGCGAAGGAGCGCGGCGGCGAGGTGCCCGCCGGCGCCTTCGACATCCCCGAGGTGGGCCGCATCGCCGTGATCAAAGACCCCTGGGGCGCCTTCTTCGCCGTGATCCAGCCCGACGCGGCGATGTAGCTCCATAGCAATCTGCCGACGGGCCGATTTGTCAACTCTGAGTTGACAAATCGGCCCGTCGGCTAAAGCGTTGCCGCCTCGCTCGGGTCGCCGGTCTCGCCCTCGTCCTCCCATTCGGCGGGCTGGCCGAGGCTGGCGCTCTTGACCACCTTGAGGCCGAGCATCGCGCACTTCATCCGCGTCGCCGAAATCTCGATCCCGAGCAGGTCGAGGACGAAGTCCTTGGGCAGCCGCAGCAGCTCCTCGCGCGTCTTGCCGACCAGCTCGTCGGTGAGCAGCGAGGTAGCCGCCGTCGAGATCGCGCAGCCCTGGCCCTCGAAGGCGACCTCCGCCACCCGGCCCTCCTCGTCGAGCCGCAGCATCACGTGCTGCTCGTCGCCGCAGAACGGATTCGTGTCCTCGAACTCGAGGTCGGCCGCGTCCATGCGGCCGAAATTGTGCGGCCGCTTGTAGTGCTCGAGGATCTGCTCTCGGTACAGCTCGTCCATCAGAGCCCGAAGACTTTCCGAGCGTCGTGCAGCCCCTCGACCAACCGATCGATCTCCTCGGGCACCGTGTGGATCGCGAAGCTCGCTCGCGCGGTGGCAGGCACGCCGAGCCGTTCCATCAGCGGTTGGGCGCAGTGGTGGCCGGCGCGGATCGCGACCGCGTGGCGGTCGAGGATCTCGGAGACGTCGTGGGCGTGGACGCCCGCCAGCTCGAAGCTGACCGGGCCGATCCGGCCCTCGCCCCCCGGCGGCCCGAAGACGCGCAGGCCGGGCACCTCGGCGAGGCGCTCCACCGCGTAGGCGGCGACCTCGCGCTCGTGCGCGAGGACCGCGTCCATCCCGATCCCGTCCAGCCAGCGCAGCGCCGATGCCATCCCGATCGCCTGGGCGATCGCCGGCGTCCCCGCCTCGAAGCGCGCCGGCGGGTCGGCGTAGGTCGTGCCCTCCTTGGTCACCTTGCGGATCATCGAGCCGCCGCCGAGGAAGGGCGGCATCTCGCGCAGCAGCTCCAGCCGCGTCCACAGTGCCCCGATCCCCGTCGGCGCGTAGAGCTTGTGGCCGGTGACCGCGTAGAAGTCGACGCCCAGCGCCGCCATGTCGAGCGGCAGCTTCGGCGCCGCCTGGGCGCCGTCGGCGAGGACCAGCGCCCCGGCCGCGTGGGCGAGCCGGGCGACCTCGGCCAGCGGGTTCTCGGTGCCGAGCACGTTGGAGACGTGGGTCACGGCGACCAGCTTCGGCGCGCGCTCCAGGAGCGCCGCCAGCGCCGCCATGTCGAGCAGCCCCTCCTCGGTGACCGGCACCCAGTCGATCTCGGCGCCCACTCGCTCGGCCAGCTGTTGCCATGGCACGACGTTGGAGTGGTGCTCCATCTCGGTAAGGACGATTCGGTCGCCGGCGCCGACGTTCGCCTCGCCCCAGGCCCGCGCCACCAGGTTGATCGCCTCGGTCGCGTTGCGGACGAAGACGACCTCGCGCCGGTCGGTCGCCCCGATGTGATCGGCGACCGTCGCCCGCGCCCCCTCGTACGCCGCCGTCGCCTCGGCCGACATCGTGTGGGCGCCGCGGTGGACGTTGGAGTGGTGGGTGCGCTCGTAGCGATCGACCGCCTGGATCGAGGCCAGCACCCGCTGCGAGCTGGCGCCGCTGTCGAGGTAGGCGACCGGCCGCCCGTTGACCTCGCGCGCCAGCGCCGGGAAGGAAGCGCGGATCTTCTCCGCGTCGAGCGCCGGCGTTGCGGCGGGAGCTTTGGCGGTCGTCGGCTCCATCGCGCTCAGGCGGAAGCGCCCGCTTGCACCTCCTCGCGGATCCAGCCGTAGCCCTTCTCCTCGAGCTGGCCGACCAGCTCCGGCCCGCCCTCCTTGACGATCCGTCCCTCGAACATCACGTGCACCGAGTCCGGCTTGACCATGTGGAGGATGCGCTGGTAGTGGGTGATGATCAGCACGCCCATCTCCGGCCCGGCGAACTTGTTGACGCCTTCGGCCACCACGCGCAGCGCGTCGATGTCGAGCCCCGAGTCGGTCTCGTCGAGCACCGCGATCTCGGGCCGCAGCAGCGCCAGCTGCAGCAGCTCCATCCGCTTCTTCTCGCCGCCCGAGAAGCCGTCGTTGAGGTAGCGGCTGGAGAAGTCTTTCGGGATGTTCGCCAGCTGCATCGCCTCCTGGGCGACCTTGGCGAACTCTTTGATCTTGATCTCCGGCTCGCCCTGCGCCTCGCGCCGCGCGTTGAGGATCATCCGCAGGTACTTGCTGACCGAGACGCCGGGGATCGCGACCGGGTACTGGAAGGCCATGAAGAGGCCGGCGCGCGAGCGCTCGTCGGGATCGGCCTCGGTCATGTCCTCGCCCTTGAAGACGATCGAGCCCTCGGTCACCTCCAGCGAGGGGTGGCCCATGATCGCGTTGGCCAGGGTCGACTTGCCGGAGCCGTTCGGTCCCATCAGGGCGTGGACCTTGCCCTTCTCGACGTCGAGGTCGAGGCCGCGGAGGATCTCCTTGCCCTCGGCGCTCACGTGCAGGTTTCGTATCTCCAGCTCAGCCATGCTTCTCCGTTTCTAGGGGGGTTTCCGATTACGCCGCGGTGCCGACCGGCGCCGCCTTCTCGCGGGCGCCGCCGGCTGAGAACTCGACCAGCTCGGCCAGGGTCGTGCCAGCGAGCGCCTTGGTGACGCCTCCCTGGACCCGGGTCCAGAGCAGCTTGGTCGCGCAGGCCTGGTCGCCGTCGCTCTCGTGCGAGCAGAGGACCTTGCCCTCTGGAGTCTCGTGGAAGCACTCCATCGGCGCGATCTGGCCTTCGAGAGCCTCGACCACGGCGTCGAGGGTGATCTCCTCGGCCGGCTTGGCGAGGCTGTAGCCGCCGTGGGCGCCGCGGGTCGAGGTGACGAGGCCGGCGCGGCGCAGCCGCGCCACCAGGTGCTCGAGGTAGGAGAGCGGCAGCCGCTCTGCCTCAGCGACGGCGCTCAGCGAAACAGGCGCCGAGCCTGGCTGGCGCCCGAGCGCGACCATCAGGCGCACTCCGTACTCGGCCTTCGTCGAGAACAGCATCGACTAAATCCTACTGAAGGGGTCGGTTATGGGACTAGGCCGCCGCGCTCTCCTCGGCCGGCCCGTCGCCTAGCGCGATGTGGGCGCGACTGTCGGCACCCCGGATCAGCACCAGGGTGAGGACGAAGCCGAGCAGCGCGATGCCGGCGCCGCCGAGGAAGGCGGCCTGGAAGCCCTCGGTCAGGGCTTGGGGGGAGGGAGGCGCCCCCGCCGGGGTGAGGTCGCCGGTGCGCGAGTTCGCCAACGTCGCCAGCACCGCGAGGCCAAGCGCGCCGCCGATCTGCTGCGAGGTGTTGATCAGCCCGCTCGCCAGGCCCGCCTCGCGCTCCTCGACACCCGAGACCGCGGCGATCGTCGTCGTCACGAAGGCGAAGCCCAGCCCCGCCGCGGCGAACAGCGACGGCCCGAGGATGTCGGTCGTGAAGCCGCCCCCGACCGAGACCTGGCCGAACCAGACGAGGCCGACGCAGATGAAGAGGAGGCCGGCCGCCAGCACCGGCTTGTAGCCGAGCCTGGTCACCAGCTGGGAGGCGATCCCCGCCGAGGCGATGATCACCAGCGCCAGCGGCAGGTAGGAGAGGCCGGCGTGGATGGCGCTGTAGCCGAGCACCTGCTGCATGTAGAGCGAGATGAAGAAGAACATCGAGAAGAGCGATGCGCCGACCAGCAGGCCGACGAGGTTGGCGCCGGTCAGCGTGCGGATGCGGAAGATCGAGAACGGCACGAGCGGCTTCGGCGTGCGCAGCTCGATCGCCACGAAGATCGCCAGCAGCAGCGCCGCGAGCGCGAGCAGGCCGATCGTCTGGGTCGATCCCCAGCCCGCGTCGGTCGCGTCGACGAGGGCGTAGACGAGGATCGAGAGGGCGGCGGTGATCGTCACCGCCCCGGCGACGTCGAACACGCGCGACTCGCCCTCGGCGCGCGTTTCGGCGATCAGGCGGGGGGAGAGGGCGAGGGCGATGAGGCTGACCGGCACGTTGACCCACAGCACCCATTCCCAGCCGGGGCCGTCGGTGAGGATGCCGCCGAGCAGCACCCCCGCAGCGCCGCCGGAGCCGGCGACCGCGCCCCAGACCCCGAGCGCCTTGTTGCGCTCGGCCCCGTCGCTGAAGGTGGTGGTGACGATCGAGAGGGCGGCGGGGGAGATGATCGCGGCGCCAAGGCCCTGCGCGGCGCGAGCTGCGATCAGCTGCCCTTCGGTGGCGGCGAAGCCGGCCAGCAACGAGGCGAGGGCGACCAGGGCCAGGCCGGCCATGAAGACGCGGCGGCGGCCGAGCAGGTCGGCGAGCCGCCCACCGAGCAGGAGGAAGCCGCCGAAGGTCAGCACGTAGGCGTTGACGACCCAGGAGAGGTTCTCCTGCGAGAAGTCCAGCGCCTCGCCGATCGAGGGCAGCGCCACGTTGACGATCGAGGCGTCGAGGACCACCACGAACTGCGCCGAGCAGAGCAGGACGAGGGCGCGCCAGCGCTTCTCCTGGAACTCTCGGGGGGCCGTCATGGATCGATCAGGCCGCGGCGAATCGCGTAGCGAACGAGCTCGACGCGGTCCCTCATGCCCAGCTTACGCATCGCGTTGGCCCGGTGGTTCTCGACGGTCTTCTCGGAGAGGTGGAGGATCGCGGCGATCTCCCTGGTCGTGTGCGCCTCGGCGACCAGCTTGACGATCTCCTCCTCGCGCGGGGTCAGCTCCTCCTCGCCGCTCGAGCCGCGCTCCAGGAGGTCGCGGATCAGCGACCGCTGCGCCTCCGGGGTCAGGAACGGCTCGCCGCGCTGCACCGCCCGGATCGCCTCCAGCAGCTCGGTGTCGGCCTGCGCCTTCAGCACGTAGCCAGAGGCGCCCGCCTTGAGCGCCTCGAACAGGTAGCGCTCGTCGTCGTGCATCGAGAGAATCAGCACCGCGACCTCGGGCGCTTGTTCGCGAATCTCCCGCGTCGCCTGCAGCCCGGTCAGCTTCGGCATCCGCACGTCGAGAATGGCCAGGTCGGGCCGCTCCCGCACGGCCAGCTCGCGCGCCTCGGCCCCGTCCGCCGCCTCGCCGATCACCTCGATGTCGGCCTGCCGCTCCAAGAGCAGCCGCAGCCCCGAGCGCACGATTCCATGGTCGTCGGCGATAAGAACCCGCATTGCGGTGAAGTCTCCCAGCGGAGGGGGGAGAGATCGGAGGCTGTGTCCCCTTACCGATGAAATGGATCGGAAAGGGGACACAGCCGATGCCAGGATCGGCGAGCTGGCTAGGAGGCAGCATGGTGTGGTCTCAGCGAGCCAGCTGCACCGGCTCGGTTTGCGGGAAGGCGCGATCCGCGCCAGGCTGAAGGCGGGTCGCCTGCACGCTGTCCATCGCGGCGTCTACGCGGTTGGTCACGCGGCGCTCTCTCCACCCGGTCGCTGGCTGGCCGCCGTGCTCGCGGCCGGCCGGACGACCCACGCGAGCGATGGATCGGCGCTCGGCGCCTGGGGCGCGGCGGTAAGCCACCGCAGCGCGGCGGCTCTCTGGAAGATGCTTCCGCTCGCATCAGGGCCGGTCGAGGTGGTCGTTCCCGGCAGCGGCGGCAAGAAGAAGCGGGCGGGCGTCCGAATCCACCGCTCTCGCTCCCTCGGGGCGGCCGACGTTACCCTGCGCCACGGCATACCGGTCACGACGGCAGCCCGCACGATCGCCGACCTGCGGCGGGTCCTGCCCGAGCGCGA
>JGI24746J21847_1000062_pt1 | contig 11085 bp, 6 predicted proteins | sample KBSMiscanthusM5_FD_21847 | JGI IMG/M metagenome (IMG submission 21847) | reverse complement strand
GGCCGATCGCGTCGCCGACGCCGTCAAGGCTCTGCACGAGGCGTTCGAGCTGGGCGAGGATGCGGTGCGGCGTGAGGACCCGATGGGCGCCGAGCACCGCCCCACGGTCAAGGGCTAGCGGCGGCCGTCATACTCGCCGGCGATGGCTGACAACGGCTACAGGGTGGGCGTACTGGGGGCGACCGGGGCGGTCGGTTCGACCATCCTCGGCGTGCTCGCGGAGCGCCAGTTCCCCGCCGCCGAGGTGATCCCGTTCGCATCGGAGCGCTCGGCCGGCCGCACGCTCGAGTGGGGGGACCACGCGCTCGAGGTGCGGGCCCTGCGCGACGACACGATCGGCGACCTCGACGTCGTCCTCTCCTCGGCGGGTGGCTCGGTCAGCGCCGAGTGGGCGCCGAAGCTGGTCGAGGCCGGAGCGGTCGTGGTCGACAACACCAGCTACTGGCGGATGCACGAGGACGTGCCGCTGGTCGTCGCCGACGTCAACGACGATGCCGCGACCGCGCACAAGGGGATCGTCGCCAACCCCAACTGCACGACGGTGGTGATGATGATGGCGCTGGCGCCGATCCACCGCGCCGTCGGCCTGAGGCGACTGGTCGTCTCCTCCTACCAGGCGGTCTCCGGCACCGGCCAGCGCGCGATCGAGGAGCTGCGCGAGCAGTCGAGGCAGGTGTTGGGTGGCAAGGAGGACCCGCCGGCCTCCGTCTATCCGCACCGGATCGCCTTCAACGTCCTGCCCCAGGTCGAGACCTTCAAGGACGGCGACGACTACACGACTGAGGAGCGCAAGGTGATGGCCGAGACGCGCAAGATCCTCGGTCTCGGCGACGAGGTGGCGATCAGCGCCACCTGCGCCCGGGTGCCCGTGTTCAGCGGCCACTCCGAGTCGGTCAACGTGGAGACGCGCGAGGACCTCTCGCCTGACGAATGCCGCGAGCTGCTCGCCGCCGCGCCGGGAGTGCAGGTGGTCGACGATCCCGCCGCCGGCCGTTACCCGCTGGCGATCGACGCGGCGGGTCGCGACGACGTCCTCGTCGGGCGGATCCGCCGCGACCCCGACCAGGAGCGCACCCTCAACCTCTGGGTGGTTGGCGACAACCTACGCAAGGGGGCGGCGACCAACGCGGTTCAGGTCGCCGAGCTGCTGATCGAGCGCGGCCTGCTCAAGCGCGACTGAGCCGGCGCAGCGCGAACGGCGCCATCAGCGTCGTCAGGATCGACATCGCCACGACGACGCCGAACAGCTCGGCGTCGACCACCCCCTCGGCGGCGCCGATCGAGGCGACGACGATGCCGACCTCGCCGCGGGGCACCATCCCGACCGCCACTATCGAGGCCTCGCGCGGACCGAGCGGACGCGCGGCCAGGTAAGCCGGCACGAGCTTGGTGACGATGGCGAGCGCCGTGATCGCGGCGAGCAGCGCCAGCGCATGGCCGCTGAGCAGCGAGTCCAGTTCGAGCTCGATGCCGATGAAGGCGAAGAAGAACGGCGGGAAGAAGGCGTAGAGCGGTCGCACTTCCTCCTCGATCGTGTTCTGGTCCTTCGTCTCGGCGACGATCATCCCGGCGAGGAAGGCGCCGATCAGCGCCGCCAGCCCGATCTGGGCGGAGAAGGCGGCGAGGCCGAGGCAGAGGATCACCGCCGGCAGCAGCGGCGAGTCGGCAAAGCGCGGGGCGTCCAGCAGCTTCGGTCGGTTCTGCAGCAGCCGCGTCCCGCCCAGGGCGATGAAGGCGACGAAGCCGATTGCCAGGGCGAGCGAGAGGGCGATCTCGCCGACGTCGACCCCGCCCTCGGCCGCCATGCCCACCGCGACCGAGAGCAGGATCAGGGCGAGGACATCGTCGACGACGGCCGCTCCCAGGACGGTCCGGGCGGCGCGGCTGCGGGCGATGCCGAGCTCGAGGAAGGTGGCTGAGGTGATGCCGGCGCTGGTCGCCGCCAGAGCAGCGCCGAGGAAGACGCTGGCCTCGGCGCTCTCGCCGAGAGCGATACCGAGCCCGATCCCGCCGAGGAAGGGAAGGACGACCCCGGCCGCGCCGACCGCGACGGCGACTCGCCCGACCGCTCGCATCGCCGAGAGCCGCGTCTCCAGCCCGACCCAGAAGAGCAGGAAGACGACGCCGAGCTCGGCGAAGACCTCGAGCACCTCACCGGGCTCGACAAGCCCCAGCAGCGAGGGGCCGACCAGCACGCCGGCGAGGATCTCGCCGACGATCGCCGGCTGACCGATCCGCTTGAAGACCTCGTCGCCGAGCTTCGCGGCCAGGAGGACGAGGAAGAGGTCGGTGAGGGTCTCTGCCGCGTCCAATCGGAGCCTTTCAAGGGTCGACGACTTGTGTTGCCGACCAGGCTTCCCGGCTCACCGGGGCTAAGACTAAACGAACGCGCTGGCGCACCGAAACGTGCGACGCACGGAATAGCGCGCGCGCGCAACCCTCACACGGCGATTTGCAGGGAAAACGACTTCTCGGCCTAGAACGAGCATTCCAAAAAAGGTCATATAAACATCGTTGCCTTGCGCTTTCCGCCCCGCAGCGCTTATGAGTTGACTTGTCCCAACAGGGGACGGGGGAGCGTCAGGCCAGAGGGCTCGAATCGCTCCCTACCGCAAGAGAAAGGGAACACAATGAAGCTCAAGATTCTCGGCTTGGCCCTCCTCGCCCTCGCGGCGACGAGCGCCTTTGCCGTCACGAATGCGTCGGGCACGCTCGGGGGGCATTTCGTCCACGAAGGACCGGGGGCCAATGCGAAAATCGTGGCGCACGAGAGCAAACTCACCGAACACAAACTGCAGTTCTTCCTCCTCAACGCTGGTGCTCACACCACAAATGCCAATTTCAAAGCCATCGAATGCGAAAAATCAACATATGAAGGCACAGTGACGGCGAAAACAGTCACGTCCATCACGATGGCCCCAACGTACACCAACTGTGCCACAACCGGCGAGGCCACAGGGTCGGTACACGTTCATGTGAACGGCTGCACCTACACATTCACATCTGCGGCGGGTGCCAATCACGGAACAGTCGATATCCTCTGCCCAGCCGGTAAAGCTATCGAAATTACACATACACCACAGGGTTGCACCATCAAAGTTCCGGCGCAGACGGCCCTCTCAGGAATTAAATACGACACAGTCGTAGAAAACAACAAACACTCCCTCACAGCCACAGTTACAGTTAACACAATTACAGGCCATTTCGAGGCCGGCCTCTGCGTCTTCCTCGGTACAAACCAGAAATTCGAGATGGTGGGATCCGTCACAATCACAGGTTTGGATCACGCGACCGGCGCCCAGATTCCAATCACACAGACATAACCGTCAACGTCATGTTGAAGTAACCGTCAAATAGAACGGGGGCCGGGTTTAGCCCGGCCCCCGTTTGACGCGACAAGATGTCAGTGGTAAGGTAAATACTAGGGAATACCTAAATAACGTGCGTGCGATATCTAATGCGCGTGCCTCTGACCACGGAAACACCAAGGGAACAGATGAACGCAAGACGGAGGGGAGCGCTGCTGGTCGTCATGGCCACGGCGGTGATGAGTGGTGCCTTACAGGCGGGTCCGGTGACGTCGGCAGGTGCCGAGGCGCCCGATTCTCTACTACGCATGCCCGCTACCCCGACGACGCGGGGCGAGGGGGCCGCCGAGCTGAACCTTCCGACGGGCGTCGCGGGGAATCCGGACACCGGGCACGTCTTCGTCGTGGAGACTGAGAACAACCGGGTCTCCGAGTACACCGCCTGGGGCCTCTTCGTCAAGGCCTGGGGCTGGGGCGTCGCAGACGGGGCCGCAGAGCTTCAGACCTGCGGTCCCTCCGAACCGCAGGAAGTCCCGGACCCGACTCTTTGTCAGAGCGGCAGTGAGGGGGAGGCGGCAGGTCAGATGAGGTTTCCGCTCGGCGTGGCCGTCGATCCCAGCGGCAACGTCTACGTCCAGGAATCGTTCAACCGGCGAGTGCAGAAGTTCAGCCCGGCGGGCAGGTTCCTGCTGATGTCCGGTGGAGGGGTCAATCAGGGGCCGATCCATCCAGGCGACGTTTGCACCGCCACCAACATCGAAGAAGGCGATGTCTGCGGGAAAGGCAGCGAAGGCGACGGCCCCGCGCAGCTCGACCTGATCGGAGGCGACCACATCGCCTACAGCCCCGCCGGGGGAGGAGCGATCCTGGTCGGCGACAAAGGCGGCATCGAAGTCTTCAATCTCGACGGCACCCATCGCGAACGGATCGCCTTCGAAGGGCCGCTCGCCTCGTTCGCCGGTCAGTCGGTCACCGGTCTCGACGCTGACAAAGAAGGCAACATCTACTTCACGCTCGAAGGCGTCCCCGACGTCTACAAGGTGAGCCCGGCGGGAGCGCCGTTGGCGCCGGGCGCTCCCGGCGAATCGAGCTTCGAAGTCGCCAAACCGCTCGGCGTGGCGGTGGATCAGCAAGGCAACGTCTACACGGCCGAGGTGAAAACGTTGCTTGGGACCGGCAGGTACGTCCTTGCCTATGACGCCAAAGGGACGCCGATCGCCGGGATGACGCCGGCCGACGAATTCGCCCGGGGAGAAGACGATATGAGGGGCCTTGCGGTCAACCAGTGTGCAGGGAGTGGCGGCCCCGACCTCTACCTGTCCCGTAATGGCTCGACCTTCGGCACCCCCTACAGCTTCGTGGAAGCTTACGGACCGGCACCGATCGAGTGTGAGCCGCCGCCGTTACGGGCGCCAGAGGTCTTGGCGCAGTTCGCGAGCGTGGTCGGACGTGAGGAGGCAACCGTCAAGGCCCAGATCAATCCGCTCTTTTGGCCCGATGCGACCTATTACCTCGAATACGGAACGGGGAGGTGCTCGGAAGGGAACTGCCCGTTGAAAGTGCCGCTCTCGCCGGCACCCCTTACCGACAGATCGACCAATGTCGCCCTGACCACTGCCGGGGTGGTACTGGAAGATCTGCAGCCGCAGACCATCTACCACTTTCGCTTCGTCGCGCAGAGCTCGGGCGGCGGCCCGGTCTTCGGGATCGACCCCGACGGGCGGGAAGGGCCGGCACAGGCGAGCGAAGACGATGGTCTGGAAGCCACCTTCCGGACCTTCCGGGCGGCCGGCAAACCGGCGGGCTGCCCCAACGACGCGATGCGGACCGGCCCCTCGGCCCAGCTCCCCGACTGTCGCGCCTACGAGATGGTTTCGCCGCTGGACAAAGGCGGGGGAGACGCGGCGCCGTGGGAGGCGAGGAACGGTCTTGCGCCGGCTGACTTCGAAACGCACCAGAGCGCCGTGAGCGGCGAGCGCTTCACCTATACCTCCTTTCTCGCCTTCGGCGAGGCCGAGTCGGCGCCGTTCGCGTCCCAGCACCTGGCGGAGCGCGTGGAGGCCGGTTGGAGCAGCGAGCCGATCTCACCGCCGCGGACCGAATCGCCGGCGACCGTGATCGATAACTTGAACGACGAGTTCCAGGGGTTCACGGCGGACCTCTGCAAGGGGTGGGTGCGCATCAACTCGGTGGCGCCGCTGGCGGACGGGGCGATCGAGGGATACCCGAACCTCTACCGGCGCGAGAACTGCCTCGAGCCGCCGACCTACGAGGCGATCACGGTCGAGCCGCCGACGAACGTTCCGTCCAGCCAGTTCACGGACCTGAGGACGAAGGGCTTCTCGCGGGACGGCAGCCACGTGATCTTCGGGACCAGCGGGCGGCTCGAGGGAACCGACGCGCCCGAAGTGGAAGTCGGAGGCAGGCTGCTCTACGAGCACAGTGGCGGGGAGCTGCGCTTCGTTTGCTATCGGCCAAACGGCAAAGCGATCACGCAACCCTGCTCGGCTGGCACGCTGGTGGAGGTCGGCGCCGACCTTTCGAGCCTTCACAACGCGATCTCAGCCGACGGCTCGCGGATCTTCTGGACTGCCTACGCCGTCGAGGCGCTCGACGCACGTCAGGCCGGCCAGATCTTCGTGCGGATCGACGGCGCCGAAACGCGCCGGGTCTCGACCACGAAAGGGAACGACCCGGCCTTCTTCTGGACGGCGTCGGCCGACGGGTCGAAGGCGATCTTCTCGTTTGCCTCGGGACCGTTGGTGGGCGAGCTATACGAATTGGACGTGGAGAGCGAAACCCCGACCTTGATTGCGAAAGGGGTAGAGGGGCCGATGGGCGCCAGCGAGGATGCCTCTCGCATCTATTTTGCCTCCAGCGAGGATCTCGACGCGGGGGGGCCGGCCACGCTCGGCAACCACAACCTCTACCTCTACGAGGCCGGCATGGCGGGTGGGGGAGGCGAGTTCAGCTTCATCATGCGGCTGGGAAGCAGAGACGTTATTTCGGCAGCGGGTGTGAACGATGTCGCGACGAGACCGGTGGACTTCATGCCGGCAAAGCGAGCCGCCCGGGTCAGCCCCGACGGTATGCATGTGGCCTTCATGTCGACCGTCAGCCCGACGCCGACGGGATACGACAACCGCGACGCGGCAAGTGGCGATCCGGTGGCAGAGGTCTACCTCTACGACGCCGCCGAGGCGGAGTTGCGCTGCGTTTCGTGCAACCCGAGCGGGGCGCGGCCAACCGGTCAAGCTCTTCAGGGGCTAGTCAGGGCGGCCGCCCAGATCCAGGGCTGGGAAGAGCGTCAGCACGCCCCGCGTGTCCTCAGTGATGACGGTAGTCGTGTCTTCTTCGAAAGCTTCGAGGGGCTGGTCCCGCGCGACGGCAATGGCACGTGGGACGTCTACCAATGGGAGGAGGAGGGCAAGGGCAGCTGCTCAGCGGCCGCAGAGACCTTCGATGAGACCTCGGGCGGCTGCGTGGACCTGATCTCGACGGGCACCAGCCCCTCCAAGTCGACCTTCCTCGACGCCGACCCCTCCGGGGACAACGTCTTCTTCTCCACCCAGTCGAGCCTGGTGGGTCCCGACTACGGCCTCAACGACGTCTACGTCGCCCGCGTCAGCGGCGGCTTCCCCGAACCCGAGGAGCGAGCTCCCTGTCAAGGCGAAGCCTGCCAGAGCCCACCGCCCCCGCCGCCCGAGCTGACCCCCTCGACCCGCACCGCGGCGGGACCGGGCAACGTGCAAAAGCGCTGCCCGAAGGGCAAGCGCAAGGTTAAACGTGCCGGCAAGGTCAAATGCGTGAAGCGCAAGCACAAGGCGAAGCGCAAAGCCCGCAAGACCCGGAGGGCGGGACGATGAGGCGCCTGGTCCTCTCCTTCCTCCTGGTTCTGGCTGCGGCGGCGCTCCTGGCCCCCTCCGCCCACGCGGCCTTCGGCTTCTCCGACCTCTCGGTCTCCTTCACCGAAAAAGACGGCAGCGAGGCGCGCCAGGCGGGCTCTCACCCCTACGCGATGCGGACCTTCTTTCGGGTCAACTCCAAACTCCACCCCACCAAAAAAGACTTGGAAGGCAACCCTATTCCCGTCGTCGACGGGGCCCTGCGCGACCTCGACGTCACCCTGCCGGCGGGCTTCGTCGGCAACCCGACCGCTGTGCCTCACTGCGAGACGCTCGAGTTCCTCACCACCAACGTCAACGGCCACCCGGGCTGCCCTGACTCGAGCACCGTGGGCGTGCTCACCGTCACCCTCGGCGGCGGCACCGGCATCGAGGGCAAAGCGACCGTCGCCGTCTTCAACATGGCGCCCCCACCGGGGGTGGCCGCCAAGTTCGGCTTCATCGTCGGCGAAGCACCGATCATGGTCCAGGTCGGCATCGCCGACGATCACCCCTACCAGGTCGTCGCCCACCTCTCAGACACCTCTCAGATCACCGAAGTGTTGAGCTCTGACTTCGTTCTGTGGGGCAACCCGGGTGACCCCGCCCACGATCCCGACCGCGGCGACTGCGGTTACGACGGCTTCCCCGAGGGGGCTACCTGCCCCGCCAAACTTCCCGAACGCCCCTTTCTGACCCTGCCGCGTTCCTGCGGCGGGCCACTCACCACCTCCTTCCATGCCGTCTCCTGGTGGAGCGGGGACCCCGTGCACCCGAGCGGGCCCGAAACATTCGCTGACTCCGTGCAGAGCCCCTCGCTCACCGGCTGCTCGAAACTCGGCTTCGGCCCCACCACCAGCGCCCTGCCCACCACCGACCAGGCCGAGAGCCCCTCGGGCCTTGCCTTCGACCTCGCCGTCGAAGATGAGGGGATCCAGAACCCCAAAGGCGTCGCCGCCTCCGACATAAAGGACGCGAAGGTCACCTTCCCAGTCGGGGTCACCGCCAACCCCTCGCTTGCCGCGGGCCTGCTTGGCTGCTCGGTGGCCGACCTGGCCCGCGAGACGATCTCCTCGGCCCCCGGCGAGGGCTGTCCGGAGGCCGCCAAGGTCGGCACGATCGAAGCCGAGACCCCGGTCCTCGAAGAGGAGGTCCTGCACGGCGCCCTCTACGTCGCCACGCCCAATGACCCGGAGGCCCCCGGCCAGGAGAACCCCTTCGACGCCCTGATCGCCACCTACGTCGTGATCAAGGACCCAGAGCTCGGCCTGCTCGTCAAGCAGGCCGGCAAGCTGGAGCCCGGCCCGCGCACGGGCCAGCTCGTCGCCACGTTTAACGACCTCCCGCCCTTCCCGCTCTCCGCCGTTCGCCTGGCGCTCAAAGAGGGGGGCAGAAGCCCCCTGATCACCCCGCCCGCCTGCGGCACCTTCACGACCCAGGCTGACTTCGTCCCGACGGCCAACCCCCAGAGCATCTTCTCCAGCCCCTCCTCCTTCCAGATAACCCGGGGAGTGGGAGGAGGGCCCTGCCCCACCGGCCCCCAGCCCTTCGAGCCCGGCTTCCTCGCGGGATCCCTCGACAACAACGCCGCCGCCCACACCCCCTTCCACATGCGCCTCACCCGCCGCGACGGCGACCAGGACCTGACCCGCTTCGACGCCACCCTGCCGCCGGGACTGCTCGCCAAGCTGAAGGGCGTCCGCAGGTGCTCTGACCAGGCGATCGCCGAGGCGAAGGCCAAGAGTGGCAAGGCCGAGCTCGCCTCGCCTTCCTGCCCCGCCGACTCCAAGATCGGCGCGGTATGGGGAGGGGCCGGAGTCGGCTCCCAGCTCACCTACGTGCCCGGATCCCTCTACCTGTCGGGGCCGGTCGGCAAGGCGCCACTGTCGGTGGTGGGAGTGGTCCCCGCCGTCGCCGGTCCCTTCGACGTCGGCACCATCGTCGTGCGCCAAGCCTTGCGGGTCAACCCGGTGAGCGCCAAGGTCGAAGTGGACGGCGAGCGCTCGGACCCGATCCCCCACATCCTCGCCGGCATCCCCCTGCGGGTGCGCGACATCCGCGTCGACGTCGATCGCCCCCAGTTCACCCTGAACCCCACCGATTGCGATCCCTTCGCCACCCTCGCCTCGATCTGGGGCGGTGGAGCCGACTCCTTCAGCGCCGCCGACGACTCCCCGGTCGCTCGCTCAGACCGCTTCCAGGCCGCCAACTGCGCGCGCCTGGGCTTCAAGCCGCGCCTCTCCCTGAAGCTGAAGGGCGGCACGGAGCGTGGCGCCCATCCGGCCCTCACCGCCGTCTACCGCCCCCGCAAGGGCGACGCCAACCTCGCCTCGATCCAGACCCGCCTGCCCAGGTCGGCCTTCCTCGAGCAGGCCCACATAAGGACGATCTGCACCCGCGTGCAGTTCGCGGCCGACTCTTGCCCGCCCGGATCCGTCTACGGGCATGTCATCGCGACCACGCCGCTGCTCGACGAGCCGCTCAAGGGCCCCGTCTACCTGCGCTCCTCCAACAACGACCTGCCTGACCTGGTCTTGGACCTGCACGGCCTGGTCGACGTCGAGGTCGCGGCTCGCATCGACTCGGTCCGCGGCGGCATTCGCGCCACCTTCCCGAGCGCTCCCGACGCGCCGATCGCCAAGGTGGTGCTGAGGATGCAGGGCGCCAAGAAGGGGCTCGTGGTGAACTCCACCGACCTCTGCGCCTCGGCCAACCGGGCCACGGTGGTGCTGGGCGCCCAGAACGGCAAGCGGCGGTCGATCAGGCCGGTGGTGAAGCCCGCTGGGTGCGGGGGCGCGAAGAAGAAGAATAAGAAGCGACGTTAGTCAGGCGCCGACCGGCGAGCCGTGGTAGCCGGCCCGGATGAGCACGCGGCTCTCGCCGTCTGGCCAGGTGGAGAGCCGCACCTCGGTCAAGTCGCCCGCCGGCTCCATGCGCAGCCAGGCGAGCGGGGCGTCGGGGGTGGCGCGCGACGCCGCCTCGCGGAGCTGGCTATGGAAGGCGTCGGTCTCTTCGTCGTCCAGATACTGGGCGACGAGCGAATGGAAGACGACAGTCGCCTGGCCCGACGTCGGCTCGGCGAGCTGGTGCTCCAGCCACGCGGCCGCCTTCTCGCGATCGATCCGCACAGGAACCTTCGGCGCGAAGTCGAGCGCCGTGCGCAGCCGCTCGACCCGTCGCCGCTGGTCGGGCCAGACGTATGAGAGCAGCGTCAGCGCGCCCTCGGGTGTGGTCGGGTCGACTGGGGCCGCGTCACAGCCCCGGCGCGACGCGACTTTGACCCGCTCCGGGGACTCCGCCGGCCAGTCGCCGCGCAGCTCGAAGTCGATCCGCACCGGCGAGTCGGCCGTGCCCCAGGCGAAGTCCTCGGCCCGGTAGGCGTAGCGGTCCCAGCGCAGGTTGAGCCCGGCGCTGGCGCCTACCTCCAGCAGACGCAGTGGCAGCCCGGTCGAGGCAGCGACGCTCAGGAAGCCGGGGAGGAGCGCCGCGCAGCGGCCGATCTCGTTGGTCTGGACCGGCAGCTCGATCAGCTCGCGCAGCGTCTCGACGTTGCGCGAGAGCGTGTCGGCGAATGCCGCCCAGGTCGCATCCGGGTCGGCCCCGTCCGGGTAATGGACCGCGAGGGCCGGCGCACGGCCCTCCAGCACGAGCCGGTTCACCGCTCCGAGCAGCCGCAACGGCAGCGCCGACTCCGCCGGGTCGCCCTCGTGCCCGCGCAGCACCTCCCAGGTCGGCCCGCCCGCTTCGACGTCGGCGGCGGCCCGGCCGCAGAGCTCGGCGTAAAGTCGCGAGCCGAGGCGCTCGCATGCCTCCTCTTGGAAGCGGAGCCGGCTCGCAAGAATCGTCTCGGCGGCTTCCACCGCCGCCGGGCTAGGCGCCCGCCGGCGCCGTCA
>JGI24746J21847_1000061_pt1 | contig 11131 bp, 6 predicted proteins | sample KBSMiscanthusM5_FD_21847 | JGI IMG/M metagenome (IMG submission 21847) | reverse complement strand
GGCCGGGCGGGGACACCGCGCGACCGGTCCTGGCCGCGGCGGTCGCCGGCTGCGCCGCCTTCGCGCTGACGGCAGCCGTCGACTGGATGTGGCAGCTGCCGGTCGTGCCGGTCGCGATGCTGCTGCTGGCGGCCGTCGCGGTGAGCGGCCGCGACGGGGGCGAGGCACGCCCGTCCGTGCCCCTGGCCCCTCGACTCGCCTTCGGCCTGGTCGCCCTCGCCTCGATCGCCGCGATCGCGATCCCGCTCGCCTCGATCAGCCTGCTGCGCGAGAGCGAAGCGGAGGCCCAGGGGGGCGACCTCCCGGCTGCCCTCGAGGCGGCGAGGAGCGCCGAGAACGTGCAGCCCGGCGCCGCCAAGCCGCGCCTGCAGGAGGCGCTCCTGCTGGAGGAAATGGGCGACCTGGAGGCCGCCGCGCGGGCCGCTCGCGAGGCGACCGAGCGGGAGCCGACCAACTGGCGTCACTGGCTCGTCCTCTCGCGGGTCGAAGCGCGCCGGGGCAACGCCGCGGCGGCGGTCGGGGCCTACCGCAGGGCGAGGTCCCTCAACCCTCACTCGGCGCTCTTCGACGACTGAGGCCGCGGACTGCCTGGGATACTCCCAGCCATCCAACCCGAAGGGAGAAAGATGAGCTTTGCGGGACGCGGTGGGCCGATCGCCGCGCTGATTCTCGCCTTCGCCGCGATCGGCTGTGGGGGCACGGCGCTGGACGACCAGAAGACCGAGGACCAGATCAAGGACAGCGTCGAAAAAGCCCAGGGCGGCAAGGTCACCGCGGTGGACTGCCCCTCGGGCGTCGACGTCGAGCCCGGAACGGTCTTCTCCTGCACGGTCACCCGGCCGGGCGGCAAAACCGAAACGGCGAAGCTGCGGATCCGCGACGAGGATGCGAACGTGGACTTCTTCAACCTCTCGCCCAGTAAGTAGAGTGCGCGAAATGAGCCAAATCAGCACGGCCGACGCGCCGACCACCCACGCAAAGCTCCTCGACTGGGTCGAGGAGGTCGCCGATCTGACCCAGCCCGACGCCATTCACTGGTGCGACGGGTCGGCCGAGGAGTACGACTCGCTCGCCCAGGGCCTGGTCGACGCGGGCACCTTCGAGCGTCTCTCCGACGCCAAACGGCCGAACTCCTACCTCGCCCTCTCGGATCCCGGCGACGTCGCCCGGGTCGAAGACCGCACCTTCATCTGCGCCGAGCGCGAGGAGGATGCCGGCCCGACGAACAACTGGCGCGACCCGGCCGAGATGAAGGAGACCCTGCGCGGCCTCTTCGAGGGCTGCATGCGCGGCCGCACGATGTACGTGGTGCCGTTCTCGATGGGCCCGCTGGGCTCGCCGATCGCCCACATCGGCGTGCAGCTGACCGACTCGCCCTATGTAGCCGTCTCGATGCGGATCATGACCCGGATGGGCAAGGGCGCCCTCGACGTGCTCGGCTCAGACGGCGAGTTCGTGCCCTGCCTGCACTCGGTCGGGATGCCGCTCGCCGATGGCCAGGAGGACGTGAGCTGGCCCTGCGACGAGGACAACAAGTACATCGTCCACTTCCCCGAGACGCGCGAGATCTGGTCCTACGGCTCGGGTTACGGCGGCAACGCCCTGCTCGGCAAGAAGTGCTTTGCGCTGCGGATCGCCTCGGCGATGGCGCGCGACGAGGGCTGGATGGCCGAGCACATGCTGATCCTCAAGCTGACCTCGCCCGAGGGCGAGGTGAAGTACATCACCGGCGCCTTCCCCTCGGCCTGCGGCAAGACCAACCTGGCGATGCTGATCCCGACCCTGCCCGGCTGGAAGGTCGAGACGGTCGGCGACGACATCGCCTGGATGAAGTTCGGCGAGGACGGCCGCCTTTACGCGGTAAATCCCGAGGCCGGCTTCTTCGGCGTCGCTCCCGGCACCGGCGAGAAGACCAACCCGAACGCGATGCGGACGATCGAGAGCAACTCGATCTTCACCAACTGCGCCCTGACCGACGACGGCGACGTCTGGTGGGAGGGGATGACCACCGAGCCGCCCGAGCACGCCCGCGACTGGCACGGCAACGAGTGGACGCCGGCGTCGGATGCGCCGTCGGCTCACCCCAACGCTCGCTTTACGACGCCGGCCTCGCAGTGCCCGACGATCGCTCCCGAGTGGGAGGACCCGGCCGGCGTGCCGATCGACGCCTTCCTCTTCGGCGGCCGCCGCGCCACCACGGTGCCGCTCGTCCACGAGGCCTTCGACTGGGAGCACGGCGTCTTCCTCGGCGCGACGATGTCCTCGGAGAAGACCGCCGCGGCGTCCGGCAATGTCGGCGAACTGCGCTTCGACCCGATGGCGATGCTGCCCTTCTGCGGCTACAACATGGGCGACTACCTCGCTCACTGGCTGCGGGTCGGCGAGCGCGAGGGGGCGCGGCTGCCGCGCATCTTCTACGTCAACTGGTTCCGCAAAGACGATCGGGGCAAGTTCCTCTGGCCGGGCTTCGGCGAGAACAGCCGCGTGCTCGCCTGGGTCTTCCGGCGCTGCCAGGGCCAGGCCGAGGCGGTCGAGTCGCCGATCGGCCTGCTGCCGGCGCCGGGCGAGATCGAGACCGAGGGCCTGGACATCTCCGACGAGGCGATGGAGGAGCTGCTGCAGGTCGACGAGGGGCTGGTGCGCGAGCAGCTGCCGCAGGTGCGCGAGCACCTCGACGGGCTCGGCGAGCACCTGCCCGAGCGGATGCGCGAGCAGCTGCGGGCGCTCGAAGAGCGCTTGGGTTGAAGTCGAACGAAGTGCGCTGACAGCCTATGCCGGTGGCCGTCCGGGGTGGCGACTCGCCTTATAGTCGTCCACCCATTGCCGCGTGGAGTACCAGCTACCGCCGTGTTTGTGGGCCTTGAGTCGCCCCCTCTGCGCCGCCCCGACCAACGCTGCGCGCGACAGTTCCTGATCCGCAAGTCCGGCGAGCGGCACCACTGAGAGCGGTCCTGCCAGGTTCGGCATCAGGAAACGATAGATCCCCTCCTTCACCGAACGAGCAAGCAGTTCGCCGAGCGCTCCCGGGTCACCGTCGTCGGCCCTCTGGAGGGTAGCCAGGTAGCGCTTCCGCTGCCCCTTGTAAATGATCGCGGGGGGGTAGCCATGCTGAACCAGGAGCATGGTCAGGACGAGGCGGCCGGCTCGACCGTTGCCGTCGGGGAACGGATGAATGCGCTCGAGTGCGGCGTGCCGCTCCGCGAGATGTTCGATCAGATGACAGTCGCCGGGAGGGTCCTCGTTCGTCTCCTCGATCCAATCGCCGATCAGCGAAGGGACGAGGCTTGGCGGCGGCGGCCTCAGGTTGGCGCGCAGAGGCTCGATGTCTCCGGTTCGATAGCCCCCGGGCCTCTCGTCGGATCTGAGGCCCTCGGGGGGGAAATGAACCCAGACCGACTCGACGGTCAGCTGATGGAGGCGGCGCAGATCCGACTCCATGATCGGACGTCGATCGCTTTCGAATCGGTTGTGAAACGCCCCTTGGTAGGTCCAGCGAGCGGCCTCGCCATAGGCTTTGGCCTCCATCCACTCCTTCAGGTCATGGGCACTTCCGGTTACGACGCCCTCCTCGAGCAGCAACTGGACCTGCTTCCGGCGCAGGGTGTTTCCCTCGATCGCGGTGGAGTTGTGGGTCTCTTCGATCCAGATGTCTGCCCAGACGTCTTCGAAGACCGCCGGCTCGGGGAGCCCACCGATGATTTCCAGGTCGCGCCGAGCCTCGTCTAGAGACTGGAAGACCTGTTGGCGGCTGGGGCGACCCCGCGGCATAGTTTGTCCAGGTTAGCGTTTTTTATTTTTATCTGGACAAGGGTCTCGAAATTTGCTCAGCTTGTCCAGACATGGGAAAAGAAATTACATCTGGACGAGCTTTGCCCTACAGCCCGTAGGTCTCGGCCAGCTCCGGGTCCTTCTTGGCCAGCATCTCGGCCAGCTCGACCATCACCTTGCACTGCTTCCAGGTCGCGTCGTCCTGCATCTTGCCGTCGATCATGTGGACGCCGCGGCCGTCGGGGATGGCCTCGAGCACCTTCTTGGCGAACTTGACCTCGTCCGGCGGCGGGCTGAAGACCTTCTTGGCGATCCCGATCTGGACCGGGTGCAGCGACCAGGCGCCGACGCAGCCGAGCAGGAAGGCGGCGCGGAACTGCGTCTCGCAGCCGGCCGTGTCCTTGATGTCGCCGAAGGGGCCGTAGAAGGGCAGGATGCCGGTCGAGGCGCAGGCGTCGACCATGCGGGCGATCGAGTAGTGCCAGGGGTCCTGCTGGGCGGTGACGCGGTCGGCCTCGGGGTTCTCGGGGTCGGCCGGATCCTCCATCGAGCGGTAGCCGGGGTGGCCGCCGCCGACGCGGGTGGTCTTCATCCGGCGCGAGGCGGCGAGGTCGGCGGGGCCGAAGCTCATCCCCTGCATGCGGGGGCTGGCAGCGGCGATCTCCTCGACGTTGACGACGCCCTGCGCGGTCTCGAGGATCGCGTGGACGAGGATCGGCCGGTCGAGGCCGGCCTTGGCCTCCAGCTGGGCGAGCAGGCGGTCCACGTAGTGGATGTCCCAGGCGCCCTCGACCTTGGGCACCATCACGACCTCGAGCTTGTCGCCGATCTCGGTGACGAGGCGGGTCAGGTCGTCGAGCACCCAGGGGCTCTCCAGCGAGTTGACGCGGGTCCAGAGCGAGGTCTGGCCGAAGTCCGACTCCTTGGCGGCCTTGACCAGCCCCTCGCGCGCGGCCTCCTTGCGGTCCGCGGGGATCGCGTCCTCGAGATTGCCGAGCAGGATGTCGGTCTTCTCGGCGATCGAGGCGGCCTTGGCCACCATCTTCTCGTTCGAGAAGTCGAGGAAGTGGATCATCCGCGACGGCTTGACGGGGATCTCGCGCAGCGGCTCGGGCGCGCCCATCGCCTGCGGCTGGAAGAAGTCTCTGGGGTTTCTCAAGCTGCTCCTCGGATGAGATCGTGGATCATGAATGCCCGCGTGCGCGGAGGCGGGAATCTAGCCCACGCGCCGATGAGCTGGCAGGCAGAGGAGCGGTCCCCGTATGTCTGGACGTATATATGCTTCAAATTTCGGTGTAGCATCGGTAAAAGACCGCTTGTTGCGGCTTTCTATCGGTGCTGCTCAGGGGGTGGCCCGCACGACTTACCGGCAATCCACCGCGGCGCCGCGACCGCGCGTCCACGGTCGCTCCATCCTTCTGGGCGAGGAGAAGCTGCACGTCAAGGGCGTCACCTACGGCACCTTCCGGCAGCGCGACGGTTCCTCGTTTCCGCCGCCGGAGCAGGTGCGGCGCGACCTGGAGGAGATGGTCGCCGCCGGGATCAACTCGCTGCGGACCTACGTGCCGCCGCCGCCCTGGCTCCTCGACCTCGCCGCCGACAACGGCCTCCATGTGCTGGTCGGCCTCGCCTGGGAGCAGCACGTCGCCTTTCTCGAAGACGGCGAGCGCGCCCGGGCGATCGCGGCGAGGGTCGCCGAGCAGGTTCGCGAGTGCGAGGCGCACCCGGCCGTCCTCGCCTACGCGGTCGGGAACGAGGTGCCCGCCCCGATCGTCCGCTGGCACGGGAAGGAGAGGGTCGAGGACTTCCTCGAGCGCCTCTACTGGAGCGCCAAGGACGCGGATCCCGAGGCGCTGGTCACCTACGTCAACTATCCCTCCACCGAGTACCTCGAGCTGCCCTTCCTCGATCTGGCGGCCTTCAACGTCTTCCTCGAGGACGAGCGGACCTACGAGTCCTACCTGGCGCGGCTGCAGAACCTCGCCGGTGATCGCCCGCTGCTGATCGCCGAGGTCGGAATCGACAGTCGCCGCAACGGCGAGCGGTCGCAGGCGGACGCCTTGAGGTGGCAGATCAGGCACGGCTATGGGACCGGCGCCGCCGGCGTCTTCGTCTTCTCGTGGACCGACGAGTGGCACCGGGGCGGCCACGACGTGGAGGACTGGGACTTCGGTCTCGTCGACCGCGAGCGGCGGCCGAAGCCCGCGCTGACCGCCGTCAGGGAGGCCTTCGCCGCGGTTCCCTTCTGCCCCAAGGGGCCCTGGCCGCGGGTCTCGGTGATCGTCTGCACCCACAACGGCGGCGAGACACTCGCGCGGTGCCTGCGGGGGGTGGACCGGCTCACCTATCCCGATTACGAGACGATCGTCGTCGACGACGGCTCGACCGACGGTTCCGCCGAGGTCGCGCGCGCCCACGGCGCCAAGGTGATCCAGACCGAGCACCGCGGCCTCAGCTTCGCGCGCAACGCGGGGGTTGCCGCGGCGGGCGGAGACGTCGTCGCCTTCCTCGACGACGACGCCTATCCCGACCCCGACTGGCTGCACTACGTGGCGGCCGCGCTTCGCGCCAACGCCCACGCCGGCATGGGCGGCCCGAACATCCCGCCCGAGGACGACGGCCTGGTCGCCGACTGCGTCGCCCTCGCGCCGGGCGGCCCGATCCACGTCCTGATCTCCGACAGCGAGGCCGAGCACGTGCCGGGCTGCAACATGGCTTTTCGCAAGTCGGCGCTGGAGGAGATCGGCGGCTTCGATCCGCGTTTCCATACCGCCGGCGATGACGTGGACGTCTGCTGGCGCCTCCAGGAAGCGGGTCGCACTCTCGGCTTCAGCGCCGGGGCGGTCGTGATGCATCGCCGGCGCGACTCGATCCGCCGCTACCTGCGCCAGCAGTACGGCTACGGCAAGGCCGAGGCGCTGCTCGAGCGCAAGTGGCCGAGCCGCTACAACCGCGCTGGATCGTCGCGCTGGGCGGGGCGAATCTACGACAGCCCTGGCACCGGGTCCGGCAGGCGCGCGATGATCCGCTACGGGACCTGGGGCAGCGGCCTCTTCCAGTCGATCTACCAGCCCACTCCGGGTTTCGTCTCCAGCTTCCTGCTGGCGCCCGAGTTCCTCCTCTTCCTCGTCGGTCTCGGGGCGATCGCCGCGCTCGGCCTCGTCTGGGCGCCGCTGCTCGTCGCGGCGCCGCTCTTCGTCGGGGGAGCGGGCGCGGTCCTCTGGCGCGCCGTGGCCAACGGCTGGCGGGCCAACCGCCCGGTGCCGGGCCGCTCCCGCCGGGAGACCTTCCTGCGCAGGACGGTCACGGCGACCCTCTTCCTGTTGCAGCCCTTCGCCCGCCTTGCCGGCAGGCTGCGGAACGGCCTGTCGCCCTGGCGGCGGCGCCTGCGCCCGGGCGCCGCGTGGCCGCGCTCACGCGTCGTCGAGATCTGGAGCGAGACCTGGCGGGATCCGGGCGCCCGCCTTCAGGACCTTCACGACGCGCTCGCGGCCCGTGGCGGCTTCGTGCGCAGCGGCGGGCCCTTTGACCGCTGGGACCTGGACCTGCGTGCCGGGGTGTTCGGTGGCGTCAAGATCCGCACCGCGGTCGAGGAGCACGGGTCCGGCAGCCAGCTGACCCGAGCCAAGATCTGGCCGCGTGCCTCTGCGGGGAGCATCGCGGCGACCGCGAGTCTCGTCCTGCTCGCCGTCGCCGCCCTACTCGCCGGTCGCGGCGGCATCGCGGCGACGATCGGCCTTGTCGCCCTGTTTCTCGTCGCCCTCGCCGTGGAGGGAACCGCAACGGCGATCAACCTCACCGTCTCCGAGCTCGACCGGCTCGCGGAAGAGGAGGAGACGACGCGCTCGCCGCGACCCGGGAACGCGGGCCAGGCCAAGCCCCTGCCGGCCCCCGGCGCCCGGCGTCCGGGTCGGCAGGCCGCCGCACCTCGCGCGACCGTGGGCGAGGGACGGCCGTGAGCCTCACCAACCCGCTGAGGATGCGCAGCGGCCGGCCGCGCGGCAAGGCCGCGGAGGGCAAGCCCAAGCGAGAGAAGGCGAGCGCCTGGGAGCTGTGGAGGGCGCTGCCGCGGGTGCGGCCCTACCTGCGGCCCTACCGGCGCCTGCTCGTCGGCGTGCTGCTGCTCACCTTCGTCACCGCGGCGCTCGGGCTGGCCGAGCCGTGGCCGCTCGCCGTGATCCTCAACCAGGTCCTCAGCGAGCAGAGCCCGAGCGGGATCGTCGAAACCCTCTTCGGCAGCGACCCGACCACCTGGGTCGTCCTCGTCTCGATGGTGCTCGCCCGCTTCGGCATCGTCGTGCTCGGCAACGCCTTCACCGTGCTCAGTCACTACATGGGGGCGAAGGCGGAGCAGAACATGGTGATGGACCTGCGCAGCGACCTCTTCGCGCACGCCCAGCGGCTCTCGTTCACCTTCCACGACCGCAAGCAGACCGGCGCCCTGATGAGCCAGATCAACATGCAGGCGGCCTCGGTGGGGAACATCGTGATGGTCGTGCCGCCGATCGTCGAGGCGACGCTGACCCTGGTCGGCATGCTGGCGATCGCGGTCCTGCTCGACTGGCAGCTGGCGCTGCTCTCGCTGCTCATCATCCCCCTCCTCTACTGGTCCTTCGGCGTCTACGGCGCCCGCATCGTGCCGCGCGTCCAGCGGGTGCAGCAGCTCGAGTGGCGCTCGCTCTCGATCGTCCACGAGGCGATGGCGATGCTGAGGGTGATCGTCTCCTTCGGGCGTGAGGACTACGAGCACCGGCGTTTCCGCGAGCAGGGGCAGATCGCGGTCGACGAGCGGGTGAAGCTGACGGTCAGCCAGAGCCTCTACACGCTCGGCGTGCAGACCGCCACCGCCGCCGGCACGTCGCTCGTCCTCGGCGTCGGCGCCTGGCACGTAATCCAGGGCAAGCTCTCGGTCGGCGAGATGATCGTCCTGCTCACCTACATCGCGTCCGTCTACCAGCCGCTGGAGCAGATCAGCACGACGGTTGGGATGATCCATGAGGAGCTGGTTCAGTTCAACTCCTCGCTCAACCTGCTCGACACCGATCCCGAGATCGTCGAGAGGCCGGACGCCGTCGAGATTGGACGGGCGCGGGGGCAGGTCAGCGTCCGCGACCTCGGCTTTTCCTACCAGGGTCGCTCCAACACGCTCGAGGACATCTCCTTCGTCGCCAGTCCCGGGGAACGGGTGGCGGTCGTCGGCCACACGGGGGCCGGCAAGAGCACCCTGATGAGCCTGCTGATCCGCTTCTACGACCCGCCCGAGGGGCGGATCGCGATCGACGGCATCGACCTGCGGGACCTGAAGCTGAGCTCGCTGCGCGAGCAGATCAGCGTCGTCCTCCAGGAGCCGCTGCTCTTCTCGGGGACGATCGCGGAGAACATCCGCTACGGCAAGCTCGACGCCTCCGACGAGGAGATCCGCGACGCCGCCCGCGCCGCCAACGCCCACGACTTCATCGACGGGCTGCCGGACGGCTACGGCACGATGCTGGGCGAGCGGGGGGCGCAGATCTCCGGCGGCGAGCGCCAGCGGATCTGCGTGGCGCGCGCCTTCCTCAAGGACGCCCCGATCCTGATCCTCGACGAGCCGACCTCCTCGATCGACTCCCGCACCGAGGGCGTCATCCTCGACGCGCTCGACGACCTGATGGAGGGCCGCACCTCGTTCATGATCGCCCACCGCCTCTCGACCGTCCGCCATGCCGATCAGATCCTCGTCATGGAGCAGGGACGGATCGTCGAGCGGGGGACGCACGAGGAACTCGTCGCGCTGGGAGGCGTCTACAGGCAGTTGCACGAAGCGCAGACGCGCGAGCGACGGCGGCGGAGCGCCAACGGCGCCAACGGCGGTCGGGGCCGCTCGCTCAAGGACGCGGCGCGCGGCCTCGGCGAGGTGACCTGGCGCCAGGTGCGGGGCGGGGATAGCCGATGACGAGCGCCCCGGCGCAGGGCCGGCGCCCCAAGATCGTCCTGCTGGGGATGATGACCAAGATGCCGGTGGCCGGCGTCGTCTGGCAGAACCTGCACTACCTGCTCGGCTTCGAGCGGCTCGGCTACGAGGCCTATTACGTCGAGACGCACGCCCGCACGCCGTCGATGCTGATGTCGGACGAGGGCGACGACAGCTCGGCGCTCGCCGCCGAGTACATCGCGGCGATCATGCGCCGCTTCGGGCTTGCCGACCGCTGGGCCTTCCGCGCGCTGCATGACGACGGCCGCTGCTTCGGGATGAGCGAGTTGCGACTCGAACGGCTCTACGGGTCGGCCGATCTGCTGATCAACCTGCACGGCGGGACGCAACCGCTGCCAGAGCTGGGGGCCACCGGCCGCCTCGTCTACCTGGAGACCGATCCCGTGCAGTTGCAGCTCGAGCTGCGCCACGGCGTGCGGGAGACCGTCGACTTCCTCGAGCCCCATTGCGCCTTCTTCACCTTCGCCGAGAACTGGGGCCAGCCGGACTGCGGCCTGCCCGTCCAGGATCGCTTTCGCTTCCAGCCGACCCGCCAGCCGGTCGTGATCGACCTCTGGCCCGATCGCTCCCCGCAGCCGGCCGACGTCTTCACGACGATCGGCAACTGGCGCCAGGACTGGCGCGACGTCACCTTCGAGGGCGAGCGCTACACGTGGAGCAAGCACCACGAGTTTCTCAAGTACCTCGACCTCCCGGAGCGGACCGGCCAGGCCTTCGAGCTGGCGCTGAGCAGCTGCGAGCCGGCCGAGCGGGAGATGCTCGCGGGCAGGGGGTGGCGGGTGCGCGACGGGCTCGAGGTCTCGCGCGGCATCGACGCCTATCGCGATTACGTCGGCGCCTCGCGGGGCGAGTTCACCGTCGCCAAGGACCAGAACGTGCGGCTCCGCACCGGCTGGTTCAGCGACCGCAGCGCCACCTACCTCGCCTCCGGCCGGCCGGTCGTCACGCAGGACACTGGCTTCGGCCGCGCGCTGCCGCTCGGCCGCGGCCTCTTCGCCTTCGACGACTTCGAGTCGGCGGCCGACGCCGTCGCCGCGATCGACGCCGACTACACCGCCCATGCCAGGGCGGCGCGCGAGCTGGGCCGCGAGCACTTCGGGCACGAGGCCGTCCTGCGGCCACTGCTCGAGGCGCTGGGCGTGGATCCGCCGCGCTCGGCCCGGCGCGGCCGGCCGTCATCCGTATTCCCACCCGAGATGGAGCTCGAGCCGCTCTCGCGACGACCGACCAGATTGCCGCGGGCGACCGTCGAGGCGGCCCAGCGCTGCCCGGTCTCGGCGCATGAGGACCCGCCGGCGCTCGGCGCCGGCAGCGCCAGCGTCGTCGTCGTCACCCATGACGGCCTGCCCTTCACCCGCCTCTGCCTGGAGAGCGTCCTCGCGCACACGGGCG
>JGI24746J21847_1000058_pt1 | contig 11241 bp, 9 predicted proteins | sample KBSMiscanthusM5_FD_21847 | JGI IMG/M metagenome (IMG submission 21847) | reverse complement strand
AGGCGGTCCGCTTTCGCCGCGGGAGCCCCGCCGGTCACGTCCTCGCCGGCCTCCGGCTCAAGGCCGGCTCGGCTGGCGCCGGGACTCTGAGCCGCCGCGTAGACCAGCAGCACGGCCGCGACGCCGATCGCGAGAAGCAGGGCGCGAGCCCCGTTCGCCTCCGTGGACCTCATATGCGCCTCCTCCCCTTCGGAACCTGCCCACGCTTCTCTTACCATTCCGGCGGGGGTTTTGTCAAACAATCTTGACTAAAACGGAAGACACCTCACTCCGCGAGCAGCGGCAGCAGGGCACCGAGCTTGACCTCGGTCTCGGCCAGCTCGGCGGCGGGATCGGAGCCGGCGACGACGCCGACCCCGGCGTAGAGGTGCGCCTGGCGGTCGCGCAGCAGGGCGCTGCGCAGGGCGACGCAGAACTCGCCGTCCTCGGTCGCGTCCATCCAGCCTACCGGCCCGGCGTACCAGCCCCGGTCCATGCGCTCCAGCTCGGCGATCGTCCCCGCGGCCGCGGGCCACGGCTCGCCTCCCACCGCCGGCGTCGGGTGCAGCAGGCCGGCCAGCTCGACCGCCGAGTGCGATTCGGCCAGCTGGGCGATCACCGGCGTCGCCAGGTGCTGGATGTTGGCCACCTTGACCACCTCCGGCTCGCCGGCCGCCTCGACCCAAACCGCGTGAGGCCGCAGGCCCCGCACGATCCGCTCGGCGACGATCCGCTGCTCACGGCGGTCCTTGTCGCTGCGCAGCAGCTGCTCGCCGAGGTGGTCGTCGACGGAGGGGTCGGAGCTGCGCCGGGTCGAGCCCGCCAGCGCCACGGTCGAGGCGACGGCGCCCGAGCGGCGCACCAGCAGCTCTGGGCTGGCGCCGAGGAAAGCCGCCTCGGGCGTGCCGCAGCAGAAGCAGAAGCAGGACGGGAAGATCTCGCGCAGGGCGCCGAAGACGGCGGCCGGGTCGTGCGCGGCGGCGGCGCTCACGCAGACCTCGCGAGCCAGCACCACCTTGCGCAGCTCGCCACGGCCGATCCGCTCCGTCGCCGCCGCGACCGCGCGCTCGAAGTCGCCAGGCGGGTGGGCGCCGCGGATCCGTGCCCTGCCGGTCGGGTGTGGATCGATCAGGGGCAGCGGCTCCTCGCGCAGGGCGGCCACCCGGCCGCCGAGCCGCTCGACCGCCTCCGCCACCTCGTCCCCAGGCGAGACGACCAGGTTGACGGTCAGGAACGCCTCGTCGCCCTGGCGGCAGATCGAAAGCTCCGGCAGCGCCATCGCCGCCGGCGCGAACGACGACCACTGCGCCTCCGCCCCACCCTCGGGGTCGAAGGCGAAGCCGCCTGTCCAGACCGCGCCCGCCCCGGGCGGCAGTCCGGCCGGCGCCATGACGATCGCCCCGTCGCGCAGCCGCAGGCACTCGCGGGCGACGTCCTCGAAGCGCGACTCGCCCCGCGAGGTCGCCTGGTGGGCGACGCCGAGCGCGCCCAGCGCGAAGCTGCGGTCGGGCTGCTCCCAGCAGAACCAGCGGTCGGAGGCCAGGCGTGAGGCGAAGATCGTCGCCGCGACGTCGAGCGGCTCGACGGAAACGGTCGCGCTGACCAGCGTGCGCCGGTCACGCCCCCTTGCCCGCTCCGCGCCGTCGCGAAGGGCATCCAGTAATGACGAGGTCCAGGGGCCGCCAGTCAAGGACGCAGGGAGGATGAGGAGGGGAGCGCACCGATTGGTGCGTGACCCGACGAAGCCGACCGAGGACGCAGGATGGCGGCTCCTGGGGCCGTCATTTAGTCGCCGCCTCGCGCAATCGCAATCTCGCCCGTGCGCACCATCTCGATCAGGCCGTGGGGACGGATCATCCGCTCGAAGGCCTCGATCTTGTCGGCGGAGCCGGTCACCTCGATGGTCATCGTGCGGCGCGCCACGTCGATCACCTTGGCGCGGAAGATCTCGGCGAACTGGATGATCTCGGCCCGGTTCTCGACCGCCGCGGAAACCTTGAACATCGCCATCTCGCGGGCGACGGTCTCCTCCGGCTCCATGTCGCGGATCTTGAGGACGTTGACGAGCTTGTGGAGCTGCTTGGTCACCTGGTCGATCGGGTGGACGGCCCCGTCGAGGGTGAGGGTGATTCGCGAGATGCTCGGGTCGTCGGTGGGGCCGACCGCGAGCGTGTCGATGTTGAAGCCGCGCCGCGAGAAGAGGCCGGCGATCCGCGCCAGCACGCCCGGCTTGTTCTCGACCAGGATCGAAAGGATGTGCTTGCGCCCGGTCAGCTGGCCCGGGACGTGCAGATCCTCGAGTTTGACCAGGTCTGGGGTGCCGGCCTCCATCAGCGCACCGCCTTCGGCGCCTCGACCATGTCGCGCGCCGCTTCTCCCGGCGGGATCATCGGGTAGCAGTTCTCCTCCTGGGCGACGCGCACGTCGACGAGCACGGGGCCGTCGGTCTCGAGGGCGCTGACCATCGTCTCCTCGAGGTCGGCGGCGTCCTCGCAGCGCATGCCGGTGGCGCCGAACGCCTCGGCCAGCTTCACCCAGTCCGGGCTCGGTCCCATCTCGACCGCGCTGTAGCGGCGGTCCCAGAAGAGCTCCTGCCACTGGCGGACCATCCCCATGTAGCCGTTGTTCATCAGGAAGACCTTGACCGGGATCTGTTCGGTGACGCAGGTCGCCAGCTCCTGGCAGTTCATGATCAGGCTGCCGTCGCCGGCAAGGCAGACGACCTGCTGGTCGGGCCGGGCGACCTTGGCGCCGATCGCCGACGGCAGGCCGAAGCCCATCGTCCCCAGGCCACCGGAGTTGATCCAGCGGCGCGGCTTGTCGAAGCCGTAGTACTGCGCCGCCCACATCTGGTGCTGGCCGACGTCGGAGGTGACGATCGCGTCGCCCTGGGTGGCGCGGTGCAGCGCCTCGACCATGAACTGCGGCTTGATCTCGCCGTTCTTGCCGGGCTCGTAGTAGAGCGGGTGATCGCCCTGCCAGCCCCGCAACTGCTTCCACCAGGCGTCGAGCCGGGTCGGGTCGGTCTGGAGGGCGCGGTACTCGCGGCTCAGCTCGGGCAGGACCAGCTTGACGTCGCCGACGATCGGGATGTGAGCGCCGACGTTCTTGGAGATCTCGGCGGGGTCGACGTCGATGTGGATGACTTTGGCGTGCGGCGCGAACTCGGAGAGCTTGCCGGTGATGCGGTCGTCGAAGCGGGCGCCGATCGCGACGATCAGGTCGGCGTTGTCCATCGCCCAGTTGGCGGTGACGGTGCCGTGCATGCCGAGCATCCCCAGCCAGTTCTCGCCCGAGGCGGGGTAGCCACCGAGCCCCATCAGGGTCGAGGTGACCGGGAAGCGGTCGGCGGCGGCCAGCTCGCGCAGCTCCTCGGCGGCTTCGGCGTTGATCACGCCGCCGCCGGTGTAGAGGATCGGGCGGCGGGCGTTGGCCAGCGCTTTGGCCGCGATCCGGACCTGTTTGATGTTGCCGGCGCTCATCGGTTTGTAGCCGGCCAGCTCGACCGGCTCGGTCCGCGGCGCGTAGTCGATCTCGGCGCGCGAGAGGTCCTGCGGCACGTCGACCAGCACCGGGCCGGGCCGCCCGGTCGAGGCGACGTGGAAGGCCTGGTGGACGTACTCGGGGATCTCGCGCGGGTCGGTGACCTGGAAGGAGTGCTTGACGAAGGGCAGCGTCGCGCCGAGGATGTCGGCCTCCTGGAAGCCGTCGGTGCCGATCAGCTCGGTGCGGACCTGGCCGGTGACGAACACCGTCGGCGTCGAGTCCATCATCGCGTCGGCGATCGCCGTCACCAGGTTGGTCGCGCCCGGACCGGAGGTGGCGAAGGCAACCCCGACCCGGCCGGAGGCCCTGGCGTAGCCCTCGGCGGCATGGCCTCCCCCCTGCTCGTGGCGCACCTGGATATGCCGGATGCCGGCGTCGACCAGGGCGTCGTAGGTGGGCAGGTTGGCGCCGCCGGGGATGCCGAAGATGTCCTTGACCCCCTCGGCCTTGAGGCTTTCCATCAGGGCGTCGGCGGCTCTCATCGCATGCTCGGTCGGTCGGTGCTCATCGAGTGGCGATGGTACCAGCGGGCCTATGCCCGACCAGCAGGGCTTTTGGCGGGGTTCCAGCGGGTGCGCGGGTCGATCGCGCTCTCGATCGCGTTGCCCTTGTAGCGCTCGATCGCGTGGACGATCGACTCGACCAGCTCCTCGCCGAGCAGCGTCGGCTCCAGGCCGAGGTCGAGCAGCTTGGTGTGGATCGCGTTGTAGTAGTGCTCTTCCTTCTCGACCCGCGGGTTGTCGCAGTGCTGGATCTCGACCGAGTAGCCGAGGTGCTCGGCGGCGCTCTTGACCAGCTCGGCCAGCTCGATCACCGAGAACTGCTCGGTGAACTGGTTGAAGACGCGGAACTCGCCGGCGTCGGCGGGGTGCTCGACCGCCAGCTCGACGCACTGCAGGGTGTCGCGGATGTTGAGAAAGCCGCGCGTCTGGCCGCCGGAGCCGTAGACGGTCAGCGGGTGGCCGATCACGGCCTGCACGCAGAAGCGGTTGAGCACGGTGCCGAAGACCTCGTCGTAGTCGAAGCGGGTGATGAGGCGCTCGTCGCGCGCGGTCTCGTCGGTCTCGACGCCGTAGACGACGCCCTGGTTGAGGTCGGTTGCGCGCAGTCCCCAGGTGCGGCAGGCGAAGTGGATGTTGGTCGAGTCGTGGACCTTCGAGCAGTGGTAGAGCGAGGCCGGCAGCTTCGGGTAGGGAAGCGTGTCGCGACGGCCCTTGTGCTCGATCTCGATGTAGCCCTCCTCGATGTCGATGTTGGGCTGGCCGTACTCGCCCATCGTCCCCAGCTTGACCAGGTGGGAGTCGGGGACGTGGTCGCGGATCGCGAAGAGCAGGTTGAGGTTGCCGATCACGTTGCCGTGCTGGGTCTCGACCGCCTGCTCGCGCGAGGCCATCGAGTAGGGGGCCGAGGCCTGCTGGCCGTAATGGACCACGGCGTCCGGGCGCGTGTCGGCGACCACGGCGTCGAGGAACTCGCCGTCATCGACCGAGCCGAGGAAACTGCGAATCTCATGGCCGGCGACCTCGCGCCAGGCGTCGATCCGCCGCTCGAGGTCGAGGATCGGGGTCAGCGAGTCGCTGCCCACGCTCTCGACCCAGCGCCGGCGGACGAAGTTGTCGACGACGGTGACCTCGTGGCCGCGAGCCGAGAACCGCAGGGCGGTCGGCCAGCCCAGGTAGCCGTCGCCCCCGAGGATGAGAACGCGCATGCTGGCCGCAGCGTATCCGAAGGGCGCGACATAGCATCGGCCGAATGAAGTGGACGGCGGCCCTCGTGGCGATCCTCCTGCTGGGGCTGGGACTGCGGGTCGCGGAGGCCTGGGACGGGCGATCGCCGGTCTACGACGCGGCCGCCTACGCGACGATCGCGGAGCGGATCGCCGACGGCGACGGCTTCACTCTCGGCGCCGGCGCGACGCAGCCGGCGAGCAACTACTCGCCCGGCGTGCCGCTCGTGGCGAGCGGAATCTACGGCGTGAGCGGCGGGACGAACGAGCGCTTCGCCCGGCTGGTGCTCGCGCTGGTCGGGACCCTGGCCGTCCTCTTCGCCTTCCTGATCGGGAGGCGGCTGGGCGGACCGGCGGCCGGGCTGGTCGGCGCAGCCGCGGTGGCGGTCTACCCGGCGCTGCTCGAGTACCAGGGGATGCTGATGGGCGAGCCGCTGGCGGCGACGCTGCTGAGCGGCGCGGTGCTGGCGATGCTCTGGGCCGCCGACCCGGGACAAGGCGGTGGGCGCGCGGGTCCTGTCGCGGGGCAGGGCTCTTCGTCCTCGCAAGCTGCGGGCGAAGACCCCGTGCCCCACGCCACCCGCGCGAGGTGGCTGGTTCCGGGACTGCTCCTGGGAGCCCTCGTTCTCGTCAGACCGGAGTACCTGGGGATCGGCGTCTTGCTGGCGGTGGTTGTGCTGGCGTGGGACAGGGACGAGTGGCGCCTGGGCCTCGCCAAAGCCGGCTTGCTCCTGGCCGGCGTGGCGCTCGTCGTCGCGCCGTGGACCGTTCGCAACGCCGTCGTGCTGGACCGGCTCGTCCCGGTCTCGACGGGGGGCGGACAGGTGCTGTTCGCGGGCAGTTACATGCCATCGAGGGGGGATCCCGAACGGGTCGGCGGGGAGGTGCTGGAGCGCCACCCCGGGCTCGCCCGCCGACTCGCCGCCGAACACCTGCCCCGTGGCCCCTTACCGATGAAATACATCGGAAAGGCGCCACAAGCGCTCCTGGCAGAGGTTCGCCTGGAGCAGATCCTGGCGGCGCTGGCCGAGCAGCGGTATCCGGGAGTGGAAACCGACGAAGCGCTGGGGCGGATGGGCCGCGAACGGCTCTGGGACGAGATCGGCGGGCGGCCGCTCGAGTACGCGGGATTCGTCGCGGCGAAGGTGTGGCGGGCCTGGTCGCGCGGGCCTCGGGACGTGATGGAGGAACCGGGCTGGCGGGTCTTTCACCTGGCGCTGGTAGCCCTCGGCCTAGTCGGGATCGCCGTTCTGATCCGCCGCCGGCCGCGCGAGGCGCTGCTCTTCGGCGTCCTCCTGCTGGCCGTGACCGGGATCGTCGCGCTGCTGGTCGCCTCCCCCCGCCGCGTCCTGGTCACGCTGCCCCTGGTGGCCGCCCTCGCTGGGGTCGGGGCGACGGCGCTCGCGGGTAGCCTGGCGCGCAGATGGCAAGCCTGAGCGCGCGGCTGCGCTCGCTCCCCGAGCGCCACGGCCGCGTCACCCTGATCCTCCTCGCCGCGATCCTCGCCCTCGGCTTCGGCCTGCGCGCCTACCGGGTGGTCGAGCCCCTGGCGACCCCCGGCGACGACTCGCGCGCCTACTACGCGCTCGCCAAGGGCCTCTACGAGGAGGGCAGCTATGGGGCCTTCCTGCGCGACTCGAGCGACTGGTCGCCGGGCGCGCCGCTGCTCTACTCGGCCGCGTATTACGCGACGGCCGGGGCGCGCGAAGGGACGGCGCGGATCGTCGAGCTGCTCTGCGGGCTCGCCTCGATCCTGCTCGTCTACCTGCTTGGGCGGCGGCTGGGAGCGGCAGTCGGCGGTGATCGCGCCGGCCCGAGCGCCGGGCTGCTCGCCGCCTTCGGCGCCGCCGTCTACCCGCCCTTCATCCACTCGACCGGCGCCCTCTTCAGCGAGCCGCCGGCGATGCTGACCCTGCCGGCGGCCGTCCTCGCGTTCCTTTGGGCAATGGATTCAGGATCAGGCGCACCGCGCGCGGGTCCTGTCGCGGCGGCCCTCCCCCATGTGCTCGGACGCAGAGCGTCCTCCGCTATAGGGGACCCCCGCCACCGCGCCACCCGCGCGATTAGATGGCTCCTGCCGGGGCTCCTGTTCGGAGTCACCACGTTGATTCGGCCGGAGTATCTATTGGTTGGAGCTGCCTTTGCCGTGCTTGCTGCTGTGCGAGCTGCGCAGGTACGCGGATGGAAGCTGGGGATCGCGGCGGCTGCCATCTTCGCCGTCGGGCTGCTCCTGCCGATCGTGCCCTGGACGGTCCGCAACGCGGTCGTGCTGGACCGAGTGGTGCCGATCTCGACCGGGGGCGGTAAGGCGCTCTACGTCGGCACGCTGCTCCCCGCCGACGGCGAGTACCAGCGTGCCAAGGCGCTGCTGGTCGAGCGGCAGCTCGGACGGGACCTGGAGCCCGGGTCCGAGGCGCTCGACCGGATTGACCCCACTCCCCTCTTCGATCGCGTCGCCGCCCGCCATCCCGGCCTGCCCCGCGACGAGGCGCTCGGCAAGATCGGCAAAGAGAACCTCTACGACTACTTGGGCGAGGACCCGGTCGGCTACGCCGCGATGACGGCGCGCAAGGTCTGGCGGATGTGGAGCGGCGGCGTCGGCGAAGCGATGGCGTCCACGGCCGGTCGGGCGATCCAGGTCCTGCTCGTCCTGCTCGGCCTCGCAGGGCTGGGCCTGCTCGCCGCGCGCCGGCGGCTCTGGGAGGCGCTCGCGATGGCGACGCCGATCGCCCTCGTCACCGCGGTCGGCGCCATCTCCCTCGCGGCGCCGCGCCGCAACGAGATCCTGATGACGCTTGTCTTTCCGCTTGCCGCCGCGGCTCTGGTCTGGCTGGCGGCGGCCATATCCTCCCGCTCGCGATGGCACCCCTCGCAAGCCTCCTCCCCCCAGAGCTGACCGCCCTCCGCGCCGCCGGCCTCGTCGTCGCGGCCGGGATCGTCGTCTTCGCAATCGCGCGCCGCCGCGCCCTGCGCAACGTCGACGTGCTGATCCTGCTCGCCGCCGGCCTCGGCCTGGCGATCGTCTCCGGCACCGAACTGACCGACGCGCTGCTCTCCGCCTTCTCGTTCGAGCGCGGCAACGGCGGCCGCATCCTCGGCCTCGCCGTCTTCGCGATCTTCGTCCTATTCCTTCTCGTCCTGCGGGCCCTCTCCCAGGCGGCTCGCAACGGGCGGCAGCTGGCGGCGGCGCTGGAGGGGATGGCCTGGGAGTCGTTTCGCCAGGCGGGCTTGCCGGAGCGCTTCCGCGGCAAGGTCGCCGTCGTCATCCCCGCCTACGAGGAGGCCGAGAACATCGGCTACGTGCTCGACCGCATGCCGCTGGCCGTCTGCGGCGTGCAGACGGCGGTGCTGGTCGTCGACGACGGCTCGCGCGACGGCACCGGCGAGGTCGCCGCCGGACACGGCGCCGCAGTGGCGCGCCACGTCACCAACCGCGGCGGCGGGGCCGCCCTGCGCACCGGCTACCGGCTGATGGTCGAATCCGGCGCCGAGGTGGTGGTGACGCTCGACGCCGACGGGCAGCACCTGCCCTCGGAGATGGAGCGACTCGTCAAGCCAGTCCTAGACGGCGAGGTCGACGTCGCGCACGGCTCGCGCGTGCTGGGAGAGGCCGACCGCAACCACCTGGCGCGCGAGCTCGGCATCGTCTTCTTCAACCGCCTCGTCTCCTTCATCACCCGCACCCGCGTCACCGACTGCTCGAACGGGTACAGGGCCGTGCGGACGAGCGTCCTGCCCCAGCTCGTCCTGCGCCAGGAGCAGTTCCACACCTCAGAGTTCATGATCGAGGCGATCAAGCGAGGCATCCCCGCCAGGGAGGTGCCGGTGACGGTCGAGCGCCGCCTGCACGGCCACTCGAAGAAGCCGGCGGTGGTGCGCTACGGCCTCGGCTTCGCGAACGCGATCGTCCGCACCTGGCTGCGCTGATCCTCGAAGAAGGCGCGGAACCTGGTCCGGCCGCGGACGCGGATCCGGAAGCGGGCGACGCAGCGGCGGTCGAGGCGCTTTTGCCGGAAGAGCCTGCCGTTGCGGTTCAGGTAGATCAGCTCGCCGCCGCGATCGGCGCAGGGCAGCAGCCGGACGATCAGCTTCACGGTGTGCCGGCCCCGCTTGCGCGCCTGCAGGATCACCAGCGGGCGCGGGCGCGGGACGGGGGTCACGACGACCGCGGGCGGCCGCGCGGGAGGCGCGAGGAAACAGCCGCCGCCGAGATCTCCCTGGAGCCGGTAGACGGCGCCACCCTGGGCGACGACGTAGATGCGACCGCATGAGTCCTCGCCGAAGGAGACCGGTTTGAAGACGAACAGCCCCTCGGAGCGGTCGCCGGTCGCCAGCCCCCCGGGCGAGCCGGGCAGCACGAGGGAGCGCAGCTCCCCGGCGCAGAAGTCGGCGTAGAGGTAGCGCCCGTAGAGCTCCTCGATCCCCAGGTCGCGGACCACGTAGCCGCCGGTGATCGAGCAGCGGTCGACGCCACCGTCGGGGCTTTCGTGCGGGTAGTCGAAGACCGGCTCGGTGAAGCCGATGAGGCCGTCGCAGGAGACCGGCGCGCCGGGATACGGGATGAAGCCCTCGCGGCAGTTCCAGCCGTAGTTGGCGCCCTGCGCGCCGATGTCGATCTCCTCGCGCAGGTCCTGGCCGACGTCGGCGATCGCCATCGTCCCGTTCAGCCGGTCGAACGAGAAGCGCCAGGGATTGCGCAGGCCCGAGGCCCAGACCTGAGCCGAGGCGCCGCCGGCGGGGGGGTCGATCCGCACGATCTTGCCGAGCATGCTGGCCGGGTCCTGGGCGTTTTCGTCGGGGTCGCCGACGCCACCGCCGTCGCCGGTCGAGAGGTAGAGATAGCCGTCACGCCCCAGCTGCAGCTGGCCGCCGTTGTGGCTGGCGCGGGTCGAGTGCGGGATCGTGAGCAGCGGCTCGCGCAGCGGCACCGGTCCGCCGCCCGGAACGACGGTGAAGGCGTCCACGTGGATGTCGCCGATCGCGCCTCCGGCGGCGGTGTTCCCGGTGTAGGCCGCGTAGAAGCGCCCGCTGTCGGCGAAGTCCGGCGCCGGCGCGATCGAGAGCAGGCCGCGCTCTCCTTCGAATTCGCCGGAAGGTTCGCAGCACTGCACCCACGCTTCGAGGTTGGCGAGCAGCGTCCGCGTCGCGCCGACGGCGAGGACCACCCGCCCCTCGCGCTCGACCACCAGGAGCCGGTCGGGGTCGCTCGGGTCGGAGGTGACGAACATCGGGGCGTCGAAGCTGCCGACCGGGACGAGCGACGCGGCGCGGGCCGAGGCCGCCAGAGCGAGCGAGGCGAGGCAGGCGAGCAGGAGGGCTATTCGGACTGGGCGGCGCATGCTCTCTCTAACGTCGGCAGGTACCCAAGGTTCCGGTCAGCTCACACCCGGATGCCGAACATCCGCCGGGTCGGGCAGGAAGAGGTCGGTGCCGCAGCGCGGACAGACCTGGACGTAGAGCTTGACCGCCTTGCCGCAGGCGGGGCACTGCCGTTCGGGTTCGAGCTTCTCGGAGCGGTAGAGGATGACCGCGACCAGGCCGAACGGCGGCACCATCGTGCCGATCAGCAGCCACAGCCAGAACGAGCTGCCCTTGCCGCGGCCGATGATCGCCGTGGCTAGCCCGAAGAAGAAGGCGATGACGAGGTACTCGAATCCCACGTCGTCATTTTGGCGTCGAGGCGCGGCGGGTGCCCGATCGACCCCAGCTCGGAGAGATCGCGCCGGAAGGGCAGGCTGGCCGTCCAGTCGATCACGGCGCGCGCCTTGCGGGCGGCGCCCGGGATCTGGGACATGTGGTAGGTCCGCGCCAGCCACCAGGCGGGGAAGCCGCGGAAGGTGCGCTGCCCGATCCGGCCGACCGCCTTGTAGCGGCCGAGGTTGACGAAGGCCGCGTTGCTGCGGTACTCGAAGGGCTCCGGCAAGCCGATCCCAAGCTCGGCGGCGATGTTGCGGGCCGCGACCGGGCCCTGGCGGACGGCGTGCTGGGCC
>JGI24746J21847_1000057_pt1 | contig 11259 bp, 10 predicted proteins | sample KBSMiscanthusM5_FD_21847 | JGI IMG/M metagenome (IMG submission 21847) | reverse complement strand
GGCCGTATTTCTCGCCGACGTAGCGGATCACCTGCTCGCGGCCGCGCACCGAGAAGTCGATGTCGATGTCCGGCATCGATTTGCGGCCGGGGTTGAGGAAGCGCTCGAAGAGCAGGTCGTTGGCGAGCGGGTCGAGGTCGGTGATGTTGAGGCTGTAGGAGACGATCGAGCCGGCCGCCGAGCCACGGCCGGGGCCGACCGCGATCCCGTTCTCCTTGGCGTAGCGGATGAAGTCCCAAACGATCAGGAAGTAGGAGGAAAAGCCCATCTCCTCGATGACGCCGAGCTCGAACTCGAGCCGCTCGACGGCCTCGGCGGGCGGCGGATCGCCGTAGCGCGCGCGCAGGCCCTCGCCGGCGATGCGGCGCAGCATCTCCTCGGGCTCGGAGCCGTCCGGGGTCGGGTAGCGCGGCAGTAGCAGCTTGCCCAGCTCGATCTCGATCTCGCAGCGCTCGGCGATCTCGACCGTGCTGACCACCGCCTCGGGCCACTCGCCGAACGAGTCGGCCATTTCCTCGGAGCTCTTGAGGAAGAACTCGTTGGTGTCGAAGCTGAGCTTCGGCGCCTCGAGCGTCGACTTGGTCTGGACGCAGAGCAGGGCCGCGTGGTTGCCGAAGTCCTCGCGGCGCAGGTAGTGGACGTCGGCGGTGCCGACCAGCGGCCTGCCCAGCTCGCGGGCGTAGCGGACGATTCCCTCGTTCGCCTTGTCCTGCTCGGGGATCCCGTTCTTCTGCACCTCGAAGTAGACCTGCTCGGGGCCGAAGGCCTGAATCAGGTCGTCGAGATGAGCCCGAGCGTCATCGGGCCGCTCCTCGATCAGGCGGCGGCAGAAGCGCGATTGCAGGCAGCCGGTGAGGACGATCACGCCCTCGGCGTGGGCCGCGAGCAGCTCCATGTCGACGTTCGCCTTGCCGCGTGAGAAGCCCTGAAGGAAGCCGGCCGAGGTGAGCTTGACCAGGTTGGCGAAGCCGGCGTCGTTCTCGGCAAGCAGGGTCAGATGGTTGCGCTCGTACTTCGGCTTCTCCTTGACCGCCTCGACGTCGTCGACCAGGTAGGCCTCGAGCCCGGCGATCGGCTTGATCCCGTGCTTCCTGCAGGCCTTGTAGAGGTCGACGGCGCCGTTCATGACGCCGTGGTCGGTCAGCCCGAGCGCCGGCTGACCCAGCTCCGCCGCCCGCGCCGCCATCGCGTCGATCTTGCAGGCGCCGTCGAGCAGCGAGTACTCGCTGTGGGCATGCAGATGGACGGCGGTTGGGGCGCTCACGGACTGGCGATGATGCCAAGGCGCCCGGACATTCCTCGTAGCTCGAAGCCGCGCTTTGCGGCGTTTCCTAGGCGGCTTTGGCCTCGGCCACCGGGGCTTCCTCGCCCCCGGGCTCGCGCGCGGGTGCCTCGGCGGCTGGCGGCGTCTCGCTCTCCGCGCCGATCCCAAGGGCGGCGCGAATCTTGCCTTCCAGCTCCGCCGCGATCTCCGGGTTGTCGGCGAGGAACTGCTTCGCGTTGTTGCGCCCCTGCCCGAGCCGGGTCTTGCCGTAGGAGAAGAAGGCCCCGGACTTCTGCACCAGGTCCTGCTCGATGCCGAAGTCGAGCAGGCCGCCCTCTCGCGAGATGCCCTCCCCATACTCGATGTCGAACTCGGCCTGCTTGAAGGGCGAGGCGACCTTGTTCTTGACGACTTTGACGCGGACCCGGTTGCCGACCGCCTCGGTGCCGTCTTTGAGCGTTTCGATGCGGCGGATGTCGAGCCGCTGCGACGAGTAGAACTTGAGCGCCCGGCCGCCCGGCTGGGTCTCGGGCGAGCCGAACTGGACGCCGACTTTTTCGCGGATCTGGTTGGTGAAGATGCAGACGGTGTTGGTCCGGTTCAGGTTGCCGGCCAGTTTGCGCATCGCCTGCGACATCAGGCGGGCCTGCAAGCCGACCGTGGTGTCGCCGATCTGGCCGTCGAGCTCGGCTTTCGGGGTCAGCGCCGCAACCGAGTCGATCGCGACCACGTCCACCGCCGCCGAGGCGATCAGGCGGTCGGCGATCTGCAGCGCCTGCTCGCCGTAGTCGGGCTGGGAGACCAGCAGCTCGTCGGTGTCGACGCCGATCCGGCGGGCGTAGATCGGGTCGATCGCGTGCTCGGTGTCGATGAAGGCGCAGATCCCGCCGCGGCTCTGGGCCTCGGCGATGATGTGGTAGAGCAGCGTCGTCTTCCCCGAGGACTCCGGGCCGAAGATCTCGACGATGCGGCCGCGTGGCACGCCGCCGATCCCCAGGGCCAGGTCGAGCGCCAGGGCGCCCGTGGGGATCGCCTCGACCTGGACCGCCGCGTCGGCGCCCAGCCGCATCAGGGAGCCCTCGCCGAACTCGCGTTTGATCCCGGTCACCGCCGCCTCGAGGGCGGCGTCCTTGGCCTTGGCGTCCTTCGCCGAGGCATCCTTCAAAGTCGCTTTTCTGTCTGCCATTGGTTTATTCACCTCACTGCCGCCCGCCCGCGGGCAGCTCGACTTGCGCCAGCGGGGTGTACTGCGCACCACGCGGCTGGAGTTCAGAACGGTAGAGCGTGATTCGGACGGCATCGAAGGGCCGCAGCAGCTCCTCCGAAAGCGCCCCTGGAAGCCTTGAAACGCGCGCCGGCCGCTTCGAGCCTCGTTCCTCCCGCTTGACGCGGGCGACCGTCACGTGCGGCCAGAAAGGCCGCTTCTCGGGCTCATAGAGCCGCGCCGCGACCAGCCTCTCCTCCAGCGCGGCCTGCAGCGCGACAGCCCCCGGCGACTCGACCGGCAGGGCGAGGAGACGCGGGCGGCCCCGCTCCGGACGCTGGACCGGCTGGCCCAGGGTGAGGGAGGGCGCCGCGCCGCGACTGGCCGCGACAACCTCCGCCAGCAGCGGCACCTCCTTCTCCGGTCGCCAGCCGAGGAAGGCCAGGGTGACGTGGAGCGACGGCGGGGCGACCGGGCGCAGGGCCGGGTCGGCCAGCTCGCGGCCTCCCCACGCCTCGATCCCCGCCCGCACGGCGCCGGGCAGGTCGAGGGCGACGAACAGCTTCACCCGCGGGCTCTTGAGCCTCTCCTTGGCCATGCGACGACCCTAGGGGCTGGCGACGCGCGTGTTGCGCGCTAAACGCAAAAAGTGCGTGTCGACTTAGTGGCCTAGGTGCCCGACGCGCGGCCTACGCGCGGCCTACAGCGGCGTTTCCTCGCCACTGAGCAGGGTGCGCAGCATGTGCATGCCGACCAGTGCCGAGCGCTCGCGGACGTCGGCCCGGCCACCGGGGATGACCGGATCGCGGGCCAGAGCGGCGCCATCCGCCAGCCGGGCGTCGAGGCAGACATAGCCGACAGGCTTCTCCTCGCTGCCGCCGTCGGGGCCGGCGATCCCGGTGATGGAGACGGCGACGTCGGCGCCGAAACGCTCCAGGGCGCCGCGCGACATCGCCTCGGCGACCTGCGCGGAGACGGCCCCGTGGCGCTCGATCAAGGCCGGCTCGACGCCGAGCAGCTCCGCCTTCGCCCCGTTCGAGTAGGCGACGACGCCGCCGGCGAAGTAGGTCGAGGCGCCCGGCAGGTCGGTGATCCGCGCCGCCAGCAGCCCACCGGAGCACGACTCCGCCAAGCCGAGCCGCCGGCCCTGCAGGAGCGCTCCAAGCTGGGCGTCGATCGTCTCCCCCTCGAGGCTGAAGATGTGCCGCCGGTGGCGCTCGGCAAGGCCCGCCCGCACTTCCTCGGCCGCGACCCCCGCCTCGGCCCGGTAGCGGACGTCGATCTCGATCTCGCCGCGCCGCAGGCAGGTGGTGATCTCGACCGCCGCCAGGTCGGTCCCCCCCGCCTCGATCTCACGCAGGCTCTTGGCGATCTCCGACTCGGGGATGCCGAACATGCGCACCGTGTAGCCATGCAAGGGCGTGGCGCGCGCCAGGGCGGCCTGGACCGGCCGGGACTCGATCGCCGCCTCCCACATCGGCCGCAGCTCGCGGGGCGGACCGGGCAGCACGACCACGACCCGCTCTCCGGCCGGGACGACCAGGCCGGGCGCGGTGCCGACCGGGTCGAGGGCGACGGCGCCCTCCGGCACCATCGCCTGCTTGCGGTTGGCCTCCCGCAGCGCCTCGGCGTCGAAGTCGAAGCGGCGGGCGAACTCCGCCAGGATCGCGGCGATCTTCGCCTCCATCGCCTCGTCGAGGAAGAGCTCCAGACCGGCGAAGCGCGCGACGACCTCGGCGGTGAGGTCGTCCGCGGTCGGTCCCAGCCCCCCGGAGGTGACGATCAGGTCCATCCCCTCGGCCGCCATGAAGCGCAGCGACGCCTCGAGGTCGGCCGGCCGGTCGCCGACGACCTGGATGTGGGCGACCTCGACGCCCAGCTCGGCGAGCCGTTCGGAGACCCAGGGACCGTTGCGGTCGGTGACCCGGCCCGTCAGCACCTCGGTCCCGGTCACGACTATGCCCGCGCGGACCGCTTTCTCGCTCACTCCCATCCCTCCACCCCGACATTGTCGCCGCTCGAGGCGGCGCGTCGTGAAAAGGCCGTTAACCGAGGCCCTCGTCGGCGTCGACGGCGACCGGCTCGGGCTCGGGCGCGCCGGTCCCGCCGAGGAGACGCGGGATGTCGGCCTCGGTGATCAGCACCTGGCGCGGTTTCGACCCCTCGTAGCCGGAGATGACGCCGCGCCGCTCCAGCATGTCCACCAGGCGACCGGCGCGCGTGTAGCCGACCCGCAGACGGCGCTGCAGCATCGAGACGGACGCGGTCTCGGTCTGGACCACGGTGCGGATCGCTTCCTCGAGCAGGTCGTCGCTATCGGGGTCGTAGTCGCCCTCGGCCTCGACGCCCTTCTCCTCGTGGACCTCGAGCAGCTCCGCCTCGAACTCGGGCTCGCCCTGCTTTGCCCAGTGGCCGGTGATCCTGGCGATCTCCTCCTCGGTCACGAAGGCGCCCTGGATGCGGGCCAGCTTCGAGGTGCCGGCCCCGCGGAAGAGCATGTCGCCCTGGCCGAGCAGCGCCTCGGCGCCGCCTTGGTCGAGGATCACTCGCGAGTCGGTCTGCGAGGAGACGGCGAAGGCGATCCGGGCCGGGATGTTGACCTTGATCGTGCCGGTGATGATGTCCGTCGACGGCCGCTGCGTCGCCAGCACCAGGTGGATGCCGGTTGCACGCGACTTCTGGGCGAGGCGGATGATCGAGTCCTCGACCTCGGCCGGCGAGACCATCATCAGATCCGCGAGCTCGTCGATCACGCAGAGGATGTGCGGCAGCGGCGGCTCGCCGGTCTTGGCGCGCGCCCGGTTCAGCTCCGCGAGGTTGCGGCAGCGGGCCTGGCCCATGATCCCGTAGCGGCTCTCCATCTCTCCGATCAGGTTGGAGAGGACGTTGGCGGCCAGCCGCGGCGAGGTGACCACCGGCGTCAAGAGGTGCGGGACGTGCTCGTAGTGGTTGAGCTCGACCTGCTTGGGGTCGACGAGGACGAGGCGCACGTCGTTGGGCGAGGCGTGCATCAGGATCGAGGAGAGGATCGCGTTGACGCAGCCCGACTTGCCCGAGCCGGTGGTGCCGGCGACGAGGACGTGCGGCATCTTGGCCAGGTCGGTCCAGACCGCGTTGCCGTCGATGCCCTTGCCCAGCCAGGCGACCAGCGGCGAGGTCTTCTCGGGGCGCCCGGCGTAGATGTCGCCGAGGCGGACGAGGCGGCGGCGCGTGTTCGGTACCTCGACCCCGACCGCCTGCTTGCCGGGGATCGGAGCGAGGATGCGGATGTCGGTGGAGGCGAGCGCGTAGGCGAGGTCGTTGGAGAGCTCGGTGACTTTCTTTACCTTGGTGCCGGGCGCCAGGCGCAGCTCGAAGCGCGAGACGTGCGGGCCGCTGACGATGCCGACGATCTTGGCCTCGACCCCGAAGTGGCCGAGCGTCTCGACCAGCTTGCGGCCGATCTCCTCGTGGTCGCGGGGGTCGGGGCCCTTGTCCCCCTTGCCCTTCTCCAGGGCCTTGGCCGGCGGCGGCCGGTAGGCGATCTGCTCGGATTCGGTGACGCCGCGCTTGTTGCCCATCGGGGTCAGCGGCGCCTGCTCGGGTGCCGCCTCCTCCGCCTCCGCTTCCGCCATCGGCTCGATCTCCTCGACCTCGGCGAAGTCCTCGGTCACGGGCTCGTCGAGCGCCTCCGGGCCGTCCTCGGCGACGGCGATCGTCGGCTCGAGGTCGTCCTCCTCCGGGTAGGCGCTCATCACGTCGGTGGCGCCGGCCTGGGTCTCGAAGGCGTAGGTCTTGCTCTCGCGGGTCCGTTCCTCGCGCCGCGCGTCGCGGTTCTGGATCGCGGTCTGGGCGACGTCACGGCTGCCGAGGAAGAGGCGCCGCAGGCCGCGACCAACCGCGCGCGCGACGGCGGAGACCGAGGTGCCGGTGATCAGCAGGGCGCCGCTGACGATCATCAGGACGGTCGCGATCCGGGCTCCCACCCCGCCGACCAGGTACTCGAGCGCGGTCTCGACGCCGTAGCCGACCTTGCCGCCGTCCCAGCCGAAGAAGAGGACGAAGGCGAGATAGACGCCGGCGGCGATCAGGAATAGCGCGATCAGGTCGAGGTGGCGCTGCTGCAGGCCCTCCGGCAGGCGGGGCCGCCGCACCGGCCGCTTCGCCTTGCCTTTCGGCTTGCGTTTGGACCCACGCGCGGAGGAGCCGCGCTTCTTGCGCACGAACATGAGGCCCGCTTCGACGCGGAGGTGTTCTCCCCTGCCACCGGCTTTTAGATCTGCGTGAGGATCGCCGCGAGAACAGTGACGAACCCACCGACCATCATGCTGATCGTCGTCACGAACATCGTGATCATTGTCTTCTGGAGCGACTCGAAGCGACCGTTCATCTCCACGCGAAGGCCATCGACCGTCCGTTCGACGCGATCGAACCGTTGGTCGACCTTCTTGGTGAAGTCGTCAAGCCTGTCGTCGGTCCAGCTCACTCTCATTGCCTCCATGGTTCCGCCGTACGCGGCGCGAACGCGCGGGTGGCGCGCTGAATGCAAAAAGTTTCGCACGGCTTCGTGCCGGATGGCCCGCCGGAGGCACTGAGACGGGATCCCAGCGCTCAGGCGCAGACCCAGGCGCTGCCGCCCGAGTCGGCCCAGATTTCGGCGGCGATCCGGTCCTGTTCGGCCTTCGGCGCTTCGTGCGGCGCCCCCTTGCCGCCGTACAGCTTCCAGGTCGAGGGCAGGATCTGGTAGGCGCCGCCGGCGCCGCTCGAAGGGTTGAGGGCGCTGTAGTTGCCGCCCGACTCGCACATCACGATGTAGGTCGGGATCGAGTAGGGGCCGCCGAGCCAGCGGCCGACGGTTTCTTCGGCCGCGGCGCGGCTCGCCGCTTCGGCCGCCTCGATGTCCTCGACCCACTCCTCGATCTTCCCTTTCAGCTCCGAGAGCGCCGCCCGGCGTTCGGCGGCGGCCGATTCCAGCCGCGCCGCCGCGGCTTCGGCCTTCCCCCGCACGGCGGCGATTTCCGAGCGAGCCGTCGCGAGGCGCTCGTTGTAGGCGTCCACCCGACGCTTCGCCTCGGCGACGCGGCGCAGGTCGAGCCGCACGGCGTCGCGCACTTCCTCGACCCGCTCGGCCAGCTCCGTTCCCGACTCCTCGATCCGCTCCAGGTACTCGGCGCGCACCGCGAGGTCGTCGACGTCGGTCGAGGAGAGCACGACGCTGGCCGTGCTGGGGGTGCCGCCCTGATAGATCGCGCGCAGGCGAGCGGCGAGGGCGCCGCGCGCCCGTCGCAGCCGCCGCTTCTGCCGGATCAGCCGCCGCTCCGAGGCGGCCACGTCCTCCGCAAGGCGCGCCGCCTGCTCGCGCCCGCTCGCCAGCAGGCCGCTCAGCTCGCGCTCCCGCGCTCCCGCCTCGTCCGCTTCGGCCTGCGCCGCCGCGAACCGGTCGTGGGTTGCACGGATCTCGCCCGCCAGGGCCGCGGCCTCGTCGCGGGCACGGTCGACCTTGCCCCTCAGGGCATCGACCTCAGCGGCGAGCGCCGGCGCGACCGCGACCAGCGCCGCCGCAAGCAGCGCAATTGCAGGCAGTTTCCGCACGAAGCCGCCGAGGGTAGCGGCTGCTAACCCTCGGGAACGTCGCGTGCGGCGTAGTACAAGGCGACGCCCACGCCCACCGCCGCAGCCCCGGCGCCCACCCGCAGCGCGCGCCCGTAGCGGTGGCGGAGGAAGAAGAGCAGCGCCTTGACGACGACCTTGCCGATCGCGTTGTAGATCACCTCAACCCTCTTCCCCGCGCTGGCGAATTCGATGCGCCATCCGCGATTGCAGCGACCAGAGCTCGATGAAGCCCGGCGACGCCTCCTGCGAGAAGAGGCCGCCCGACTCGGCGAAGGAGGCGAGGTCGGCGTCGTAGACGGCGTTTGGCGAGGAGCGGGTGACGACGCGCACGCCGCCTTTGTAGAGGCGCAGGCCGATCGTCCCCGTCACCTGCGCGTTGACCGCGTCCATGTAGGCGTCGAGGTCGGTGCGAAGCGGCTCCCACCACAGGCCCGCGTAGACCAGGTAGGCCCACCTGCGGTCCAGGTCGGGCTTGAGCTGGTTCTGGTGGATCGTCCCGACCAGCTTCTCCAGCTCCTGATGGGCGGTGAGCAGGATCGCCGCCGCCGGCGCCTCGTAGATGTCGCGCACCTTGAGGCCGACGATCCGATCCTCGATGTGGTCGACGATGCCGACCCCGTGCCGGCAGCCGATCTCGGCGGTCCGTTCGAGCAGCTCGACCAGGCCGAGCCGCTCGCCGTTCAGCGCCACCGGCACGCCGGCCTCGAACTCGACCTCGACCGTCTCGGCCTCGTCGGGCGCCTGCTCCGGTCGCGTCACCAGCTGAAAGACGTCGTCCTCGGGGGCGTGGTCGAGGTCCTCGATCCAGCGGCCCTCCGACGACCGCCCCCAGAGGTTGTCGTCGATCGAATACGGCGTCACCTCGGTGCCGCCCTTGACGGGAATGCCGTGCTCGCGCGCGTAGGCGATCTCCTCCTCGCGCCCCATCTGCCAGGAGCGCACCGGCGCGATCGTCTTCAGCTCCGGCGCCAGCGTCGCGACCGTGGCCTCGATCCGCACCTGGTCGTTGCCCTTGCCGGTGCAGCCGTGGGCGATCGTGTCGCAGCCGCTGCTGCGGGCGTACTCGACGGCCAGCTCGGCGATCAGCGGCCGGCCGAGCGCCGTGAAGAGCGGGTAGCCGCCGCCGTAGAGGGCGTTGGCCTTGATCGCCGGCGCGACGAAGTCGGTCGCGAAGCGCTCGCGGGCGTCGACGACGTGGCACTCGAGCGCGCCCAGCCGCTTCGCCTTGTCCTCGATCACCGCGTAATCCTCGCCGGGCTGGCCGAGGTTGACGGTGAGGCAGACGACCTCGGCGCCGTAGCGGTCCTGGATCCACTTCAGCATCACGCTCGTGTCGAGGCCGCCCGAATAGAGCAGCAGGACGCGATGCACGTCGGCGGGATCGGCCTCGTAGCTGGCCGTGCGGTGCGGGAAGCCGTCGGCCATCAGGGCGCTTCGATTCCGCCGCTGCCGTCTTCCGGCTCTTCCGTTTCCCCTTCTTCGGGCTCGGCTTCTTCTTCGCCTTCGCCGGCCTCGTCTTCGTTTTCTTCTTCGGGGGCGGTCGTCCCTTCGGCCTCAGTCGTGTCGGGCTCGGTCGTCTCTTCGCTCGTCGACGGCAGGGTCGTGACCTCGGACGGCGCCGCCGAGTCATCCCCGTCGCCGCCGGCGATCACCGCGATCGCGATCGCGAGGCCGACGATCACGGCGATCAGGCCGGCGACCAGCAGGCGCAGGTTGCGGTTGTTGTTGCCGCTGCCGCCAGGGCGGCCTTCCGGGTCGCCGGGGCGGCCCATCATCCGAGTCGGATCGTCGTGCACCTCAGCTGCCCTCCTTCGGGCCGAGGATCGCGTCGAGGATCTCGTCGGTGTCCTCGATCTCGAAGCCGCTGCGCAGCCGCGCCTCGATCTCCTCGCGGCGGGCGCCGGAGACGGCCATCTGGGTCGCGAGCAGGCGAGCGCCGGCTGAGCCCGAGCGCCGGCCCGCCGGGCCGGCCTCGCCCCCCATGCCCTCGACCGAGCGCAGGCGCGGCGGCTCGGGACGGTCCGCCGCGCCGGGCGGGTCCAGCTCGTCGGCCAGCTCGCGCAGGCGCTCGGCGACGACCTTGTCGGCGCGGGTGCTCGCCTCCTCGACGCGCCTCCGCGCCTCCTGCTCGGCCTCGTCGATGACGGTGGCCGCGGCGCGCTCGGCGGCGTCGACGATCGTCGCCAAGCGTCGCGCGGCGTCGGCCGCCGAGGCTGGCGGTCGTCCCTCCGGTGGCAGTTTCTGAGAGCTCACTTCGGCGCGTAGCTTAGGAGGGCCGCACCGATCAGCGCAATGCCGCGGTCGATTTGGTCGTCGCCGACCGTCAGCGGCGGCAGCAGCCGCAGGCTCGCCGGCTCGGGGACGTTGACGACCAGGCCGCGGCCGAGCAGGTCGGCGCCGAGCGCCGCGGCGTCGATGCCGTCGGCGAGCCCGACCCCGACCATCAGGCCGCGGCCGCGCACCTCGCGCACGCCGTCGAGCTCGCGCAGGCCGTCACGGAGGCGCCCGCCCAGCTCGCGCACGCGCCGCAGCAGCGCCGGGTCGTCGACGAGGTCGAGCACCGCGAGCGCCGCGGCCGAGGCGACCGGGCCGCCGGCGAAGGTTGAGCCGTGGTCGCCGGGCTCCAGCACCTCGCCCGCCGCGGGCGTCGTCACGCAGGCGCCCACCGGCAAGCCGCCGCCAAGCGCCTTGGCCGTCGTCAGCACGTCGGGCCGGACCGGCGTCTGCTCGTAGGCCCAGAGCGAGCCGGTGCGGCCGACGCCGGTCTGGATCTCGTCGAAGATCAGCAGCGCTCCCGTATCGTCGCATGCCTCCCGCGCCGCCAGCAGCGCCTCCTCGCTGACCGGGTGGACGCCGGCCTCGCCCTGGATCGGCTCGATCAGCACCGCGGCCGTCCGCTCCCCGACGGCGGCGCGCAGCGCCTCGGCGTCGTTGAGCGGCGCCGAGCGGAAGCCGGGCAGCATCGGCCCGAGCGCCTCGTTGGCGGCCAGCGCCGGCGTCGCCGCCAGCGCCCCGTAGGTGCGGCCGTGGAAGTCGCGCTCGAAGCTGACGATCTCGGGCACCTCGACCCCGCGGCGGTGGGCGTGCTTGCGAGCGACCTTGATCGCGCACTCGTTCGCCTCGGTGCCGGAGTTGGCGAGGAAGACGCGGCCGCCGAGGCTCGACTCCGAGAGCCGCTCGGCGAGCCGCACCATCGGCT
>JGI24746J21847_1000053_pt1 | contig 11441 bp, 12 predicted proteins | sample KBSMiscanthusM5_FD_21847 | JGI IMG/M metagenome (IMG submission 21847) | reverse complement strand
GGTCGGGGCGCTCGTCCACTCCAGCGCCAGCTTGCAGACCGGCTGGCGGTGCTCGACCATGAAGGAGACGTCGCGTGCCCGCACCTCGAGCGCCGCGCGACTGCCGTGGCGCCCGCCGGCCGGGTCGTAGCCGAAGCCGGGGTCGAAGAAGCCGGCGTAGTGGGTGCGCAACTCGCCCGCGGTCGGGTCGTAGGCCATCATCTCGGCCGCGACCTGGGGCGGGATGCAGACCCCCTCGGCCGAGAGCAGCAGGTAAAAGATCTCCGGCTCGAGCACGATCCGCCCGCCGGCCTCGGGGAAGACCGGGTCCCAGTAGTCGGTCCAGCGATAGGCGCGGATCCGCGAGAGATCGATCGGCAGGCTGTTCTTCTTCGCCCGGTAGCCGACGATGCGATCGCTCGGTCCGGACAGGTCGACGCTGAGGAAGAGGCCCTCGGCCAGCGCCAGCTCGGACTCGCGCAGCGCGTGCGAGTCGAGGTAGAGCAGCGGGAACTCGGCCTGCAGCTCGCGGATCTCATCGTCGGAGAGGCGCACGTCGCCGCGCGCCAGGCGCAGCTGGTTGAGCGAAAGGCCCGTCTTCACCTGGATCGCGAAGGAGCGCGGCACGACCTCGAGGTAGAGCTGGCCGCGATAGCCGGCGCGGACCTCGTCGAAGCGATGATGGCGGTCGGTGAGGACCCGCGTGAAGACGTCGAGACGACCGGTCGAGCTCTTCGGGTTCGCCTTGGCGCGCACGTCCTCCGGCAGCGCCAGCTCCTCGAGCAGCGGCACCAGGTAGGGGCGGTCGCGCTCGAGGACGGCGCCGTCGCGCAGGTCGATCTTCTGGAAGGCGAGGCCCTCGATCTTCTCCTCGACCGTCGAGTCGACGTCGGGCAGGAAGCTGCAGCGCAGTGCCCAGGCATGGTTGCCGAGTCGCAGGTCGATGCTGGCCGGCTGCACGGCCTCGGGCCGGATCCGGTAGTCGCCGGAGCTGACCCACTCCGCCTCGATCGCCTCGCTCAGGGCCTGCGAAGGGAGCACGCCTCTGCTCGTCGCGGTCGCCACCTCGCTCATCGCCGGGACACTATGCGGCGCGCGCCGCCATGCGCCGCGCCTCGTCGCTGCCGACGTAGGGCGTCAGCGCAAACTCCGCGATTTCGGGGAACCTCGCCTCCAGCTCCTCCGACTCGCCCGCCAGGATCCAGCGGCTGAGCAGCGACGCGGTGCCGCCGACGACCGCCTCCGCGACCCCGTCTCCAGGCGCGCTCCCCCGCTCCGGCACCGGGGCGTCCTCGCGCAGGGCTGGGACAAAGCTCTGAACCGCCTTTTGAAACCGCGCGTACACGTCGGGTCCGGCACGGAGGCCCTCGACGAAGAGCAGGTCGGCACGCGCCGGCTCGCGAGCCAGGAACGCGAGCACCGCCCCGAGGGCCGCGGCGACCCGCTCCGTCCACCCCGCCTCGCCGGCGCAGGCGTCCGTCACCTCCCTGCGCAGCCGCTCAACCGCATCGTCGTAGGCGGCTACGAAGCACTCGTCCTTGTTCTGGAAGTGACGGTAGAAGTCGCTCTTCGAGACCCGCGCGTGGGCGGTGATGACCGAGACGGTCGTCCTGTCGTAACCGTGCTCGTGCAAAGACTCCGCGATCGAGTCGAGGAGGCGGTCGAGTTGGTTCCGGGCGACGAACTCCCGGGACAATCCGTGGCGACCGCGGGGTAACGATTTCATCTCGGACAAGTCTGCCAGCGCTCAGCGATGCTTGCCCGCCCCCTCCTTCGCCGGCGCCCGGTATTGCTCTACAACGAACTCGCGCAACTCGGCCAGCAGCTCTGGGGCCTCCTCCGCCTTGCCGCGCCGGACCTGCTGGCTGAGGATCCAGGCGACTCCTCCGACCACCGTCTCGTCGAGGGTCTTCGGCAGCGGCTCCTCGTGTGGCAGGCGCCGCCGTGCCATCTCGACGAACCTCCGTACCGTTTGCTCATAGCGCTCGCTCGCGGCCGGTGTCGCGGATTGGGCCTCGATCAGGAAGAGCCGGGCCATCGCCGGCTGCTCGGCGACGTACGCGAGCAGCGCTTCCAGGCCCGCCTCCGTCGCCCCTTCCCAGTCGTCCTCCGCGGCGGCGCAGCTTTCCTCGACCCGGCTCATCGCCTCCTCGACCGTCATGTCGAAGGCCGCCAGGAAGACATCCTCCTTGCCTGAAAAGTTGTCGTAGAGCGTTTTGCGCGCGACTGCCGCACGCTTGACCACGTCGGATATCTTCGTCGCCTCGTAGCCCTTCTCCGCTGTCAGCTCGGCGAGCGCCGTCATGATCCGATTGCGCTTGTGGAGGGCGATGAACTCGCGGGGCAGGGCCGGGCGCATTGCGCAAGGATAGCCGCGCCTCGCCAGCTCGCCCCGCACGGTGGAGACCCCTTTGGTACCGTATGAGGGCTGTTCTATTTTCGGTAGAAACGTCTAGGTTTCTATGGCTGCGAAGCGGATCGCCCTCACCCACGAAATGCTGGCCGGCGCTGTGGGAGACCGGTGGAGCGACGCGGAACTGCGCCAGGCGATCGAGCTGCTGAGCAAGGCCGACGGCCGCTTCCCGGCGGGCGTGCGGACGCTTCCGGCCGACCTCGTGCGGGCTATTCAACGCGAGCGGATGCTCGCGGCGATGCTCGTCACGGTGAATGAGCTCGGCTATCGCACGCTCACGGTCCAGGACGTGCTCAGCCGCGCCGGCGTCTCCCGCCCCACCTTCTACGAACAGTTCGACGACAAGGAAGACTGCTTTCTGGCCGCTTTCGACGCCGCCGCGGACCGGATGCGCAAGCGACTGGACGCGGCTCTCGCCGAGGTCGAGGGGGGCTGGCGCGATCGCTTCCGGGCAGGACTACGGGAGCTGCTGCGCTTCGTCGCCGAGGATCCGGACGCGGCTCGCACCCTGATTGTCGAGGCCCGCGCCTCGAGTCCGGCCGGCCTGCGGCGGCGCGACGAGCTGCTCGACGGCTTCGCTTCCCGCATCGACACGGACGCCCGCAGGAGCCTCGATGAGCTGCCCTCGGCGATCGCCGCCGCCGGCGTCGTCGGCGGGATCGAATCGGTCCTCTACGCGAGGCTGCAGAAAGGCGAGACCGCCGACCTCGAGTCGCTGCTTCCCTCGCTCATGTACTTCGCGGTGCTGCCATACGAAGGCAGGGAGGCTGCCGCGGAGGAGCTCGGCGGCGCCGCCCTAGCCTGAGTCGCCGCCGGCGGCGAGCCGCAGGGTCAGCTCGCTCTGCTTCTCGATCGCTTCGCCCATCGCGATCTGGAAGGTCGCCAGCAGGGCTCCCGCCGCGAGCGGGCGCATCCGTTCGAGCGCCTCGCTCATCCGCGGCCAGTCGCGCTCAGGCCGGCCCGCCTCGTCGAACGGCTCCCACACCTCGCGCACGAACAGCTCGACGAAGGCGCGCGCGGCGCCGTCGGCGTGCCTGCGCAGTTTCTCGGCGGTGGCGATCGTCCCCTCCGGCCCGATCCCCAGTTTGGCGAGCTCGGCGGCTGCCCGCAGCAGGCTGGGGCTGATCACCTCGACCCGGCCGTCGGGCAGTGAGCGGAAGACGCCGAGCTCTTCGGCGCGCTCGATCAGCGCGCGATCGACCTCGTCGCGCCCCCAGATCGCCGCCAGCTCCCCCACCTCGAAGATCTCCGGCGCCTCGTCTTCGAACGGCGCTCGCAGCGCCCGGGTGAAGTCGAAGATCGCCGAGGCCGAGCCGTCGCCGCTGTCGAGCACGCGCCGGATCGCCTCGAGGTTGAGGCCGTCGGCCTGCATCTCCTTGGTCAGCTCGATGCGGGCGACGTGCTCCTCGTTGTAGTAGCCGGTGCGACCGCGGACGACAGGCGGCGGCAGCAGGCCGCGCGTCTGGTGGGCACGGATGTTGCGCACGGTCATCCCGGTCCGCTCGGCCAGGTCTCGAATCGTCATCTCGCCCTCGGAGGGCTTGGCAGCCATGGCTAACCCATGGTAAGGCGAAGGCGCTGGCCGTTCATCTTCCCGGCGGAATCCGAGCAGACGAAGGCGATCGCCTCGGCGAGGTGCTCGGCGGGGGTGAAGGACGAGTAGTCGGCGTCCGGCGCCCGCTCCCTCATCGCCTCGGTGAGGATCGCCTCCACGACGACGACGTTGGCCGTCGCGCTGGTCCCCTCGAAGCCGTTGGCGAGGGCCAGCGTCCAGGTCTCGGCGGCCGCCTTGGCGGCGGCGTAGGAGGCGCTGGTGTTGGTGGGCGACTGCGCCTGCTTGGCGGAGACGAGCACGAAGCGGCCCTGCTCGCTGGCCACCAGGGCGTCGTGGAACGCGCGGCTGGTGTGCTGGACGGTGCGGATCAGCAGCTTCTCGAGCAGCTCCCAGTCGGCCAGCGGCGCCTCGTGCAGCGGCTCGCCGCCGCGCCAGCCGCCGACCAGGTGCAGCAGGCAGTCGACACCGCCGAAGCGCTCGACGAGCGCCGCGCACCAGGCATGGGTCGCCTCCTCGTCCAGCAGGTCGACGGCGCGCGCGTCGCGCCGCTCCTCGGGTAGGTCGAGTGGGGCGATCGCCTCTTCAGCCGCCGTCCGGTCGCGGTCGCACCCGCAGACCGTCGCGCCAGCCGCGGCGAGCCGCGCGGCGACGACCGGTCCGAGGCCGCCTCCGACCCCGGCGATGGCGACGGTGCGTCCGCTCAGATCAGGCACCGTGCCTCCTCCACTCGACGCTCATATGGGGGAGACAGGATTCGAACCTGTGTAGGCAGAGCCAACTGGTTTACAGCCAGTCCCCTTTAACCACTCGGGCACTCCCCCAGGGGCGCAGCGAGTCTAGCGGGACGTGCCGGGTTTTCGGTGCCCATATGGGCACCGAAGGGACGGCGGGTCCCGCGGTCAGCGCGGCTCGAGGACGAAGAGGGCGATGTCGCGATCGGTGCGCGCCTCGTATTCGTCGAAGCCCGAGTACTGCTCGACGTGACGGCGCCATAGCTCGGCCCGCTCCTCCCCATCCGTCACGCGCGCCCGCACCTTCTGGCGCCGCCGGCCGACCTCGATCTCAGCGTCGGGATTCGCCTGCAGGTTGAGCGACCAGGCGGGGGTGCGGCCATGGCCGGCGTTGGAGCCGATCACCGAGATGCGCCCCCCGTCGTCGAGATAGACGACGGGCACCGTCCGCGGCTCACCCGACTTACGGCCCGTGGTGGTCAGCAGCAACACGGGAGCGTCGGCGATGCGGCCGCCGAGGCGGCCGCGACTGATCCGGTAGAGCGGCACGTTCAGCTTCCCGGTCAGGCGCAGGCCCGCCGCGCCCATCAGCTGCGACGAGCGCGAGTAAAACTTGTCCCCAAGCAGCGACATCGGCGCAGTATTCCAGGCCCTGACGAGGCACAGACAATTTCCTGACGGCCTCAGGCGTTGCCAGGCAAGGACGCAGGGAGGCTGGCAAGGGGAGCGCACAGTTGGTGCGTGACCCGCAGACAGCCGACCGAGGACGCCGCATGGCGACGCTTGAGGCCGTCAGGAAGCTTCGCGGAGCATCTGTGCCTCGGGAAGGCGCTGCAGTTTCTTCAGCGTGTTGTTCTCGATCTGGCGGATACGCTCGCGGGTGACGCCGAAGGTCTGGCCGACCTCCTCGAGGGTCAGCGGCTCGGTGCCGGAGAGCCCGTAGCGGAGCTGGATCACCTGGCGCTCGCGTTCCGGCAGAGCCTCGAGCGCCCTGCGCACGCCCTCGCGCTGCAGGTGTTCGCTCGCCTCCTCGAACGGCTCGGCCGTACCCTCGTCGGCGACGAAGTCCCCCAGCTCCGATTCGTCCTCGTCCCCGACGGGTTTCTCCAGCGAGACCGGCAGCTGCGCGACGCGGAGGATCTCCCTCACTTCGGCGAGCGGCCAGCGCAGCTCGGCGGCGATCTCGACAGGCTCGGGCTCGCGGCCGAGCCGCTGCACGAGCTGGCGCTCGACGTGGGCGACCCGGTTCAGCTTCTCGACCATATGCACGGGGATGCGGATCGTGCGCGCCTTGTCGGCGATCGCCCGCGTCACCGCCTGGCGGATCCACCAGGTCGCGTAGGTCGAGAACTTGTAGCCGCGCCGGTAGTCGAACTTCTCGACGGCACGGATCAGGCCGAGCGAACCCTCCTGGATCAGGTCGAGGAAGCTGAGCCCGCGGCCCAAATAGCCTTTCGCGATCGAGACGACCAGGCGCAGGTTGGCCTCGACCATCTGCCGCTTGGCGGCCATGTCGCCCCGCTCGATCCGCTTCGCGAGGGAGATCTCCTCGCCCGCCGTGAGCAGGTCCACTTTGCCGATCGAGCGCAGGTAGAGGCGCAGCGAGTCGAGGCTCGGTTCGACCGTGAGGTCGAGCTCCGGCTTCTTTGGCTGCCCGTTGCTCGTCTCGGCGCGCTGTTCCTTGTAGGCGCTGACGCCGTCCTCGGCGATCACTTCGACGCCGTGCTCGACGAGGCGCGCGTGCAGGCCGGCGACCTGCTCCTTGGTGACCTCCACCTCCTCCAGTGTCGAGGCGATCTGCTCGAAGGTGAGGTAGCCGCGCTCGCGACCAACTGCGATCAGCCCCTGGAGCTCCTCCGGCTCCGCGAACGACTGCGTGCTCGGATCATCCCCCAGTCCCTGCGGGACCGCTTCCAACGGCTCGATCTTCACTGCCTCCACCGCAACCCGTTTCCCCCTCCTGGCCGGTCCCATAGCTCCGGCCAGGGGCGAAGTATAGGACGCCCGAAGCGAATCGGCGGCCCGCGAGTAAGACGGCGATCGCCACCGTCGCTTACCATCGATAAGCAGATGGCCACTCGCTCGACCATCCTCTCCCCCGCCGCCACCGACGTCCAGTCGTCGGCGCCCGTGACCCAGGTGAGCCTCTCCCGCGTCGGCGTGACCGGAGTCGAGAAGGTGATCCGGGTCGCGGTCGACGGCACGGAGAGCACCTACCACGCCGAGTTCGAGTGCCTGGTGGACCTCAACCCGCGCCAGGCCGGCGTCCACATGTCGCGCTTCGAGGAAATCGTCGGCGAGGCGATCGACGAGGTCGTGCTCGGGGAGGCGTTCCGGGCCGAGGTGCTGGCGGCTCACATCGCCCAGCGGGTGCGCGAGCGACAGGGCGGCCTGCGCGCCGAGGTCTCGGTGACCGCGCGTTACCCCGAGACGGTGACGACGCCGGCTAGCGGCCAGCGCACGCAGGAGATCTATGTCCTCTTCGGAACCGCGGTCGACTCGCTGCGCGGAACCCGCACCCTGACCGGCGTCCAGGCCCAAGGGATGACCGCCTGCCCGTGCGCGCAGGAGATGGTCGGCGGACTGGCCCGCGAACGGCTGGCCGAGCAGGGCTTCGACGCCGAGCAGATCGAGCGGGCAATCGAGGCCGTCCCGATCGCGACCCACAACCAGCGCGGCATCGGCAGCCTCCACATCGGCTGCCCGGAGGGCGGCCCTGCCTGGATCGACGCGCCGGAGCTGCTGCGGATCGTCGAGCAGTCGATGAGCTCGGAGATCTACGAGCTGATGAAGCGGCCCGACGAGCTGGCCGTGGTCGCCAAGGCGCACTCCCAGCCCCGCTTCGTCGAGGACTGCGTGCGCGAGATGCTGCGCCGTGTCGTCGAGGACTATCCCGACCTGCCCGGCGAGGCCTTCGTGCTGGCGCGCCAGGAGAACCTCGAGACGATCCACCGCCACAACGTGATCGCCGAGCGCCACGGCAAGCTCGACGACCTGCGCGCCGAGCTCGAAAGCGGCGAGCACCAGCGCCGCCATGTGACGGTCAGGGAGTGGCTCGAGGCTCCAGCGACCTGAGTCGCTGTTTAGGCGAGCGGGTTTTCCCAGGCGACGTCGGTAAAGCGCGCGAAGTCGGTGTCGGCCGAGCAGACGGTCAGACCGTGTTCGAGGGCGAGCGCTGCCAGCCGAACGTCGGGAACGAGATCGCCGCGGACATCGTGGCGGACGATCAGGTCGCCGAGCAGCTCAGGGTAGCTGGGGCCCGGCTGTGGGATCCACGCGTTGGACGCACTGAGCCAGATCGAGACGGTCTCCCATGCTTGCGACGGCGCCAACGGACTCGATAGTCGCGGGTGGGTGATGATGCGGAGGAACGCCGCAAGGCTCTGCCAAGGCAGACCGACCCGCCTGTCGCCGTTGAGCTGAGCGAGCAGCCACTTGCGCGCCGCCTGGTGGACCGTGCTCTTCGCGTCGATCGCGTAGAGCAGCAAGTTGGCATCGACCAACATCAGCGGGCGAGGGGTCTCTCCAGGAGCTCGATCGCTTTCCAGACATTGGAGACGTCGATGTCAATGCCTACGTCGTAGGCCGGAAAGTCCACATGCCGTTTCTCGCCTCGGTCGATCAGCCCGGCGCGAATCAAATCGTTTACCGCCTCGCTGAGGCCGAGGCCCCGCTCGCGACGCAGCTTCTCGATGCCTGCCGCGACGTCGTCGGAGAGATTTACGGTCGTCCGCATGAACAGAGGATAGCATCGCGATGCGTCCATTCGAGCATCATGATGACGCCTCCGGCCGCGGCGCTCGCGCCCGCCGCTGCTCCTCAAGTCGCTTGCGCAGGCCCAAGAAGTAGTCGGCGCCGCTGATCAGGGTGACGGCGACCGCCGCGTAGACGAGAGCATCGACCCAGCCGGGCGAGGGGTTGGCGGCGATCAGGGCGAAGACCGCGGCTATCTGGAGGACCGTCTTCAGCTTGCCGAGCCAGCTGGCGGAGATCACGACGCCGCGCTCGGCGGCGATCCCGCGCAGGCCGGTGACGGCGACCTCGCGGGCGATGATCACCATCGCCACCCAGGGCTGGAGCCGGTCGAGCGAGACGAGCGAGAGCAGCGCCGCGATGATCAGCAGCTTGTCGGCGAGGGGGTCCATCAGCTTGCCGAAGGTCGTGACCGAGTCGCGCGAGCGCGCGAAATAGCCGTCGAGGCCGTCGGTGAGGGCGGCGAGGGCGAAGACGGCGGCGGCCAGCTCGTCGCCGTTGGGCGTCTCGCCAAGCAGGGCGACCACCACGACCGGCACGGCGAGGATGCGCAGCAGGGTGAGGACGTTGGGGAGGTTGAGCGGGAACACTGGTCCTACTTACCCGCCGTCGCCCCCGCGGCGTCCCGCTTCGCGAAGAAGTCCTCGCCCTCGACGCTGATGTGGGGCAGGACCCGGTCGAGCGGGCCGGGCAGCCACCAGGCGCGCTTCCCAAGCAGCACCATCACGGCGGGCACGAGCAGGCAGCGGACCAGGGTCGAGTCGATCGCGATCGCCACGGCGAGGCCGACCCCGAACTCCTTGACGATCGGGTTGCCGCTGAGCACGAAGCTGGTGAAGACGCAGACCATGATCGCCGCCGCCGAGGTGATCACGCGGCCGGTGTTGGCAAGCCCTTCGATCGTCGCCCGCTTGGGGTCGCCGTGGGCCTTGTAGTGCTCGCGCATCTGCGTCAGCAGGAAGACCTCGTAGTCCATCGAGAGGCCGAAGAGGATCGCGAACATCAAGAGCGGCACGAAGCTGACGATCGGGATCGCGTGGTCGAGGCCGATCAGCGACGAGGCCCAGCCCCACTGGAAGACGGCGGTGACGATTCCGTAGGCGGCCGCGACCGAGATCAGGTTCATCGCCGCCGCCTTGACCGGCACGAGCAGCGAGCGGAAGGCGAGCAGCAGGACGATGAAGCTGAGCCCGACGACTATCGCGATCATCAGCGGCAGCTTGTCGGAGATCTGCGCGGCGAGGTCGATGTAGCCGGCGGTCTGGCCGCCGACGTAGGCGGCGCCGCCGGTTCCCTTCATTGCCTTGGGGATGACCTGCTCGCGCAGCTCTTCGACCAGGGTGACCGTCTCGTCCTTCCAGGGCGCCGACTTGGAGATCGCCGTGAAGACGGCGACCGTCCCCTCCTCGTCGAGGCTCGGTTTCGAGACGGCCGCGATGTCGCCAGCCGCTCCGACCGCCTGCTGGAGCTTGGGAAGGGTCGCCTTCGCCTCCTTCGGGGTCTGGAACTTGGAGGCGATCAGCAGCGGTCCGCTGAAGCCGGGCCCGAAGCCCTTCTCGAGGCCCTCGAAGGACTGCCGCGCGGTCGTGTCCTTGGGCAGCGAGCTGGTGTCGTTCTGGCCCAGCTCGAGATCGAGCAGCGGGATCGCGAGAACCGCCAGCACCGCGACGGCGGCGATACTGGCGCTCCAGGGCCGGTTGGCGACCCCGCGCGCCCAGCGCGTCCAGCCGTGCGGCCTGCTGTCGTCGGGGTGGTCCTTGCCGAAGGGGACCCGGAGCGAGTCGATCCGCGGCCCGAGCGCGCCGAGCAGGGCCGGCAGCAGCGTGCTCGCCGCGACGACCGCGACGACGACCGCGATCGCGGCCGTGAAGCCCAGCGTCGTGACCAGCGGGATGCCGGCGAAGGCGAGCGAGCAGAGCGCGATCACGACCGTGAAGCCGGCGAAGACGACCGCGCCGCCAGCGGTGGCGGTGGCCCGCGCGATCGACTCGCGCATCTCCATCCCCTCGCGCAGCTGGAGTTTGTGACGGGTGACGATGAAGAGCGCGTAGTCGATGCCGACGCCGAGCCCGATCATCGTCGCCAGCGTCGTCGCAACGCTCGGCACCTGGACGACGCCCTCGAGCAGCCGGATGATCGAGAGCGCGCAGGCGAGGCCGACGACGGCGGAGACGATCGGCAACGCCATCGCGGTCGCCGTGCCGAAGGCGAAGAGGAGGATGATCACCGCCGCCGCCAGCCCGATCGCGTCGCTCGTCTCGGTCGACGGTTTGGAGAGCTGCTGGCCGACGTAGCCGCCGACCGAGACCTCGAGGCCGGCCGCTTCCGCCGGCTGGCCGGCGTCGAGGACGGCCTGGGCGTCGTCCTCGCTCAGTTCGCCCGGCCCGGTGTCGAGGTAGACCGGGACATAGGCGATGCGGCGGTCCTTGCTGAGGAAGGCGGCGCCCTGGCGGCTGAGCGGGTCGATCGCCGAGGTGACGTCGGGCAGGGCCCGCAGCCGCTTCACGCTCGCGGCGACGGCTTCGGCCTGCTTCGGCTCGGTCAGCTTGGCGCCGCTCGACTCGATCACGAGCGGGTTGCTGCCGAAGGCCTGCGCCGGCAGGTTGTCTTCGAGCAGCTCGGTGGCGGCGGTCGAGTCGGTGCCAGGCAGGGTCAGGTTGTCGTTGGTGCGGCTCGCCTGCGACTGGCCGGCGACAATCAGCGCGATCGCGACGACGAGCCAGGCGACGATCGTCGCCCAGTGATGGCGCGAGCAGACGCGGCCCAGCGCGTAGAGGGGCGCGGTCATGGGGTCATCTTCCAGCCGCGGGCAGCGGCTCCTCTCCCGAGTCGAACGCCTCGGGGGCGAGCTCGGCCATCGGCACGCCGAGAGCACGGCGCAGCACCACCCGGTGGACGGCGTGGCCCGCGGCCAGCGACGCGGCCAGTGTGCGGGGGGCGGCGGTGTTGAGGAGCGGCACGGCGTCGAGGTGCGCGATCAGCACGGCGCCCTCGAGCCGGTAGAGGCGGG
>JGI24746J21847_1000051_pt1 | contig 11590 bp, 23 predicted proteins | sample KBSMiscanthusM5_FD_21847 | JGI IMG/M metagenome (IMG submission 21847) | reverse complement strand
ATGACATACGTAATAGAGGTAAACGACGATGACTGACGAAGAAGAGCTAAGTGATGCATTCGATGAGAATGCTAGCTCAGTTGTACAGACAATTCTGCTGATGCGTATATACGATATGCTTACCTGCATAGCAAGAGGCATAAACCCAACTGAAGCAGAAGTCATTTTCAAGGGACATGCCATGGGCAAAATATTCGGCCCCGCACCATCATTCGATATGTCAAACGAGGTCGAAGACGAACCCAATGTGTGACAAAACGAATAGTGATATAGATTGGAATAGGTTCCAATTCTTTCAGCAGGATTATTCAATTCTGCATCAAAAAGAATTGGGCCTACCCAATTGCCTTCACTGCGGAGAAGAGCCAATAGATATCACCATATCTGATGCGTATTACTGCGAGCATCGTGCGCATATCTACTTCCGATTCTGCTACCATGTGGTGGGCCTTACCATCTGATGTTGTCGGAGCCGGACAACCTACTGACAAGTAACATAAAAGTACATCCAAATGTTAGTAATTTTTTGTGATGTACGATACATGCTTCGCATAGTTCAAATCGTTATCAGATAGTGCGCCCATAACCCTTGACTTTCTGTCCGGGGAAGGTTCCACAAGGCAGGGCAGGCCATTTGAAAACAGTGTTCAAAAGCCCTGTGCGCCCGTCTGAGGGCATGAAAGAACCCCTAGGCCACTACGTCCTAGGGGCACTCTCTAAGCCGCTTAGCGGCCCGTGGGAGCCTGCCAGCGGGCACGTCCCCGGTTGTCCATGGGTGCCACATCCGAGCCGGTGTCCTTGAGCAACTTACCGTCCCACATGTCCCGATTGTCATAGAGAGGGGTAAGAACATCCATCATGTGCTCCTTGCCCATGTCTACGTTGCACTGTCGGCAAAGGGGAAGGAAGTTGCATACGCACCACATGCCACCCTCCGCATCACTGTGCACGTGTCCAAGGTTGAATGTGTCCATAGCCCTAGGCGTACCCCCCACATGTGCACGCTCCCCACACCCCACACAGTCCGCGTAGGTAGCCCCGTCACTGTGTCCCGTAAGGGAAGCCAGGTACAGGACCGTAGCGAGTACCTGCCTACGCACACGGGCGTTTGTGCCCTTCTCAGTAGCGTAGGTGCAGGTACGGCCGTCGTTGTGAGTGGCGGTCTGAGTGGCCGTGGCGTTCATGGTGTCTCCCTGGTGTGTAGTGGCTATGCCTAGATAGTACCCGTCCGGGACCGCCTAAACCCTGGTTTCAGCAGGAATCTAGGTAAAGACTTGGTAACGGTCCGACCCCGACAATCGGGCATATCGGACATCTATGGCATAGGGTACATACAGTACATACCTACCCATATGGGTACATACAGGTACACAGTGGACATATAGGACATATGGTACATAGCCCCTATTAAGGCCCTTTAAGTACATACCCCACATTTCCCCCGCGCGTGTACGATAGCGAGTGAAAAATCCCGGAACATATTTGGGCTTGCATCCCTGCCCCTACCTGTGTAGACTGGTACTACACCAAGACGGAAGAGGTAAACATCATGGACCTTCGTACCCTTCTTGAGCAGGCCACCGATGCGGGTGTCTTCACCACCATCACCGTACCTGTCTCTGATGTGCAGGATGCCGACCGTGTGGACGGTTTCGACTGGGACGCGTACCCGCACATGTCCGAACTGGCGTAACCCATAAGGGGACGTAATGCGAAAAAAGGCTGTTTCTACAGTTCGCTTTCACAGCATGTCCCTTGTGCTGGAAAGGGAGGGGTTGAAAAGCAAGACCCCTGTATTCAATTCCTCCCTTCTGGCTAATCTGCTTTCTCGCTACAACGAAAGTGGATTTACTGTAATCGAAGCGACACATTCGAAATACTGCCTTTGTGAGGCAGGAAAAGACGAAAAAGTCGCTATTGGACCTTCGAAAAACAATTGAAGAAAAAATTCACCCCTCTTTTCAAGGATTTTCGTCTAGATTTCCTTAGAAAAGAGGGGTGAATTTATTGGTGAATTTTTTGTCGGGGTCCGACACCCTAGATGACAAAATATCCTGATAGACATGTTGTGGATGTCCTAGGCTTCTGTTAGACTTAGGTCATCACCAAGGAGGAAAAATGGCGAAGAAGTCGCTTCGTAGAGGTCAGCGTCGTCGTAACAAGAACTGGGTGAACGTCTATTTCGTTGACCGTGCCTATGGTGGTCCGGAAGAGGGTGGGCGCTGGTTCAATTATGGCGTCTGCGTCGAATCCTGGCAGCACCGCTCCCGTAAGCGTGCTCTCAAGACGCTCGATTGGGCAAAGGCTCAGAGGCGTTACCAGGGCTCCAATCGAGAGATTTGGAGCGTGAATCACCGTCTCGGTGACACCGTCGAAATTCATCTCGAAAACCGTGAGGGTGCGGACTGGGATGACTACCGACCCTATGAGTGACCGTTGGGCCCTTCGGGGCCTGTCGGCCTCCGACTAAAAATCTATGACTAAAAATCTGGCTTTTGGGGTTGCGACTCAAAAATCCGTCCTGTAGACTAGAGCTATCGCAAACGACGAAGGGAATCACATGAACGAGCTGGCTACCACCATCAACGAGGTTGCCAAGGGTGCAAAGGTTTCTCACGGCTTCCGACACGGCAAGGACGCAACGCACTTCGTCATCGACTTCCCCAACAACTACCGGCTCTCCATCGTGAACGGCATGGGAACCTACGGAACCGAATGCGGACTTTTCGACCCCAATGGTGACATGCCCGACGAGAGCCCTCTCGATGAGGGTCAGGTCGAAGGGTGGGTCAGCGAAGACCGTTTGAAGGAAATCATCGTTGCGGTCGCCGCTCTCTGACAGAAGGGGCCTTCGGGCCCTGTCGGGGCCCGACACTTTCAAAAAGGCCCGGTAGGTGTTGTGTCTGTCCCTGTACTCTGATAGACTCTAGATACACCAAGCGAGGGAGACACACCATGAACGTCACCAAGTCCAACCTGCTGGGCGCTCTCAACCGCTACCTGGCCGCCTATGAGGGTATGGGCGTTCCCCTGGAGATTCGTTTCCAGGAAGGCAGCAAGACACAGGGTGTCGCCTACCGTATCGAGATGAGGGACGGCAGCGAAGCTCCCGGCACGACGAACGGTGGCTTCATCGGCTTCACTCGTTCCGAGGCGTGGCACACGCTGACCAGCATCTCTCGGGCCTTGGAAGACCTGAGCGCGCTTCAGAAGGAACAGGCCGAGAAGGTAGAGGCTGTGTACTTCAAGAACGATGACGGCTCAGTCGTCGGATTCGAGGTCTAACCCCTTGGGGCCTTCGGGCCCCTTGGCGGGCCCGGACATCGGGTAAATCGGACATAAAGAAGGGCTTGCATCTGTCTCTGTGGTCCTGTAGACTTTAGCTATCAGCAAGGGGGAAAGAAACCCCTAGCAGAGACTTAGGAGTCACCGTGGCTGTTACCCTTCGCAAGGCGACCGACGTCAACCACAACATCGTCTCCAGCGTCACCATCTCCGAAGGCTTCAAGGTCAGCGGCAGCAAGGCCACCTACAGCATCCGTCTGGAGACCTGGCAGGTTCCGGGTGCTGCGGTCGGCAACACTGAGGTTCGTGTGGTCATCCGTGACGAGGACGGCAAGTTCCACGGTGCGACGAACTTCAAGCAGAACATCCTGCTGGACATGACCAACCTGCTGTCCGGCAAGCACTCCAACCGTCGCAAGAAGTAATCCCACGGGCCTCTTCGGAGGCCCTGTCGGGCTCCGACACTATTGTAATTGCCCGGTAGATAGTGTAGAGTGAGAGACATGAATCAGTGCATGGACTGTAAAGCTCCCATGGGTGAGATGCACAAGGGCAAGTGCAATCCGGACAATCGTGAAGGATATGCCTGGATGGTGATATTCGAGGACACGTTCCTTGAGTTCGAGCCTGCTCCTGATGCTCACCTGGATGACATGGGAGACTAACAGTCTGGCCCTTCGGGGTCGGACTCCGACAACTTAGCAAGCCTAACGAATATTGCCTGTTGCTTCTACCGGTCGCTTCCTGTAGACTTAGAACATCGAAAGGGAGGGAACCCCCCCCCACGAGAGGAGAACATCATGGACTTCAACGTTCCCAAGGGTTACAGCATCATCTCCGAAGACGAGCACGCTGACATGGTTCGTCAGTCCGCTGAGCCAGTCAAGTTTCAGACGGCTGGCGTGATTCAGAACGGCAAGGTCACGGCAGTGTTCGACCTGTCGGATGACGACGAGCCTGAGTACCTGGTTGACTGCAACTAGTCAGCCTGATAGACTCTAGCTACAGCACAAGGGGACAGGCCAACGGGGTCTCGCAATACGAGATTTTTCCCTTCCTGCCAAAGTCTCTGATAACTGAATACCCCAGCTCACATCTGCTCTCAGGAGTCAAAATGCTCGCAGGTCTCGTTCCCGTCTCTCAGTCCCTCGCTCTCCGTGTGGCCCTGGTGGTGCAGGGTGTCGATGTTGAGTTTGGTGAGTCCGCGCGTGGCTTCCAGCGCTTCGACATCTTCGACGCTGACCGCCTGCGTACCGAGGGTGTTCTCAACAAGTTTCCGCGTGTGGTCGTGGGCAAGGCTCGCACTAAGGTCAAGACGGCTGACGCTTCCCTTCTGGGTCGTCCGAAGCTGGAGAACCGTCGCGACACCTCCAACGACTGAGCTTAATCCTCTAGGGGCCCTTCGGGGCCCCTTTGGCGGCCTCCGACACTTTGGCCCGGCACTAGACATAGCCCTTCTGCTCATGTAGACTTAACCTATCAAGCCAAGGAGGACATCATGGCCAAGGTATCGGTTGCCCAGTTGATTGAGTCGGCTGTCTTCAACGATGCTGAGTGTGCTGGTGTCTCTGTATGGGTGATGTTCGAAAAGAAGTTCAATGAGCTTTTCGAGGGCAACCCCGAGTTCCTTGACTCAATTGAGAAAGAGGGCATTCGCTCTCCTATCATGTACCAGCCCGAAGAGAACAAGGTCTATGAGGGTCATCACAGGATTCTCATTGCCTGGCTCTTGAACATCGAATTCATCGAGTACACAACCGAATGGTATGTGGCATTCGATGAAAACGAAATCTGCCTCTTCGATTAGGAGAAATCATGGTCTACCTTCTCATGCAACTCCATTTCTACCTGTACACGCATTCCAAGTTCGTTGACGGCTACGTGATTCCACTTCTGTTCGGTGCCCTTGTGGGGCTCTGTGTGGCGTCCCTGCTTGTCTGACCACCGGGCCCCTTCGGGGGCCCTTTGTCGGTCCCCGACATTTTGGCGTAGGGGTTGTGTATGCCTGCTTACTCTGCTAGACTCATCTCTATGAGGACGCTGAGTGTAGACGCAATCGTTGCCCGTGCCGACTTTGCAGACCGCGAGGACGGACAGTCTACCATGGCACTCTTTGAAGAACTGTTTGACCAGATGAGCGATGAATTCATTGCGTCGTGTGATGCAATTGGTATTCAGAGCCCTATTAACTTTCAGAACGGCTGTGTCTACAATGGCCAGCACCGCTTGGTTGCTGCATGGCTTAGGGGAGACAAGACCATTCAAGCAGTTTCCCTCGGTACCATTGTTCGTAACACTGAATTGCCCTACAGCTCGGAGGAGCGCAATGCAGCCTGAAGAAAAAGAACTGTGTTTGTGCTGTGACTTTGGCGCACATGACATGCCCTGTACGTGTGAGGGAAAGACCTGCTGTCATCCTGAGAAGCACTAATCGGGCGGAGGCCGACAACCGACATATCGGACATAAAACACATTTAAGAAGGCTTGTTTAAGTCCCCAAGGTTTGCTAGACTGGGCATACGCCAACGAGAGGGAACGTCATGGCCAAGCTCAAGCGTTCGCACGACCGTAAGACGACTGCGCGTGTCAACAAGGCTGGCACTCAGTCATTGTTGAAGAATGCGTTCTCTCTGCCTTCCGGCCAAAACTATTCCTGCCCTGGTGCTACGTCTGTTTGTGAAGGCGTATGCTATGCCGGTAAGCTGGAAAAGATGTATCCGGCATTCCGTAACCTGGCATTGCACAACTGGGAATTGCTTACCAATTGCGCATCCGAAACCGAGATGTACATTCTCCTTTGGGAGATGGTAGAGGAGTTCTCTCAGGAATGTGCAAAGCACAATGTGAGTAAGGTATTTCGCTGGCACGCAGACGGTGATATCTTTTCTGCCGAGTACGCAAGGGCAATCGCTCGAACGTGCAATGCACACACTGACGTGCAATTCTGGATTTACACTCGGTCATTCAAGTTTGTTGAGTACATCTATGATGTGCCCAACCTTGGACTTTACTTGAGTGTGGATTCGGAAAACGAGGAAAGGGCGCTGGCAACAAAAGAGCAATTCCCCAATGTTCGTATGGCCTATCTGGCAGAAACACACGAACAGGGTAAGGAATTCATGCTTGCCAATACTGGCAAGCCTGGCGCTATCTGCCCTGAGAATGCTAAGCACATTCCCTTGATTACTGAGAAGGGTGGTGCTTGCTTCACATGCGGCCTTTGCATCTTTGGTAAGGCTGACATTCGCTTTGCATCTAAGGTGCCTAAGCGTCGCAAGACTGCCTAACTCGCTTGCCCCTTCGGGGGCATGTCGGGGTCCGCCAACGGACAAATCGGACATTTGGGTGTAGACACAGATGGCTTACGTCCTGTAGACTAAAGACATGAACAAGGGGAAAACCAACCTCTGCACCGGGGCTTGATTCCCTTCGCTCGCACTGATAGACTGTAGCTACGCCAACAAGGGAGAAACCATGAACATGACCCGTCGCGCCTACGCTGCTTCACTCGGTCTGGCCAAGGAAGGTGCTCGCGGTCGTATGTCCGCTGAGGCACACGAGGCCATCGCTGCGGCTGAGAAGTCTGGCAAGGTCTTCAGTGACACGAACGCCACTCCCCGTAAGGTCGTTGCTGCCGCTCCGAAGGCTGGTCAGTTCGATGCCAAGACGGTGCGAGCATGGGCCACTTCCAAGGGTCTGAGCGTGAACGCGCGTGGTCGTCTCTCCGCTGAGGTGCTGGCCGCTTACAAGGCTGACAACCCGGAAGTCAAGGCGGAGGCTCCCGGCACTCACGTCAAGGTCGTGGGCAAGGATGTTCGTCCGCACGCTGCCCCTACCCGTTCGTCTCGCACTGAGTACGTCGCTTGGTTCGGCAACAAGCGTATCATCCTCTCGGAGCGTGAGGCGTGCAAGTGCGGTTACAGCCTCTCGCACTGCCGGTGCGGTTCCCCCATCGTCCTGGGCATGGACGTAACCGTTCGCACCCGATAGGATAGACACATGGTCATCATCGAAATCAGCACGCCCGATGATGACGCTCACGACAGTGCCTGGCCCTTCGCAGATGCAACCGCTGAGTTCATTGCGAAGGTGCTGGGCCTGTCTGTCAGCGTCTCAGACGGCTACGGCACCACAAACGACTATGAGGGTAGGGAATGACTCGCAGCCCTTTCAAGCGCACTAGCTTGATTGTGCCTGACATGTATGAGGGCGCACGGCTAGTCAATCCTCGCCCCACCTCCTATGAGCGTCTGGCGAATAAGCTGGTCGATGAATTCGATAAGCGTTCATTCGACTTCCATGCATTCGCCTACCTCATTTCCACCTATCCTGAGCCTGTACAGGCAGCGTTCTTTCAGTTCGCTATCAGTCTGTTCAATGCATGGGCAGGCAGGAATGAAAGCAGGTCTGACGACGAATACAATCGAGTGATGGATTCTAAATTCGTCATCGAACAGATACTACTGAAAAGGGGGAACACAAACCCCTAACCCTACCGGGCCCTTGACTTCTGGGGCCCGTGTCGGGCCCGGACACTTTGAAGGGGCTTGTATCTGCCTCACTAGTCCTGTAGACTAAAGACATCGAAAGGGAGACAGACTCCCTGAGACTGGAGGCTGACATGTCGCTGTGGACCCTGGACTCGGACCGCATCGTTCGTATGTTCAACGGGAACGGTCTCAAGATGAGCCTCAAGAAGGCGTTCGAGGTCGCGGGCTACATCGAGGACATTCACTCGCAGCGTGTCAACGAGGTGGAGAACAACGCCTGGGACCTGGCCCGTAAGGAGGCGAACAAGCGTGTGGAGTCCGCTTTCGATGACGGTTACCAGCAGGGCAAGACGCACGGTGAGCGTCTGAACAACTTCACGGCTGAAATCGAGCACACCAAGTTGGTCGCGCGTGCGTCCATCTGGGCGAACGGTGAGTTCAGCTACTACAACCTGGAGCGCAAGATTGCGTGCATCAAGCACCTGCGCGCTCACTTTCCGACGCTGGACCTGCGTACCGCTAAGAGCATCGTGGAATCGCTGGACGGTTCCGGTGTCGGTGTGAGGTTCTGACAGAAGGGCCCTTCGGGGCCCTGTCGGGCCCGGACAAAAATGACCGGTAGACACAGGGCCCTTGGTACTGCTAAGATAGAGACATCGAAAGGGGCAAGGAGCCCCTAGAAACGGAGAACATCATGTCGGACCTTCGCGCTCAGCTCCTCGCTTCCCTCCACAACTTCGACGGCTACATGAGCCTGAACAAGGCGATGGAGCTGGTCAACATCTTCGAGGCGGTCTTCGCCGGGGAACTCCAGAACCGTGAGGACAAGTCCTACGCGGATGGCTACCAGAACGGCTACCGTTTCGGCAAGCAGGACGCCGAGCAGCCCACCAGTCACGAGCTGAACCGTCTCCGTGACATCGAGTCGCGCGTCAAGACGCAGGCGAACGAGCTGGTCAAGGACATCGTCCGTGAGGTCGGTTCCCACAAGAAGATTCAGTGCATCAAGCAGCTCCGCGAGAAGACCGGTCTGGGTCTCAAGGACTCGAAGGACATCGTGGACGCCTACGTGGCCAAGCTGGACGGCATGTTCCTGGCCAACTGGGAGCGCTCCTGCCTGGACGCCGCGTACTGAGTCTGCTAAGGCTCACACACTGCCCCTCTTCGGAGGGGCTTTCGTGTGTCCGGGTCCGGCAACGGACAAATCGGACATTCTGGACACGAGCCCGGTAAGGTGGGTAGACATCGCCCCATGCTTACTGCTAGACTAGAGATATCGAAGGGCAGGGAAACCGGCCCTTACACCAATCTGCTTGGAGGCACAACATGCACGGTCTTGAGATTGGTTCCAAGGGTCAGGTCGCGTTCGCCACTCGCAGCGAGCCCGCGTGGCACAACCTCGGAACCGTGTTCGAGGGAGAGCTGACCACTTCGGAGATGCTGAAGCTGGCTCACCTCAACAACTGGGATGTCCGCCTGGAGTCCGTCAAGGATGTCCTTGGGATGATTTCGGACAACTACGACTTCGTCACGGAGCCGTACATGGTCGTCCGTACCAACCCGTTCACGAAGCGGAACGATGTTCTCGCGACCGTGGGCGAGCGTTACAAGGTCGTCCAGAACGAAGAGCTTTTCGGCTTCGGTGACGGCATCCTCGCTGGTGGTGGCACGTGGGAGACTGCGGGCAGCATTCGTGACGGTCGCGTGGTCTTCGGTTCCCTGTCCATCGGCCGGGAAATCAAGGTCGGTGACGACGACGTGACCAACCTGTATCTGCTGGTCAACACGTCGCATGACGGGTCTGTCGCAGTACAGGCAAGCATCACCCCGGTTCGTGTCGTGTGTCAGAACACGCTGAACTTCGCACTCCGTAACGGTGTGAAGCAGCAGTTCAAGATGCGTCACACGCAGACCATCGAGGGCCGCATGGCTCAGGCGCGTGAGGCTCTGAACATCACGTTCGCGTACGCGGATGAGTTCGAGCGTGAAATGAACTCTCTGTTCGAGGCTCAGTGCACGAAGGACAAGTTCGACACCCTGATTCAGGACCTGTACCCCAAGCCTGAGAAGGATGTCAAGGGGTCCATGGTCAAGTGGGAGTCGAAGCGTGACATCCTGATGGGCATCTTCACCGACACGGGCGACGGTCCCAAGACCACTCAGTCTCTGGCCGGAACGATGGCCGGTGCGCTGAACGCTCTGACGGAGCGTATCGACTGGTACCGGATGCCGCGTGGTGGCAACGTCGATAACCTGTTCATCGCTGCGAGCGGTTTCGACCCGGTTGTCAACGTCGAGAAGAACCGCATCCGTAAGGCGGTCCTGGCCCTGGCCAGCTAATCCAGGAAACGTCAGAGTCCCCTAGGCCCGGAAGGGTTTGGGGGATTTCTGGCGGGGTCCGACAAACGCCCGGCAGGGTAGACAGCACCTCCTTGTACTGATAGACTCATAGACATGAAGCCGGTAAAGAAAAGCACTGAACTGACCATGGGAGACATTGTTCTCTCGGGAAGCTTCTATTTCAAGGTGGAGGGTATTACTCCGAACAGCTTCGTTGGCAAGGTATGGAATGACCCTGCCAACAAGTGGGGAAGGGCTGTCAGTATCCCGCTTCCCTCTCCCACGTTCACTGCTTACCTGCTCGAAGAGTGGGAGTTGGAGCGACTGTTCCCGCTTGTCAAGACACTGACTGAAGAGGTCTGATATGACTCACAGGGTAACGGTAATCGTACACGAGGCCGGTGAGCGAAGGGAACTCATCTTCACTGGTGTACAGGGAGGCGGTAAGGGAATCGAGTTCAACTCTCGTGAGGCGACTCTGACGCTCTGGTCCGAAAAGGGTTCGCTGCTCAATGGAAGGTGGGTTGTCCCCTTCGTCTCTCACTACTGTGTGGAGGACGAGCTTGAATGGTGACTGCAAGTGATGTTGACAAGCAGTCCCTCTCTTGCTAGCATAGAAGAGTAGTACAAAGTGTGTCCCTGGGACCCCTATCAGTCGAGTCTGGCGAGGGGTTAAATAGCGGAAGGTCGGCCGCATCCCAGGGACCTTTCAATTGTCGGAGTCCGACACCTTAGTTTCCCTAACTAACATGATGACTACCAATATCGACAACGATATGTCGCCAATGTCCGATTCAATCCCCTTTACGAAGGGGCCTGAATTTTCCCGGAAAAGCCCTTTACGATAAGGCCCGAAAACCCCGGAAGATTCCATATTTTCACACAGATTTTGAGTTCATAAAAATAGCCACCCTTCGGGGTGGCTTTTGTTGTGTCTCTGCCTATATATGTAAGCAAGCAAGGAGGCTGGATTGGATATTGAAAAGGCCCGGTAGTCAGATATGTCCTTGTCTCTCTATATACGTAGTACATCTACTAATGTACAAGGAACTAACTTCCTTCCGGCCCAAATCACATATCAATCAGTGTGTCATTCCCCTATATACGTATATAGCCAATCAACCAATGCTTCTAAGGCTTAGGACTGACATTGGCCATGGATTTAGAGGCTATGCAGCCTATGATTGCTAGATTTGGAGGGCTAATGTGCCTTCGATTCAGGTCTCTTTACGAATGACTGTTAAAATTGCGGGGAAACGGGCCATTTCTGTCCGTTTTGGGGCGAAATATCGTCATTTCCCTTGAATTCTATTGATTTTAGGGCATTTTTCGGGGCTATTTTCGGTGTCTGATAGAGCTATTTGCCTTCGATTCGAGGGCCAGATGCGTGTTAGACCTAAGAATGTGCTCTCATATGCTTGTTAAGCCTGCCATATATCCCGGTCTATTACACTATACCAATAGTCATATATATT
>JGI24746J21847_1000049_pt1 | contig 11677 bp, 6 predicted proteins | sample KBSMiscanthusM5_FD_21847 | JGI IMG/M metagenome (IMG submission 21847) | reverse complement strand
GCGGCGCATCGTGCCAGCGGTCAACGAAACCGTCGGCGGTTTCCGCCACCGGCTGGCAGGCGCGGCGCAGGTCTTTCGGCAGCGAGCGGATGAACGTTTCGACACGTTCCCACCGGTTGCCCTCGACCCCCCACCCCGGCAGCCAGTCGGGCAGGCCGGGCAATTGATCGACGTGCACGCCGAGCGTCACGCCGTCGTCGCGTTCGCCTGGTGCCGCCTGGTAATAGACCGCGTATTCCTGATCGCCGTGCTCGAGCGAATCGGGAAATTCATCGATGCCGAGCGCATCGAGGTCTTCCAGTACGACGTCCGCCGTGGTGAGCATCAGTCGCTCGCCGTGATCCTGCCGCCACTCGTGGAACGCCTTCGCGGTGTGGATTTCCGGCGGGATCGTCTTTTCGAAAAACTCCAACACCGCTTCCTCGCTCCACAAGCCGCCGGGCCGGCGCAGCTTGTGTTCCAGCGTGCCGATCTCCTCGCGTAGCTCGGTGAGGCGGTCGAGGAAGTCGCACTTCGCCCGCAGCTTGCCCGCCATCACGCCTTCGCGCAGGAACACGTGGCGTGCGCCAGCGGGATCGACGCGGCCGTAATGCACGCGCCGCCCCGCGACGATCGGCAGGCCGCCGCAAAGCACCGTTTCCTTGCCATACACCGCGCCCTGCGCCTCGTCCCACTGGGCGTCGCTGTAGCGGCAGCGGCAGAGGTGCGGCGCGACCTGCTCGACCCACACCGGATCGATTTTCGCGACGCGCCGTGCCCAGAGCTTCGACGTCTCGACCAGCTCCATTCCCATCACCCACTCCCAGCGTTTGCCGCCGAATACGCCGGAACCGGGGAAGACCGAGAAGAAGCCGCCCGACGCGCTGCGGTACGATTTCGAATCGCGATCCCACAGGCCGAACTGCCGCGGCGCACCGGCCAGCAGCGTGCGATGGATCACCGCATACGGCGCGGCCTTCTCCACGGTCGCGGCCAGCGGCTTCAGTTCCCAGCGCAGGTCGCGCCTGAGTAGGTCGGCGAGCTCGTCGTGGACGTTCGCCCATTCGAGCACGCGGCGGAAATTGAGGAACGCCTCGCCGCAATACTTGCGGAGCTGGTTGCGCTTCCAACGGTTGCCTTCGCGGAAGCGCGAGACGTCGAGCCACAAGCGCAACAAGCCGATGAAATCGCTCTCGGCGTCCTTCCATCGCGCGTGCGCCTGATCGGCCTGCTTCGCCTTCTCCGAAGGCCGCTCGCGCGGGTCGTTTGCTTCCAGCGCGGAAACGATCGGCAGGATCTCCGCGAGGCATTTCTCATAGCGGGCTTCCAACAGCATCCGGCCGAGCCGAGGGTCGACCGGCAGGCGAGCCATCTGTTTGCCCGCTTCTGTAAGCTGCTTCTGGTCGTCGAGCGCGCCGACTTCCCTGAGCGTGCGATAGCCTTCGGCGACGGCTTTCGACTGCGGCGGATCGAGAAACGGGAACTCCTCGATCGGCGGCAAGCCGAGCGATTTCATCCGCAGGATCACGCCCGCGAGCGAACTGCGGCGGATCTCCGGGTCGTTGAATTCCGGGCGATCGGCAAGTTCGGCCTCGTCGTAGAGCCGCAAGCAAATGCCCTCGCGCACGCGGCCGCAACGCCCCTTGCGCTGGCGCGCGCTCGCCTGGCTGACCGGCTCGACCTGCAGGCGCTGCACCCCGCGGCCGGGACTCCACCGGCTGATGCGGGCCAGCCCGGAATCGATCACGCAGACGATGCCGGGAATCGTGAGCGACGTTTCCGCGACGTTGGTCGCGAGGATGATGCGGCGGTTCCGCCCGGGATGAAACACGCGCTGCTGGTCGGCCAGGCCGAGCCGGGCGAACAGCGGCAGGATTTCCGTGTTGGGAAAACGGCGGCCGTCGAGCACATCGGCGCATTCGCGGATCTCGCGCTCGCCGGGCAGGAAGACGAGGACATCGCCGCGCGGATCGACGCCATTGAGCCACTCGACGCCGCGGGCGACGTGGTTGGAAAGCTCCTCGTCCTCGAATGGCGGCAGCGAGAACTCCTCAACCGGAAACGTCCGGCCGGGTGCCTCGATCACCGGTGCGCCGTTGAAGAACTCCGAGAATGATCCGGCGTCGAGGGTCGCCGACGAGATGACGAGCTTGAGGTCCTTCCGCCGTTCCAGCAGCTCCTTCAGATAGCCGAGCAGGAAATCGATGTTGAGCGAGCGTTCGTGGGCCTCGTCGAGGATCAGCGCACCATATTGTTTGAGCGACCGGTCGTTCTGGGTTTCCGCCAGCAGGATGCCGTCGGTCATGAACTTGATCCGGGTCTCGCGGCTGAGCTTTTCCTCGAAACGCACCTGGTAGCCGACGAAGCCGCCGAGCGGGCACTCCAGCTCCTCGGCGACGCGGCGCGCCACGCTGGCGGCGGCGAGGCGGCGCGGCTGGGTGCAACCGATCCGCCGGGGATCGTCGCCCAGTGCCTCGGCGACCATTTTCGGCAACTGCGTCGTCTTGCCCGAGCCCGTTTCGCTGACCACGACCACCACCGGGTGCGCGCGGATCGCCGCAACGATCTCGTCGCGATGCTCCACGACCGGCAGCGCGGACGGGTAATTCAGGGCTGGAAACGGAAATCCCACGGGGCGCCGGGCTTAACCTCCACCGGCGGATGCCTCAAGCCTGAAGCCCGGCGACTGAAACGAGTCCCACGCGCGGCAGTCCGGCATGTGCCGACGAAGCACCTCACTTTTTTTCCGCCGGAACTCCGGGCGCGATGCCACCCGCCGGCAGGTTCCATGAACCAGGGCTCGCGCTCAAGGCCGCATCGGAGAACGTCCGGCTTTGGCTCGTCACATTCGCGCCGGCCACTTCATCGCTGGTGATCACCGGGGCGGCGGCGATTTCATTGACCAACGAAATCCCTCGGGCGGGCGCCGGCCGGATGGGGCTGGACATCTCCGCGTGCTGGGGCATGCCGAAACCCAACAAAATCGGCAGGGCGGGAATCGCGCGCTCGCCGGGCTGGGCGGTCAGGCGCACGCGGTGATTCTCACCGGCGATCGTCGCCACCGCATGGACCAAGGACTGCGGACCATCGCCGACCAATTCGAGATCCACCTCCGAATCGCGACCGCCGCGCAGGTAAAGCAGCGGCCCGTGCGCGATGTCCCCGCGGCAGCGGCGCACAATGGTTTGCGATCCAATGAGATAGGCCCTCTCGCAACCGCGGGCCACGCAGTTTTCGAGCAGAGCCTTTTGGGGGGCGTTCTCCGGCGCACCGATTTCGAAACCGGCGCGGGTGTTGATCGCGGTGCAATTGACCAGCGTCACGCGGCCGGCGTTGCCATAGGTGCGGAAACCGTCTTCCACGAGACTCTTCACGTAACCGGGGACGATGGTGTAGCGGCCCTCGCGGTTTTCGTAAACGGAGCGGAATCCGAGCTCGAACGCCGGCCCGGAGGTGTCGCGCAGCATGTCGCTGGTGGCCCGCATCGTTCCCTCGGCATAGCAATCCTCGAGGCGGATGTTGTCACCGACCTGGATATAGAAGCAGTGGCCGAGCGCCCGGCTGAACACCCGGCAGCGGCGCAGCACGGAACCGGACCCCAGCACCTGAATCCCGCTCTGCTTTTGGAGGGTGACCAGGTTGGGCCCGCCTTTGCCCAGCAGATCGCCGTACCCATAGGGAAAAGAACCGTGCACCTGGAGGGTGACGTTTTCCAATGTCGTCCGCTCGCCCGCGAGCGAGAGGATGTTGCCGTTGCTTCCTTGATTCGCGCCGGTGTTGCGGATCGAAAGGCCCGTAATCGTATTGCCCGAGCCCGCGACGATGAGGCATCGGGTGTATCCGCCGGAGGGAATTTTCTGATAAAGCGACGTGTCGATCTCGATCACCGCGCCCTCGCAATCCACCCGGTTGTCATTGCCGCGAAACACGAACATCGGAACCGGCGGGCGCTTTTGGCTATGGTCAACGCCCGCCCGGATTTCAGCGAGCACCGGCTCCGTCAGGTAATCCGACATGCGGTAAACGCCCGGCTTCAACCGGATTTGCTGTCCGCTCCGGGCTGTTTCCCGCGCCAGATCGGCAAGGCTGGACACCTCGATTTCCGCCGCGGATGAGACGGCGATGCCAGCGAGGAAGGCGAAGAGGATTTTTCGAAAGGGTTGTTTCATGGCGGAATACGGAAAGATCCGGGCAGAGGGCATGCGGCAAAATGGCCGCTCGCACGGATACTGGAGTTTCGAAGGCATTTTTCAGCAAGCCCCGAACTTACGCGCGAGCGTTCTCCGCCGGCCGGCGAGATGGGCGCCCCCCGAACGGATTCGCTCCAGCCGCTATTTTTCTCATCCCCGCCGCACGCGTTTCCGCCTATACCCCCCCGCATGTCCAGCGAGACGCGATTCATTCAACCCGTCCTGCCGTGGCTCGACGACCGCGGCAAACACATCCAGGCCCACGGCGGTGCCATCATCCGCCTGAACGGCGAGTTCTTCTGGTTCGGCGAGGACCGCTCGCCGGAGAACGACCCCGAAACCCGCTGCGTCGCCTGTTATTCGTCCACCGATCTGGTGAACTGGAAGTACCGCAATCAGGTGCTCGCGCTCAAGGATCCGGAAAACTTCGGCCACGAGTGGCTGATCGAACGCCCCAAGGTTTTCCACAATCCGAAGACCGGCCAGTTCGTGATGTACGCCCATCTGGACGGCCGCGCGCCAGGCAGCCCGTCGCGCTACAGCCTCGCCCGCGTCGCGGTTGCCGTTTGCGACACCGTCGACGGCGACTACGAGTACGTCCGCAGCTTCCGCCCGCTGGGCAAGGAGAGCCGTGACATCGGCCAATTCCTCGACGACGACGGCCAGGCCTACCTCATTTTCGAGAGCCGGCCGGACAAGGGCTTCTACATCGCCCGCTTGTCCGAGGACTACCTCGACGTGGCGCAGGAAGTCGCGTTCATCGACGCCCCGATCGAGGGCGGCGCGATCGTCCGCTACGACGGCCTCTACTACTGCATCGGTTCCCACCTCACCGGTTGGTGGCCGAATGCCAACCTCTACGCGACGGCCGAGAAGCTCGAGGGGCCGTGGTCGGAGTGGAAGAACATTGCCCCGCCGGAAACGCTGACCTACGCCTCGCAGTCGACGAATCTGCTGAAGATCACCGGCTCGAAAACCACCACGGTGATTTACCTCGGCGACGTCTGGCGGCCCTACGAACTCTGGGACAGCCGCTACCTCTGGCATCCGCTCGAAATCGGCGGCGGTTCGCTCGCGCTCAAGCCGCAAGGCTGGATGCCCGGACCGTGGTCCATCGATCTCGAAACCGGCGAGACGACCTTCGCTTGAACCGGCAATCGCCCGGCTGAGCCTCTTGTAGCGCTGCCCGCTGCCCACCCATGAGAAAGCGGGAGTTTCTGGCGGACGGCTGAATGCCGAAGGCATTGCAGCTTAAGTAGCCGGTGATGGAGCGAAGCGACATCACCGGAAAACCCGCCGAGCGGTGTTTGCCACCCCGTGAGCGGGTGCCAGCCCGGCTGCGACGCCCTTCGGGGTCGGATCGGTGACGCGCACTCCATCCGGTGGCAATCGTCGCTGCGCTCCTCGACCACCGGCTACCGTCGCTGTCATCCCTCGCGGGATGAAGAACTCACTCGGAGTTTTCCTAACGTTGGAAAAGGTGGGTAACGGGCTGTTGTAGCGGCCGCCTCATACCAAATTCGTGAAACGATGTGACGTTTTCGGCGGAGAGGGTCATCCGGCAGGAGGTCAGCTCGTGAAGTCAGTGGAGAATGGCCTGCCCTCGTATCGCGTTTGGGAATGAGGAAAGCAGGAATTTCAGGAAAAAGGGATGACTCAGCTCTCTCCTTCCTGAACTTCCTGCCTTCCTCATTTCTTCTCTGCCTGATTCGCCCGATTCAGTTCCACCCTTCTGAAATCAGTGAAATCCGGGAAATCTGTGATTCTTCTTCGATTCACCGGCGTCGCCTCAATTCCGAGAGTTGGCATCAGCCGCCCAAGGCTTCGCGGATCATCGCGGCGACTTCCGCCGGCAGCTCAAGCCCGAGTGCGGCCTGCTGTCCGGCGGAGCTGAGCTTCGCCCAGTTCTTGCGGAGGATGTTGAGGAACTTCTCATGCGGGTAATCCGCATGCTGGGCCACGAAGGCGAGGCTCTCGTTCTCAAGGAAAACCAGAATGGCGGCATCCTCGAGCGCCTGTGTGCCCGCGTTGGTCTTCAAGCCGGTTTTCGACACCCAGGTCGCCACTTCCTCCGCTTCCGCCTCGGAAACGCCGGCCTGCAGCAGCAGCTCTTTCGCCCGCCCGGCCTGCTTGCCATAGAGGAACTTCCGCCACGTCAGGTAGCCCGCGCGCCCTTCCGGATAGCTCGCCCGCGGCACCGACCAACGTTCGAGATGCTGGCAACGTGCGGCGAGCAACAACAACTCGGGCGCGTCCGGCACCAACCGCTTCACCCACGCTTCCATCTTGTCCGCGTAGTCGAGTTCGGCCGCCCGGCCGTCGGACGCCCGTAGCGGATCCGCCTCGTGCGCCTCATCCACCAATCCGCGAGCTCGTTCGAACGCATTCATACCCCCGAATCCGATCACGCCAAAGCCGCCGGGGCGACTCCGATTTTGATCGAAATCGCGAGAATGACGTTCGCAGGAGCCCAAACAAAAAGCCGGCCGCCTTTTCAGGCAGCCGGCTTTTCGTAAATCCAAGTCAGGTTCCTACTTCAAGCCACCCGGCGGCGGCGCAGCAGGCCGAGCATGCCGAGGCCGCCAAGCAGGGCGGCCGACGGTTCCGGCACCACGGAGAGCACACCCGTCACCTCGCTGAAGCTGAAGTCGTAACCGCCGGCCGTGCCGGTCCAGGTGTCGGTCGAGGTATTAGTGAGCGTGCCGGTGATGGCGCCGGTCAGCGTGATGCCGCTGAAGTCGCCGGTCTGGCTGGCGTAGTCGAACAGGTTGTAGGACGTGGCACCGAGCGTGCCGGTGCTGAAGTTCAGCGCCAGAGCGTTGCCGAGGGTCATCGCGGTCGTGTTGGAACCATCGAACAAGCCCGCCGTCGTGGCACCGATGCCGATCGTCGTGCCGCCCGTGCCCATGGTGTAGGTGGCCTTGCCGGACACGTCGAAGGCCGCGCCGTTGGCAACGGTCAAGGCCGACGCGCTATTGATCGAGCCAGTGGAACTGAGGACCAGTCGACCCGCGTTCACGTTGGTCGCGCCGGTGTAGGTATTCGCACCCGAGAGGGTCGTCGTGCCCGCCCCTGCCTGGGTCAGAGCAATCGTGCCCGTGCCGCCACCGATCACGCCCGTGGATTGGGCGACGGCACCAACGTTATTGAAGGTAAGCGTCTGCGTGCCGCTGGAACCGGAGGTGATGTTACCCGTCAAGTTCAGCGTGCCGCCAGTGACCTGAGTCACCTGAAGGTCCTGGTTCAAGGTCGCCACACCACTGAAGGTCGAGCTATTGGCCGTGTTACCGCCAATGGTGAAGGTCGTGCCCGCATTGCCAAGAGCAGCATTGCTAGCACCCACCGTGATATTGCGACCAATGGTGAACGCGCCGCCGGTCAACAGCTTCGGATTCATCGCCGTGCCGCTGCTGATGGTGGTGGCATCGCCCAGCACGATGGCCGACGAGGAGTTGCCGAACGCGCCGTTGGCGCTCGCCAAGGCGTTGATGCCGGCGATAAGGGAGCCGTCCCGAACCGTGACCGTGCTGGTCGCCCCAGCGAAGGAGTTGGCACCGGAGAAGGTTTGGGAGCCGGTTCCAATCTTGAGAATCGAGAGCACTTGGCCCGTGCCTACCGAGGAGAGAACGCCCGAATAGGTCGCATTGTTGTTGGTGCCGCCAATCGAATACAGCGTGGTTCCGCTGTTGTTGTTGAAGGCCGAGAAGTTTCCAGAGCCACCAAAGGAACCGAAGTTGAAGGTGCCGGCAACTTCCGTGCTACCACCGTTCATCACCCAATCCACCGCTGAGCTGGTGGAGGCGGTGTTTTTGAGTCGCGGAGTTCCCAAGCCGCTGCCCATGGTGATCGTGCCGCTGGTCATGTTATTGGCAGCGAATTGAATCTGAACGGAAGCGTTACCGCCCCCAGCGCCACCAAGCGTCAAATTGCCCGAGCCGCTCAAGGTTCCACTCAAGGTGAAGTTCTGAGCTGCACCCGTTGTAATCGTGCCACCGGAGCTGGTGGCGACGATATTGTTGGCGATCGTGACCGCCGACGAAACCTTCAGGGTTCCCCCCTGCATGGTCAGCGAACCGGTGCCCAGCGAGCTGGCATTGCTGGCTGTCAACGTGCCCGCGCTAAGCGTCGTGCCACCAGAATAAGTGTTCGCGCCCGAAAGCGTCAGGTTGCCCGTGCCACTCTTCTGGAGCGAAAAGCCGCTGCCGCTGACCACGTTGGTCACCGTCAAACCGCCCGCACCAACGTTCCAAGTCTGGTTGCCACCGAGAGCGATGTTGACGTTCTGGTTGGCCGTGGCGGAACCAATCGTCACCGCGCCCGTGCCGGTGGTGAGACCGCCCGTGCCGAGGGTCAGCGTCTGGTTGGCGCCGCTCGTCGTGTTGGTCAGCGTGGTCGCCGCGGTGTTGGTGAAGCTGATCGAGTTGGCGGCGGCGGCGGCGGCGATATTGATGTTGAGCGCGCCCGCGACGTTAGCCGGTCCGAGAATCGTCAGATCGTAAGTGGAATCCGGCGTGGTCGATCCCGACCAGTTGGTGTTGAGGCCCCACAGGCCGTTGGTGGCACCGGTCCAGTTTTCAGTGGCCGCGTGCGCGGAGGGAGCGATGCAGCTGACCACGATGGCCGCGGTCAGGGCGGAGGTTCCAAGCAGGGTTTTTGCGAGTCCTTTGGGTTTCATGGATGGGGGTTCTCGATTTTGGGGAGACGGGTGGAAAAAGGGGGAATCCACCCGTGAGGTCCAGCTTCCTGCATACTACGAAGGCGCGCGACCACCCAACAGCGTGTCAACCTTGGTAAACATTACGCTTTACCCTGGTAAACACCTCTGCTTCAGTTCGGTAACGTAGCGCCCGGTTCCCCCAAACCCTGCGGGCGAAAAAACCCCCATGACCCCCGAATCTCTCCACGGGCGTGTCACGATCCGTGACATGGCCAAACAGCTCGGCGTCAGCCATGCGACGGTGTCGATGGCCTTGCGCAACCACCCGCGGGTGGCCCCCGCGACGCGGGATGCCGTCCACCAACTGGCCGCCCGGCTCGGCTATCGTCCCGACCCGGTGCTGGGCGCGCTGGCGCATTACCGGCAGAGCAAAACGCAGGCCAGAATCCATGCCGGCGTCGCCTGGGTCAACGCGTGGCGGGATCCGGAGGAACTCCGGCGATTCCGGGAATTCGACGCCTACTGGCGCGGCGCTTTCGCGGAAGCGGAGAAATCCGGCTACCGCTTGGAGGAATTCCGCCTCGGCCCGGACTGCTCCCCCGCCCGGCTGCACCAGATTCTGAGCGCCCGCGGCGTGCACGGAATCCTGCTGCCGCCCCACCGGGAGACCCCGGACTGGGAGGATTTCCCGTGGGAGGACTATGCGGTGGTGCGGTTCGGCCGTTCGTTGCAGCCGCTCCCGTTTCACCTGGCGACCTCCGACCACGTCGCGAATGCGGTGCTGGCGTTCCAGCGGATCCAGGCGCGCGGGTATCGGCGGATCGGCTTCGTGACCCGCCAGGCGGAATTTGTTTCGCACGGCCATTGGTTCGGCGCCGGCTTCCTCGCGGCCCAACAACTGGTGCCGCCGGACGAGCGGCTGCCGATCTTCAAGCTGGACGAGCACGCCACCGAGAGTCCGGCGGCGGGCCTGCGCGATTGGCTGGACCGGCATCGGCCGGAGGCGATTTTCACGGATTCCGCCCAAGTCGCCGGCTTGCTCGCCGGCCTCGGCGTGCGGGTGCCGGAAGACCTCGGCCTGGCGGTCACCAGCGTGCTCGACGGGTGCGCGGACAGCGGCCTCGACCAGCGCTCGGAGGAAATCGGGCGGTGCGGGTTCAAGCTGCTGAACGCCATGATTCATGAAGGCGAACGGGGCACGCCGGGCGCCCAACGCCAAATGACCCTCGCGGGCACCTGGATCGAAGGCACCAGCCTGCCGGTGAAGAACCGGGAATGACAAAATCATCCCGACTCTCGGAATCCGGCGAGAAACCACGAAAGGCACGAAAACGCACGAAATGAAGAGGTGATTCCTCTGACTTCAACTCCTTGATTTTCGTAAACTTTCGTGTGTTTCGTGGTTTCCGCTCTTTAGGCTCATGGATCCCGACACGAAAAAACCCGGGCGAACCCGGGCTCTCTTCGTTCAGGATCTCAAATCCTCACTCCCCGTCCTTCTCCCACACCCGCGAGCGCAACGCCTCGGCGGCGGCGCGGGCCTCGGCCTCCTTCTTGCTCTTGCCCCGGCCGGTGGCCAGCACCCGGCCGCACCAGGAAACCTGCGCCTGGAACACGCGGCGGTGATCCGGCCCGCTCTCGCCGATGATCGTGTATTCCGGCGCCTGCGGCTGGATCGCCTGCAGGCACTCCTGCAGCTCGCCCTTCGGGTTGCGCTCCTCGGGACTCTCCGCCAGCTCGCCGATCTCCGCCTCGAACAAGCGCAGCACCAGCTCGCGCGCCGGCGCCATGCCGGTGTCCAGATAGACCGCGCCAATCAGCGACTCGAACGCGTCGGCCAGCGTCGAAAGCCGGCGGCGGCCGCCGCTGGACTCCTCGCCCTTGCCTAACAGCACGTAGTCGCCGAGATGGATGCTCATCGCGAAATGCGCCAGCGCGCGGCGCGACACCATGCGCGAGCGCAGCTTGGTCAGGTGCCCTTCCGGAAAATCGGGGAACATCTTGTAGAGTTCCTCCGTGAGAATGAGCTGCAGCACCGCGTCGCCCAAAAACTCGAGCCGCTGGTTGTCGAAATGCGGCCGTTGGGACTCGTACGCCAGGCTGGGATGGGTCAGCGCCTCGGCGAGAAGGAACGAATTGCGGAATTTATAGCCGATCCGGCTTTCTAGGGGCTGCATGGGGACGCTCAGGAAGTGCCTCCTCCCCCGCCCGGAAACTCAGCGTGCCCCGATGGGAAAGATGGGGTGACCGACGGGACTCGAACCCGCAACAACCAGAATCACAATCTGGGGCTCTACCATTGAACTACGGCCACCATTTTATCGGCGGGCGGGAGAAGTAGCCGCGGCCTCCGGGTTTGGAAAGAGAAAAATCGTCTTTTTCCGCAAGCTTTCCGCGCCGCCATTCCGTTCCACCTTCGGGGTTGGCTCCGAGCCTTTTGAGCCTCAAGCTGGCGCGCATGTTCCGCCGGTTCGGCCTGATCGCCCCGCTTTGCTCCCTGCTCGTCCTCACCCAGTGCGGCGCGCCCACGCCGCCGCAGTGCAAGCGCGTCCCCCTGACCTCGCGCCAGCCCGGCCCGGAGCTGATCGACGCGGCCCGCCGGGCCTGGCAGACGCTGGAAAACCCCGCGCTCAGCGCCCAGTGGCCCGCCGCCCGCGAACGCTACAACACCGCCGTCGGCCACCTCTTCGACCAGCTGCGCTGCGGCCCGAAACCGTGGGACCAGGCCGCCGCCGCGCTCGGCACCCGCATCCTGCCGCCGGGCGCGGACGACATCCGCCTCGCCGATCTCGACACGATGTTCCCCGCCACCGAGGTGAACACCCGCCAGCTCGGGCCGCGCCAGACCACC
>JGI24746J21847_1000048_pt1 | contig 11824 bp, 10 predicted proteins | sample KBSMiscanthusM5_FD_21847 | JGI IMG/M metagenome (IMG submission 21847) | reverse complement strand
CCCGCCGCGGCGAGGTCTTCTGGGCGCTCTACTCCGCCGATGGGAAGCGGCTCGGCGGACCGGAGGTGAGCGGGCCCGAGGAGCTCGCCGAGCGGGTGGCCGAGCTGCCCAAGCCGCCGCTGGCCGCGGGATCGGGAGCGGTACGATTTCGCCAGCAGCTGACCGATAGGGGCGTCGAGGTGCCCGACGACGCCGACGCCGTCCACCGGATCGCCGCGCGCCACATCTGCGCCCTGGCGGCGAACGATTCCGGCGCCGGCGACGCCGGTCCCGTCGCCCCGATCTACCTTCGTCCCCCCGACGCGGAACGGTGGCGTGAGCGAGACTCTGTACAGAAAGCCGGGTGAGGTGGATGCCGAGCCGGCGGTGCGCCGGCTCGCCTACAGCGACCTGCCGGGGGTCATCTCGATCGAGCGACGCTCCTTTCCGGCGCCCTGGTCGCTGGCGATGTTCGTGCTGGAGCTCTCCAAGCCCTCGGGGATCTGCCTGGCGGCGACCCAGGACGACGGGCTGGCCGGCTACCTGATCTGCTCGCGCTACGACCGGGTGTGGCACCTGATGAACGTGGCGGTGGCGCCGGAGCGGCGCCGCCAGGGCATCGCGACGCGGCTGATCGAGCGCCTGGTCGAGGAGGGCGGCGGCTGCCTGCCTTTCACGCTCGAGGTGCGGGTCTCCAACCGGGACGCGATCTCGATGTACGAGCGGCTCGGCTTCCGCTCGGCCGGCGTCCGTCCCCGCTACTACCAGGACAACGGCGAGGACGCCCTGATCATGTGGCTGGACTGAGTTTGATCCTCGCGATCGAGACCTCCTGCGACGACACCTGCGCGGCCGTCGTCGACGGGCCGCGGATCCTCTCCAATGTGATCTCCTCCCAGGCGGCCGCGCACGAGCGCTTCGGCGGCGTCGTCCCCGAGGTCGCCTCGCGCCACCACCTCGAGCTGACCGCGCCGGTGGTCGAGGCGGCGCTCGCCGAGGCGGACATGACGCTCGACGGGGTCGAGGCCGTTGCCGTCACCGCCGGTCCTGGCCTGATCGGCGCTCTCCTGGTCGGGCTCAGCAGCGCCAAGGCGATCGCCGCGCCGCGACGGCTGCCGCTGATCCCGGTCGATCACCTCCAAGGTCACGTCGCCGCCAACTTCCTGGCGCCGGACCCGCTCGAGCCGCCCTTCCTCTGCCTGGTCGCGAGCGGCGGCCACACGCTGCTGGCCGGGGTGACCGGCCACGAGGGTCACGAGGTGCTCGGGCAGACGCTCGACGACGCCGCCGGCGAGGCGTTCGACAAGGTCGCGCGGCTGCTCGGGCTCGGCTACCCCGGCGGCCCGGCCGTCCAGCGGGTCGCCGAGGACGGGGACCCAGAGGCGTTCGACCTGCCGGTGGCGATGACCCGGGACCCCGGCCTCGACTTCAGCTTCAGCGGCCTCAAGACCGCGCTCGTCTACCTCTGCCGCGATCTCGGCGAGGACGGGGTCGCGGCGCGGCGGGCCGACCTGGCGGCGAGCTTCCAGGCCGCGGTCGTCGCCCAGCTGACCGCGAAGCTGAAGCGCGCGCTCGACAGGGGCGGCTGGGAGGCGGTCGCGCTCGGCGGCGGCGTCGCCGCCAACGGGCCGCTGCGCGAGGCCGTCGCCGCCCTCTGCGAGGAGCGCGGCGTGCGGCTGAAGCTGGTGCCGCTGGCGCTCTGCACCGACAACGCCGCGATGATCGGCTCCGCGGCGCGCTTCGCGCCGCGCCTCGAGTACCCCGACTACCTCGGCTACGACGCCTTCGCCCGCGCCGCGTGACCCAGGTCGTCGTCTACTCGCGGCCGGGCTGCCACCTCTGCGACGAGGCGCTCGGCGCGATCGTCGCCCTGCGCGCCGACGGCTACAGCTTCGAGCTGCGCGAGGTCGACATCGAGAGCGAGGAGCTGCTCTTCAAGCGCCTGCTGGAGCGCATCCCCGTGGTCGAGGTGGACGGTGAGCTCGTCTCCGAGCTGGTTCTCGACGAGGCGGCGCTTCGGGCACGGCTCGATACTGTGAGGGTCGATGATGGAGCAGGCGGTCGAGGAGCATGAGGTGCCGAACGGATTGATCGCCGAGGGCGAGCGGCTCTCGCTCGGCGTCGCGGCGCGGCTCTCTCGCTACCTCCAGGTGCTCACGCAGGCGCGCAAGATGGGTCGCGACACGATCTCCTCGCAGGAACTCTCCGACTACACGCACATCAACCCGACCCAGATCCGGCGCGACCTCTCCGGCTTCGGCAAGTTCGGCAAGCGGGGCGTCGGCTACAACGTCGACTCGCTGGTCGCCGAGATCCGCAAGATCCTGCGCACCTCCGGCCAGCACAACATCGCGCTGTTCGGCGCCGGCAACCTCGGCCAGGCGATCGCCAGCTCCGACATCTTCGCCGACCATGGATTCCAGGTCGTGGCGATGTTCGACATCGACCCCGGAGTGGTCGGCACAGAGGTGGGCGACCTCGTCGTGCGCGACTTCGGCGAGCTCGAGGGGGTCGTGGCCGCGCAGGAGATCGTCGTCGGCGTGCTGGCCGTCCCCGCCGCCGCCGCCCAGGCCGTCGCCGACCGGCTTGTCGAGGCCGGCGTCAAGATCATCTTCAACTACTCCGAGCAGCTCCTCCAGGTGCCGCCGGAGGTGACGGTTCACACCTCGAGCCCCGCCGTGGACCTGCTCTACGCCCTTTACTTCTACCTGACCTAGCTCATTGTCCCTGGACCTCGACCTCGCGCGGGAGCGATTCGAGTCCTCCACCGACTTCACGGTCGGCCTGGAGGAGGAGTTCGCGATCCTCGACCCGGGCACGCTGGAGCTGGAGCACCGCTTCGAGGACGTCCACGCGGCCTGCCAGAAGGACGACGTCTTGGCCGAGTCGGCGGCGGGGGAGCTGATCGCCTCCGAGGTGGAGATCCGCTCGGGCCGGTCCGAGAGCTTCGCGGCGGCGGTCGAGGCGCAGCGCGAGCGGCGGGCGCGTCTCTTCGAGCTGGTCGAAGGGATGGGCCTTGCGCTGGGGGCGATGGGCACCCACCCCTGGGCTAACTACCTCGACCAGCGGATCATCGACACGCCGCACTACAACCGCCTGCGCCACGAACTGGGCTGGGTGGCGCAGCGCAACAACACCTGGAGCCTGCACGTCCACATGGGCGTGCGGGGGGCCGACCGCGCGATCGCCGTCTGCGACTGGCTGCGCGAGCTGCTGCCGCCCCTCCTGGCGGCCTCGGCGAACTCGCCCTTCCTCGACCGTCGCGACACCGGACTGCACAGCGTCCGCACCGAGATCTTCACCCGCACGTTTCCGCGCTGTGGCGTGCCCAGCCCCTTCCGCGACTGGCAGGGCTATGCCGACTTCACCGGCACGCTGGAGCGTCTCGGCAGCGTGGTGGAGTCGACCCAGCTTTGGTGGAGCGTGCGGCCGCACCACAAGTTCGGCACGGTCGAGGTGCGGATCTGCGACGCGCAGACGCGCGGCGAGGAGTCCTTCGCGGTGGCCGGCCTGATCGCCGCCTGCATCGCCCAGACGGCGCTCGACTATGACGAGCGCGGCTACGAGGGCGGCGGCGGCCCGCTGGACGACAACCAGATCGAGGAGAACCTCTGGCGGGCGATCCGCCACGGCAGGGACGGCAAGCAGATCGACTTCCGTCGCGGCCGCGAGGTGGAGATGAGCGAGGTGCTCGACGGCCTGCTCGCCTGGACCGAGCCGGCCCGCTCGCGGCTCGGGATCGACGTGACGCTGCCGGAGCGCAACGGGGCGCAGCGGGCGCGCGAGGCGCTCGACGCCGGCATCTCGATCGAGGACGTCTACCGCGACGCGGTCGCCGAGACCCGGCGAACCTACGCCGGGGCGCGGCAGGCGGCGTAGCGCGCGACACGCTCGAAACGGCCTCGCAGCGCGGTATCCGCGGCCGTATATAGACTCCCGCGCCGCTAAATCCACCGGAGGAACCGAACTTGACCGATTTCTTGACCGACTACGGAGTCGTCGTTGCGCTTGTATGCGCCGGCGCCGCCGTTCTATACGGACTTCTCATCACCCAGAGCCTGCTGAAGCGCTCACCGGGCAACGACCGCATGCAGGAGATCTCGGGGGCCGTGCAGGAAGGCGCCCGCGCCTACCTGAACCGCCAGTACGCGATCATCGCCGCGGTCGCCGTGCCGATCGCCATCGTGCTGCTGATCCTCCAGAACTGGGAGACGGCGGTCGGCTTCGTGATCGGCGGCGTCCTCTCGGGCGCCGCGGGCTTCATCGGGATGAACCTCTCGGTGCGGGCCAACTCGCGCGTCGCCGAGGCGGCCCGCGGCGGCGTCCCGCCGGCGCTCGACGTCGCCTTCAAGGGCGGCTCGGTCACCGGCATGCTCGTGGTCGGCCTGGCGCTGCTCGGCGTCGCCGGCTACTACGGCATCCTGGTCGCCACCGGCAGCTCCGACGAGCACGCGGTAGACGCCCTGGTCGGGCTCGGCTTCGGCGGCTCCCTGATCTCGGTCTTCGCCCGGCTGGGCGGCGGCATCTTCACCAAGGCCGCCGACGTCGGCGCCGACCTGGTCGGCAAGGTCGAGGCGGGCATCCCCGAGGACGACCCGCGCAACCCGGCCGTGATCGCCGACAACGTCGGCGACAACGTCGGCGACTGCGCCGGCATGGCCGCCGACCTGTTCGAGACCTACGCGGTCACCTCGGTCGCGGTGATGCTGCTCGGCGTCCTCACCTTCACCGGCGCCAGCGGCGACTACCTGCGCGAGGTCGCGGTCTACCCGCTGGTGCTCGGCGGGGTCGCGATCATCGCCTCGATCATCGGCGCGCTCGCGGTGCGGACGAAATCCGATCGGGTCGAGGGCGCGCTCTACACGGGCATGATCGTCTCCGGAGTCCTCTCGATCGCCGCCTTCTACCCGATCACCGATTGGCTGATGAGCGACGCGGTCAGCTTCGGCCTTTCGGCCGGCGCCGAGGCGGTGAGCACGACCGACCTCTGGCTCTGCGCCGTGATCGGCGTCGCCGTCACCGGGCTGCTGTTCGTGATCACCGACTACTACACCTCGACGCGGTTCCGGCCGGTCAGGACGACCGCCGAAGCGTCGCAGACCGGTCACGCGACGAACATCATCCAGGGTCTGGCGCAGGGCTTCCAGTCGACGGCGGCTCCGGCCCTCGTGCTGGCGCTGGCGATCCTCGCCGCCAACGAGCTGGCCGGGATCTACGGGATCGGCGTCGCCGTGATGGCGCAGCTCTCGCTCTGCGGGCTGATCGTCGCCCTCGATGCCTTCGGCCCGATCACCGACAACGCCGGCGGCATCGCCGAGATGGCGGACCTGCCGGAGTCCGTCCGCAATGTGACCGATCCGCTCGACGCGGTCGGCAACACGACCAAGGCCGTCACCAAGGGCTACGCGATCGGCTCCGCCGCCCTGGCGGCGCTGGTCCTGTTCGCCGCATTCAAGAGCGAGCTCAAAGACGAGGCGCCGTCCGGGTATGACCTCGACAGCCTCTTCAACCTGACCAGCCCCGATGTGCTGATCGGGCTGATCATCGGCGGCATGATGGTCTACCTGTTCTCGGCCTTCGCGATCGAGGCGGTCGGCCGGGCCGGCGGCCAGGTGGTCGAACAGGTCCGCCAGCAGTTCCGCGATCACCCCGGGATCATGGAGGGCACCGAAAAGCCGGAGTACGGCAAAACGGTGGCGATCGTCACCGCGGCCGCCCAGAAGGAGATGATCCTTCCGTCGCTGATCCCGATCGTGATTCCGGTCATCGTCGGCCTGCTCAGCGTCGACGCGCTGGGCGGCCTGCTGATCGGCGTCATCGTCGTCGGCCTCTTCGCCGCGATCTCGATGACCGCCGGCGGCGGCGCCTGGGACAACGCGAAGAAGTTGATCGAGGACGGCGCCTTCGGCGGCAAGGGCTCCGAGGCCCACGCCGCCTCGGTGACCGGCGACACGGTCGGCGATCCCTACAAGGACACGGCCGGCCCGGCGATCAACCCGATGATCAAGGTCGCGAACATCGTCGCGATCCTGATCATCCCGATAGTTCACTTTTAGGGCTCGAAGCGTGGGGAGGGGCGGTGTGCCCCTCCCCCGAAGACCGTCGCGCAGCTGAGCGCTGGCGAGGGCGCGGGCGTGGTCGCTGAGCCTTCGTGGGAGGGGCACACCGCCCCTCCTTGGCTATGCGGCGCTGCTGGTGCTGCGAGAAGCGGGCAGTGCCTCCACAAACTCCTTCGGAAGCCGCTCGCTGGCATCCCAGATCACGAAGCCCATCAGGTGGCCGTCGTCCGGGTCGCGGTCGATGAGTCCCCACCCATGCTCCTCGCTGACCGCTCGACCCGTCTCGAAGCAGAGTTCGGCGATATCCACTTCTCGGTCATAGTGGGCGCTCACGATCGATCGAGGGTAGCGCGGGTTGTTTTCCTTCGCTACAACGGCCATAGGCTCACGATTCGCACCGCGCCCGTATCTCGGCCGTGCGGGTGGTCGTACACGACGGCGAAGGCGCGTCCATCGGTCGTCATACCCTCGACCAGCCATTGGGCACTCCCTCGATTAACGGTTCGATTTCGGTGCTGTTCTTGGATGACTCGGGCCACGTCATCTGCGTCCAGGTTGCGTTTGTGGCGCCGTCCGACTGCGTGGACCGTCCAAACGAATCGAACGATCCGCGGATCGCGGGAACGCCTGCCTCGGCTTGAAGACCACTCGGGCTAAAGGCCCCAGCGCCCCATTCTCTCCCCCCGACACTCGTCTAGGGTCCCGGCGTGCTTGACGATTTGATCAACGTCGCCGACTTCGAGGCGGCCGCGGCCGAGAAGCTCGAGCCCGGCGTCCTTGGCTACTTCGCGGGCGGGGCGGGGGACGAGGTGACGCTGCGGGAAAACGTGGCGGCGTGGGGGAGGTGGCGGCTGCGGCCGCGGATGCTGGCCGGGCTGGGGGAGTGGAGCGCGCGGACGGAGCTGCTTGGCGCCGAGGTCTCGATGCCGGTGCTGGTTGCGCCGGTCGCCTACCAGCGGCTCGTTCACCCGGAGGCGGAGATCGCAATGGCGCGCGCCGCCGCCGCGGCCGGCACGGTCATGTGCCTCTCGACGCTGGCAACCACGCGACCGCGCGAGCTGGCGGAGGTGGTCCCCGAGGGACGGCGCTGGTTTCAGCTCTACTGCTTCCGCGACGAGGGCGTCACCAAGGCGCTGATGGACGAGGCGGTCGCGGCGGGCTTCGAGGCGATCGTCGTCACCGTGGACGCGCCACGCGGCGGCAACCGCGAGCGCGACTTGCGCACCGGCTTCCGGATTCCCGAGGGGCTGGGGGTGCCGAGCGTCGAGGCCGCGCTCGGATCGGGGCGGTCGGTGACGATCGAGGAGACCTTCGGCCTGATGGAGCCGGCGCTGAGCTGGCGCCACCTGGAGGAGCTGGCGTCGGAGTGCGAGCTGCCGGTTCTCGTCAAGGGCGTGCTCGGCGACGAGGACGCGGCGCTGGCGGTCGAGCACGGCGCCGCGGGCGTCGTCGTCTCCAACCACGGCGGCCGCCAGCTCGACCGCGTCGCCGCGACGGGCGACGCGCTGCCCGAGATCGTCGACGCGGTCGAAGGGCGCGCCGCCGTGCTGGTCGACGGCGGCATCCGGCGCGGGGTCGACGTCGTCATCGCGCTGGCGCTCGGCGCCGACGCGGTCCTGGTCGGTCGCCCGGCCCTCTGGGGGCTCGCCGTCGGCGGCGAGCAGGGCGCCAGCCGCGTCCTGGAGCTGCTCCGCCACGAGCTCGAGCTGGCGCTGGCCCTCTGCGGCTGCGCCTCGCCCTCCGAGCTGAGCCGCGCGCACGTCCGGCGGGCACCGCCGCCGCCCCTATATTCGGGCTAGATGGACGGAACAGGAGGGGCGCTTTAGGTGGCCCGGCGCATACCGAGAGACGAATCGCTCAGCCGCGTGTACGGCGTCGGCGCCCTGTTCTCGGCCGCCTACGGCAACGTCGGCTCCTCGATCTACTACGCGCTCGGCGTCACCGCTGCCTTCGCGCTCGGTCTCACCCCGGTCGCCTTCGTCATCTCCGGCCTGATCTTCGCCGCCACCGCCGCCACCTACGCGGAGGCGACCGTGATGTACCCGGAGGCGGGTGGCTCGGCCAGCTTCGCTCGCCACGCCTTCAACGAGCTGGTCAGCTTCGTCGCGGGCTGGGGCCAGATGCTCAACTACGTGATCACGGTCGCGATCTCGGCCTATTTCGTGCCCCACTACCTGGCCGTCTTCTGGGAGCCGCTCGGCAGTGGGCCGGGCGACATCGTCGCAGGCGCCGTGGTGATCGCCGCCCTCGCCCTGCTCAACATCCGCGGCTCACAGGAGTCGGCCCGCCTCAACCTCGTCCTCGCGACCGCCGACCTCACCACCCAGGTGGTCCTCGTCGGCATCGGCATCGTCCTCGTCTTCAGCCCCGAGGTACTGGTCGGCAACGTCGACTTCGGCGTCGCCCCGACCTGGAGCGACTTCGCGCTCGGCATCGCCGTCGGGATGATCGCCTACACCGGGATCGAGACGATCTCCAACATGGCCGAGGAGGCGCGTGACGCGGCGCGGACGGTCCCCCAGAGCGTCGGCCTGACGGTGGTCGCGGTGCTGGCCCTCTACCTGCTGATCCCGCTCGTCGCCCTCTCGGCGATGCCGGTCACCCAGGAGGCTGGCGGCTACGCGACCGCCCTCGGCAGCGAGTTCGCCGACGACCCGATCCTCGGCATCGTCGAGAACCTCGGGGTCAGCCACGGCCTGACCGAAGCGCTGCGGATCTACGTAGGCGTCCTGGCCGCGGTGATCCTCCTGATCGCGGCCAACGCCGGCCTGATCGGCGTCTCGCGCCTCACCTACTCGATGGGGCAGTACCGCCAGCTGCCCGAGGGCCTGCGGCAGGTCCACCCGCGCTACCGCACCCCCTACATCGCGATCCTCGTCTTCGCCGCCGCCGCGACGATCACGCTCCTGCCGGGGAGGACCGACTTCCTGGCGACGATGTACTCGTTCGGCGCGATGCTCTCCTTCACGATCGCGCACGTCGCGGTGATCCAGCTGCGCCGCACCCGATCGGAGGACGAGCGGCCCTGGAAGCCGCCGTTCAACTTCCGCGCCTTCGGCACGCTGGTGCCGCTGAGCGCGGTGCTCGGCGGGCTCGGCACCTTCCTCGCCTGGATCGTGGTGATGGCGCTCAACCCGCGCACCCTCGCGGCAGGCCTCGGCTGGATGGCGATCGGGCTCGCGATCTACCTCCTCTACCGGCGCAGCCAGCAGCTGCCGCTGACCCAGACCGTCAAGATCGTGACGCCGGAGCCGCTCGGGGTCGAGGAGATCGAGTACCGCAGCGTCATGGTCGCCTTCGAGGACGGCGAGCCCTTCTCCGAGGAGATGGTCGCCACGGCCGTCAAGCTCGCCTCCAAACGGCGCCGCGGCATCCACGTCCACTCGATGCTGGCGGTGCCGACCAACCTGCCGCTCGACGCCGACCTGCGGGAGCGCGAAGCAGAGGCGCAGAGCAAGGTCGAGCAGGCGAAGCTGATCGGGGGCCAGCGGGTCACCGGGCACATCGAGCGGGTCCGGCCGGGCCAGGAGGGCTACTCGATCGCCGACGAGGCACGGCTGATCAACGCCGCCGCGGTGGTGGTCGGGATGCGCTACCGCAACGGCGCCCCGCTCTACGACAAGACCCTGCAGACGGTGCTCGGCGAGCGCCCCTGCCGCGTCATCGTCGTCTCCGATCGCAGCGTCCACCCGGCGCCCAGCCCCGCCCCGGCCCTGACCTAGGACTCCTAGAATCGCCCCATGACCACTTCCGAGCGCGTCTACCGCGGCTCGATCCGGGCGTTCTCCGCCGTCTTCGTCCTCCTCGGCCTCGCGATCCTGATCAGCACCCTCGCGAACGGCGGCGGGCTCCTGTCGCTGGGCGTGGTGCTGGGGGTCGCGTTCTTGGCAGTGGGAATCCTCCGCGGTCTCCTCTCCTCGTGAGCGCTCCCGAGCGACGCCCGCCGCGCTCCCGCCTCGAGCCGCTGATCGAGCGGGGGCTCGGTGTCCCGGGGCTCTTCGTCGCCGCCTATGCGGCGGTCGGCTTCTCGATCTATTTCGCGCTCGGCGTCGTCGCCGACCGGGGCTTGGGGCTGACGCCCCTGATCTTCCTCGCCGCCGGTCTGCTGTTCGTGTTGGCGACGCTCAGCTACGTCGAGGGCGGCGCGATGTTCCGCGAACGGGGCGGCTCGTCGAGCTTCGCCCGTCACGCCTTCAACGAGCTGGTGGCCTTCATCGCCGGCTGGGCGATCCTGATCGACTACCTGATCGTCGCCGCCCTGGCGGCGATCTCGGTGCCGCACTACCTGGCGCCGGTCTCCTCGGAGCTCTCGCAGCCGGGCTGGGAGATAGGCGTCGCCGCCGCCGTCATCGCCGCCGCCTGCCTGCTCAACGCGTTCAACGTCGCCGGGCGGGGGCGGGAGCGCTGGCTGCTCTTCCTCGTCTTCGCCGACATCGCCCTGCAGCTCGCCGTGATCGTCGTCGGCGCAGTCGCGGTCATGCATCCCGACCGCCTCACCGCCGAGCTCCACTTCTCGGGCGACCCCAGCCTCGGCGACGCCGTCTACGCGGGGGTGGTGGCGATGCTCGCCTACGCCGGCATCGAGGCCGCCTCCGACCTGGCGCCGGACATCGACGTGCGGCGGCGCGACCTGCGGCGAATCGTCTCGATCGGCGCGGTCGCGGTGCCGATCTCCTATGCCGCGATGGCGGCGATCGCCCTGATGGCGGTCCCGGTCGTCGCCGGGCCGGACGGCCTCGAGACGGCGCTCGGCAACCAGTTCGTCGAGGCGCCGGTGCTGGGGGTCGTCTCGGCCTACGAGCCCACCTGGGTGGCCGACGCGATGCGCTGGGTCGTCGCGCTGGTCGCGGCGCCGGTGTTGTTCTGGGCGGCGACGACCTCGATGCTCGGCGTCTCGCGCCACATCTACACGCTCGCGATCAATCGTCAGATCCCGAGCTGGCTCGGCAAGCTCGACGCGCGTCATGCCACCCCGCGGGTCGCGATCGCTATCTCCGGCCTGATCGCGATCGGCCTGGTCATCCCGACCGACGTCAAGATGCTCGCCGGGCTCTACGCGTTCGGCGCCACGCTGGCGATCACGATCGCCCACGTCTCGATCCTGCGGCTGCGCGTCCAGCAACCGGACCGCAGGCGGCCGTTCCGGGTCCCCTGGAACGTCCGGTGGCGGGGGACGCTGCTGCCGCTGCCGACCCTGCTCGCCGCGGTCCTCACCGGGCTTGCCTTTCTCAGCGTCCTCGTCCTCCACGAGACGGCTCGCTGGGTGGGCGGCGGCTGGATGCTGGCCGGGCTCGCCTTCTACGTCGTCTATCGCAAGGGGATCGAGGGAACGTCGCTGACTCGCCGGGTCTCGGTGACCGAGCGGGCTCTGACCAAGCAGGTTCCCGAGCTCTCCTACCGCAGCATCCTCGTGCCGGTCTTCGGGACCAAGCTCGATGACGACATCGTCGCCACGGCGGGACGGCTGGCGGCCGCGGAGCGCGCGCAGGGGGACGACGCCGACGGTGCCCGGCTGGCGCTGATCCACGTGATCGAGGTGCCGCTCAGCCTGCCGCTCGACGCCGAGCTGCCGCCCGAGCGCGAGCAGGCGGCCCGCCGGGCCTTGGAGCGCGCCCGCGAGGTTGCCGAGGAGTACGAGGGCGTGGCCGTCGCCACCGAGGTCGTCCGGGCGCGAGACGTCGGCGCCGGGATAGTCACCGCCGCCCGCCTGGGCGAGCCCGAAGCGATCGTGATCGGTGGCGAGCCGCCGACCAAGATCCGCGGCGGGGCGAGGCTCGGGGGCGTCG
>JGI24746J21847_1000042_pt1 | contig 12344 bp, 15 predicted proteins | sample KBSMiscanthusM5_FD_21847 | JGI IMG/M metagenome (IMG submission 21847) | reverse complement strand
TCCAGGTTGGCGAGGTGGGCGTGCACGGTCGAGGACGAGTGCAGGCCCACCGCTTTGCCGATCTCCCGCACGGTCGGCGGATAACCGGTCTTGGCCGCGTAGCGGCGGATGTAGTCGAAGATCTCCTTTTGCCTCTTGGTCAGATCCAGCTCCACCGCTACCCCCTCGTCCCGCCAGCCGCATTTTCCGGGCGCTCGAACACTTGTTCGCAGGCTAGCGCCTCGCGCGGATGCTGACAAGGGGCAATGAACGGCGCAATCGCCCCGGCAAGACAGCCGCCGCGCGCGAGCAACTAGAATCGAGCGCCCTCGAGCGGCTGTGGCGGAACTGGTAGACGCGCAAGGTTGAGGGCCTTGTGTCCCTAACGGGACGTGATGGTTCGACTCCATTCAGCCGCATACATAGCTCCTGCAAAGGGGGCATTTCGATCAAAACGACGATTTTCGCCTCTGCTGCCAGAACGGACCATTTCGGACCGTTCTGGCAGCAATGTGGCATACCACTGCGCCTCTTCAAGAGTCCCCAGGCGTGAACGAAGCGATTCCCCAGGCAGGGGAAAACTGCCGGTTTTGTGCCGCAGGAGCCTGTCGATGTGGTGTTTGGAGCCTCGAATCCGTCCCTCCGTTAGGGCGCGCCTAAGGGAGGAAAGATGAGCAACAAAGCAAGCAACCGCCGCGCGCATGGGACCGGAACCCTCTACGTGCAGGAGAGGGCGAATGGCCACGAGGCCTGGTACGGCCGCTGGCATCTGGGCGGACGCCGGGTCAACCGCTGCCTCGGGCCCAAGCGGCGGCGCGGGACGGGCGAGGGCCTCAACCGGACACAGGCGGAGGCCGAGCTGCGGCGGCTCATGGTTCGCGAATGTCCCCCCGCGGCCGGCTCGACCGTCTCGTTTGCGAGTGCCACGGAGCTGATGCTGCGTGAGCTTGAAGCGCTCGAACGCAAAGCGACGACCCTCGACACCTACAGGGCGATCCTTCGCGCTCACCTGCTGCCCCGATCCGGCGAGCTCGCGGTCAACCGGGTGAAGAAAAGCGACGATAGAAAGGTTCATGGCGGCGCTGATAGAGGCCGGTAAGGCAGAGAAGACCCGTTCGAGCATCTTCAAGCTCCTCTCCCAGGTCTTCACCTTCGCCGAGCGCCAGGGCTGGTGCGAGCAGAATCCGTGTCGCTCCGTGAGGCGGCCCAGGGGGCGCGAGCGCTCGGAGATCCGGTTCCTTAACCAGGCAGAGCTCGAGGCCCTGTTCACGGCGGTCGAGGTCTCCAATGAGCCCTTCGGGTTTACCGATCGGGCAATCTTCCTGACCGCAGCAATGACCGGGATGCGCCAAGGGGAGTTGCTCGCACTTCGCTGGCGCGACGTCGACTGGCAGGCGAAGCGAATTCGGGTCCGCCGCAACTACACCCGTGGCCACTGGTCGACGCCGAAGTCGCGAAGCGGCGAACGGGCGGTGCCGCTTTCGCGCCGGGTCGCGGAGGAGCTGTTGGTCCACCAACGGCGCTCCCGCTTCAGGGAGGAGGACGATCTCGTCTTCGCCAATCCGCTAAGCGGTGAGGTGCTCCCCCACAGCCCGCTGGGGCGTCGGTTCAAGAAGGCGCTAAAGGCGGCGGGAGTGCGGAAGGTCCGCTTTCACGATCTCCGCCACACCTTCGGCACCAGGATCGCCGCGGCCGGCGTACCGATGCGGGTCCTGCAGGAGTGGATGGGGCACCGCGACTACCGGACCACGCTGATCTATGCCGACTACGAACCAGGAGACAAAGAGAGCGACCTCGTTGACGCCGCTTTCTCCAGCGGGCCCAAAGAGATACCAGAGCGCCCCGGCTCTCGTGCCAGGCGGCGTCTGTCCCAGCTGAGGCGGTCATTCACGGCCCAGCGAATCGGCGACCATCTGGATCCCGGTTACCTGGCAGCTCGACATGACTAACCAGACGCCTCCTCCTCGCCATTTCCCAGGAGCATCGCGGAAATAGCTTGATGGCGCTCCGCCAACAAGCCGCAGACGACGCAGGATTTCGCGCCTGACGAGGAGTCTCAGGCGTTGGGTCGGTTGTCGCCATTCAGCTCTGATCGGGCAAGTCTGGGTCTCTGCCCATGAGAGCGAGATAGCAGGCAGCCTGAATCAGCAGCGCGGCATGAGCGCCTCCAACGCGCTTACGGAGACCGTGAGCGATGTCATTTCTAAGGTTGGTCGCCAACGGATCGCACAGCAGGGCCTCTAGATAGTCAAACCAGGGCGCTGGCTCATAGAGCTCACGGAGCTTGGAGAGGATGACGTTGAGTGAGACGACGCCTCCGAATCGACCCTCCTGGGCAGGCTTGACGATCGGGATGCGGCAGAGCCGGGCCATGTCTCGCAGAACGCTCTCAAGGCGCGGCACGATCAGATGCGCGGACTCGTCGTATTCCTCGTCCCAAAAGAATTCAATGGCCCGGGCGATCCGCTCACCGCGGATCTCGCCAATCAGCTCGGTGGAGAAGTGCTGCGCGAGATCCTCACGAGAGGGACGGCCGTGGCAATCAACCGCCTCGTCAAGCATCGACGCATAGAGAATCCGACCGTAGAAGTCGATGTGGAAGGTGCGTTGCCGCCCGCGATTCATCAGGCGCTTGTTGACTTCGTCGCTCGCGAGGTAGGTGGGTGCGGAAGTTTCCGCGCCGAAGGAGACATGAGAGAAAAGAAAAGCCATAGGACTCTCCTTTTCCTGGGCTTCGACCTCGCGATCGATGTCAGCGTTGGTGCCACCGGGCGGACCGAAGGCGCCAAGGCGAGCGAGCGCATCGAAGATGCCCGTGGCATGAGAGCCGACGATCAGGTCGATCTGATCGCGGATTTCCTCGGTCGGCAGATCGATGCTGACCTCCATCGACTCAAAGCCCAGATCCTCCTTGGGGAGATCCTGCTGCTCCCTGAGAAGCTCATCCATCTCCTGCGTGAATCCGAAACGGCGAGCGAGGTCTATGGCGCGCTGCAGAAAAGTGACCTTCGTGAGACCTTCCGCCCCAGCGGCCTCCTCGATGCGCAGATACAACTGACGGCGCCGGAGGTCCTTCTGATGCTCTGGATCGCTGCTTGCCTCAGCGGCCAGTTCGAGTGCGCTCTCGCCCGGATGACCGCTGGGGAACCGCTCTACCGTCCGAGTGAGGAGATCCTGAAGACCGTCGGGGCGCAACTCCCTTTTGAGTGCGACCAGGGAACGCAAGACGCTCAGCGGCGGACCCGGGTGCTTCTGGTCGAGCAGCTCCAGCATGACGTGCTCAGCGATCTCGAGCACGCCTGCGAGGGTCTCCCGATCGTTCAGCTCGACCAAGATCTCGATCGACCGCGCCATGCAGATCGCACGGTCCATCGCTTCCCGCTCGGTTTCGCTTGCCAGCTTCGCTAGTTCCCGGGCTCCTTGACGGCCCTCTTCGTGGGCGGTCTTTCCCTCAGCAACGTAAAAGAGGTCGGAGACGCGAGCGCCGACGATCGGGTCCTCGATGCGGTCGCGGGCCGAACGCCAAACCGAGCGAACCTCCTCAAGGACTTCGCCGGGACGAGGCGGGAAGACACCGTCCCCGGACTCAATCATTGAGGCATAAGGGCCACCGGCACCGAGTCGCCGAGCATCCTGAGTCGGGCTGACGAGGTCGTAGAAGAACGCAAGGCTGAGCATCCTGAGCGCGTCGCTGCTGTTCGCTGTCGCTGCCTCTTCAAGAGCGCGCGCTAGTTCCAACCAACCGGGGCGCCCCGTGAGCGCCTCCTTCGTGATCCGGACCTCTTCATCGAGGAGTTGGGTTGGCAAGTTCATCTGGTCATCCCGGTCGCCCGGTACCTCCCTACGCGTCGCCATTCCTAGGCACGTAGCGCTCCGCACCCACACTGATGAGAGCCGTCGGACCGCTCTGCCTCCCAGACAGGTTTCTGGCAGGTGTCGCAGCGGAAGGCATCGTGGAGCTCTTTGAGGTCGGTGGCTAGGCGGCGCAACTCCTCAGTCATCGGCTCAGACACACCGGGGCGCTGGTGGACGAGAGAGGTCGTCATGTAGTTGTCGGCGGCGATCCGTGAGAGCACCGCCGCGTCGGCAAGCGGCGAGCCAGCCTCGTCGAGGCCCTTGCGCAGGCCGGTGAGGAAGTCAAGAGCATTGAAACGAGCCTTAGGGTCGAACCGCATGCGGCGGTAGCCGAGTCTTGAAAGTGGCCTGGAGAGTGAGCCCTCCAGCGCAGCGCGCGCGTAGCCTCCAAGGCCGCCAGCGCCGGCGCCACGGTCAAGCTCGGAAGTGAGACGCCGAAGCGGATCGCCATCGCCCATCACCGGTCCGCCATCTGGGGTCCAGTAGGCGATCTCTCGCACCGTCCAGCCGCCGTCAGCGGCGAGAGCGATGTCGCGGAAGCTAGCGTCATGACTGAAGACGATCACCTGCCAATCGGCGAACTCCTCCCCGAGTACGCGCATAAGGCCATGGCGATGGGCAGCGTCGAAGCTGTTGACCACGTCGTCGAGGATGAGGGTGCGCCAGGGGCCGTCTTCATGCTTGATGCGAGCCAGCAAAAGTGCCAGGCCAAGCGCGTTTAGCTGCGACTCGCTCATGATCCGATGTGGCGGGCTGAGCGAATCTTCGCGCCCCGCGAAATGGAACGAAAACTCGACCTGCCCGCTGCGACGCGGCGAGTACACAAGGTCCAGACCGGTGTAGTGGGGATCTGCAATCAGCGTTTCGAAATAGCGGGCGGCGAGCTCTGCGATCGGCGCCAGCGCCTCTTCGACCGCTTCCCCGATTTCCTGATCAGTGATGCTAAGAAGCGCGTCCAGCGAGTCATATGCATCCTCGGCCGCTGTCTCTGCGCGCCGTCGGCTGTGGAGAGAGCGCAGCGCGCCGCGGATCTCGAAGAGTTCCTCACGCGCCGCTTGCTGCGGCGAGACCTGCGGACGCGCCGCCTCTCGCAGCTGCGGCACGAGGTCCGTGAGGCCCGCGACAAAATCTGGCCACGATGGCTGGGGTGAGAGGCTGGCGAGCGCCTCGCGACCCGCGCTCACATACTCCTGCAGCCGGTCGCGTGTCTCGGCGAGGCGAGCCTCCTCCGGCCAGCCATCTGGTGGGGCAATGCCCAGCAGGCGGGATAGCGCGTTACCGATCTCCGTCGCAGCAGTGAGCCTGGCCGAAACCTCCTCTCGCGCCTGTCCCAGCTCGCGCTGGGATAGGGCAAGCTGACGAGCCCGCTCCCCTACCGAGCCGGAGAGCTCCCCGATGTCTTGTGACGCCTCGCATAGCGGGCAGGTGTCGTCATCCCATTCGCCAAGCAGCGCCTCCCCAGCGCGCAACAGGGTCTGAAGCGCCTCCTCCCGGCGCACTCCCTCCCGTGCGACCGCGGTATTCCATGACTCACTCGGGTCCGCTTCGGGCAATGCGGCGAGCGCTCGGACCAGGGCGTCCACTGCGCCCAGGCGGTCAGGCTGGGAGATCGGCCCCTGCAAGCTCATGGCGGCGATGTCCTCCTCGCTGCGGGGCATCTGCTCAAGTCCGGCACGCTCCGCGAGCGCGCCAGTGTGCTGTAGGAGCCCTCCGCCTTCGAGGATCGAGCTCAGCGCCGCCTCGTCCTCGCGCCGGCGTGTACGAGCGCCTTCGCGAGCATCTTTCGCCTGCCCCCGCGCGGTCCTCAATACGTTGCGAAAGCCATTTAAGGCATCGAGGTCCAAGATCTCGAGCAGTGCTTTTCGCTTCTCGCCCCCGGTCTTCTCGACGAAGTCATTGATCGTGTGATGGCGCAGAATCGGCAGAGGCGGCAACGTCGCCTCGCTGCCGTCCTCGGAGAGCAGCGGGTCGGCGGCGTCACCTGGGAGCCGCCGAGTCAGCCGAGGATTCCCAGAAATCTTCCCCGTCACCGTCGCCGCCTCGGCGTCGAGGTGAATCGCAGCGGCGAGGGTGCAGTCCTCTCGATGAAAGCGTGCCAGGTCACCTTCCACGAGGAGCTCCATCGCATCTGCGACGGTCGACTTGCCGCGTCCGTTCTCGGCGTAAAAGAAGTTGCCTGCGGCACCAAGATTCTCGCCGAAGAGCTCCGGAGCGCCGCGGAAACCCTCAAGCTCGATCCGCTCGATGATCAAAAACCCTCTCCCGGCTCGACCAATTGCTCCGAATCGACAGACCCGATCGGCTGCTCCAGCTCAGGAGCCGGCGCCGTATCGGGTGACAGCGCACCAGCACTCTCCTCCGTCTCGGCCGCAGCCACTGTCACCGCGCTCGCGCTGGCAACAATCCGCTCAGGCGACCAGCCGCCGCCGCGCCAGAGCTCTCGCATCGGCTCAGCGATCGCAGCCGCCTCGCCGCCCGCTGCTGCGGTGCTCAAAATCGCCTCGATTACCTCATCTGCGGTCTTGCTCACCCTTGCCTCCTGGGCTTCCGGACCCTCGTGCCGGGCGGCGAGATACTAGAGAATTCCCAATTCCGGCCAGGCATCCCCGCATCGAAAATCCGACGAAATCTTGCCTTGATCACGACGGAGCCGAGCACCGTGCGGGAATGGCTCGCTGGCCGCAGCACGCGAAGCGGGTCACGGACGGAGCGTCTAGTCGAACTCTCCTCGGTGGTCGAAGGCGACAAGCCGATCGAGCGGATCGCCGCCAGTAGTACCGCGCGGTGACTCACTTGATCTCCGGCCTCGAGGGCCCCAGGCGCCGTCTGAAGGGTCGGCGACGCCACGGCGAGCCGTTTATGACGGCCGCTGCTCAAAGCACCCCAACGGTCGCCGCCGCGTCCGATATACGGGAGGAAATGACCAGCAACCTCCAAGCTGTCTACTTCCGCGCCGCCGATGGAGCGGAGCCGGTTCGGGAATTCATCGACGCCCTCGATCCCAAGCGTCGAGCTGCTCTGCTTCGCCAGCTCGATCGGCTGAACGACCTCTCGGATGCAATGCCGCATCTTCCTTTTCCACACAGCTCCCAGGTAGACGGGGAGCTGCGTGAGTTGCGCTGCCACATGGGCTCCGAGCACTACCGCGTGCTGTATCGGCGTTCCGAGCGCCTAATCATCCTCCTGCACGCGTTCCCGAAGACGACGGGCAAGCTGCCGGCATCCGAGATCAAGACCGCGCAGAAGCGCTGGCAAGATTTCAAGACGCGCATGGAGGCCCGGCCGCGCAAGCCGCCGCGAGCCGCCGGGCGCGACGCGCCTTGAGCAGATTTGTGTATTAGCAGAACTGCTAACATTGCGTACGAACCCGATCAGAGGTGCCAGTGATGAGCAAGAAGGTCAGTCCGGTCGGCAGCGCTGTTTCCGACCACCTCAAGGAGTCCCTCGAGAATCCCGAGTTCAAGGCGGAGTACGAGCGCCTTGCGCCCTATGAGGCGCTGGCGCGGATCGTCATCATGCGCCGGGGCTCTCTGGGCTTGACCCAAGCCGAGCTGGCGAACCGGATGGGGACGACCGCCTCAGCCATCTCACGGATCGAGAGCGGTCAGCACGCGACCAGCGCACGCACCCTCAAGAAACTCGGCGATGCCCTGGGGGCTCGTGCCGTACTCGGATTCGAGTTTGGCCCTGTCGAGCATCCCGAGCGCGAGCTCGTCGTCCTCTGAAGACACTGGCGGCCGCGGACCGATCTGCGGACCTCCAGATCTGTAACCTGCGTGACCTCAGAGCACCTAAGATGACCTGAGAACACTGAGTAGAACTGAAAACGCCCCAAACCGCCGGTTTGAGGGCCTTGTGCCCCTAACGGGGCGTGATGGTTCGACTCCATTCAGCCGCATGGAAGCCCCCGCGAGTCGGGGGTTTTCTTCGTTCGGCACCAGTTGCAACTAAGACGGGACCCCGCCGGAGCCGGCGACACCCAAGCCAACTTCTTCCGTCGCCCGCGCGAGATCTCGATCCCAGGTCACCACGACGACTTCGTCATCCCCCAATTCGAGCGCGGTCGCCAAGTGGACCGAGTCGTAACCGCGCAGTCCCAGGTCTTCGGCGTACTCGCCGGCACGAACCGCAAGCTCCCGATCGACGCCCACCGTAGCCAGATCCGCATATAGCTCCTCAAAGCCCGCGAGCGCCTTGCGGTGCTCATCCGCCCCGAGTCGATCCAGTCGGCGGGCAGCCGCGAGTGCCGCTCGGCCCTCGGGATAGGCAAGGATGCTCGATGCCGCCGGGTAGGGACTCCCCCAGAGCTCGGACGCCAACCCCGACCCGTCCTCGACGACCACGAGCTTGACCAGGGCCGAGGTGTCGAAGTAGAAGATCAGGCGCGCTGCTCGGAGACGAGGTCGGAAACCGAACCGGCGCCTTTCACTTGCGCGGAACGAGACGAGCGCTCGCCCTGCGGCATTCGCACCAAGCCACGGCGCGCGAGAGCGTCGAGTGGCCGCTCGCTGAGTCCGCTCAGACGAGCCACGGGCCGTCCACGGCGAGTGACGACGATCTCGCCCCCACCCTCGACTCGCTCCAAGTACTCGCTGAGGCGATCGTGCAGCTCGCGCACTCCGACCTCGCTCTCAGAGGTTTGTAGCGTCATGCGTGCAGACTAGCAGCTACACCGATTTGGAGCCAGTCTCGACTAGTAGGCAGGCTCGAGACCCGTGATCATCGGAAAGTGGCGCACGTTGGTCGTCAGTAAGGCGGCTTCAAGGAGGAGCGCGGTGGCGGCGATCAGGTAGTCGGCGTCGTCGATGCCACTGTGGGAGCGGCGGTGGCGCTGGGCAAGCGCGCCGGCGGCTCGTGCAACCTCCTCCCCTACCGGCACCCAGGAAATCGCCGAGAAGAACCGCTCTAGCGCATCGACCTCTTGCTCGCGCACGCCGGCCAACAACTCAAAGCGCACGACCTCGCTGGCAAAGATGGGCTCTTCGGTCTCCAGCAGGCCGGTTAGAAGATCGACGGCGGGGGGCGAGCCGCGCAGGTGATCGATTGCGACGCTGGTGTCGAGCAGCTTCACTTGACGCCGAGGCGGGCCAAGCGGTCGTTGAGGTCGGTGCCGCGGATCGCGTCTACGTACTCGGCGCCGCTGGCGCGTCGGCCCTGCCATGAGCCGGCGCTGGCCTTGAGAGCGCGAAGCCTCTCGTCCTTCCCCTGCTCCCCGAACGTTGTGCGAACCGCCCGACGGATCAACTCCGAGCGAGATGCACCGGTGTCGCGTGAGGCGCGCTCGAGGAGCTCCAGCTCGCCCTCGCCCAGATAGACCTGCGTTCTGCCCATAGCACCATTATACACCTTGTGGTGTCGCCGCGCTCATTTCGTGTACGTGAGCTGCAGCTGCGCGAGGTCGTGGCGGCTTTTGCCGGAGGTGTTGCGATTGACGTAGAGCTTGACGGCGAGACTGTTCGCCGCGGCGACCGTCGTCACCGCCGGCAGAGGGATGCTGTCGGTTTGCCAGACGGTGCTCGAGGAGGTGCATGAGATGGGGCTCGCGCTGGTGCCATGGGTACTGAGCAGCGTCGTCCCCGAGTAAACCTCGAAGTAGTAACAGACGTTCGCCCCGGCGTTCGCCGAGCGGTAGGAGTGTTTGAGGGTGACGGAGTTGAGCGTCGCCGCGCTCGGCACGTAGGCGGGGAACGACAGCTTCAGGTAGCGAGTGGTGGAGAAGGTCGTCGCCCAGCTCGTCCCGTTCGCGTAGAAGGCGCTGTCGGATGCGTAGAGGCCCCACGGGACCGCCGCCGCCGCGATGCCGGTGGCGGCGTCGACGAAGTTCGACTCGTACAGCGTGAAGAGCTGCCCCGCCCGGGTTCCCGAGACGGTCGCCAGGTCGACGTTGACTGGATGGCTCGCTGAGCTGCTCACGAAGACCCTGACCTGGAGGTCGCTGGCGACTTCGCTGCTGGTCACCTCCGGGATCGCCGTTTCGGTTGCTTTCAGGGTCGTTCCGGTGGCGCAGCCGACCGGGCTGGCGGCGCTGCCGTGCGTGCCGAGCACCGCCCCGGTCGAGGCCCTGCGGACGTCGAAGTAGAAGCAGGTCGTGTCGGTTGACGCCGTGCCCGCGTAGCTGAAGTTAAACTTGACCGCGGAAGCCGATTCTCCGGGTGAGAGGGGGTTGGCGAAGTCGTACTGGATGTAGCGGGACGTGCTGAAGGCGGTCGCGAAGCTGCCGCTCACGGCGGCGCGGCCGTCGGCGACGAAGGCACTCGTCTCCGACTGGTTGACCTCGCCGGTCCCCGCCGAGGCATCGCGGACGTCCCAGGCGGAGATCGCGATCGTGCTGGTCACCGGCAACGAGACGGTCACCTGAGCGCTGGCGGTATCGCCGGCCGAGCCGACGGCGTAGACCGTGTGGACGCCGTTCGAGATTCCGGACGGGATCGTCACCGAGACGCTCGCCGTTCCGCTCGCCGGCACCGGGCTGGGCGTGATCGAGCCGCTGAGCACCGTCCCCGTCGTCGGATTGTCGAGCCGGAAGGCGACCGTCTGCGCGGCGAGGAAGCTGCCGATCTGCCCGCCGAGCGTCGCCGGCAGGGCGGTCACGGTCGAGGGGGTGAGGCTGAGCGTCGGGGCGGCGACGGTGACGGCCGTGCTCTGAGCGCTCTCCGTCCCCCGCCAGTTGTTGTTCAAGGGGGTGACGGTGTAGCGCCATTCGCCCGCCGGGACGGCTTGCTCGGTGCAGCTGAGCCCGGAGATCGTGCCCGCGCAACCGCTGCCGATCGACTGAAGCACCCCGTTGGTCGCGTAGCGCTTGACCGCGTAGCCGGAGACTGGAACGGCGCCGCCACTGGCCGTCCAGCTCACCGTCACCTGCCGGACCCCGGGCGAGGCGGTCGGCGTGCTGCCCGCCGGCAGCGCGCTGGCCCTGGAGTACCCGCTGCCGCCGCCGCCGGACTGCCACACCGCCTGCGCGGCGCTCTGGCCCAGCGCGGTCAACGCCAGAGCCGCGGCGAGAGCGAGGGTCAGGCGCCGCATCTAACGGCTCACCCGCGCGCTGAAGGTCAGGGGGAAGAGCGCCCCCTGGCAGGCGTCCGGAACGTCGATGCGCAAGGCGGCCTTCAGCGAGACCGAGCGCCGCGCCCGCGGTGGCAGCTCGAGGGCGCCGCGGTATGGCGCCAGCCTCAGGCTCTCGGCCGGGCAGCGGCGGTTGGGCGCGCCGGTGACCGCCTTGACGAGACGGACCACCCAGCGGCGCCGGCTGCGGTTGTCGACGCTGACGCGAAAGCTCTTCGCGGCGCCCGGGTAGAGGCCGGCGACGTGGCCGGAGAGCTTGATGGCGGGCTGGGGCACGGCCGCCGAGGCGCTGGGGGAGCTCCCCCTGACGGCCGCGAAGGCGACCAGGGAGAGCAGGAGCGGCAGGCCGACGGCGACGATCGCGAAGATCGGCGCCCGCGCGTTGGGGGTCATCGCTGGCCCCTCCGAGTCTGCGTATGCCTCTCGGGTCCTAGGGGGCGTTGCTGGCGCCGGTCAGGCTGACGGGGATCGTGAACGTCGCGCCCTGGCAGCCGTTGTCGGAGGCGTTCGACATTTTGGCCGCGCCGGTCAGCGTCACCTGCGTCTGCGAGCTCGCCGCGATGTCGATCGTCTGGGCAAGCTGGTCGGTGAAAGTGACCCCGGTGGTCACGCAGGCGGCGTGACCGGAGTCGGCGGTCACCGCGCCGTTGCCGGTCACAGCCGTCACCCGGACCGGATACGAATTCGGGTTGTTGACTTTGAGCAGCACGTTGCCGGTGGCCCCCGGGTAGAGCGTCGCCGTCGTGCTGGCCGAGACGTCGACCGTGGTCAGGGCCTGCGAAGTGCCCGCTTTGGCGTAGCCGGAGCCGCTGCCGTTCGTGGTCCAGGCCGCGTAGACGAGCCCGACGGCACCGAGCACGAGGACGGTCATGGCACCGGCGACCATATTTCGCTTCCAGCTTGCGTTCAACACGTTCCCTCTCCTTGTCTATAGGTGCCGGAACGTCTTGAGAACCGCCGTAAGCAGGCCCCCCACGCGCAGACACGAGTTGCTGCTCTATCGGCTCTGGAGAGCGGAATCTTGAGCTTCTTCGCTCACTCGGTCGGCTCGTCCTCGAGGTAGCCCATCTGGGCGTCACGGCGCAGGAACTCCTTCGTTCCGCCCTGGTCGCCCCTGCCGGGCGGCGCCCCCGCCATCAGGCCGACCTTGCCGCTGTCGGGGTACTCCAGCACCTCGGGATGGACCATCGTCGAGACCATCAGGAAGCGCACGGGCCGCTCGGAGCGGTTGATCGCCTGGTGGGCGCCCTCGCGACCGGCCGGAAACAGCGCCGCGTCGCCGGGCCGCAGCACCTCCTCCCCGCCCTCGCGCCGCACCGTCACCTCGCCGTCGAGGACGAGCAGAAGCTCCTCGTTGGCGTGGTGGGCGTGGTACGGGAAGGACCGCTCGCCGGGCGGCAGCTCGTAGACGCTCGCGCCCAGCCGCTCGCCGCCGAGGCGTTCCGCGA
>JGI24746J21847_1000040_pt1 | contig 12452 bp, 8 predicted proteins | sample KBSMiscanthusM5_FD_21847 | JGI IMG/M metagenome (IMG submission 21847) | reverse complement strand
GAAGGGGCCCGCCACGGCGGGGACGATTCCGACCACCGAGAGCGGCGCCCTGCCGACCGGGCCGGCGAGATAGAGGGAGCCGCGCGCGTAGGTGAGCTGTGAGCCGACCCCCGCCCCTCCCCACGCCGAGCCGATCCGCGAGGCCGCCGGGCAGCTCGGCGAGGCGAGCTCCGCGCGGCCGGTCTTCGCCTTGGCGGCGGCGATCGCTCCGTCGGGGCACTGGGAGACCCCGGCCAGCTTGGCCAGCACCCCGGGAGGCAGGGTGGCGTCGAAGCGGGTCAGGTCCTGGTCGCCGTCGCGCCTGGTCAGGCGCAGGTGGAAGGGCGAGTAGGAGGCGGCGGCGTTGTTGGCGGTCCCGGCGGACAGGCCGGGGGCAAAGGGCCGGGTGCCGGGGGGCGGGCAGGCGCCATCGACCCCTTGGGTGATCTCAAAGGACGAGGGGATCGCCAGCGGCTCGAAGGGATCGCCGGAGGGGTAGAGGTCGGCGACGCTGGTGTGCGTGCCGCAGCTGGGGGGCGTGATCAGCGGGCTGCGCCCGCCCTCACGCAGGTTCAGGTGGACCTGACTCAGCGGGAACGGGGGCAGCTCTTCGAAGGAGGTGAGCAGCTGGCCGGTGCGCGGATCGGGCTCGATCAGGCCGGGCTGGGCGACCAGGAGGCCGAGCTCCGGGTCCTTGATCACGATGTAGAGGGCCAGCAGGGAGTCGAAGGGGTTCTCGGCGCCGGGCTCCGGAGTGGCCGGGTCGTCTGGGGTGGCGACGTAGAGAGCGCCGTGCAGGACGGTGTCCTCGAGGATCGGCGTCCGCACCTCCAGCGTGCCGACCTTGGCGGCCTCCGGGCAGCCCTCGCCCGGGGCGGAGGTGGGCGTCTCGCGCTCGAGATCGGCGGGTCCGCAGGTCCCGAGCCCTTCGGCCAGCGAGGGGTTGGCGGTCATCCCCTCCGGCAGGGCGAGCAGCGCCGCGTCGACGTCGGAGTCGGCGACGCCGGCCGGGTTGGCCAGTCCCTCGTCGTCGACCGCGAGGTCGACCGCCAGCCCGCTCGGGCTCTCGGCCCGGTCGCTGGTGGGTTGCGCGGAGAGCTGGGGGCCGAAACCGAGCCGCGAGCAGTCCACCATGCCGGGGCTCTCCGCGTCGGCTTCGAAGGAGGCCGGCGGGCCGGGATGGACCGGGTCGCCGCTCCACCACGAGAGCGCCGCGAAGGTGGTGACCAGCGGCCCGTCGCAGCTGCGCGGCAGGGTGAGGAAGGGCCGGTTGGGGACGCCGGCAGCGCAGGCGCCGAGGATGTTTTCATAGGCGCAGGCGCCGCGATCGAGGTCGTGGGCGGGGTCGGCCGGGTTGCCCCAGATCGTCAGCTGCGAGCTCAGGACTTCCGCCACCTGGGAGGTGTTGCGCAGCGAGGCGACGACGTTGTAGGGGGAGGTCTGGGAGGGGACGGCCGAGAACGTGATCGGCTGCTCGGCCACTTTGAAGCCGAGCTTGGCGACGCTGCCGGGAGGCGGGCGGAGGTTGAAGACGGGGACGGTTTCTTTGCCTTCGATGCCGGTGCCGCCGCCCAGGGTGACGGTCAGGGTGCCCAGCGCCGTGCTGTCGGCGCATTCGGGGCGAACGTTTGCGAGGAAGTCGAGCGTCTCGCAGCGCGGCACCGCGGTCGGGTTGCCGACGAAGCCGGCCGGCAGGGTCACCTCGAGGTTGCGGATCGCCCCGTCGACCACCTGGACGCCTTTGCTGGGGCTGAGCTTGGTGTTGACGCGAAAGGAGGTGGTCATCGCAAAGGGATGGGAGCCGGCCCGGCGGGCCGGGGAGCCGTCCGCTTCGGTGAGGGCGACCGAGATTTGGGAGAGGCCGAAGTCGGCGCTGGCGGTGGTGGTCCACAGCGCCCCGAGGGCGAGCGTTGCGCAGAGGGCGAGGCTCGCGCGCCTCATCGCGGCCCTCATCGGCCTGCCCTCCGCTTGGCGCCTGCTCGCCGGGCTTTTCGCCCAGCTTTCTTCACGCAGCGCGCCTTGCCCTCGCGCACGACCCGGCGCTTGCCCTTGCCGCAGGGCTTGCGCCTCGGCTTGGCCCGCGGCGCGTTGCCTTCGCCCTGGAAGGCTTCGCTCGAGGGGGTGAGGACCGGAGGCGGCGCCGGTGGGCTCTGGCAGGCCTCCCCCGCGCAGGGAGCGGGCTGGCTCGGCGTCGGGAAGCCGCCGCCGACCCGGGCGACGTAGACGTCGTTCAGGCCGTAGTCGACGCCGACCAGGGAGCTCTGGGTGCTGAAGAAGACGTTCTCGCCCGAGGGATCGGCGTCCAGGAAGGTCGACGTGGCGGGGCTGCGGCCCGAGGAGATCAGCTCCACGCAGCCGCCGGAGGCTGGCGAGAAGGACTCAGCGGCCTCCGTGCAGGTCCCCCTGCCCTCCTCCTCCCACTGGTAGACGTCCCAGGTCGAGTTGGTGTCGGCCGGCTCCAGCGCCTCGTGGCTTTCAAAGAAGACGCGCGTGCCGTCCTCGGAGATGACCCGGGGGACACGCCCCGGGAGTTCCCAGCCCTGGATCTGCGCAGTCCCCCAGATCGGAGCGGCGATCTTCACCCCCGACGGCCGCGCCCCGCTCGGGTTGCAGGAGACGCAGGCGAGCTCGCCGGCCACCGCGTCGTAGCGGTAGACCTCCTGGTCGGGCTCCCCACTCTCGGCGTCGAGGTTGTCGTATCCGCTGGGGGTCGGCGAGGCGACCGAGGTGAAGGTCGCGTGCAGCCCGTCGGGAGTGACCGCAGCCGAGCGCTGGGCGGGTACCTCCTCGACCGGGTCGCGGGCGTTGTCGGTACGGCTGACGTCCTCGCTCGCCAGCGCCATGACGAAGGTGAAGGAATGCCCCTCCGCCTCGTAGAGGTAGAGGTTGTGGGCGCCTTTGGCACCCGGGCCGGCGCCGTCGAGGTCCTCGCTCGATGCGAGGTAGATCCGCGAGGCGTCCTCGCTCGCCCCCAGTGGGCCCTCCACCCCTTTGGCGATCAGACTCGCCGCTTTGGTCTCGACGTCGAATTCGTAGAGCTGGTCTTTGAACGGTCCCGTGTCGAAGGCGAAGATCACCTTCGAGCCGTCGTCGGCCGCCGTCCAGTACCAGGCTTTGTGTTTGGGGTCCGGGTCAACCGCACCCGAGACTTCGAGCGTCTCTTTGCCGTCGATCCGCGCGTAGATCGGGCCCGGGGCGCCCAATATGTCCGCCCATCCGTCGTGCGCGGTCCAGAAGATCCGCGAGCCGTCGGCAGAGATCGCGTTGCGGGCACTCGACTCGACGCCGAAGAGGACCCCCGTCCCCGCCGAACAGGCCCGCGGGCTAGCTTTGCCGCTCGGCAGAATGCAGACGAACCGCAGCCCCGCGGGAGTGTGCTCGTAGAGCAGCGGGTCGGGTTTGTTAAGCAGCGGCGCGCCGGTCGAGCTCAGCTTGCCGTTGGCCATGAACAAGGTGTGCGAGCCGTCCTCTGAGGCGCCCAGCACCCGCAGTTGGGTGTAGTCGGCGGCGGCGCGAGCGGCGGGTTTCTCCGTCGTCAGCGCTTCGAAGGGGGGCGACTCGCCGCAGTTCTCGCGCCGGTACAGGTTGGGGTAGCCCTCGATCGCCCCTGCGGCCAGCGTCGAGACGGAGTAGAGACGCACCCACGCCGTGCAGAGGTCTCTCGAGAAGAGCTGGAAATCCCTCGCGAACGCCGAGGTGGCTTCCACCGGAAGTTCGCTCCGCGGCGGCGAGATCGCCTCGCTCTCCCAGCCCGCCCCGGGGTCTCGCGCCGCCAGGTACTGGGAGGTGAACGGCGCCGCCTCCGGGTCCCCGAACGCGGTCCAGGCGGTGTAGGTGAAGCGCTCTCCGGAGTCCGAGCTCTGGTGCACTTCGATGAGGTTGGAGGAGAGCGCGTTTCTTGCCCTCCAAAGCGCCACATCGCCACCTTCTTTCTCAAGCGGCGAGATCATCTCGTAGGCGCGGCAGTCAGGAAGCCGGGCACCGGGGCCGCTTCGCACCGCGTCGTTTGGACACGGTGCAGGCGATCCCGCTGCTGGAAAGGTGGTGAAGGTCGCTTCCCCTCCCAAGACCGGCCCCCCGCCTGAGCTCTCGGCGACGAAGCGGTAGTGGTAGGTCGTGCCCGGGGTCAGCCCCTCAAGCACCAGGCCCGCGGTCTTCAGGACTTTGTTGACCCTGACGCCGGTAAGAAGCGCCGGCGGCACCGGGATTTCGCCATCGCAGCCGCCCTCAGAGCATTTGCCCGTGCCGTATTCGACGTAGTAGGTCGCATCGTCCCAGAACTTCGGGTTGATCTGCGCCTGCACGGTCGCGTTGTCGCTTCCCACCGCGGTCGCGTATTGGGCGACGATCCGCGGTGGGACTTTCGGCGGGGGCTCGCAGCCCGTCGGCGGCGTACCGTAGGCGTCGACGTGGGCCTCCGCGCCGGACTTGACTGCCGAGATGTAGAGGTTGCCGGGTTTTTTCGAGCCGGCGCAGAGGTTCGTCGCGATCCCGGTCAGCGACGGGCCCTGGAAGGGGATGTAGGGGAAGAATTCTTCGGCATCCTCTTCGGCTTTTGTGGGCATCAGCTTTTTGCCGGCGGCGTCGAACTCGAGCACGGCTCGTTCGATGTCGGGAGCGGGTTCGTAGTCGACCGCGTAGACGTTGCCTTCGACGTCGACCGCAACGCCGCCGAGTGGCCGTTTCACGTGAAACATCGAGGCGCCCGGCAGCCCCGGCGCCAGCGGCACGCCCGCCCCACTGACCTTGAAGACGTCTTCCACGCCTTCCATGGAAAAGTAGATGTTGCCGGCGGCGTCGACATCGAGGGCGTTGACCGTCTCGCCGGCAAAGGAGGCGAGCGGGCCTTCGAAGAGGATCTCTTCGCGGTAGCTGCCGTCGGTGTTGAAGATCTGGATCCGGTCTTCGTCGCCGACCACGATCGCGTCGGCGGTGGAGCTGTAGGAGATCTGGTCGCTGAAGACGCCGGCGAAGTGGCTGGCAGCGCCACCGGCGCTGCCAGCTCCGCAGACGTCGCCGGGGTCGACTGGACAGACGTTCTGCTGGGCCGCCGGCGCGCCTTCGCCGACCTTCGTCTGGTTCACCCCGCCGCCGAACATCAGCAGGAACTCCCCCGCGGGGCTGAACTTCTGCACCCGCAGGTTGACGCGGTCGAAGGCGTAGACGTTGCCGGCGCCGTCGACCGCCAAGCCAAGCGGCCAGGAGAACTGGCCCTCCCCGCTGCCCTCGCTGCCGCTCTGGCAAAGCCCCGCCGGCGGCGATTCTTCCGGCTCCGCCGGACCACAGGTCTCAAGCCCGTCGGAGGGGGTGTCGCCGGGAGCGCCCTCGGGGGCGACGTCCCACCCCCACGCCTTCACGAAGAGGCCCCAGGCGGTGAACTCGTTGATTCGCGGTCTGCTTTCTTCAGCGACGTAAACATGGCCGTTGGCAGGATTGGCTGCCAAGCCGCCCGGGATTTCGACCTCGCCCGCTCCGCTCCCCGGCAGCCCGTCGGCGGCCGTGATGCGGGTCAGGAACTCCGGCGGGGCCGCAGCCGCGCTCGACGCCAGCGACAGCGTGAACAGCACCGCAATCGAAATGGCCACCGCGAAGGCAGCGGCCTTCCTACAACCCGTTCCCGTTCCCATTAAAAGCCCCCAAAGTCATGCCGGTCCCTAGCCAGCCAGTTGCGCTACGGAACTTAATCGAGACTATAACGGAATTATTCAATGACTAAATATACACTCTTTAGTATCTTAACTGCCAGGAGCCGGGGCTAACCCCGGCTCCTGGCTTCGCCGTCAAACGGCCTCGCCCTTGCGGATTGAGCCTGGCGACGAATGCGTCATACGAGCTATGTAGCCGAAATGGCCGTCCGAACCGTATGCGCGGCGTTGGAATAACCTTTGACTTTAACCGAACCCACCATGGTTGCGGTGTGATTTGTCCCAAGGAATATGCATAGACCAGTGTGGTATGTAGCGGCTACTTTTACTTTGACATCCAATGTGACCCACGGCGTACCATCGTTTTGGCCTGTGTATGTGACGCCGTTGCCGACTTCACCGCCAATTGTCTGTGGGTCAACTGTAATATTACAATTCGGATGTGTGATTGTGATTGGAGTTGCCGAGGGACAGATGACGTGGACTGTCGCGTCATTTTCAGCTGGCAACGCCCGTGATGTGAATACGAGATGACATCCGTTCTCGTCCACATCCCATGTCGGCTCTTCCATAGCCCCGGAAGTTGGTGTTGTGTAGCATTTATTCCAACTGGGGGTGATTGTCAGTTCGGTTGTTGTTTTGGTGCCTTTGTGTGTGCCGGTGTATTTTGCTTCGTCGCAACCGATTTTCGACCCGTCGTCTGCGACGAAGTCGAGTCCCTCCTCTTCGCCTGTGATGAACGTGTGTTCACTGCCGAATTCGAAATGCCCGCTGACAGTCGCGCCGGCATTCGTGACGGCAAAGGCGCCCACCGCCATCATGGCGAGGATGCCAAGGCCCAGTGCCTTTAGCTTCATGCTCATTGTTGTTCCCTTCCCTATTTAGCTGCGAGCGCCGGTGCCAGGGGCTCGGACGCTCATTCATTGGACGGTAAATCCATACGCCGGCGCTGCAGTTTGGTCAAGAAAAATTTAAAGCTATTTATTGTTTTTAAAAGAAGGCATCGACTTTCCGCGTATTTTCCCTGCAAATCCGCCTCCGCCAAATGGCGCGCGCGCCAAATGGCGCGTTACCTAAAACGGTGCGCCGCGCCTCTCGTCGCCCCCCACAGCGATTGCCGGGGCGCCGGGTCAGCCGGTGAGCATCGCCGGCGAGGAGCCGTCGGCGTTGCCGTTGAGGAGGTCGAGGATGACCCCCTCGCGCAGGCCGCCCTTGCCGATCTGCAGGGGCTGGCCGAGCAGGTCGGAGAGCTTCTCCAGCAGCAGCACGCCGGTAGGCAGGATGCGGACCCGGACGGGGTCGAGCTCGAACCGTTTCGCGACCTCGACCGCCGGGTCGCTGGTCAGCACGCGCACCCCCCGCTCCAGCGTCTCGTACTCGAGGACCGACCCGACTAGACGGCGAAGCGAGGTGGCGCTGCCCCCAACCGCCACCGCCTGGTCGGGACGCTCGACCTCGACCCCCTCGAAGATGTCGTCGATGCGGTCGCGAATCCTGCGGATCGCCGCCGGCGAGGGAGGGTCGGAGTCGATCAGCTCGTCGGCGAGCGCGCCGGAGCCGACCGGCCAGGAGCGCACGTCTTCGCCGCCGCCGGCGGCCGTGCCGAGGATCAGCTCGGTCGAGCCGCCACCGACGTCGACGACGCCGATCCTGCCCTCGACGGGGTGTCCCAGGCCCTTGGTCGCGCCGATGAACGAGAGCCTCCCCTCCTCCTGCTCATCCAAGATCTCGACCTCCACCCCCGCCTGCTCGCCGATCGTCCCAGCCACGTCGGCCCCATTGGCGGCCTCCCGGATCGCGGCCGTCGCGACGATCCGAAGCGCCTCGGCCCCGAGCTCGTTGGCGAGACGAACCTGAGTCGAGACGATCTCCGCCACCTCGGCCGTCTTGGCCGGGGGAATCACCCCGTCGTCCCCCAGGGACCTGTTGATCCGCGTGTAGGCCCGCTGCTCCATCACCTTCTTCAACTGGCCATCGACAGGCTCCGCCACGAGCACGCGCGTCGTATTCGAACCGATGTCTATGGCGGCGCAGAGCATGACCGGGTGCCCCGGATGTTCCCAGGAGCAGCGGATCTGAACCGCGTCTCCCGCCTATTTCTGCCCGCGCCCTACCGCTCGCCACCGAGACCGCGCGCAACTGCCAGTTGAGAGGACACCGCCCGCCGATTGCATGAGGTCAGACCGGCGCGACCGCGCCACTCGCGAGGAGGGCCAGGATGAGGAAGCCGAGCCCGACCCGGTAGGCGATGAAGAGCGAGTAGTTGTGGCGGGCGATGTAGCGCAGCAGCCAGGAGACGGCGACGAAGGCGACCGCGAAGCTGACCAGGGTCGCGACGATCGTCGGCCCCCACCCCACCCCGGCCGAAATGCGGTCGAACTCGTCCACCGTCTGCAGGATCCCGGCGCCGGTCAGGGCGGGGATCGAGAGGAAGAAGGAGAGCCGGGTGACGGCCACCCGGTCGATGCCGCGCAGCAGGCCCGCCGACATCGTCGCGCCGGATCGCGAGACGCCGGGGACGAGCGCCAGGCACTGGACCAGCCCGATGATCAGGGTGTCGCGCCAGGTGACGTCCTCCTCGTGGCGCTCCTGCGTCGCGCGGCTGTCGGCGAACAGCATCACGCCGCTCCAGAGGATCAGCGCCCCCCCGACGAACCAGAGGCTGCGCAGCGTGGTCTCGATCTCGTCCTTGAAGGCGAGGCCGACGACGACGATCGGCAGCGAGCCGAGGATCACCGCCCAGGCGAAACGGTAGTCGGCGGCGGCGCGCTCCGGCGGCTCGCGCAGGCCGCGCAGCCAGGCGCGCGTCATGCGGACGATGTCGCCGCGCAGGAAGATCAGGGTGGCGGCAACCGCGCCGACTTGGACGATCGCCGTGAAGGCGGTGATGTCGGGGTCGTCGGTCGAGTAGCCCAGCAGCCGCTCGAGGATCGTCAGGTGCCCGGTGCTGGAGACCGGCAGGAACTCGGTGAACCCCTCGACCGCGCCGAGCAGGATCGCTTCCCACCAGTCCATGGCGAGGGATCGTATGGTCAGGGGCGGGTGTGTTCCCCTTGCGGTAGATTCCGCCCCGTGAAGTTCTCCTCGCTCACCACCAGGCTGGCCGTCACGCTCTGCGCCGTCTTGGTGCTGCTGCTCACCGTCGCGCCGGCCGCGCTTGCCGAAAACGGCGCCGGCCTCGCCGGACCGGTAACCGACAAGACCGTCACCTTCTTCTGCTTCGGCGTGATCGCCTTCTTCGCGATCCTCGTCATCGTCCTCTCGCTGATCCAGGGCCGGCTCGAGAAGCGCAAGGAAGAGCGCTACAGCGCCCTGAAACGCCTTTCCTGACCCTCGTCAGGTCAGCCGGAAGCCGCTGAGCAGGCGCTTCTCCGTCTCCCCTTCGACCTGCGCGACCACTTCGATCCGGCCCTCCAGCGGAGTGCCGCGAATCTTGGTAGCGAGCAGATCGTCCACCTGGAAGATGCCGGCCGAGTTGTTGAGGTCGATCTCGATCCGGATCGGCCGCTCCTCGCCGGGCTCGATCCGAACCTCGTCGACGGCCGCGGCGGAGATCGAGTGGATGCCCTCCTGCCCCGCCTCGAGCGGGATGCGGGTACGGCCCTGGGCCATGTCGAGCGCGTCGGCGACCCGCACGACGCCCGCTTCAAGCGTGTAGGGCTCGCCGCGGCGGCGGTGGCCGATGATCGCGTGCAGTATCTCCGCGGCGATCACGGTCCGCTCCGGCTGCGGGTAGGCGTCGGCGAGCAGGCGGTCGAGCGCGTCGCTGGCCAGGAAGAGGCTGTAGGCCTCGTGGTCGGCGCGGTGGATCGACATGCCGACGTCGTGCAGGAGAGCGCCGCCGGCGACCACCACCTCGGCGTCGCGCCGGGACATGCCGTGGTCGGCGACCGCCGCCGGCTCGACTCCGGCCTTGACCAGCAGGCGCAGCAGCCGCAGGGCGATGTTGAGGACGATCTGGACGTGGACCCAGGAGTGGTCCGACATGTGCAGCCGCTCGGCGTGGACCTGCGCCATGTACCACCAGGCGCGCACCTGCTCGTCGCCGTTGACCGCCGCCAGAAATCTTTCCAACTTGCGATTTCCCCGGGCTGGGGCTCTGACCCTCGCCTCCGCTATCGCCTCCCTGGGGGGCTTTCTGCTGGGACCCTCGGGATCGGGTGCGGGAACGACCTCCTCGCTCATCGGGGCGGATCGTAGGGCAGGTGTCGGGCACCCCTGCCGGCGGCTTGTACTTTTTCGGTTTTCCAGGGCAGCCGAAGGGCTGACCTCCGAAAAAGTTGAGCCGGGAGGGGTGCCCGGCGACTGCCCTCCTACTGCCCGCAGACGGGCCACTGGCCCGGGCCCGACTGGACGTAAAGCAGCGCGGCGCGGTAGTCCTGCTCCGCCTCGGACGCCGCGGCGGGGTCGCCGGAGCCGCCGACCGCGGCCCAGGTTTCGAACGAGAACTGGTACTTGCCGCGATAGGAGCCGTCGGATGAGACCGCGGTCGGGTCGCCCCCCGACTCGCAGGAGGCGATCGACTCCAGCGTCGCCGGGGAGACGCCGCCCGGCAGGGTCGCGAACGCTTCGCGCTGCTCGCGGCGGACGCGGGCGCGGCGCTCCGCTCGGATGCGGCGGGCGACGGCGCGCATCTGCCGGCGGAGGGTCGCGGTGTGATCGGCGACGAGGACACCTCCGACCGGCACCGCCTCGGCGATCGCGATCCGCGGCTCCTCGCGGCCCTCGCTCGCGGCGAAGGCGGCGGTCGGAACGGCCAGGACCATGAGCGCTATGACCAGAAAATATGTGTTTTTCGTGAGCAAGCGCGGAACCGTTGCGAGATTCCGCGCTTCGCAAAGTGACCTGCGTCACACATAGCCCATCTTTGTAGAAGCCCAGGCACGGACTCGCAACGGATCGCCCGGGTGTGGGAAGCCGTTAAGCGGCGCGGCCGCTGACCATCGCCAGGCTGGGCAGCGTCCGGAAGGTGTCGGTCCGCACCTGGTCGAAGCCGGACTCCGACAGCCACCGCGACATCTCCTCGCGCGTGTAGGTGTCGGCGCCCGAGGTGAGATGGAAGAAGAGGCCGAGAATCGATCCGGAGTCGGGCTTCTGCCCCGGCGGCCGGTCGTAGAGGTCGAGCACGCAGAGCGGCGCCCCCGGCCGCAGCACCGCCCGGATGCGGCTGAAGAGCGCCCGGATCTGCTCGGGCGAGAGGTGGTGGACGATGTTGAAGCAGAGGGCGCCGTCGTGGTGGCCCTCGAGCTCCACCTCGAACATGTCGCCCTCGAGGTGACGGACGCGGTCGCCCATCCCCGCCTCGGCGACGATCTCTCGCCCGACCGCGGCACTGCCCGGCAGGTCTACGACCGTCGCCTTCAGGCCAGGGTGGCGGCGGCAGAGCGCCATCGAGAACTCGCCGTGGCCGCCGGCGACGTCGAGAATCGAGTGAGCGTTGGCCGGCAGGGGGACGGCCTTGGCGACCTCGTCGCTGGAGAGGCGCGCCACCTGGTACTGGCCGCGGATGTAGGAGCGCCAGTAGGGGTCGTCGGCGGGCGTGTCGTGCAGCTCGGCGTGGCTGCCCTCGCGCACCAGCGCCTCGAGGTTCCCCCACCAGTCCCAGTATTCGCCGGTGTCGGCGAGGAAGTCGCCGAGGTAGCGGTCCGAGGACGGGTCGAGCCAGCGCTTCGCCCGCTCGGTCATCTCGTACCTACCGTCCGGGCGCAGCTTCAGGTGCCCGAGCGAGGCGATCACGTCGAGGACGCGGACCGTGCCGGCCTCCCGCAGCCCCAGGTGCTCGGCCAGCTCGGCCGGCTCGCGCGGCCCCTCGGCCAGCGCCGCCAGCATCCCGGTGCTCTGGGCGACCTGGAGCGAGCGGGCGACGGGCATCGCGAACATCGCCTCGCCGATCGGCGTCGGCAGCTGGTTGAGGAGCAGGCCTAGCCGCTCGACAATCCCATCCGGCTGGGCGGCGATCCGCATGCCGGGCAGGCTACCGGCATGATTCCCGGATCGCGGCGGACCACCCCACCTCTCGCCTGCTGCTCGCCTGCCCCGACCAGCCGGGACTGATCGCCGCGGTCAGCGGCTTTCTCGCCGACGCCGGCCGCAACATCGTCGACGCCGACCAGCACTCCAGCGACGAGGGCCGCTTCTTCATGCGGATGGTCTTCGAGCCGGCGCCGGAGGACGAGCGCGAGGACCTCTACCGCCGCTTCGCCCGCGAGCTCGCCGAGCCGCTCGGCATGGAGCACCGCTTCGCCGAGTCCGACGAGCGCAGGCGGGTCGCGATCATGGTCTCGCGCGAAGACCACTGCCTCTCCGACCTGCTCTGGCGCTGGCGCAGCGGCGAGCTCGGCGCCGAGCTGGTCGCCGTCGCCTCCAACCACCCCGACCACGCCGCCCAGGTCGAGTCGCTCGGCCTGCCCTTCCACCACGTGCCGGTCGAGAAGGACGCCAAGGAGGCGGCCGAGCGGCGGATCCTGGACCTGCTCGGCGGAGGGATCGACCTGCTCGTCCTCGCCCGCTACATGCAGATCCTCTCCGCCGGCTTCCTGCGGGGGATCGGCGCCCCGGCGATCAACATCCACCACAGCTTCCTGCCGGCGTTCGTCGGTGCCGACCCCTACGCGCGCGCCCACGAGCGCGGCGTCAAGCTGATCGGCGCGACGGCCCACTACGTCACCGAGGAGCTAGACGCCGGCCCGATCATCGACCAGGATGTGGTCAGGGTCAGCCACCGCGACGAGATCCCCGACCTGGTCCGGATCGGCCGCGACGTCGAGCGCCTCGTCCTCGCCCGCGCCGTCAAGGCGCACCTCGACGACCGGGTGCTGCTCGACGGCG
>JGI24746J21847_1000037_pt1 | contig 12473 bp, 10 predicted proteins | sample KBSMiscanthusM5_FD_21847 | JGI IMG/M metagenome (IMG submission 21847) | reverse complement strand
CGTACGATAACGCCACTCCGATCGTCAGTCCGATCAGCACCAGTTTCATTCCACTCCCAACGACCATGCGAAGGATGATTGGCGGCTCGGCACCGAGCGCAAGCCGCACGGCAATCTCGCGCCGGCGCTCACCGACCGTGAACGCGAGCAGCCCGTACAGTCCGACCGCCGCCAGCAGGAGTGAACCGACCGCAAATCCCGTGAGCGTCAGCGCGCCGAATCGCCGAGGCGCCACGACGTCGTTCGTGCGTTCGGCCATCGAGCTGACGGCTTCGATCGCCAGCGCGCGATCGATGTTCGCGATTTGCTGGCGCACCGATGAGACGAGCGCCAGCGGATTGCCGTCTGCCAGGAGAGCGACCTTGATCGTGCGGCCGAATCTGAGATTGTCCAGCACCATATCGGGAAACTGCCGGAACGGTTCGTAGGCGTGGATGAACGGCTCGTCGCCGAGGGGCCCATCGGCAACGTCGGCCACGACACCGACGACCGTCAACCAGGGCGCCTCGCTGTCCGGAATTCCCCACTTGAGACGCTTCCCGATGGCATCTTCACCAGGCCATGTCTTGGTGGCGAAGCGCTCGTTGACGATCACCGCGGCTCGGTTTTCTGCTTCTTCCGCGTCAGTGAAGAAGCGACCACGCGTGAGGGCGATCCCTAATGTCCTGAAGTACGGCCCGTCGACCCACGAGAGATTTGTGGTATCGATCTGCCGTCCACCCGCCCGACCGCCTTCGATGCTGAACGCGCGCCGCTCGTAGCGCTCGAACGGCAGATCGGTGACGAGCGCCGACGAACGAACGCCAGGGACAACCGACATCGCCGACAGGAGCGACTGGTGGAAGGTGCGCACACTTGCGGCCGTCCGGTAACCCGTCTCCGGCAGACTCAACGAAGCGGTCAGCACGCGATCGGGCGTGAACCCGGGATCGGTCGCCATCAGCGCGGAAAAGCTCCGGATGAACAGGCCAGCGCCGACGAGCAGCACGCACGCCAGCGCGACGGTGGACACCACGAGCATGCCCTGAAGACGATGGCGTCTCAGCCCCGGTGTCGTCCGGGTGGCTTCTTCCTGCAGTGTCTGTCCGAGCGTCTGCCGCTCGCGCGTCAGAAGTGGGATTGCGGCAAAGACGAGCGCCGTCACGATCGCGATGCCGCCGGTGAAACCGAGCACTCGAAGATCGATGGCCGTTCCGTGACCTCCGGGAAGGGCCGAGGCGACGACAGCCGGGACAGCGGCTCCAATCAGATACGCCAGCCCGAGACCCAACACACCGCCANCGGCGGAGAAGAGCAGCGCTTCTGCGAGGAGCAGCCGNAGAAGNGCGCTGCTGCTGGCGCCGAGCGCCNTGCGAANGCCGATCTCACGAGTACGCGCCGCCGCNCGGCTCAGGACGAGATTGGCGACATTCGCGCATGTGACGAGCAGCACCAGACNAACGGCTCCAAGGAGCAGGAGCAAAGGCGTCTCGGTTCGCCCGACGATGTCCTCACGAAACGGCGTGGCACGAAGTGCTATCTGCAAGCCGGCGTTACGAATCATCGGCGGGAAGTTCGCGTTGATCCGCGGCGCAATCGTATCGAGCTCAGCCTGGGCCATGCCGAGCGTCACGTTCGGCTTCAGCCTTCCCACGACCGTGTGATTGAACTCGTTGCCGCGCGCCTCCCGCTGCCGATCGGTGAACGCCATGGGCACCCAGAGCGAGGCAGGCTTGTTGTTGAACTGCGGCCCGCGCAGCGGAAACTCGAACGATGCCGGCATCACACCGATGATGGTGTAGGGCCGACGATCGAGCGTGATCGTCTGGCCGATCACGGACGAGGCGCCTTGATAACGCGATTGCCAGAGGCCCCAGCTCAGAATCGCTACGTCATTGCCCGGCCGATCCTCGGCCGCCGAAAACGATCGGCCGAGCAGAGGTGCCGCACCGAGGGTGGGAAACAATGTTGCCGACACCTTCGCGCCATCGATGCGCACCGGCTCGCCGCGGCCGGAAAGCTCGAAATCGATGTTCAGGAACGACCCGACCGAGGTAAACGACTGCTGCATGGTCTCGAGGTCGATCAGATCCGGCGGTGAAAACGGGGCGCGGTCGGCGAAGCCCGGCAGGACCTCATGGATGGTGACGAGCCGGTCCGGTTCCTGATAGCCGAGCGGGCGAATCAGGACGGCGTTGACGATGCTGAACGTGGCGGTGTTGATGCCAATCCCGAATCCCAGCGTCAACACGACCACGGCCAGGAAGCCGGGATTACGCCGTAACGTGCGAGCGGCGTGTCGAATGTCGTGAGCAAAACTGGCCATCGCAGGCTTTGACGACGTCGGCGGGCTTGAGGTTCGTATTCTTGGTCAACAAGAACTGAAACATGCCGCGCTAGCTATCCAGTTCGGAGGGTCGATATAACCTCAGGCCCGGGACGTCGTCGAAGTCGCCGGCGTTGAGCGTCCACAGCGCTGCGCCCTGCTCGACCGCACAGGCTGCGATCGCCAGGTCGGCCTGACGGGAACGGGCCCTCTTGACCTGGTGATAGAGCGCGGCCGCTGTCTTCGCATCACCCTCGCCAAATGTCACAAGGCGATCGGTCTCGAAGAACGCGCGGACGGTCTCGACTTCGTCCTCGGTCCGCGGTCCCCGGAGCCACTCGTAAAGCACGATCGAGCAGAACGTGACGACCTCTCCTTTGATCGTCGCGGACTCGAGCATCGCGAGCGACCGGCGCGGTCCCGTGAACGCGTCCACAAGGACCGACGTGTCGACGTGAATCAGCATTGGCCTTGGTGTGAGGCCTCACCCGCGCGACCAGCCAACTTTTCGAGAGCGGCGGAGCTCGGCAAGCTCCTTGTCGACTGCGGATGCATCGCGCGTCTGCGGTTGAGAACGGAGCTGACGAATCATCTGGAGCTTGCGGCTGCGCTCTTCGTCGGAGAGCTTCTCGTCCTTCGCCGCGTACTCGACGATCGCTTCGCGCACGATGACGCTTTGCGGCTTCTGCTTGCGATCGGCCAGCAGCCGAAGCGTGCGGACCGTCTCGTCGTCCAGCGAGAAGGTCATCTTTGCCATATGGCAATACTACCATACCGCCATAGTGCTGGCTCGCTGGGGTCCTTCGGAACCGCCCTGCCGCTCGATGCCTTGGCGCGTCAGCGCGGCACAAATGCGTCAGGGTTTGGAATCGACAGGGGTAGCCTATAGGCGTTCGCGTTCCCCTCGGCGCTGGGTATCGTCGCGTCAAATCACATGGACCTGTTTTCATAGGCCGAGTCCTGCTCTTTGGACCCGGCGGGTCTACAAAGCAAGACCCGCCCTACGCTATCGGAACAGGAGCCCACATGAAGGCCGCGGTCTATCGTCGCTACGGCCCGCCTGACGTCGTCCGGATCGAGGAGGTACCGACACCCGAACCCAAGGTCAATGAGGTGCTCGTCAAGGTGCGGGCGACGACGGTCAGTGCCGGCGATTCGCGTCTGCGTAGCGCCCGCGTGCCACCGGGGTTCGGTGTGCTGATGCGCCTCGGCTTCGGCATCTCCGGCCCGCGCCGACCGATCCTCGGGTGGGACTTCGCAGGTGAGATTGCCGCCGTCGGTGCATCCGTCACCCGCTTCGCCGTTGCCGACAGGGTCGTGGGAATGCGCATGGGGTCTCACGCCGAGTATGTAGCCGTGCCCGAGACCAACGCGGCGCCGATACCACGCAACCTGACGTTCGAGCATGCCGCCGCGATCGTCTTCGGGGGCATGACGAGCCTTTTCTATCTGCGAGACCTGGCCCGGATTCAGCCGGGTGAACGCGTCCTCATCAACGGAGCATCCGGCGCGGTCGGTACCGCCGCGGTGCAACTGGCGAGACACTTCGGCGCGACAGTGACAGGTGTCTGCAGCGCCGCGAACGCAGAGTTCGTGAGATCACTCGGGGCGGGTCGCGTGATCGATTACGCCAGGGACGACTTTACTCAGACCGGCGAGACGTATGACGTCATCTTCGATGCCGTCGGCAACTGCACGTTCTCGCGCTGTGAACGTGCCCTGTCGCCGGGCGGGCGACTGCTGCTGGTCGTGGCCAGTCTGAGTCAGATGGTTGGCACAAAGCTGCGGCCGTCGCGAGCCGGACGCAAAGTGCTCGCGGGAGTGAACACAACGCGCGCCGAAGACCTGGTCTTCCTGGCAGGACTCGCCGAATCTGGTTCGTGCAGGCCCGTCATCGATCGAACCTACTCGCTGGCGCAAATCGTCGAGGCGCACCGGCATGTCGACACCGGCCGCAAAAGAGGCAACGTCGTGATCACGTTGCCGTGAAGGATCGCGTCATGCGGACCGTACTGCGTTGCGAATCCGCTCCAGTTGCCGCAGATGAAGCAGGTCGTGAGCGGCGTAAAGCTTCCGCATGTGCCCGACGCTCTCTTCACCGCGTTCGCTGTGCACACCCACTCTGACCAGATCCGCCGCACTGAGATTCTGCCAGAGGCGCAGGTTCGCACGGCGCAGCGCGCTGAATTGCTCGAAGGCGTCTCGCGTGTCGGCCTCGCTGTAACGAAGCCGGTTGGCCCAGAGGTCCTGGTCATAGCCGATGATCTGAGGACGATCGTGCGCCAGTACCATGCGGAGCCGATAACCGCCGACCAGTTCCGAGTCCGCCAGGTGTGCCACGACCTCGCGAATCGACCACTTGCCTGGGGTCTCGGGAGTGGACAGGACTGCCGCGGGCACTGAGTCGATCAACTGCCTGACTGCGTCCGGAGTGTGCCGCAGGATCGCCACGGGGTCGCTGTCGGCAAGCAATCCGAGCAGCGCGTCGACGTATCTCGCGGTATCTTCGGGGGTCGCCGAGGCGGGATTGGTGAACACGCTCATGGTTTATCCTTCGCAAGGCTCATGCTATCGCAGGCTCTGGGACACAGAGGAGATGTGACGATGACAACTCGAGGATTGCGGACGCGATCGTGGATGGCTGCCGCGATCATGCTGTGTGTGCTGCTGGCCTCTGCCAGCGTCGCGAGCGCAGACCAGATTACGGTGTTGTGTTCGAACGGCTTCAAGGCGGTGCTGCAGGATCTGGCGCCGCAGTTCGAGAAGGCGACGAAGCATGAGGTCGTCATCCGTTACAGCGTCTCCGCGGAGCTCAAGAGACGGATCGACGGCGGCGAGGTCTTCGACGTCGCGATCCTGACGCCGGGCCTGATCGACGACCTGATCAAGACAAAGCGAATCGCGGCCGATTCTCGTGCTCCGCTCGCACGTTCCGGCTTTGCCCTGGCCATCCGTCGTGGCGCGCACAAACCCGATGTCCGGGACGTGGAATCGTTGAAGGCGACGCTGCTGGCGTCGCAGTCCATCGCGTTCGCGAAGGAAGGCTCCGGCGGCGTCTACCTGATGGCGCTCCTCAAGAAGCTCTCGTTGATGGAGCAGATGACGCCCAAGTTCAAGCCCACTACGACCGGCGACGACGTCAGCCACGCGGTGGCACAGGGCGAGGCCGAGCTGGGCGTATTACCCCTGAGCGAGATCCTGCCGGTCCCCGGCGTCGAGGTGGCAGGGCCGTTCCCGGCCGAAGTACAGGACTATTCAGTGATGGTCGGAGGCGTCGGCACGGCGGCCGCTCACTCAACGGCGGCACGGGCGCTCATCGAATTTCTCACCTCTCCGGCGGCGTTGCCGGTCGTCCAGAAGCGCGGAATGCAGCGGTAGAAAAGGCCTAGAGACAGGGCCCGTTCTGGGCCACAATAGCCACGGCCAGAAGGGGGTCCGGAGGACGGGATGCGCCGACTCACCTCGATCTTTGCGCTCCTCGTCGGCGGCTGGATAAGTGCTGCCGTCTCGAGCGTCGAGATCTGGGCGAGACAACCCCAGCAGCCTGCACCGCCGGCGGCGTCCAGCGCGCAAGCTGTCTTCAATCAGTACTGCATTACCTGTCATAACCAGAGACTGCGCACGGCCGGCCTCGCGCTCGACACGCTCGACGCCGCGAAGCCGAATGCGAACGTCGAGATCTGGGAGCGGGTCATCGGGAAGCTGCGCGCGCAGTCGATGCCTCCGCCGGGCCGGCCACGGCCCGACGCTGCGACGTATCGATCCGTNGCAACGGCGCTCGAACGCGACATCGACCAGGCATGGGCCGCGCATCCGAATCCAGGTCGAATTGGCGCCGTCCATCGGTTGAATCGCACCGAGTACACCAACGTCATTCGCGACCTGTTCGCGCTCGACCTCGATGTACGTCCGCTGCTGCCCGGTGATGAGACCGCCGACGGCAGCTTCGACAACCTTGCCGATGCGCTCTCGATTTCAACGGCGCACCTCGAGCGCTATCTCTCGGTCGCGCGACAGGTCACGCGCACGGCAGTGGGACTTCCACCGGCGAGCCCCGGGATCCAGACGTTCGACATCCCGATCCACGTGCTGCAAAACGATCGGCAGAGCGACGATCTTCCGTTCGGATCGCGCGGTGGCATCGCCATTCCCTACAACGTTCCCGTGGATGGCGAGTACCTCGTGAAAGTCCGCCTGCAGCGCCAGTACCAGGAGTACCTCAAAGGAATGGGATGGCCGCAGCAGCTCGACGTCCGGCTGGACGGGAAGCTGATCAAACGGTTCACGGTCGGCGGCGACGCCAAGGGACGGCCTGCCGCATTGAGCTATGCCGGCGACGGCGAGCCGGGGTTTGCTGGCGATCCCGAATGGGAAAAGTACATGCAGATGACGGGAGATGCGCAGCTCGAGGTGCGCCTCGCCGTCACTGCCGGACCTCACATCGTCGGCGTCTCCTTCGTGCGAGAGCTGTGGGAACCCGAGGGGCTGCCGCGTCCTCCGCAACGAGGCCGAACAATCGCGAACGACAACGACTACATGGGCTACGCGAATGTGGGCGCCGTTCAGATCGGTGGTCCATACCAGGGGGCAGCGCCGGTGCAGGACACGCCGAGCCGACGCGCGATCTTCCTGTGTCAGCCGCGNTCCCAGTCTGACGAGCGNGCCTGTGCGACGACNATCCTGTCGAAGATCGCCCGGCGCGCGTATCGGCGGCCGGTGACGAAGGGCGATGTCGAAGGCCTGCTGGAATTTTTCGACCGCGGACGCGAGGATGGGCACAATTTCGAGGCCGGCATTCAGCTGGCGCTCGAACGCCTCCTCGTTGACCCCGACTTTCTGCTCCGCGTTTATCGCGATTCATCGGCCAGGGACACCGCCTACCGCCTGAGCGACCTCGAGGTTGCCTCGCGGTTGTCGTTCTTCCTGTGGAGCAGTATTCCGGACGATCGGCTGCTCGATCTGGCCGAGAGCAAACAGCTCACGGGTCCGGCAACGCTCGAGCGTGAAGTGCGCCGGATGCTGGCGGACTCGCGTGCGACCAACGCGCTCGTTGACGGATTCGCTGCGCAGTGGTTGAACCTGCGCCGCGTCGGCGAGGTCGTCGTCGATCCGGATCGCTATCCGACCTACGACGAAAGTCTCCTCCAGGCGTTCCAGCGTGAGACGGAGCTCTTCATCGCGAGCACGCTCCGGGAAGATCGCAGCGTGGTCGAACTGCTGAACGCCAACTACACGTTCGTCAACGAGCGGCTCGCCCGGCATTATGGGATTCCCGACATCTACGGCAGCCGCTTCCGTCGCGTGGCGCTGAGCAATTCGGAGCAGCGCGGCGGACTGCTGGCGCAGGGCTCGGTGCTGGCGACGACCTCGTATCCCGATCGCACCTCACCGGTGCTGCGCGGCAAGTTCCTCCTGAACAACATTCTGGGATTGCCGTCTCCCCCGCCGCCTCCCGGCGTCGACACCAATCTCGCGGAAGTGAAGCCAAACGTCACACCACCGACGATCCGTGAGCGGCTCGCTCAGCATCGAACCAATCCAAGCTGCGCGAGTTGTCACTCGGTGATCGATCCACTCGGGTTCGCGCTCGAACAGTTCGATGCGATCGGCGCGTGGCGGACGACCGACGAATCGGGTCGGCCGGTCGATTCTGCTGCCTCGACGTTAAGTGGTGCAAAGCTCGACGGCCTGGCAGGCCTGCGGGCGTTTCTGCTGGCCGAGCCAGAGCAGTTTCCGCGGACGGTGACCGAGAAGCTGATGGCGTACGCGCTGGGCCGGCGCCTGGAGTACTACGATCGCCCCGCCGTGCGCGCGATCGTTCGTGATGCGGCGGCCAACAACTATCGCTGGTCCGCTTTGATCGCCGGCATTGTGAAGAGTCCTGCATTCCTGATGCGAGGAACTGAATAGACGGTCCGGCTAAAGCCGGAGACGGAAGTAGGTCCGGCTGAAGCCGGACACTACTGGAGACAGAAAAATGATGTTTCTCACCGGAAAGGCGCTGCCACGACGCGCGGTGCTGCGCGGACTGGGCGCCTCGCTGTCACTGCCGCTGCTCGACGCCATGCTTCCCGCATTCGCGACGCGCGTCCGGGCGGCCACGACACGAGCACATCGTTTTCTTGCCTTCTACGTGCCAAACGGCATGGCGATGGAGTACTGGACCCCGAAAGGCGAAGGCAAGGACTTCGAGCTCTCGCCGATCCTGGAGCCGCTGGCACCGTTCAGAAATCAGATGCTCGTCCTCTCCGGCATCAACGCGAGCTGGAACTACATTCACGCTGGCGCGTCAGGATCCTTCCTGACTGGCACGACGCGCGGCGGCCGAAACGAAGTGGAGATTCTGGCCGACGTGTCGATGGATCAACTGCTGGCACGTCACTTCGCCAGCGAAACGCAGGTCGCTTCCCTCGAGCTCGCGATGGATCCGCCGGCGAACGCGGGTGCCTGCACCGGGATTCTCAGTTGCGCTTACACGCACACGATCTCGTGGCGCAGCGCGACGCAGCCGCTGCCGATGGAATACAACCCGCGCGCCGTCTTCGAGCGCCTGTTCGGCGACAGCGGTAGCACGGGCAAAGCCGCACGCGAAGCGCGAATGGCGCAGCAAAAGAGCCTGCTGGACTCCGTGAACGAGAAGCTCGCCACGCTGCGGAAAGAACTCGGCGCCCAGGACCAGGCCAAAGTCGAGCAGTACACAGAAGCCGTTCGCGACATCGAACGGCGAATCCAGAAAGCGGAACAACAGCGCGACGTCGAGCTGCCCACTCTGGACCAGCCGCAGGGCGTGCCGCCGGTCTTCGAAGACCATCTGGCGCTGATGCTCGACCTGCAGGTGCTTGCCTTCCAATCCGATCTGACTCGGGTGATCACGTTCATGATCGGCAAGGAACAGAGCGCGCGCCCGTACCCGCAGATTGGCGTGCCCGAGGCGCACCATCCGCTATCTCATCACAACGATGTCCCGGAGATCATCGCGCACCTGTCGAAGATCAATCGCTATCACACCGAGCTCTTCTCCAAGCATCTGGCCCGGCTCCGGGCGACGCCGGACGGTGACGGTTCGCTGCTCGATCACATGACGATCATGTATGGCTCGGGGATCTCCAACAGCACGCGGCACTCGGGGACGAACCTGCCGTTGATGCTCGTCGGCGGCGGCGCCGGGCGCCTCGCCGGCGGCCGGCATCTGAAGTACACGGACAAGCCTTCGATCGCAAATCTGCTCGTCACCTTGATGGACAAGCTCGATGTGCCCGTCGAGAAGATCGGCGGCAGCACTGGCAAGCTGCCACTCGACACGCTCTCGGGCGTGTGATCGGGTTGGTGGATGATGGCGAAGCGTCGTTGGGAGTTGAGAGTTGGAGGTTGGGAGTTGACGAGAGACGTGACGGCAATCGTTTTCTCTGTGCTCCTCATGGGTGCAGCGCCGACGTTGCCGTTAATCAACGCCGCCCGCAACGCCGATCGTGAAGACGTTCGCCGGCTCGTGCAGGAAAAGGCTGACGTCAATGCGACGGAGCCCGACGGCACGACGGCACTGCATTGGGCGAGTTACCGCGACGATGTGGAGAGCGCGGAGCTGTTGATCAAGGCGGGCGCCAATGTGAACGCGGCAAACGATCTGGGAGCGACGCCGCTGTGGACGGCGAGCCTCAACGGCAGTGCCGCCATGGTGCGGCGTCTGCTTCAGGCCGGGGCCAATCCGAATGCGACGCTTCTACTCGGCGAGACGCCGTTGATGGTGGCTGCCCGCTCGGGCAACGCCGACGTCGTTCAGCAGCTCGTGACCAGGGGAGCGAATGTCAACGCCCGCGCCACGCGCGGCCAGACGGCGCTGATGTGGGCCGTCGCGCAAAAGCATCCCGACGTGGTCAAAGTGCTGCTCGCCAATCGCGCCGACGTCCATACGCGATCCGAGAGCTGGAACCAGATGGAAGCCGTCTCTCCGCACGGCGTTCCCGAGTACAACCGCGAGATTCCGTACGGCAAGAACACGGCACTGATGTTTGCTGCGCGCGTGGGCGATCTCGAATCCGCTCGGCTGCTGGTTGCGGCGGGAGCGAATGTCAACGACGAGGATGCCTGGGGCATCAGTGTCGGTCAACGACGAGGATGCCTGGGGCATCAGTGTCGTGACGCTGGCTACGCATTCGGGCTTCGTGGATCTCGTCGAGTTCCTCCTCGACAAGGGCGCCGATCCGAACCGATCCGCGGCAGGTTTCGCCCCGCTCCATGAGGCCATCATGCGCCGCGATGAGCCGCTGGTCCGCACGCTGCTCGCACACGGCGCCGATCCGCATGCGCCCCTGCAGGCGTGGACGCCCACCAGGAGACAGTCAAGCGATCTTCATTTCGAGCCGGAACTGGTTGGTGCGACGCCGTACTGGCTGGCCGCCCGCTTCTGGCAACCGAACGTCATGCGGCTGCTCGTCGAGCTCGGAGCCGATCCAAAGTCCGTTCATCGCAGCGACAGGATCGTTGACGGCAAGGAAGGTCGCGCCTACGACCATCGCTATGATGCGACGAACGCGCTGATGGCCGCGCTCGGCATGGGTGGTGGCGGCAACGCGTGGGTGCAACCGGATCGGAGCCAGCGGGAGGCGCTCACACTCGCAACCGTGAAGCTGGCAGTGGATCTGGGGATCGATGTCAACGCGACGAACACCGATGGACGCACGGCGCTCGACGCCGCGAAGACACTCAAGTACGAGACCGTGGTCGCGTTTCTCGTGTCGAAGGGCGCCAAGGCTGGTATGCCCGACAAGAAGGAAGAGCCCGCGGACAAGAAGGACGACCCTGCGGCGCCACCAGTCCCACGCGCGAACTGAGCGTTCGATGGGCACGGTCCAGTCGACATTCACGCGGAAAATGCCGCCCCTGGCCGTGCGCTGCCTGATGGGCGTCGCCATGTTCGGCGTCGCCGGACCCATCATCCGCATCCTCGATTGGCTCGGACGTGCGCCGTCGTTTGCGGCGTCAATGGCCGAACGACGGCAGCGCGCAGCGGCTGCCAGGAATCCCCTGCAGACCTATACACCGACCAGTCATGACGTCTTCGTCGCCGCGCACGTCAAGAGCGGAACGAATTGGATGATGCAAATCGCGCATCAACTCGCGTTCCATGGCGACGGCGAGTACGACCACATCCACAGCGTCGTGGCGTGGCCTGATGTGGCGATGATGGGGCCGATGAACCACTACGCCATCCCCATCGATGATCCTTCGGTGTGGATGGCATCGCCGGAAAAGAAGCGCATCATCAAGACCCATCTCGACTGGGACTGGCTGCCTTACTCGGAGGACGCGCGTTACCTCATCGTGATACGCGATCCGAAGGACATCTTCGTTTCCAGCTACTTCTTCTTCGTCAAGAACGGTCCGCTGAGTTTCACGAAATTCTCGGTCGAGACCTGGCTCGAGATTTTCCTCTCATCCGGCATGGGCGTGTGGTCCTCGTGGCCGGTGAACACTGCGGGCTACTGGGCGCAGCGACATCGGAAGAACGTCCTGATCGTTCCTTTCAACGCGATGAAGCGCGACCTGCGCGACACCGTGAGAAGAGTCGCTGATTTCATGGGCGTCCGCGCCGGCGACGAGGTGATCGATCGCGTATGCGAGAAGGCTTCGTTCGCCTACATGAAGCGCATCGACGACAAGTTTCGCGCGTGGGAGATGATCCCATGGAAGTCCACGGCAGCTCCGATGATGCGCAAGGGCAGCCAGGCGGATTCGTCCGAGCTGTTGACGCTCGAACAACAGCGGCGCATCGATGAACATTTCATGAGCGAGCTGCAACGGCTCGGCTCGGATTTTCCGTACGAAGAGTTTTGCGAGATCAGCCCTGGGCTGAAGGCGACGGCCTGATTGCAGGCGACATCCCATCAGGCGAAAAAAAAGGCCCAGAGAATTGCGCCCAGCGCGAGCGCGATGAGCGCGAGCGCCGTGACTCGCAGGTACCATCTCCAGGTCGAAGGCGATGCCGCTGGCGCGAGCGACTGCGCCGGAGACGAGATCATGGCACCGCTGCCCAGGGTGCTGAGAGCAACGACCAGGTCGGGCGTGGACTGAAAGCGCTTCGACGGATCCTTTTCGAGGCATCGACGAAGCACCTGCTCCAGGGCAAGCGACACTTGCGAATTACTGGAGTGGATTACGGGAATGTCCT
>JGI24746J21847_1000036_pt1 | contig 12530 bp, 7 predicted proteins | sample KBSMiscanthusM5_FD_21847 | JGI IMG/M metagenome (IMG submission 21847) | reverse complement strand
CGCTTGCCGGGCTGCGGCACCCAGAGCGGCGCCGAGCCCGCCCCGACCGCCGCTCTCACATACCCGACTCGGGAAGCGGGCGGGCAGCTGCCCGTCGCGGCCTGGGCGCCCTCACAGCGCGCGACCCCCCTGAAGCTGGCGGCGAGACCTGGTGGCAGGGATACGTCGAGCGAGGCGAGATTGGCTTCCCCGTCGGAGCGGGTGAGGGTGAAGAGGAAGGGAGCGTGACGGCCCGCCGCGGGATCGGTCGTGCCCGCCGCGAGCTTCGGCGCGAAGCCACCCCCGTCGCACCCTTCGGTTATCCGCATCGGCGACCTGCCGCTCGCCGCGGGCGTCCCCGACCAAGGAGTGAATTCCCACTCGCTCGTATGGGTGCCGCATGCGGGCGGATTGAGCAGGGGAGCGCGCTCTCCCGGGAAAAAGAAGAGCTTAGCTTCGCGCAGGGGCACCTGCGGGGTATCGAGCAGGACCGACGCAATCTGCCCGTTGCGCTCGTCGATCTCGAGCTGAGCGGGGAGCTTGACGTGGGCGCCGAGGTCGTCGGCGACAACCCAGACCCTGAAGAGGTTGCCCGGCTGCGGCTCGCGCAGGTAGATCGCACCTTTCATCCGCCGCGGCAGGGCCGGAATCGCGAATTCAGTCGAGGCGATCTTGGCGGCGTCGGGGCACGCGGAAGGCTCGCGGGTGCCGAACCTGACCTGATCGACGCTGCAGGTCGTGAGCCCGTCGGCGGCGCCCGGGTTGACCGCCATCCCCTCGGGCAGGACGATCCTGATGTCGCGCATCTGAGAGGGCTCAAGCCCATCGGACCCGGCTGGCCCCGGCAGGCGCAGGGTGATGTCGAGGCCAGTCGGCGAGGACGCGCGGCGGCTGGTCGGAGCGATCGCCAGGTCCGGCCCGAAGGGCAGTTTCTCGCAGCCGGAGATCGGCGGGAAGGGAGCCGACTTGGTGTCGAAGACATCGGGTAGGGGCCAGCTGGAGGCGCTGACGTCGAGTGAGAGTGGCACTGCGCAGCGAGTCGGGTTGGTGAGGAAGGGCAGCGCTGCCGAGCCGGGCGGGCGCGGCGGCGAGGCGATGCAACCCTCGCTGAACACCTCGCCCGGGGTGCAGCGTTCGGTGTCATGGCTGCTGGCGGCCGGGACGCCCCAGATCGTCGTCTCCGCTCTGATCAGCTTCGCTTCAGCCGAGGCGTCGGTGACTTCCGACACCAGTCCGTAGTCGGACTCCGAGCGCACCTTGAAATCGACAAAGGTCGGGAAGATGCCGGCGACGAAGCCAAGGCGCGCCACCACGTCGCCGCCGGGCGGCACCATCATGTAGAGGGGCTCAGTGAAGATCTGGTTCAAGCCGTAGGCATAGACCTTGACGGTCCCGACCTGAGACCCGTTGGGGCATTCCGCGAAGAGCCCCTCGGCGAGCTCGGCGGCTGGGCATTGCTGGGGCAGGCCGAACACGTTTGGGTCGCCAACCAGACCCGGGGGCACGTCGAAGCGCAAATCGCGCGTCGCCGCGTAGCTGTCCCTGAGGCCGAAGGAATTCGGACTGCTGGCGGGGTCCTGCTTGACGTCGAGGGTGAGCGTCAGGTCCGGGTGGGCGCCCGCCTGGGTGGGGGGGTGCGGACTGCCAGGCGGCGCGGTGAGCCTCGCTTCGACCGCCTCCAGGCCGAAGTCCTGGGGCGCCGCGAGGGCACTGGCCGCGAGCAGCGCCGTGCCGATGGCGAGAGTGACGATGGCGATGGCGAACCGCCTGATCATCGCTTGCTCCTCTCGCGCCCGTGAGCCCGAACGCGACGCTTGGAGCGCTTCTTGACGCAACGGGCCTTGCCACGGCGAACGACGCGGCGCTTGCCTTTGGCGCAGCGGGGTCGCGCTGGGCGGCTGCCTGCCGCTCCGCTGCCGCTGCTGGCCGGCGACGAGAGGCCCGGGGGCAGCGATCCCTGTCCCCGGCATGCGTCTCCCAGGCAGGCTTCCTCGGCCGGCGGGTCGGGAATCCCGCCCTCGAGGCGGGCGTCGTAGATCGAGGGGCTGCCAACGATGTCCTTACCGTGCAGCCGCTCGGAGGTGGTGAAGAAGACGTCGTGCCCGTCTGCGCTCATCCCGTAGAGATAGCTCTCTTCCTCGCCCTGGCCGGAGGAGATCAGGGCGAGACAGCCGCCTTCTTGCTCGCAGTCGCCCGCTTCGCCTTCTCCGAAGGCTTTCCACTCATAGACGTCGCGTCCCGTGTTGGCGTCCTCCGGGAGCAGGGCATCCTTGCTCTCGAAGAAGACGGCCCTGCCGTCGTCGGTGACGTTGGCGACCAAGGTCGTGGCTTTGGTCGGCGCCCCGGGCTCGCCGAAGGTCTGCAGCGTGGCGCCGGCGCTCGGCGCAGCGCCGGCGGGATCGCAAGAGACGCAGCTCAGCACATTCTCGCCGGCGTCGTAGCGGTAGACCTGAACGTGACCATTCGATTCATAGGGAGTGAGGTCGGCGCGAGACTCGAAGATGAGAACCTCGCCGTCGGGCGTCGAGCGAGAGGGATTGAGGGCGCGACCGGTCTGGCCGTCGCCGAAGGACACCACGCTCGACCAGAGCGTCAGCCGACTCAGATCGGCGGGCTCGAGGGCGGCGACGAAGCGAGCTCCGGCGCCGTCCCATTGGAAGAGGTTGTCCTGACCGGCCGCCCCTTCTCCTTCCTGTTGCGCTTTGGAGGTGAAGTAGGCGGTCGAGCCGTCGGCGGAGACGTTGACGAAGCGAGAGGCGGCGCCGATCTGGCTGGCGGTTTCGGAGTCGAGATCGAAGGCGTATAGAGCGCCGGGGTTGAAGTCGTTGTCTTTTTTGTCGGCGTAGAAGACCCGCGAGCCGTCCGAGGCAAGCCCCGCGAAGCTGAAGGGGCCGACGGTGACTTTCACCGTCTCGGCGTTGTTGCGTCGCACGTAGAGCGATCCTCCCGCCTCGAAGGCGACCGCCGAGCCGTCTTCCGTCGCCCCCAGGTAGGTGGCGTCTTCACCCGCCGCAAAGGGACTGCCATCGGGTTTCAGCGAGACGACGTGGGTCGGCCCATCGATCGAGCGGTCGTAGAGGGCCGTGGTCGAGGCCGGCGGGGCGCCGGGCTCGAGGTGGGCGTCGGATTCGAAGATCACGTGGCTGGCGCCGGGGCTCAGAAAGCGGCCGTCGGCCTCGAGGTCCTCGAACGGCGCGAGGCTGCCCTGGCCGACTGCCTCCATGCCGCTCGGCGTCCGAAGGTATGCGCCTGCCGCGAGCGTTCCTTCCAGCGCTTCGATCGGCCCCGTCTTCCAGAACCAGTAGCGCTGGTCGGCGGCGACGCCGAGCGCGTCCAGTGAGCCGCCCCCGGCCTGCAGGTAGGACAGGCCGGTGAGCTCCGTCTTCCAGCCGTCCTGCGGATGGGCGCCTTCGCCGCGGATGGCGCTGTAACCGTCGAGCCGCCCGGTGCCGTCGAAGTTGGGCAGCGAAATGCCGTTGATGAAGAACGCGACGCTTTCGCCCGCTCCTTGCCCGCGTGGCGTGGTGAGCCAGTTGTTGAACTGCCGGGCGCCGGCTCCCGAAGACGCGGCAGCCGGCCTCGCCCCGCGGGTATCGGCGGGGGTGACCAACTCGTAGGCGCGACAGTCCGGCAGCGCGGCGGAACGCCCGGTGCGGAACTCTTCGTTGGTACAGGAGGGGGCTAGGACCCTCGTGCGGGTCTTGAAGGTCCGATCGGGGCCGGCAACAGCCTTCGCGTCGTTCTCGGCAAGCAAACGGAAGTGGTAGACGGCTCCCTCCTCCAGCCCGAAGATCGGCACTTCGATCGCGGTCTCGCTGGCATTGGCAGCGAGCGTCTGCCCGCCCGTCGTCTGGCCGTAGGCTTCGCTGGTCCCGTACTCGAAGCGGTAGGTCGTCTCCAGGCCCGACGGATCGATCGACGCCCGCAGCATCGCTTCGGTGTAGGCGGGATGGGCGGGACCGGTGGCGATCAGCGGCGGGCCGAAGAGGGCGGGTTTGCCCGCGCTCTCGCCGTATTTGTTCCTGGCCAGGAGGCGGAAGAAGTAGCGTTGCTCGAGATCCAGCCCGGTTACCTCGGCGTGGACCGAGACCGGGGCTTTGCCTTTGCCGATCGCCGCCCGCGTCTCGACACAGGGCACGAAAGTCGCGCTGGCGAACGTTTTCGCGTCGGCGAGGTACCGGGCCTCGTCAATGTAGGCGAATTCGCAATCTTCGACCTCGACCCCGCTCGGGTTGACGGTTCCGTTCAGGGTCGCTACGCCTTCGCCCACCGCGCTCGCGGCACCCGTCACGGCGCTCGGCGGTCCACCGTAGACGAGCGGTTCGTAGGCGGTCAGGTCGTGGGGATTGGCGAGATTGGGGTCGTCGTAGGCAAGGTAGAGGTGGCCTTTGTTGGGACTGAAGGCGCCGTTGTCGACGGCCAATCCTGACCCCCTCTGAGAAGCTTCAAAAGGTTTGGACTGCGAAGACTCGAACTGGGCCACGAAGGCCCCGGACGCCTCGTACTCCTCCACGACCTGGCGTTCCGGCCTGAAGATCAGCAGGTGGCCGTTCTCCTGGTCCACGGCGATGCTCATAGTGGTGGTGAAGGTGGACCCGAACAGGCCGTTGGGACTTCCCACTCCACTTATGTGACCCACGGTTTTTTGGCCCTCTTCATCGAGGATCAGTAGGTTGTTGCCCGTGTAGAGGTAGACGTTGCCGCTGGCACCATGTACGGCGATGTCGGTGCGCTGGTTGAAACCCGCGGCATAGTTGCTGTCGAGAACCGCGCAACCGTTGTCAGCCGAGTCGAGTTTTATCGTGCGATCTGATCGGTTGACGAAGACATGGTCGTTGCTCGGATCGATCCCCAGAGACATCAGGCTTCCTCCCAAGTCGGCGGGAAAATACGGAGGCTCGGACGTCGCGCATAGCGTCGGCGCGCCGTATTTGGTCCCTTCCTGTGGCGGGAAGGACGCGGGCGTGAAGTAGACGGCTTTCTCGTCTCCCGGAGGACCTTTCCCTTGATCGAGCACCCATACGTTGCCGAGCGAGTCCACCGCCAGATCGCAAGGGCCTGCGGGGTCGTTGATCGTCGTCAACGGCGTTGAGCCGCTCGGCGGGTAAACGCTGATGGTCGAGTCGGCGGCGACGTAGCGGTTGCCGTGAGAATCGACCGCGGCCGCGCAGGCATTTTCGCGTTTGAAGGAGAGGTTTTCGCGGGGCGAGCGCGAGGGCGCCGCGAGCGGTCCGAAGGCGAGCGCCTTCGCGCCCGCGCCTGCGCCCGCGGTCACGTACAGGGCGCCATCGCCAGCGCCGCCGGAGCGGTCTACCGCGATCGCCGTCGGTTCGGCGTCCTCGAAGGCGAACGGTGCGTCCGGCGAGGCGATCTGGGTCAGGTACTGCCCGGTGGCCTCGAACTCGTCGACGACTTTGCTGGCGTCGTCATAGAAGAAGAAATGGCCCGCGGCGCAGGCGTTGTCGATCGGGGGGCAGCTGCCGGGATCGGCCGCTAGGTGGGCGCCCGCAGATCCGAAGCCGAATTTCTGCAAGGGGGTCCCGGGGTTGGCGTCGTGGTCGACGCCTTCGATCTGCGCGCGCAGCTGGAGCGTTCGCAGGTCGTCGCCCCCGAACACCCGGATCTTGTCCGCGGAAGCGCCATCGGCATCGGCGACGAAGAGGTAGCGGTCTACGTTGAGACCGCTACCGTAGGTGTAGACGGCGACGCCGGAGGCTTCGGCAAGGTCGCCTTCGCCGACCTTGCCGCTGAATCCGTCGATGATGGTTCCCACCGCGACGCCGCTCCAACTCGTGTTTTCGAGCCCAGTGCCGTCGCCGGCGAGCTGGCCGACGTTGGTATTCGCAAGCGCGCCGGTGAAGGTGACCAGGTAATTCGAGCCAGGCTTTTCGACGTCCACGTTGCCGACGCCGATCGAATCGAGGCCTTCTAGCTGCGATTCGACTTCCGCGGCGGTTGCGCCGAAGGGAATCGGGCCCGTGACGTCGCTGAAGGCGCCGACGAGGATCGTCTTGTTCGGATCCTCGAGGTCTTCTCCGTCGGCCTCGATCAGGGGAACGTCGGTTGCCACGAGGGCGCCGGTGAATTCGACCCAGTAGCCGCGCACTCCCGGAAAGCCGGTGACGTTGACATTGCCCGCCCCGATCGCCGGGAGGGCTTCGAGCGCCGCTTTCACCTGAGCGGCGGTGGCTTCCTGAGGAATCGCCGCGGTCGTCTGGCCGTCGAACTCGAGCGTGAAGGTGCCGTTGCCGTCGGCGTTGTTCGCCCGTCTGACCCACTGGATCTCGTTGCGACCGGGGGCGCCATCGGCAGGCATCGCAAGTCGAAAGGTCCCGCCGCTGGGGCTGAAGAATGAGACTTCATGTACCTCGCTGACCGCCGCGGAGCTGCCGTCTGCGTCAAACACGTCGATGCGGCCGCCCTTTGCGACGTAGAGGCGGTCGTCGAAGGGGTCGACGGCGATCCCCTCCGCCAAGCCGCTCGAATCGATCGTCGTCGGTGCGCCGTAGGTGGGTGCACCGACGAAGGGATAGGCGCTGGGGGTGTAGCGGACAACGTTGCCGGTGCCCGACTCGGAGACGTAGAGGTTGCCCTGGGAGTCGACGGCAAGTCCACAGGGTCCGTTGGCGTTGGCGATCGAGGTCAGGTAGTGGCGGTCGGGGCCGAAGACGTCGATCCGCGCAGCATCCGCACTGGCGACAGAGACGTCTCCCTCGGAGTCCACCGCGACCCCGCAAGCCTGGTTGAAGGGACTGGCTGGGTGACTTGGGCCTAGGTCCGAGGCGGTGCCGGTGAGGGTAAGGGCCGGCAGGAAAGGATGGGCAGGCGCAGCCGAGGCCGGCGCAACGAAAGCCAGCTGCAGAAGTACAAAGATTCCGGCGAGCTTCGGCAGCCCGATCGTCACCTTGATCGCTGCCGCCCACCTGAGAGCGACCCGGGCGGCCATGCCTGCCGCCCGGGTCTGCCTGATCTTTGAACGGTGAGCCATCGTCTTCGTCCGGACCATTGCTAACCGTCAGGTCAGCCGGTCACCGCCCACGTGCCGACGCCTCTGGCCCCTGCCCCCGTGATCAACACATTGAGGTAAGCCCCAGCAGTCGAGGCGCCAAAGCCTGCCGCACCTGCCGTACCTGCCTTGAGGATGCGGCCACTTTCATTCCCATAGATGGTCGCGTTGGTCAAACCGCCAACACGGGTGTAGACGCAAAGGTGGCCAGAATCGGCAGTCGGAGCCGCTGCGGTGCCCGAACAATTTGCCGGGGTCACTTCAACGATGAATTCACCTTCCGCCTTCAATTCTTTAGGGGGTTCTTCGCCAATCTGGTTCATGTAATGAACGTTTGCCGGCGGGAGATCTGCCGCCAGCGGGATGGAGAATGAGATCGGCACCCGAGCTTCGGTGATGCCTTCCGGGATACGACCAAAGGCCCAGGTGCCGGTCTGGGTCGCACCCACCGGCAGAGTCCCGCCGGCGGTCCAGGGGTCGCCGGTGGGGCCGGTCGCACCCGTCGCGCCGGTCTCTCCATCGCTGCCGTCCGCGCCGGCCGGACCGGTCGCTCCCGTGGCGCCTTTCAGGCCCTGAAGCCCGGGAGCGCCCGCCGCTCCGGTGTCGCCCTTGGGGCCCTGGGCGCCCTGCGGACCCCTTGGCCCCCGTGGGCCTCGCGGTCCTTTTTTCGCTTTTTTGGCCGATGCGGTCGCCTTCCCATCACCTCCGTCATCGGAGGCGGCGTAGGCACCGCCGAGCATTGCGAAGACGAGGGCGATCACGGAGATCACGCCCGGAATCCCGAAGCGGGTGCGTAGTGCCGAGAACATGCGAAATTTCTCTCCTTGTCCCATGAGCCCCTCTGCCGACCGCTCGCTGCGGTCCTTGCGAAGCTCGTTTCTGGTGTTAGTCGCCCCCTCCCTCGACGGCGACTCCAGGAAGGATAAAAGATTTGGTTTACAAATGCAAGAGGTAGTTTTTGATCGAAGGGTTACGGCTCTGAAAGCCGCTCGGGATGCGGGCGGCGGTGCGGTTCAGGCGGCGCGGGCGCGAGATTCTGTTTCGCTCGCTTTAGGCGCTGGCTGGGTACAGCTAGGAGGACTAGGTGACCAAAGTCACGCACCCGGCCCCGCCCGACCTCGATTGTCTTTTGACGGGAGTGCGCCCGGGAGGCGGGCTGCAACGCCGCTGATCCGCCATTTGAGAGCCTAGTGCCGAAAGAAACGAACTAAAGTGTCTTCCGTGTCCCAGACCCAGCGCCCGCTCGAGCTGATCCTCGCCCGCAACCTGATGTCGGCGCTCTCGACGCCGGCCTTCCTGGTCGACGAGGGCGGGCTGCTCGTTTTTTACAACGAGGCGGCCGGGATGCTGCTCGGCAAACGCTTCGAGGAGGTCGGGACGGTGGGCGCCGACGAGTGGGGCGCGATGTTCGGTCCCTTCGACGAGGGCGGCGAGCCGATCCCTTATGACGAGCTGCCGCTGGTGGCAGCGGTGCGCGACGGCCGCCCCGCCCACGCGGAATTCGAGATCCGCTCGACCGACGGCACCATGCACGAGGTCGAGGCCTCCGCCTTCCCGATCCTCACCGCGCACGGCACGCGCGGTGCGATCGCGGTCTTCTGGCCCTGCGCCGAGGACGGCGCCGGGCCGTCGTCGAACGGAGCGGCCGCCCGGTGAAGGTCAGGCTCTGGGGAACGCGCGGCTCGGTCCCCTCCCCAGGGCCGGAGACGATCCGCTACGGCGGCAACACCTCCTGCGTCGGCGTCACTCTCTCCGACGGGTCGCTGCTGGCGCTCGACGCCGGCACCGGCATCCGCAACCTCGGCCTCTCGCTGCCCGAGGAGCCGACCCGGCTCCACATCCTCCTCACCCACCTGCACCTCGACCACATCCAGGGCCTCGTCTTCTTCGCGCCGGCCTTCCGGCCGCGGACGGAGATCGTCATTTGGGGGCCCGCTTCGCCGGAGGCCTCGCTGCGCGACCGCATCGCCCGCTACATCTCGGCGCCGCTTTCGCCGGTCGAGGTCCGCGAGCTGCCCTGCGACGTCTCCTTCCGCCACACCCCGGAGGCCGAGTGGGAGATCGGCCCGGCGCGGATCCGCGCCGCCTCGGTTGCCCACCGCGGGCCGACGCTCGGCTACCGGATCGACGACGGCGACTCCTCGCTCGCCTACATCCCCGATCACGAGCCGGCGCTCGGCGCCGACCTCGAGACGCTCGACGAGGACTGGATCTCGGGCTTCGCACTCGCCCAGGACGCCTCGCTGCTGATCCACGACGGCCAGTACTCCGACGCCGAGTACCCCGACCACCTGGGCTGGGGCCACTCGTCCCTCTCCCACGCGCTCGCCTTCGCGCGCCGCACCGGCGCGGAGCGCACCGTCCTCTTCCACCACGACCCGCTGCACTCCGACGAACGGCTCGACCGGCTCGGCGGCGAAGCGCGGGAGCGCTGGAGCACCATCGGCGGCGATCCGGACCGGATCGAGCTCGGCGTCGAGGGGGGCGAGTACGAGCTGCGGTCGCTCGGGGCGAGCGCACGCGCCCCCGCGCAACCGGTCTAGGCGACCCTCCAAGCACGGCGGTTGTCCTGAACCGGTACGAACGGGTTAGTTTCTTCATCCAATCGCGCTACCCTCGGGTGGGATGTCCTCCGCTCCACGGATCGACGCGGCGGCACAGCGCTCCGCGCTGATTCGGGACGCCCTGGCGCTGGCGCGGGAGGCGCACGCGGGGCAGGTGCGGCAGACGGGCAGCGGCGAGATGCCCTTCATCGAGCACCCGCTCGCGGTCGCCGAGCACCTGGCCAACGAAGGCTTCGGCGACGAGGTCGTCGCCGCCGGCCTCCTGCACGACGTCGTCGAGCATGCCGGGATAGCGCTCGAGGAGCTGCGCGAGCGCTTCGGCGACGAGGTCGCCGATCTGGTCGGCGTCTTGACAGAAAGCGAGGCGATCGGGCCGTACGAGGAGCGCAAGGGAGAGCACCGCGACCGTGTCGCCGCGGCGGGCCAGGAGGCCCATGCCGTCTTCACCGCCGACAAGACGGCGAACGTCGAAACGTTGCGCGAGGCCTACGCGGTCGAGGGCGAGGACGTCGACGCCGAGCTGCCGGTCTCGCTCGACCTGAAGATCTTCGTCTGGGAGCTCGACCTCGAAATGCTGTTCCACGCCGCGCCTGAGCTGCCGCTGGTCGATCGCTTCGCCGACGAAATGGCGAAGCTGTGGGGGCAGCGGGCCGCCTGGGCGCGGAGCGGCGCCGACGGCGGCGGCTAGTCCCGCTCTTCGGACTCGAGGCGCCGGCGCAGGGGAAGCAGCCCCCACAGCGCGACGAACATGGCCAGCGCGGCGGCGCTGAAGACGACCGTCGCGGTCGTGCCGAAGAGAACGTCGGTGATCAGCATGATCGCGCCCGTCATCGCCAGCGCCAGGCAGCCGATGCCGGCGATCGCCAGCCGGTTCGCGATCGAGATCAGGTGGTCCTTCTGGCCCCGGCGGAAGGTCATCCGGTGGTAGGAGGTGGGCGAGATCAGCAGGGCCGCCGAGATCGCGGTGAGGAGCAGGGTGATGAAGTAGGCCTTCTCCTGGAAGGGAGTGATTTCTTTGAATCCCTGCTGGAAGGGCACTGCGAGCAGGAAGGCGAAGAGGACCTGAACCCCGGGCAGGGCGACGCGCAGCTCCTGGAGCAGCTCGGCGAGGTTGCGGTCGAGGCGTTCCCCCTCGCTCTCCTCCCTCTTCGACGGGCGATCGGCCATGCCGGCACGATAGTCGCCGCATAGGATCGCCGCCCATGGGACGCCTGGGCGTCATCCTCGGCAGCAACGCGATCGGCCCGGGCGGGGACGAGGTGGCGGCGGCGGCCGGCTCGGCGGGGGCGGTCGTGCTGCAGCGCCACGGCGGCGACTCCTACGTGCTCCCGCACCTGATCGACCATGAGGCCAACCTGCGCTCCCTCGCCGCGGCGGGCTGCGACCGGGTGCTCGCGCTCGGCTCGGTCGGGTCGCTGCGACCGGAGATCGGGGTGGGCGCGCTCGTCTGCCCCGACGACTTCATCGTCCTGCAGACGCTGATCACCACGTTCGACGACGCGCGCGCTCACGCGATGCCGGGCTTCGACCGCGAGTGGCGGAGCGAGGTGGTCGCGGCGTGGAGCGCCACGGGCCTCCCAGGCGAGGGCGACGCGGCGTCCCTCCGCGACGGCGGCGTCTACTGGCAGACCAGCGGGCCGCGCTTCGAGACGCCGGCCGAGATCCGGCTGATCGCGGCCCACGCCGACCTGGTCGGGATGACGCTGGCGGCAGAGTGCGTCGTCGCCGGCGAGCTCGGGCTCCCGTACGCCGCCGTCTGCATGGTCGACAACATGGCGAACGGCGTCGGGACCATGCCGCTGAGCGCCGAGGAGCTGCAACGCGACCGCGAGGCAAACGTGGCGCGGCTGCGGGAGGCCCTGGCGGCGGTCCTGCCGGAGCTGGCGGCATGACGGACGTGCCGGACCTCCGGTGCCCATATGGGCACTCCACGTACGGCACGTCCGGGAGGTCCGGCGCGTGAGCGCGCTTGCCGTCACCGGCGCGCTGCTCGACGGCGAGACCGTCGGCGTGCGCTGCGAGGACGGGACGATCGCCGCGATCGGGCCCGGGGTCGAGGCGCGGCCGGGCGACGAGACGATCGACGCCGCGGGGGCGCCGCTCGTCCCGGCTCTCGTCAACGGCCACACCCACGCGGCGATGACGATCTTCCGTGGCTACGGGGGCGACCTGCCGCTGATGCGCTGGCTGCGTGAGATCGTCTGGCCGGTAGAGGAGCGGCTCGAGGCCGACGACGTCTACTGGGGCGTGCGGCTGGCCTGTCTGGAGATGATCCGCACCGGCACGGCGCTCTTCTGGGACATGTACTGGGAGCCGGAGGCGACGGCGCGGGCGGTCGAGGACGCCGGGCTGCGGGCGACGATCGGCGGGCCGCTCTTCGACGCCGACGGCAGGACCGAGGAGATGAAGGCGACCGTCCTGCGCGACCTCGAGGCGCTGGAGGGGCTCGGTCCCGGCATCGGCCGCGCGATCGCCCCCCACTCCATATATACGGTCAGCGAAGGGCTGCTGCGCTGGGCGGGCGCGCAGGCGACCCAGCGCGGCCTGCCCCTCCACATCCACCTCGCCGAGACCGAGGCGGAGGTGCGCGACTGCGTCGAGGAGCACGGCGTGCGTCCCGCCTTCCACCTCGACCGGCTGGGGCTGCTCGGCGACCGGACCCTGCTCGCCCACGGCGTCTGGCTCGACCGCGACGAGCTGGAGCTGATCGCCGAGCGTCGCTGCACGGTCGTCACCAATCCCGTCGCCAACATGAAGCTGGCGGTGGGCGGCGTCTTTCCCTACCCGGCGGCGCGCGAGGCGGGTGTCGACGTGGCGCTCGGCACCGACGGCGCCGGCTCCAACGACTCGCTCGACCTGCTCTCCGACCTGAAGGCGTTCGCGCTGATCCAGCGCCACGCCGCCGCCGACGCGACCGCGGTGCCGGCGGCCGAGGCGCTGGCGATCGCGACGGGCGCCCGCGCGCCGGCGCTCGGGGCGGG
>JGI24746J21847_1000033_pt1 | contig 12733 bp, 16 predicted proteins | sample KBSMiscanthusM5_FD_21847 | JGI IMG/M metagenome (IMG submission 21847) | reverse complement strand
GGAGGGCCTGCGCCTGAACGAGCCGCTGGAAGCGGGCGACGTCGCCCGCCTCGGCCTGACCGCGATACCGCCCGAAGACGTTCCCGAGGACGCCGCCCAGGCCCGCGCTCCGCCGCCGGCCAGCGGCGCGATCGCCGGCGTGGTCTGGGTCGACTTCCTCCCCGGCGGCGGCAAGCCCGACGTGGTCGAGAGGGGCGAGCGGGGCCTGCCCGGGGTCTCGGTCGAGCTGCGCGACGCGGGCGGTGACAGCGTCGGCACGGCCGAGACCGGGGTCGACGGCAGCTTCGTCTTCGAGGATGTGGGACCCGGCGAGCACACCGTCGCGATCGCGCCCGAGACCTTCGAGGAACCCTTCTCCGGCGTCGAGTGGCTGGGGCCGGGCCTGATCACCCCGGCGGTGATGATCGCCTACATCTGGGTCTGGGCCGGCTTCGCGATGGTCGTGATCGGCGCCGGGCTGGCGGCGCTGCCCCGCGACGTGCTGGAGGCGGCGCGCACCGACGGCGCCAGCGAGAGGCAGATCTTCCGCCGCGTCACCGTGCCGCTGCTGCGGCCGGTGCTGATCGTCGTCTTCGTGACGATGCTGATCAACGTCCTCAAGGTCTTCGACATCGTGCTCTCGGTCGCCCCCGCCTCCTCGCAGGACGACGCCAACGTGATCGCCCTGGCGATGTGGCGGACCGCCTTCGGCGGCGTCAACGACTTCGGGCTCGGCTCGGCGATCGCCGTCCTCCTCTTCCTCCTGGTGATCCCCCTGCTCGCCTTCAACCTGCGCAACTTCAGGAGGGAGGCCTGATGGCCGGCCGCCTCAACCGGGCGCTCTCGCGGGGGCCGATCAACCTTCTGCTCGCCTTCCTGGCGATCCTCTGGCTCGTGCCGACGCTAGGCCTCTTCCTCACCTCGCTGATGCCGGCCGACGTGGTCAGCGGCCAGGGCTGGTGGACGATCTTCTCCGAACCGAGCGTCGCCACCCTCGAGAACTACGACAAATTGATCGACAACGAGGAAATCACCGGCGCCCTCGTCACCACGATCCTGGTCGCGATCGGCGGCACGGCGATCCCGATCGTCGTCGGCTCGCTGGCCGGCTACGCCTTCGCCTGGCTCGACTTCCCGGGCCGCGAATGGCTCTTCCTGCTCGTCGTCGCCCTGCTCGTCGTGCCGCTGCAGATGGCGCTGATCCCGATGTTCTCCTTCTACAACGACATCGGCATCTTCGACACCGTCCTCTCGCTGATCCTCTTCCACACCGCCTTCGCGCTGCCCTTCGCGATCTTCCTGATGCGCAACTTCTTCGTCGGCATCCCCAGGGACCTGCTCGAGTCGGCGCGGATCGACGGCGCCTCGGAGCTGCGCATCTTCACCCGCCTGATCCTCCCCCTCGGCCTGCCGGCGATCGCCTCGCTGGCGATCTTCCAGTTCCTCTGGACCTGGAACGACTTCCTGGTCGCGCTCACCTTCGGCCGCGACACCCAGCCGATCACCGTCGCGATCTTCTCCCAGTTCCGCCAGTTCGGCTCCAACATCGACCTGATCGCGCCCGCCGCCTTCATCTCGCTGGCGATCCCCCTCGCCGTCTTCTTCGCCTTCCAGCGCTACTTCGTGCAGGGACTGCTGGCCGGCTCGGTGAAGTGAGGGGCAACGGGGGCTAGGGTTCGCCGCAATGAGCCTCAGTGGACGAGAAGAGCTGATCGGCGTCGCCTTCGTGAGCGACCGCGCCGAGGCGGAGATGATCCAGGGACTGCTGAGGACCGCCGGCATCCCGAGCTTCGTGAAGCAGGTCGGGATCGACGGCCCGCAGCTGGGATTCGGGCTGCTCAGTCCCGGTGGGGGAGCCCAGCAGGTGATGGTCCGGGCCGACCATGCCGAGGCGGCGGGCGCCCTGCTCGCGGAAGCCGCGGTCCCGAACGAACCGGAAAGCTGGGCGGAAAGCGGCCTTGCCGAAGCAGAAGAGCCCGCGGGCGAAGGGCCGCGCAACTACGGCCTGCTCGGCGCCTACGCCCGGATCTGGGTCTGGTCGCTTGCCGCGATCGCCCTCGCCTTCGGCGCGTTCGCGCTGTCGCGAGGAATCTGAGCTTGCCTACTGCTTGGCGTTGTCCCGGCCGGGCCCGCCGAGCAGCTGGTCGGCGCCCGGGCCGCCGAGCAGGCGGTCCGGTCCGCCGGCGCCCCTGAGGACGTCCTTGCCGGGGCCTCCGAGGAGGGTGTCGCTGCCCGGGCCACCGCCGAGCTGGTCGTTGCCACCCTCGCCGCAGACGACGTCCTTGCCGCCGAGGCTCTGGACCTTGTCGTTACCGCTGCCGGCGGCGATCACGTCGGCTTTCGGGGTGCCGCGGAGCGAGTCGGCGCGGGCGGTGCCGACGATCGTCGCCCGCAGGCCGCCGCATTTGACCTCGGGCGGGGTCGGACCGGGACCCGGTGCGGGGTTCGGGCTCGGGCTCGGGCCGGGAGTGGGGCCCGGACCCGGCCCTGGTCCCGGGCCTGGACCGGGTTCTTCTTCTTCGCCTTCTTCTTCTTCTTCACCGGGGCGGGTGCCGGGCGCGTCGCGCTCGAAGTGGAGTAGTGCTGGAACGCCGTTGCCGTTCGCCACGTAGAGGTCGTGGCCGTCGCTGCTGATCGCGACCCCGAACGGGCCGGAGAGAGCCGAGGGTTCGGCGAAGCCGGCGCAGCCCTGGACCGCGTTGGCGCGCAGGCAGCGGACGTGGCTGAGCGCGCCGCCCGGCGAGGAGAGGCCGAAGGTGCTCAGCGCCGAGTCCTGAAAGGCCACCGTGTAGAGGTTGGCGGAGTCGGGGCTGACCACCGCGTCGGTCACCGATGCCAGCCCGGACCCCGTCGCGTCGTCCAGCTCCGCGCAGCCCGGAGCGTCGATGTTGAGGTCGTCGGCGAGGCAGTCCTGGCGGGTCAGCGCCCCCGTCGTCGCGTCGCGCGCGAAGTGGTAGACGACCCCGAGGCCGGTCTCGTCGGTCACGTAGGCGTGCGCGCCGGTTGGGTTGAACGCGATGTGGTTGAGCCAGTCGTAGTTGACGCCCGACTCCTCGGCACAGGCGTCCGAGAAGAGCGTGATGTCGTCGTCGTCGGCGAGGCAGCCGGCGAGGGTCAGCGTCCCGGTCGTCGGGTTGCGGGTGAACCAGGTGATCGCGTCGCGGCCGACCGAGGTCACGTAGAGGTGCTTGCCGTCGGGGCTGACCGCCAGCCCATGGGGAGCTTCGAGCGGCTCGGCCTGGGTCGCGCAGCCGGGGATCGGCACCTCGCGGTAACAGCTCTGCAGGGCGAGGCCGGCGGAGAAGTGGCTCAGCGTCGCTTCCTGGCTGACCGCGTACACCGCCCCGTCGGGCGCGGCGACGACGCGCAGCGGCCCGTCGAGGCTCGCCACTTCGGTCGCGCAGCCCCAGTCGGGCAGGGCGTCGTCCTCGACGCAGCCGGCGAAGCTGAGCGCGCCGCCGGCGCCGACGCTGAGGCGCACGATCGTGTCCGAGGTCTCCGCCGCGACGTAGAGCGAGGTGCCGTCGGGAGAGAAGGCGAGCGAACGCGGCTGCAGGAGCACGTTGGCGCTGAGCTCCGCGCAGCCGGCGTCGCCGCCTTCTTTCGTGACGACGCAGCCGGCGAAGGAGACCGAGCCGTTCACGAGGCTGCGGGTGAAGCCGACGACCGAGTCCTGCATGTCGGCGACGAAGACCAGTTTCCCGTCGGGGCTGATCGCGACGTCGCGTCCCCCCTCCAGCACTTCGTTCGGCACCGCGCCGCAGGGGCCGGCGGCGAACTTGGCGAGGCAGTCTTTGAAGGCGAGGTCGCCGGTCGCGGCCGAGGCGCCGGGGGCGCAGAGGAGGGCCAGCGCGAGGAGGGCGAGCGTCGGGGCGAGACGGCGCACGCCGCGATCCTATGCCTGCCCGGCAGCAGTCTCAAGGGCGCTGCGCCCGAGCGGACTCCCTACCTAAAAGAGGTGATGAGCGGCCGGGGCCGGGTAGAGGGGCCACATGCGGATGCGGGTGTTTCCCACCGTCGAGGCGCCGCGGCAGGTACGGCGCCAGGTCTCGGCCATGTCGAGCGAGATCGACGAGCGCTCCACCTCGGACGTCAAGACCGTGGTCAGCGAGCTGGTCACGATGAGCGTCGCGCAGGGCGCCCGCGAGCCGATCGAGATCAGGCTGGAGCTCGACGACGGCAGGCTCGAGGGCGCCCTCTCCGACGACGGGCCGGGCGCTCGGGCGCTCGTCCGGGCGAGGGACCGGCGCGACGACTCCCTCGCGGTGAGGATCGTCGACGGGCTGGTCGAGGAATGGGGCGCGAGCGACGGCGACGGCGGGATCTGGTTCCGGATGAACGTGGTGCGGGTCTAGAGCCAGCCGGCCCGCTTGAAGCGCCGGTAGAGCACGGCGCAGATAACGGCGATCAGCACCAGGACCGCCGGATAGCCGAAGCGCCATTTGAGCTCCGGCATGTGCTCGAAGTTCATCCCGTAGAGGCCGGCGACCATCGTCGGCACGGCGAGGATCGCGACCCAGGCGGAGATCTTGCGCATGTCCTCGTTCTGGCGGACCGAGACCTGGGTCAGGTTGGCGTGCAGGGCGCTGCCGAGCAGCTCGCGGAAGTCCCCGATGCGCCGGCTGACCCGGCGCAGGTGGTCATGGACGTCGCGGAAGTACTCGCGCAGCTCGTCCGGGACGACCTCATAGTGGCCGCGGACGATCGCGTCCACGGCCGGCTCCAGCGGCGAGACCGCGGCGTGGAAATCGAGCACCTCGCGCTCCAGCTTGTAGATGCGCTCGACCGGATTGACGCGCTCCTCGGAGAAGACCTGGCGCTCGACCTCCTGGATGTCGTCGTCCACGCCCTGGGCGGTGACCTCGTAGCCGTCGACGACGTGGTCGAGGATCGCGTAGAGGGCCATGCCGCTGCCGTGGCAGAGCAGGTCCGGACGCCCCTCGATCCTCGCCCTCACCGCGGCCAGGTCAGCCTCGCCGTGGCGGACGGTAACGATGAAGCCGGGATGGACGAAGAGCATCACCTCGCCGATCTCGATCACCTCCTCGGAGTCGACGTAGCGCGCGGTCTTGAGGACGACGAACAGCGTGTCGTCGTAGAGCTCGACCTTCGGCCGCTGGTGGGCCTTGATCGCGTCCTCGACGGCCAGCTCGTGCAGGTCGAACTGGCGGGCGATCGACTCGAACTCCTCCTCCGTCGGTTCGAGCAGGCCGAGCCAAACGAAGGCCTCCCCCTCCCGCGAGGCCCTGCCGGCCTCGTCGATGGTCAGCCGCCCGTCGCGGCGATGGCCCTGCTCGTAGACGGCGCAGTCGACGATCATCGTCGCAGCCTAGTTCCGGGGCCACTCGCGCTCCAGCTCGCGCATGATCCGGGGGTAGACGACCGCGTGGCGGAAGGGCGCGATCGCCGCCATGTAGGCCGCGCCGAGAAGGCCGTTGCGCCTGACGTAAATGGCCATCTGGCCGCGGTGGAGGCCGTCGTCGCCGGCGACCCAGCCGAAGTGGAGCACGCCGTGGACGGTGCGATTGATCGCCTCGACCGCCCACTCCTCGCCAGTCAGGTACAGCTGGGTGAAGGGGAAGGCGGCGAACTCGGGGGCGGGAGGACCGTCGCGCAGGTCCGCGGGCAACCGCTCGCGCAGGCTCCGGCGCCCGTCCGGGCGCTCGGCGGCCGCCTTGTCGGGTCCGCTCCCCGCGTCTTCCCAGCCGAGCGCCTCCCCCACCTTCTCGCGCACGCCGAAGAGGGCGCGAACGGCGGCGTAGGAGCTGCGCGCCGGGTCGAAGGAGGCGATCAGCTCGACCAGGCGCGGAAAGTCGCCGGGGCCGCCCGGGGTGGGCAACGCCCAGACGTCCTCGAGGCTGAAGTCGCCGGTCAGCTCGTGGATCCGCCACGGCCGCGACGCATGCGCGCTCTCGGGCAGCCTCATGGTGAGCCCATTGTCGCGAATCGCGAACCGTGTCGATTTCGCCCCCGCTCGTTCGTCGTATGGGTAAAAGGCGGAAGATCGGGTCACCGAGCTGCCGCGCACGACGAGAGAAAGGACCCGAGATGAGAGTGATGGCGATTGTGAAGGCGTCGAAGGACTCCGAGGCCGGCAAGATGCCGAGCGAGGAGCTGCTCGCCGCGATGGGCGAGTTCAACGAAGAGCTGGTCAAGGCGGGTGTGATGCTGGCCGGCGAGGGGCTGCACCCCTCCTCCAAAGGCGTGCGGGTGACGTTCGGCGGGGACGACGAGCGCACCGTGATCGACGGGCCCTTCGCCGAGACCAAGGAGCTGATTGCCGGCTACTGGCTGCTGCAGGTGCGCTCGATGGACGAGGCGGTCGAGTGGATGAAGCGCTGCCCCAACCCGCACCACGAAGCCGGCGCGATCGAAATACGGCCCGTCTTCGAGGCCGACGACTTCGGCGAGGAGTTCACGCCGGAGCTGCGCGAGCAGGAGGAGCGACTGCGGGCGCAGGCGGAGCAGAACCGGTAGCGGACCGGAAGGCGCGGCGGGCAGGACGATGAGCGAGAGGGACGCCCGCCGCGCGATCGACGCCGTCTGGCGGATCGAGTCGGCGCGGCTGATCGCCGCGCTGGCGCGGATGACGGGCGACGTCGGCCTTGCCGAGGACCTGGCCCAGGACGCGCTGGTCGCGGCGCTGGAGCAGTGGCCGCGCGCCGGCGTCCCCGACAAGCCCGGCGCCTGGCTGATGGCGACGGCGAAGAACCGGGCGATCGACCGGCTGCGCCGCGGCGAGATGGCGGCGCGCAAGGAGCAGGAGCTGGGACGCGAAGCCGAGCTGCGGGCGCGGGTCGGCGAGCGCGACCTCGCCGCCGCCGCGGACGACGACGTCGAAGACGACCTGCTCAGCCTGATCTTCACTGCCTGCCACCCGGTGCTGCCCACCGAGGCGCGGGTGGCCCTGACCCTGCGCCTCGTCGGCTCGCTGACGACGACGGAGATCGCCCGCGCCTTCCTCGCCAAGGAGGCGACGGTGGCGCAGCGGATCGTCCGCGCCAAGCGCACCCTGGCCGAGGCGCGGGTGCCGATCGAGGTGCCGGGGGCGGCCGAGCGGGAGGAGCGGCTCGCCTCGGTGCTGGAGGTGATCTACGCGATCTTCAACGAGGGCTATGCGGCGAGCGGCGGCGAGGAGTGGATCCGCGCCGACCTCTGCGAGGAGGCGATGCGGCTCGGCCGCATCCTCGCCGGGCTGATGCCGCGCGAGCCGGAGGTGCTGGGGCTCGCCGCGCTGATGGAGCTGCAGGCGGCGCGCTTCCCGGCGCGAACCGGGCCGGGCGGCGAGGCGGTGCCACTGATGGAGCAGGACCGCTCGCGCTGGGACCTGGTCCTGATCGGGCGCGGGACGGCGGCGCTGGAGCGGGCCGAGGCGCTGGGCCGGCCGCTCGGCCCGTACGCCCTGCAGGCCGCGATCGCCGCCTGCCACGCCCGGGCGCGCACGCCCGAGGCGACCGACTGGGAGCGAATCGTCGCCCTCTACGACGCCCTCGCCGCGCTCGCCGGCTCGCCGGTGGTGCGGCTGAACCGGGCGGTCGCGGTCGGGATGGCCTTCGGCCCGGCCGCCGGCCTCGAACTGCTCGACGGGCTCGCTGGCGAGCCGGCGCTGCGCGGCTACCACCTGCTGCCGGCGGCGCGCGGCGAGCTGCTCGAGCGGCTCGGCCGCGACGAAGAGGCGGCGGCGGAATTCGATCGCGCCGCGGAACTCAGCGGCAACGCGCGCGAGCGCGAGGTGCTGCGGGCGCGGGCGAGGTGAACCCGACCGAACTTCTGGCGCCTTTATGACCCTATGGGTCATCGATCCGACAGAAGTTCTCGCTGGACGGGCTCCTGCCAGCGGGCGGCAGGCGCCTCGGACCGGTGATCGATCCGCCCCGAGCGGGTAGCGGACGGACGTGGACAGCAGGAAGGCCGCCACGACCCTCGCCGCCAGCCGCATCGCGATCGGCGCGGCGCTGGCCGCGGTGCCGGGGCTGACCACGCGCGGCTGGATCGGCGACCACGCCGGAAACCCGGGGGCGAAGCTGATGGCGCGCGCGGCGGGCGGGCGCGACGTCGCGCTCGGCGCCGGCATCCTCTACGCGCTGGCGGGGCCCGGGCGGCGGCGCGACCGCCGCGCCGGCCTGCGGCCCTGGCTGGAGGGGGCGGCGCTCTCCGACCTCGTCGACATGCTGGCCACGTTGGCCGCCCGGCGCGCGCTCTCGCCGACCGGGCTGGCGGCCGGGGTCGGCGTCGCCGGCGCCTCCGCCGCGGCACATCTCTGGCTGCGCGAGGAACTCGGTTGAGGCGGTCGAAAGCCGGTTCAGAAGAAGTGGCGACCAGGTAGGAGGTAGCGGCAACGATGAAGAGCTGGAACCTGAAGACGGCCGACGTGGCGGCGCACGAGCCGCGGATCCTCTCCACCGACGGCGACGCGCGGGCGATCGCCCTGCACCTGCCGGCCGGCGAGGAGATGCGGGAGCACGAGGTGCACGAGCGCGCCCGTGTCATCGTCGTCGACGGCGAGGTGGAGGTGACGACCACGGACGGCGCGAGCGAGACGGCCGGCCCCGGCCACCTCTTCGAGTTCGACCCCGGCGAGCGCCGCACGATCGCGGCTCGCGCCGACGCCCGCCTGCTGCTGCTGCTCAGCCCCTGGCCCGGCGACGGCCACCCGGGCGCGATGTCGCTGGAGGAGAAGGCCGAGGCGCGCGAGCGCGCCGCCGAGCGCAACGACGGCTAGAGCTCGCGCTCGTAGTAGAGCATCCGCGGCCCGTCCGGGCGGCCTTCGCGGTTGGTGAAGCCGGCGCTCGCGTAGAGGGCGCGGGCCGCGGTGTCGGTCTCGGCGGTGTTGAGGTCGATGTGGTCGGCGCCGGCCTCGCGAGCGGTGTCCATGGCGGCGTTCAGCAGGGCGCGCCCCATCCCGCGACGGCGCTTGGGCGGCGCCACGTAGAGCTCTTCCAGGTAGGCGCCGTGCGCGTCGCTCCATATAGAGGGGCTGAAGCGCAGCTGCGCGATCCCGTCCGGTCCCTCGCCGGCCAGCAGCACGGTCAGCTCGCCCGCCGCCAGCATCCGCTCGGCCCGCTCAGCGAGAATCGCCACGCCCGGCGTCGGTTCCCCGAACTCGGTGTTTAAGTCGTGCAGGAGACGGGCGACGTCGGCGGCGTCCTCGGGAGTGGCGCGGCGGACCATCCGGACGAGGCTAGATCACGGTGAGTTGCAGGAGGGCGCCGATCGCACCGCAGCCGAGCACCACGTAGAGCACGGTCAGCTTGCCGTGCCAGCGGTTGAGGACGAGGAAGGCGCCGATCGCCAGCAGCGCGGTCGGCACGTCGACCACGCTGGTCTCGACGATCTCCACCGTGACCGCCGCGATCAGGCCGATCACCGCCGCGGCGACGCCGAGCAGGAAAGCGCGGATCCGCTCGTTCTGGGCAGCCGCGACGAGGAAGCGGTGGAAGAAGATCGGCAGCACGAAGGCCGGCAGGAAGATGCCCACCGTCATCAGCAGCCCGCCGCCGAGCCCGCCCGCCAGGTAGCCGACGAAGGTGGAGAAGATGATCAGCGGCGCCGGCAGCACCCCGCCGATCGCCAGCCCGTCGACGAACTGGTCGTCGGTGAGCCAGCCCTGACCTTCTACCGCGGTGTCGTGCAGGAAGGGGATGACGGTGAAGGCGCCGCCAAAGGTCACCAGCCCGGCCTTGAGACCCTCGAAGAAGATCTCGGCGCCGAGCGGCAGGGCGATCGCGCCGATCGTCAGCCCCAGGAGGAGCGGTCCCGGCAGCGCCAGCGAGGCGGCCCGCCCACGCCAGCGCGAGGCGTTGCTCCACAGCTCGTAGGCGAGCCCACCCCCCAAGAGGACGAGAACGAACGCGGCCTCGGCGAACAGGGTCAGCGCGAAGGCGACGACGGCGACGATCGCCAGCGGCACGTCGGTGACGAAGGTGCTGCTGAGCCGCACCAGCGCCCGGGCGACGATCGCGCCGACCGCCGCCGTCAGCCCGTAGAAGAGCTCGTCGAGGTGGCCGGACAGTTCGGCCTCGACGTAGAGCGCCGAGAGGCCGAGCATCAGGAGGAAGCCGGGCAGCATGAAACCGAGCCCGGCGAGGAAGCCGCCGAGCCTGCCGCCGCGCAGGCGACCGAAGAAGACGCAGAGCTCGTGGGCCTCGGGGCCGGGCAGCACCTGGTAGACGGCGAGCGTCCGCTTGAAGGTCTCCTTGTCGACCCAGCCCTCCTCGTCGACGCACTCGTGCTTGATCATCGCGATCTGCGCCGCCGGCCCGCCCCAGGCGAGGCAGCCGAACTTGAGGAAGCGCAGGAAGATCGCGGCGGGGGATTCCACGGCGGCGATCCTCCCGCACTCGTTTGCCTTCTCGCTTTGCGGGCAGTCACACATACCGGGGCAAACGGCGCCGGGGAATACGAACGTGGAGGTACTTGGAATGGCTGATGCGACCAGTCCGCCGGGCACGAGCGCCCAGGGGCAAGACGAATCGCAGGTGCGCGAAAAGGCGCAGGAAGTAGCCGGTCAGGCGCAGGAAAAAGCGCAGGAAGCGGCCGGTCAGGCACGCGGGAAAATGAGCGAGCAGGTCGACCAGCGCTCGACCCAGGCCGGCGAGCAGGTGAGCGGCGCTGCCCAGGACATGCGCAGCGTCAGCGAGGAGCTGCGCAAACAGGGCAAGGACACGCCCGCCAAATACGTGGAGAAAGGCGCCGACAAGGCCGAGCAGCTCGGCTCCTACCTCAAAGAGGCCGACGGCGACTCGATCCTCTCGGACATCGAGGACTTCGGACGGCGCCAGCCGATGGCGGTCCTCGCCGGAGGGCTGCTGGTCGGCATCGCGGCGGCGCGCTTCCTGAAGTCCTCCAGCCGCGGCCGCTACCAGAGCCGCATCGGCTCCCAGTACCGGACGCGCGAGCTGGGCAGGGCGCCGGCGCCCCTCCCCGACACCGCCGGCACCTCGGCGCCGGGCGAACCGCTGACGGGCCGCCAGTCGGTGCCGCTCGGAACGCCGCCGGAGAGCCCGGTCCCGACCGGGCCGGCCGTGGGGCGATGAGCGCCGTGAACGGCCAGAGCGCCGGTCTGCGCGAGAGCTCGACCGGAGAGCTGCTCAAGCAGCTCTCCGAGAAGAGCTCGGAACTGGTCCGCCAGGAGCTCGAGCTGGCCAAGGCCGAGCTCTCCGAGAAAGGCAAGCAGGCCGGCAAGGGCGCCGGCATCCTCGGCGCCGCCGGCGTCGTCGGGCTGCTCGCCGCCGGGGCGCTGACCGCCTTCCTGATCCTTCTCCTCTCCGAGGCGATGGACGCTTGGGTGGCGGCGCTGATCGTGACCGTGGTGTACGGGGCAGTCGCCGCCGTCCTCGGCCTCAAGGGCCGGGACAAAGTGAGGGAGAGCATGCCTCCCGCCCCCGAAGAAACCGTCGAGAGCGTTAAGGAGGACGTGCAATGGGCCAAGACCCGAGCCAGATCCGCGAGGAGATAGAGCAGACCAGGGCGGAAATGGGTGACACCGTGGACGCGCTGGCGCACAAGACCGACGTCAAAGGACGCGTCAAGGAGTCGTTCAGCGACAAGAAGGAGAGGTTGCGAGGCCAGATGATGGGCACGACGTCACGGATCGGCGAAGCGACGCCGGATACCGAACAGATGAAAGAAGGCGCCCGGCAGGCTGCCGGCATGGCCCAGGAAAACCCGATCGGGCTGGCGCTCGGCGGCCTCGCCGCCGGCTTCCTCGCCGGGATGCTGCTGCCCAGCACCCGGGTCGAGGACGAGAAGATGGGCCCGCTCGCCGACCAGGTGAAGGAGAAGGCCTCCGAGATGGGCGAAGAGGCGGTCGAGCGCGGCAAGGACGTCGCCGGCCAGGTGGCGGAGCAGGCGAAAGAGACCGCCAGGGAAGCCGGCTCCGAACAGGCCGAGGAGATGAAGTCGAGCGCTCGGGAAAACGCCCAGGACGTGGGCGGAACGCAGCCGCGGTCGCAGCCGGTCACGCGCTAGCGCTTGTCCGAGGGCGACACCGTCCTCCGCGCCGCCAGGCGGCTCGAGCAGACGCTCGGTGGCGCGGAGGTCTCGGTCTCCAGCCCCAACCCGCGGGGCCGGATAGCGGGGCTCGAGCGCCTCGACGGCCGGCGCCTCGACGGCGTCGACGCGCACGGCAAGAACCTGTTGCTGCGCTTCGGCGACCTCGTCCTGCACAGCCACCTCGGCATGAACGGGGCCTGGCACGTCTACCGCCGCGGCGGCCCGTGGCGCAAGCCGGCGGCCGCCGCCTGGGCGGTGCTGCGCGGCGACAAGTGGGAGGCGGTCCAGTTCGGCGGCCCGACCCTGCGGGTGCTGCGGGCGAGCGCGGTGCGGCTCGACCCGCAGCTGGCGGGGCTGGGTCCCGACATCCTCGCGGAGGACTTCGACCTGGCGGAGGCGGCGCGCTCGCTGCGCGGCGGCGGCGAGACCGAGCTTGGCGAGGCGCTGCTCGACCAGCGCCGGATCGCCGGCATCGGCAACATCTTCAAGAGCGAGGCCTGCTTCGCCGCGCGCCTCGACCCGTGGCGGCGGCTCGCCGAGACGAGCGACGCCGAGCTGGAGCGCGTCCTGCTCGCCGCCCGCGAGCAGATGCTGAGCGCGGTCGCCGCCGGGCGCCACGAGCGCGCCGTCTACCGCCGCACCGGCCGTCCCTGCCCGGCCTGCGGAACGCCGGTCGCCTCGCGCGGCCAGGGCGACGCGAACCGCACGACTTACTGGTGTCGCCGCTGCCAGAGACGTGCCTGAGGTTAGCCGCCTATAT
>JGI24746J21847_1000032_pt1 | contig 13006 bp, 14 predicted proteins | sample KBSMiscanthusM5_FD_21847 | JGI IMG/M metagenome (IMG submission 21847) | reverse complement strand
CCCCAGCCCCCCGGCCTCCGAGACCGCCGTGGCCAGCTCGTGGCGGCTGAGGCCGCCGCCCATACCCGCCTGGACGATCGGCCCCACTCCCAGCCGCTCGAGGATCGACATGGCGCCGATCTTAGGGTCAGATCCGCACCTCCAGTCCGGGCGGGTCGTAGGCCGCCGCCAGCCGTCCCAGCGCCAGCGCCCCGACCAGCAGGCCGAAGTCGCGCAGGGCGATGTCGTAGTAGCCGGAGTAGGTGAGGAGATTGATGATGATCAGCCGCGCCCACCTCCGAAGGCTGCGCCGCCTGCGCCGAAGACCACGAGGGCCTGCTGGCGCTAGTCGGCGGCGAGTCGCGATGATGCGCGCGTGAGCGAGTCCTTCAAGCTGGTCGTCCTTGCCTCCGGGAACGGGTCGAATCTCCAGGCAATCCTCGACACGCTGCACGGACGCGACGGGATCGAGGTGGTCGGGGTCGGCTCCGACAAGCCCGAGGCGCGAGCGCTGGAGCGGGCGCGAAGCGCGGGGGTCGAGACCGCCGTCTTCCCGCGCGACGAGTACGCCAGCCGCGCCGAGCGCGACGCCGCGATGGGCAAATGGATCGAGTCGCGCCGCGCCGACCTCGTCGTCCTCGCCGGCTACATGCAGCTGCTCAGCGCGCCGTTCGTCGAGCGCTTCCGCAACCGCGTCGTCAACATCCACCCCGCTCTGCTGCCCGCCTTCCCCGGCCTCGACGCGATCGGCCAGGCGCTCGACGCGGGCGTGAAGACGACCGGCGTCACCGTCCACTTCGTCGACGAGGGGGTCGATACGGGGCCGCCGATCGCCCAGCGGGAAGTGCCGGTCCCGGCGGACCGCGATCGCGCCGAGCTCGAGGCCGAGATCCATGCCGTCGAGCACGAGCTCTACCCGGAGGCGATCCGCATGATCGCGCGGGGCGAGGTTAGGATCGACGGGTGAGCGAGGCACCCGCAGGCACTCCCGCCCAGGCCGTGAACGAGGCGGGGATCCGGGTGCGCCGGGCGCTGATCTCGGTCTCCGACAAGACCGGCGTCACCGACTTCGCCAAGACGCTGAGCGCACTCGGCGTCGAGATCCTCTCCACCGGTGGCACGGCGACGGCGTTGCGCGAGGCCGGCGTCGAGGTGACCGACGTCTCGGAGTTCACCGGCCAGGAGGAGATCCTCGGCGGCCGCGTCAAGACGCTCCACCCCCGCCTGCACGCGGCGATCCTGGCCCGCCGCGACGACCCCGAGCACGTGACGACCCTGGAGCGCGAGGGGATCGAGCCGATCGACCTGGTCTGCGTCAACCTCTACCCCTTCGAGGAGACGGTCGCCGGCGCCGACGTCGAGGAGGCGGTCGCGATCGAGAACATCGACATCGGCGGCCCGACGATGATCCGCGCCGCCGCCAAGAACCACGCCGGCGTCGCCGTGGTCGTCAAGCCGGAGTCCTACGACGCGGTCTGCGCCGAGCTGGAGGAGTTCGGCGGCGAGATCTCGGCGCCGACCCGGCACTGGCTCGCCAACGAGGCCTTTGCCCAGACCGCCCGCTACGACGCCGCGATCAGCCGCTGGTTCTCGACCTCCTACGAGGACTTCCCCGAGCACCTGACGGTCACCTACGAGAAGGAGATCGACCTCTCCTACGGCGAGAACCCGCACCAGCGGGCGGCGCTCTACTCCGAAGCGGGGCGGCGCTGCCACATCCTCTCCGGCGTCTCGAAGCTGCACGGGCGGGCGCTCTCCTTCAACAACGTGCTCGACCTCGACTCGGCGCGGCGGCTGACCGGCGACTTCGAGCAGCCCGCCTGCACGATCGTCAAGCACAACAACCCCTGTGGGGTGGCGATTGGCGAGAGCGCGCTCGACGCCTACCGCAAGGCGCTGGCCTGCGACCCGCTCTCCGCCTTCGGCGGCGTGATCGCGCTCAACCGGCCCATCGGCAGGGAGCTGGCCGAGGCGCTGCACGAGAACTTCGTCGAGGTATTGATCGCGCCCGGCTTCGAGGAGGGCGCGCTTGAGGTCCTTCAGCAGAAGGAGGCGATCCGCATCCTCTGCGACGAGGAGCGGCGCGAGGCGGACCCGAGCGAACGCGACCTCAAACGGGTGACGGGCGGCGTCCTGATTCAGGATCGCGATGGCGACCCCGAGCCGCGCGAGATCATGGAGGTCGTCACCAAGACCGAGCCGAGCGAGGAGCAGTGGAGCGACCTGCTCTTCGCCTGGACCGTCGTTCGCCACGTCCGCTCCAACGCGATCGTGATCGCCAAGGGCGGCGCGACGCTGGGGATCGGCGCCGGCCAGATGAGCCGCGTCGACTCGGTCCGCCTCGCGGTCGAGAAGTGCCGCGAGGCCCACGGTGCCGCGGCCGACGCCCTGCTCGCCGACTCGGTCCTCGCCTCAGACGCCTTCTTCCCCTTCGCCGACGGCCCCCAGGCGGCGATCGACGCCGGCGTTAAAACGGTGATCCAGCCCGGCGGCTCCAAACGCGACGCCGAGGTGATCGAGGCCTGCGACGGCGGTGGCGTCGGCATGGTCTTCACCAAGCACCGCCACTTCCGGCACTGATCTCGCCGGTCACCGATTTCTCTCAGTGCTGTGTCAAAGATTTATTCCTTGTGACACACATGTGACAGTTGTCTGAGTAGCGTTGGCGCTGTCGCGGCCGCGGCGGACGCCCCGGCCGCCGGACGCGGGCCCCATCCTCACGAAGTGGGGTTGGCGGGTTCGACTCCCGCTCGGGGCGCTACGATGTTCACACGTGAGGATGGGGCCGTAGGAGTTCGGCGGCAACCTCTTTTCGCAACAGCTCGCTTCGGCGGGCTGTTTGCGTTAGGCGGACGGAGAGCGTCCGGCGAGCAGCTCGAGGCTGCCGAATGCGGTGCGCAGGCGAAAGCCTGCCCGACCGCATCCGCCGGCCCCAACCTCCCCTTCGGTCTCGGCCCGGCCTACTGACGCACCGGGACGCTGACCAAGGGATCTGAGGTCGGGGAGTCGCTGCCCCCGCGTGGCTCGGCGGTCACCATCACCGCATTGACGCCTTGCATGTCCTCGATGACCGCGATCGCGGCGCCGTGGCAGTCCGGCACGAAGAGCGATGCCTCGGCCGATTCGATCCGCTCGCCGCGCCTCACCCACGCCTGCAGGACTTCATCGGCCTTGAGGCCGCTCACGTTGGCGAGGCGCAAGGTGCCCGAATCGCCTTCGCGAACCATCTTCGCCGTCACCTTCGGCGCTTTGCCGGCTACTACGGTCGTTGGGGCAGAGCCACCGTCCCCGTCGCGCGTCGCATATGCCGCGATCCCTGCCGAGATCAGCACGATCGCGGCGAAGCCGATGGCAGGTCCCAGAGATACCGGCGAGCGGTCGCCAATCCAGCGCCAGAAGTCTCCGAATGAGCGACGGCCGCTTCGTCCAGCCCGCGAGCCCTCGGCCTCGACACGCACCTCGGCCATGATCCGGGTACGCAACTGCCGAGGCGCTTCCAGGCACTCCACCGACTCGGGCAGGAGCCGCGCCGCCGGCCTCAACCAGGCCAGGTCGACGCGGCAATCCTCACAGCCGGCGAGGTGCCTCTCCAGCTCGGCCGCCTGCCCGGGCTCAAGCGCCCCCAGCAGGTAGGCGGGGAGCTCCTCGCGCCAATGCTCGTGATCTCTTTCGCTCATGCCAGCCTCACCATCTCGGTGCGGATCTTCTCCAAGCCGAGCCGCATCCGCCCCTTCACCGTGCCCAGGGGCAGGCTCAGCATCGTCGCGATCTCCGACTGACTGAAGCCGCCGAAGTAGGCGAGCTGGATCACCTTCGACTGCTCGCCGGGGAGCTGATCGAGCGCCTCGCGAACCTCGTCGGCGGTCTCTCGCCGCAGCGCGTCCCTGTCGGTGCGATCGCCGGACTCCCGTTGCTCGAGAAGCGCATCGGCGTCGAAGGCGAGCTTGGGGGCGCTTGCGGACTTGCCGCGCAAGGAGTCCACCGCCCGGTTGCGGACGATCCCCAGCGTCCAGGAGCGGACGCTGCCGCGGGAGCGGTCATAGCGACCGCCGCTGCGCCAGATCGAGACGAAGGCCTCCTGGGTGACGTCCTCAGCCGCGGTGCGCTCGCCGACGATCCGGTAGGCGAGCGAGTAGGCGATGGCGCCGTGGCGGTCGTAGAAGACCTCGAACGCCGCGACGTCCTTCTTGCCGATCAGCGGCATCAGCTCCTCATCGGCCAGGCGCTCGGCGCTGCCTCTGCGCTTTCTCATCTCGCCGCTCGCCGCCCTCCAACTACTGGATGAAGGGTTCGACGGCCTTCAGGACCATGGCTTCGTCCAACGTCGGGTCGAACGCGTCGGGGGCCGGTTCCTCGCCGTTTTGGAGGCGGATGGCGGCCGCGTGGCGGGCCTCGACCTGGACGATCGAGCCGGCCGCCGCCAGCACTTCCTTGGACTTGATCCGCGGCGCGGCGCCGTTGTAGGCGCTGACCCCGGTGTCCTCGAAGGTCTGGGCGAGTTTGAGGAAGCCGGCCGTGCCGCTGTAGGTGAAGTCGAATTTCGGTTCGGCGACCGGCTTGCCCCCGAGCTTGCGGATCGTCGCCGCCAGCGCCTTCACGTGTTCGTCCTCGTCTTTGGCGATCAGGTCGACGAGGCTCTTCAGATCGCCGCTCGTCCCGGCCCGTTGCTTCGCTTCCCTGTAGAAGCTCGACTCCAGGTACTCCAGGGTGAGGGCGAAGTTGAGCACGGCTACGTCGCCGCCTCCGCTCTTCGACAGCGCTCGGCTGACGAAGGGGCCGACCATCGCGGCGCCGTAGACGGCGCCGGCCGCCAGGGCGCCCTTGAGGATCACCTCGCTGCGCGAGAGGTCCCCGCTGTCATCGTCGACGTGGACGCCGGCGAGCTCAGGCTGTGCCAGTTCTGCGTTTTGCATCGCTTTCTCCTTTGCTCGGTCGCCGACTCAGCCGACGATGAAGGGTTCGACCGACTTGAGGACGGTGGCCGCGTTCTGCGGTTTCGCGAACGGTCCGTCGGGCGTGATCGTCTTGCCCCGCAGGGTGTCGAGCGCCGCCGCATGGCGTCCCTCGACACTGTGGATCGAGAGCGCCGCCGCCAGCACCGAGGGGCTCTTGATGTTGGGGGCCTGTCCCAGGTAGGCGGCCGCGCCGACGTTCTCCACCGTCGCCGCCAGCTCCAGCACCGACTTGGCGTCTTTCAGCGGGAATTCCGTCTTCGGCTTCGGCGCGGGCTTGGCGCCGGCATTTTTGACGAACTCCGTCAGCGCCGCGACGTGTTCGTCCTCGGTCTTGCCGAACTTGCGGATCGTCGCCAGGTCGGAGCCTTTGAACAGGCCGCTGGCGACGACGTCCGCGTAGAAGGCGGCCTCGAGGTACTCGAGGGTGAGCGCGTAGTTGAGGATGCCGACGTCGCCCTTGCCGAAGTCTTCGACCGCCGCTTCGCCGCCAGATGCGGCGCCCGTGGTCGTCGTCATGCCGTCGTCGTCATCGCCACAGGCGACCAGGAACGCGGCGGCCGCCGAGCCGCCGGCAAGGGCCACGAACCTGCGGCGCGAGACGGGATCGCTCGCGACCCGCGAGATCGCACTGCCGGACGCTTTCGATCCCTCTCGGTTGGCCTGGTATTCGTCGGTCTTGCTCATGGTCTCCTCCTGGCTTTGCCTTTACCCCATCTACGTCGCTGGGGGCGGGATCGGATCACTTGCTGGCGGGGATAGATCGAAGTTGCCGAAAGCACGCGCCAGCAAGATGCTGAGCTCGTAGAGGGCGAGCAGCGGCACCGTCTCGATCAGCATCGTGATCGGGTCGATCCCAGGCAGGGCAGCGGCAAGCACGGCGCACCCCAGGTAGGCGTAGCGGCGGTTTTCGCTCAGCTGATGCACCTTGACGATGCCCAGCCGGGTCACCGCGAGGATCCCGACCGGAACCTGGAAGACGAGGCCGCAGGCGATCAGGGTCTGGGCGAAGAAGCCGTAGTACTCCCGGGCCCGGACCTGGATGTTGAACTGGGCGTCGTTGAAGCTGAGCAGGAACTGGGTCGCGGCGGGCAGCACGACGAAGTAACCGAAAACGATCCCGGCGATGAACAAGGCCGGGATCAGCAGGAGCAGGGGCAGAATCACCCGTTGCTGGCGCTTGCTGAAGGCCGGCAGCAGGTAGGCGTAGAACTGGTAGAGGACGATCGGGAGCGAGAGGACGATCGCGCCGTAGGCCGCAACGGTCATCGTCGTCGTGAACGGCTCGGTGATCCCGAAGGTGATCAGCTGGTCGTGGTCGGATGGCAGCGGCGCGCTCGCCAGCTCGAGCAGGAGGTGGTTCTGCCAGAAGCAGAGGGCGAGCGCGACGCCGAAGACGGCGACCGAGACGACGACGCGGCCGCGCAGCTCGTCGAGGTGCTCGACGAGGGTGAGTTGATCCTCGTGGGCGATCGGCTTGACGCGGCGCATCGGCTTGCCTCAGACCCGCGGCCTGGCAGCGTCCTGGGCTTTCGTCACCGGGCCGTGGACCGGCGCCGGGTCCAGCGTGGGCGGTGCGTCCGGCTCTGACTTATCGCCGCCGATCGTGCCGCGGAACTCCTGAATCCCCTTGCCGAGCGACTTGCCCAGCTCGGGAAGACGTTTGGGGCCGAAGACGATGAGCGCGATGATCAGGACGATTGCTATCTCCATTGGTCCGATGTTGGGCATGAGTGAAACCTCCGATAACGATCTGGTGCGTGAATGGATTGGTGGTGCTCGGGAGGCCCGAGGCGCCTCTATTTGAGGAAGCCGGTCGCTTCCACCGCCTTGAGGACTTTGTTCGCCGTGAACGGCGTGTCGAAGGGGCCATCCGGCGAGATGCCTTTGCGGCTGTTCTTCGCGATCAGGCCGATCACGGAGGCGTGCCGGGCCTCGACCGTCAGGATCGAGAGCGCCGCGCCGACGGTTGCCGGGGTCTGGATGTTGAGCGCCTGTCCCGAGTAGGCGTGGACGCCGGTGTTCTCCAGCGCCAAGGCGGTCTTAACGAAGGACGCCTCCGCGGACGTGGTGCCGCCGAAGTCGACCTTGGGGGCGCCGATCGCCTTTTTCCCGAGCACTTTCCTGAGGTAGGCGACGTGGGCGTTCTCGTCCGCCGTCACCGTCCTCAGGAAGACCTGGGTCTGCGCGTCTTTGATGAACGAGGATCTCCGCTGGTTGGCGGTGGCCTCGTTGTAGAAGGCCGCCTCCAGGTACTCCAGGGTGAGGGCGAAGTTGAGGATGCCGACGTCGCCCTTGCCGAATTTGGCGGGCGGGCGGCCTTTGCCCGCGGCCATCGCGGCGCCTGGCGTGAGCGCGCCGAGGAGGGCTCCGCCCCCGATCACGGCTCCCCCGGCAACCCCGGCCTTCTTGAGAAAGCCGAGCCTGGTGTCGCCGCTCTCGAGGGCCTCGGCGGCGTCGTGCGCCGTTTCGCGAATCGCGCCGTCGACGTCGACTCGATCAAGACTGGTTTCGGAATCCATGATGCTCCTTACGCCAGGGAATAGGTACCTACGACTGCGCAAGGCGGGGCGCCGGCGGATCACTTCACGCTGCTTTTGCCGCTATCGGCCGTAGCCGGCTTCGCCAAGCTCGGCCAGCGTGACCATCAGAGTCCTCGGCGCCTCGCTGAGAGCGCGGAAGCCGAAGCGCTCGTAGAAGCCCGCCGCTGCACGGTCGATGGCGTGAACGACCACTGCCCGGACGGCGACCTCCTGGGCCGCTCGCCAGATCCGCTCGAGGGCATCGCTGAGCAGGGACGCGCCGAGCCCCTTCCCTTGGCTGCGCTCGTCCACGGCGAGACGGGCGAGGATCGCCACCGGGATTGGGAAGTGGCGCGAGAGCCCCTTGCGCACCGTCTCGGTTGCTTCGGCGCGCTCGAGCTGGCCAGCCACCAGTGTGTAGTAGCCACGCACCGCGCCATGCTCGTCGGTTGCTACGAAGGTGCGAGTCGCGTCGCGTCGCTCGCCCTGCCCCGCGTAGCGATGCAGCCAGCGGTCAAGGGACTCCTCGCCGCAGGCGAAATCCGCCACCTTGTGAGCCGCGGGCTCATAGCGCTCGGTGAGCGCGGCCGCTTTGCTCACGCGCGCCGGCGCAGATCTTCGAGCCGGCCTACCGTGCCCTCGTCGGGCCGCTCCAACGCCTCGAGGAAACGGGTCGCCTCCACATCATCGAGCGCGATCGCGCGCTGCTCGGCGAGCACCTCCTGCGCCCGCGCCTGGGCGGCGCGACGGAAGAAATCGCTCAGGCTCTCGCCCAGCACCGAGGCGGCGGCGGCGTCGAGCTCGCGCTCCTCGTCACTGAGCCGGACTTCGATCCGGCGGTTTTTCGGGGGTGCGGTCGGCATGACCCGGACATTGTACGGGAAGATCACTAGGCCCGCCCCGCTAGTCCTCCCGCGTTCGCGCTCCAGGGACCTTGATTCTCTCCACATCGGTGCCGCTCCCGACGATCCGTAGCTCAAGCCCGTCACCGCGCGGGTCGGCGACCTCTGCGACGAGCTTGCGCATTCTGTCGACCAGCGTCACTCGTGCCTCGGGCGTCATGGCTTCGGAGGCGATTTTGTTGACGGTCGGAATCGCTTTCTTTCCCGTCAGCCTGTCGGCGGTGACGACGATCATCGCGATCAGCTCTTCATCGGCTTCGGCCCGAAACAGGTGCAGAATCGACCTCGCCCAAGCCTCCGCGTCGGGTGGGAAGCCGATTGCGGCAAAGAGAAAACGCACGCCGGCGGTCTCGTAGTCGCCTTCCTGCTCGGCGGCGAACGCGAGGTTCCACCAGGCGAATGGGTTGATGCCATCGAGATCTATTACCTGCCATAAGCCGTCGACCGCGGCAGAAATCGGTGGATTGCCGGCGAGCGTCTGCTCAAGGAGCGACTTCGCCTTTACCAGGTCGCGCTCCTGACTACTGATTCCTCGCTCGACAACCAGGAAGTCGAGCAGCAGCAGCTTCAGCGGATACTCGGCGCCGCGCTGAAAGCTCTCGATCTCCGTGATCGCCTCCCGCATCGCATCTCTCGATTCGGCATAGCGGCCGGCGTAGAGGAGGGCATCGGCGCCAAGGATCTGGTCCCACGCATCCCCGCCCAGCTCGAACGCCTTGGTGTAGGCCTCTGCCGCATCTAACGGACGGCCAGCGAAGTAGTAGGCGCCGCCGAGCTCATGCCAGTAATAAACCCGCTGCAGGTATTCGGGGTCGAGCTCGGCGGCTCGCTCGTAGAAGCAGACCGCCGCCTCGCCTTTGACCTCGTAGCGGAGATGATTGGCCAGCGAAAGGGCTTCGCGTGAGGCCGTGATCGTCTCGCCGGTCTCGGCGCGCCGACGGATCCGGGCTTCGACCGCCTCCGCGTAGGCCGCTTTCTCGGTCTCGGTAAGCGATGGGGTATGGCGGCGTGGGGTGAGAGTGAACAGGAAGCTGGTATTGGTCTCCGGCGAAACTGCCGCGGCGTCGATTTCCTCGGCGATCGCGAGCGACTCAGGTAGCCGGCGCGCGGCGGTCATCGCGCCGGCGACGAGCAGGGCTGCTTCGGGATCAGTGGCGAGCGTCGACCCTGCATAGAACGTGGTGGCGATTCGGGCCGCTAAATCGTTCTGACCCCAGCGGGCGAATGCGGTGACACACAGAGCCATCATGTCGACGGCGAGCTGCTCGGCCTCCGCCCCCGGCTCGTAGTCCTCGCCGAGCTCATAGCTCGCCGCCCTCGTCCCCGAGAGCTCGACGACCAGCAGCCGATTGCGAACGATCAGCTTCCCGTTCGCTTTCGTGGCCCGCATCTCAATTACGTCGGGGCGCCGGCTCGCTGCAGCCTCTAGGGCAAGTTCGATCTCAGTCGCCCCGAGCTCGGAGGACGCCTCCTCGACCGCCACCTCAAAGAAGAAGGGCAACGGCGGGGAGGCCGAGCGCAGCTCGTAAAAGCCGCGGGCCTGCTCGGCGAGGCGATCGGAGTCCGCCGTCTCGAAGATGTCCTCCTCGGACCAGTGGAAGGTGCGAGAGGCGGCGTCTGCTCTCGGCGGGCGCTTGCCGGGCAGCGGGTCGTGCCACCAGCGGACGAAGAGCCCATCAGTAGGCGCGAGATAACGGACCATCAAGAGCGGCTGCGAGAGCGAGTTGTAGTAGGCGGCGTGGTCGGTCGGGATCGAGCGCTTGAGAGCGGAGCTGGAGTCTTCGGCGTCGGTCGCCTTGAGCTGGACGAGAAAGCGCAGGCCGGTAGTCCGATCATGTGCGTCGAACTCCTCGACGCTGCCGTCGATTCCGTAGTCTTCAAACTCGGGACGGAAGAGGAAGCGCTCGTCGAGTCTCTCTTCGAGCGCTCGGCGCGACTTCTCAGCTATTCGCCGCGAACGCGTCCGCTTCGGCATCAGCCGTCCTGGTGTCCGAGTGCCGGATTCGTCACGACGGACATCGTAGAGTCGGGTCGTGCAACCCGGCTTCGGCGTCCCCGCTTCACCGCTTGATGCCCAAATGTGGTGCCCACGGAACCACCTGCCGTCGAGACCTCAAGCGCTTGGCAGCGGCATCGGCACTAAAGTGCCCTTTGTCGCCAAGTGCCCCCGGCGGGATTCGAACCCGCGCCGCGCGGCTTAAAAGGCCGCCGCTCTAACCAACTGAGCTACAGGGGCGCGGTGCCCATGGTAGACGGCGCCGGCCGATTCGCGGGCGGTCAGGAAAAGTCCGGCATGCCGTCCTCGGGGGTGGAGGCGACGGCGTGGGCGCGGCGCGGGATGCGGCCGGCGCGGCGGGCGGCGTGGCCGGCCTCGACGGCCTGGCGCAGGGCGCGCGCCATCGCGGCCGGGTCGGCGGCGCCGAAGATCGAGCTCGCCGCCATCACCGCGTCGCAGCCCAGCTCCATCGCCTGGGCGGCGTCGGAGGCGGTGCCGACGCCGGCGTCGAGGATGACGGGCACCCCGGCGCGCTCGGCGACGATCGCCAGGTTGTAGGGGTTGCGGATGCCGGCGCCCGAGCCGATCGGCGAGCCGAGCGGCATCACCGCGGCGCAGCCGGCCTCCTCGAGCCGCCGGGCCAGGATCGGATCGTCGTTGGTGTAGGGCAGGACGACGAAGCCCTCGCCGACCAGGGTCTCGGCGGCGTCGAGCAGCTCGACCGCGTCCGGGTAGAGCGTGCGGTCGTCGCCGATCACCTCGAGCTTGATCCAGTCGGTCTCGAACGCCTCGCGGGCGAGGCGCGCGGTCCGCACCGCGTCGCGAGCGGTGAAGCAACCGGCCGTGTTGGGCAGCGCGAAGAGGCCGAGGCGGTCGAGCACGTCGAGGACCGAGCCCTTGGCGCTCGGGTCGATTCGGCGCAGGGCGACGGTGACGATCTCCGCCCCGGAGGCGATCAGCGCCTCCTCCATCTGCTCCAGCGAGCGGAAGCCGCCGGTGCCGGCGATCAGGCGCGAGGACCACTGCCGCCCACCCAGCGCCCAGGTCGAGGGCGCCACCGTTGCCGCCGCGCGATCGCCGCCGGCCTCCGGCGCCCCGCCCTGGATCGCGGCCAGCACCTCGACCGTCTGCCCGTCAGCGAGCGGCGTCTCGCCCCAGCGCGAGCGCGGCACGACCTCGCGGTCGAGGGCGACCGCGACGCCGCGCGCCCCCGCGTCGGCGCCGCTCTCGCGCACCGCGTCGGCGAGCGTGGAGCCGGCCGGCAACTCGCGCGCCTCGCCGTTCAGCTCGATCCTCATCCGTCCGTCCCCCTCACGCCGCCACTCCCATCAGCTCGGTCGCGATCGCCTCGGCGGCGAGCGGCGCCAGCAGGATCCCGTTCCGGTAGTGCCCGGTCGCCCAGACCAGGCCCTCTACTGGCGACGGTCCGGTGAGCGGCAGGTTGTCGGGCGTGCCGGGACGCAGCGACGCGGTCGCCTCGAACAGCTCCATCTCGGCGACGTCGGGCAGCAGCCGGTAGGCCTCGCGTAGCAGCTCGTACACACCTCCGGCCGTGACCGCCGTGTCGAAGCCCTGCTCCTCGACGGTCGCGCCGACAATCAGCCGGCCGTCGGGACGCGGCACGAGGTAGACGCGCTCCGAGCAGAGGATCCGCTCGCAGGGAGCGGCGCCGTCGCGGGCGCGCAGTTCGAGGATCTGGCCCTTGACGGGGCGCACCGGCGGCCGCGCCGCCTCCGGCAGCCACTTGGTTTGGCCGGACCAGGCGCCGGTGGCCAGGACGACGCTGTCGGCCGGCAGCTCCCCCGCCACGCCGGTGCGGGCGACGGGGCCGTGGGCGATGTGCGCGATCGCGTCCGTGCGGACGCCGCGAACCCGGTCGCCGTCCATCAGCGCCGCGACGGCTTCGGTGCCGGTCATCACCTCGACGGACGCCCGCGTCAGGGCGACCAGCAGAGCTTCCGTCAGCTCGTGCGGATCGACCATCGCCTCGTCGGGGGCGTGGACGCCGCCGTTGAAGGACGGGGTGAGGCCGGGCTCGAGCTCGCGGCAGCGGCGCGGCGGCAGCCACTCGGCGCCGAGCCCGAGCGAGCGCTGCAGCTCGTGGACGCGGCGCAGCTCGGCCGCCTCGTCGCGGTCGAGCGCTACGTGGAGGGCGCCGCTCCGCTGGTAGCCGGTCGAGCGGCCGCTCGCCTCCTCCAGCTCGGCGACGAAAGCCGGATAGGCCTTGGCCGCCGCCAGGGTCAGCTTCAGCAGCTCGGGCTCGCCGAAGGCCAGCTCGCCGACCGGCGCGAGCATCCCGGCGGCGACGTTGGTGGCCCCCGTTGGCGGCAGCGCCCTCTCGACCACGGCCACGCGCGCGCCGCGCTGGGCCAGGCGCCAGGCGCAGGAGAGGCCGATCACACCGCCTCCGACGACGACCGCGTCGTAACTCCACTCAGATGGGGCCTTGCTCAACTTTGCCTCCGCCGGCATTACCCGGATCAGGTCCATACGGTCGGCGGCGCCTCAGCCGCCCTCTCAGCCCGTGGCTTACGGGCTCCCGTCCCTGCCGATGGTACTCCGACGGGCGCTCCCGCCCAGCCATAATCGACTAGATGACCTTGGCATCCCCCGAGAGCGCCGGCCCGCTGCGGCGGGAGCGGCTGCGCACCGCCC
>JGI24746J21847_1000031_pt1 | contig 13254 bp, 9 predicted proteins | sample KBSMiscanthusM5_FD_21847 | JGI IMG/M metagenome (IMG submission 21847) | reverse complement strand
AAGCCGGTCCACCGGCGGGTGCTCTACGCGATGCACGACATCGGCCTGCAGCCGACCCGGGCGTACCGCAAGTGCGCCTTCATCGTCGGCGAGGTGATGGGCAAGTACCACCCGCACGGCGACTCGGCGATCTACGACACGCTGGTGCGGATGGCGCAGGAGTTTTCGCTGCGCTACCCGCTGGTCGACGGCCAGGGCAACTTCGGCTCGATCGACGACGATCCGGCCGCCGCGATGCGGTACTGCGTCACGGGGGACACCCGGGTCGCGACCTCCGGCGGAACGGTTCGCATCGACTCGCTGGTTCCCGACGCGAGACCCGAGTCCGACAACGACGTCGATCTGGAGGTGCTCGACCGTCTCGGCCGGCCGGTTCGGGCCTCCAAGCTGTTCCACTCTGGCGACCATCCGACGCTCCGCCTTCGCACTGCCCAGGGCCATGAGCTGACCGGCACTCACAACCATCCGGTTCTCTGTCTGGTCGATATGGCCGGTGTGCCGCTGCTTCTGTGGAAGCTCCTGGAGGAGATCGGTCCCGGCGATCGCATTCTCATCTCCCGTACCGCAAGGAAAAGCGAGAAGGCTCTGGGCGAGCGGGACGCTCAGCTCGCGCTCCTGGCCGGGGCCTTTGTCTCGGAGGGATGGATCGGCGAGTCGCGGGCCGGCTTCAACAACGTCGACAAGGACTTCTTCGACCGGGTCCTCACCGCCTACGACGCGATCGTCGGCGGTCCCCGCTACGTCCAAGCGCGCACGATCGCTTCCGGCAGCGAGCTGCACGAGCTGGACGTCCAGAACCTCGCGCGCCTCAAAGCCAGCCCGCTCGCCGAGCTGCGCGGAAAGGCGGCCCAAAAGCGCGTACCCGAGTTCGTCTGGGAGGCTGACGCCGCCTTCAAGCGCGCCTTCCTGAGCGCTCTCTTCACCGGCGACGGATCGTCTTCGCTGCTGCCGCGGAACACGATCCAGATCTCTTACTCCACCTATAGCGAGGGGCTGGCAAAGGACGTGCAGCTGCTGCTGTTGGAGGCGGGGGTGGTATCCCGGATCTGCCGTTACGAGAAGGGCGAGTTCAAGCTGGTGATCGGCAATCGCCGCGAGGCCCGGTTGTTCGCGCGGAACGTCGGCTTCCTCGGCGTGAAGCAGGCGAAGCTGGAGGGCGATTTGGCGAGGGTCCCGGAGAGCAGTAGGGCGCTGAGTCACGATCACGTCCCCTTCCTCGCCGATTACATTCGCGCGGATGGTGGTGGCAGTTGGAGCGATCGCGACTGGCTGCGCCGTCACAACGTCGATCGGATCGAGCGCTGGGAGCAGGGCGGCACGGCGATCATGGAGCGGATCGAGTCGGCCGAGGTGCGCGCCGTCGCGGAGCCGCTCGTCACGGGTGACTACTTCTACGCGAAGGTCGAGTCGGTCGAGCCGGCCGGCGTGCAGCCCGTCTTCTCGCTGCGAGTCGAGAGCGACGACCACTCGTTCCTGACCAACGGCTTTGTCAGCCACAACACCGAGGCCCGCCTCGGCCGCCTCGCCACCGAGCTGCTGCGCGACATCGACGCCGACACCGTCGACTTCGGCCCCAACTACGACGAATCGACGCAGGAACCGCTGGTCCTGCCGGCTCGCTTCCCGAACCTGCTGGTCAACGGCGCCTCCGGGATCGCGGTCGGGATGGCGACCAACATCCCGCCCCACAACCTGCGCGAGGTCTCAGCCGCGGTCAGCGCCTACATCGACGACCCGGGCATCGACATGGTCGGGCTGATGGAGCACGTCAAGGGTCCCGACTTCCCCGGCGGCGGCATCATGAGCCTGGAAGGGATCCGCGACGCCTACGCCTCCGGCCGCGGCACGGTCAAGGTCCGCGCCCGAGCCCACGTCGAGCCGATGAAGGGCGGCAAGGAGGCGATCGTCGTCACCGAGCTGCCCTTCATGGTCAAGAAGGGCGGCGACAACGGCCTGATCACCAAGATCGCCGACCTCGTCCGCGACAAGAAACTGGAGGGCATCTCCGACCTGCGCGACGAGTCGGACCGCTCGGGGATGCGGCTGGTGATCGAGCTGAAGCGCGGCGGCCACCCGGCCAAGGTGGTGCTCAACAACCTCTACAAGAAAACGGCGATGCAGAGCAGCTTCGGCATCAACATGGTGGCGCTGGTCGATGGCGTGCCGCGGACGCTGAGCCTGCTCGAGCTGGTCAAGTACTACGTCGAGCACCAGCGCGAGGTGGTCACTCGCCGCACCCAGTACGAACTGCGGCGAGCCGAGGCCCGCGCGCACATCCTCGAGGGGCTGCTGATCGCGCTCGACAACCTCGACGCGGTGATCAAACTGATCCGCGCCTCGGCCGACCCCGACGCCGCCCGCGAAGGCCTGATCTCGACCTTCGAGCTCTCGCGCGAGCAGGCGCAGGCGATCCTCGACATGCGCCTGCAGCGCCTCACTGCGCTCGAGGCCGACAAGGTGCGGGCCGAGCACGCCGACCTGCTCGAGCGGATAGGCGAGCTGCGGACGATCCTCGGCGACGAGGCGAAGGTGCTGGGCCTGGTCAAGGAGGAGCTGAACGAGATCGCCGGCTCCTACGGCGACGAGCGGCGCACCGAAATCGCCCACTTCGAGGGCGACGTCGGCATCGAGGACATGATCGCCGACCAGCAGATGGTGATCTCGCTGACGGCCTCGGGCTACGTCAAGCGCCTGCCGCTGGCGACCTACCGCCAGCAGCGCCGCGGCGGCGTCGGCGTGATGGGGATGAACCTCAAAGAGGACGACTACATCGCCCACCTCCACATCTGCTCGACCCACGACTACCTGCTCTTCTTCACCAACCGCGGCAAGGTCTACCGGCTCAAGGTCTACGAGCTGCCGGAGGGCTCGCGGACCGCGAAAGGGAGCGCCCTGGTCAATCTGCTGCCGCTGCGCGACGGCGAGCGGGTGATGGCCGTGATCCCGACCCGCGACTTCAAGGAGGAGAAGTACCTCGCCTTCGCGACCGCCAAGGGGATGATCAAGAAGACCGAGTTCCTCGCCTACAACACCCCGATCCGCGCCGACGGGATCATCGCGATCAAGGTGCGCGAGGGCGACGAGCTGGTCCAGGTGCGGCTCACCTCGGGCGAAGACGACATCCTGATGGTCTCCCACTCGGGGCACGCCTCGCGCTTCTCCGAGGACGCGGTGCGGCCGATGGGCCGCGACACCAGCGGCGTCAAAGGGATGAACGTCGCCGGCAAGGACAACCGGGTGCTGACGATGGACATCGCCCACAACGACAGCGAGCTGTTCGTCGTCACCGACAACGGCTATGGCAAGCGCACCTCGATCGCCGAGTACCCGGTCAAGGGCCGCGGGACCAAAGGCGTGCTGACCGCGAAGCTGACCGAGAAGAAGGGCGGCCTCGCCGGCGCCCTGATCGTCCGCGAGCACCAGGACCTGCTCTTCATCTCCCAGAACGGGATGGTGCAGCGCACCGCGGTCAGCGGCATCTCCCGCATGGGCCGCCCGACCCAGGGCGTCAAGGTGATGAACATCAAGGACGACGACTGCGTCAGCGCCGTGGCGCTGGTGGTCGAGTCGAGCGACGGCTCAGAGGCGGATGCGACCGACGGCGCTTCAGCTGACGGCGGACCGGCCGAGCCGCTGCCCGGCGTCGACGAGTAGCGCGTCTGCCGCGCCCGCGCGGCCCTGCCCGACCGCCTCCTCGATCGAGGCGAAGCCCGACTCGCGCAGCAGGCGGGAGAGCCCGCGGTTGACGCGCCGCGGCCAGAGCGGCCCGCCGTAGACGAAGCCGGTGTAGGCCTGGACCAGCGCGGCGCCGGCCAGGATCCTCTCCCAGGCGTCCGCGGCGGTCTCGATCCCGCCCACCGAGACGATCGGGACGCGTCCGCCGAGCCGCTCGTGCAGCCTCTCGAGCACGGCCAGCGCACGGGGCCTGAGCGGCGCGCCTGAGATGCCGCCCCGTCCTTCGAGGCAGGCCTCGCTGCCCGGCGCGACCGAGCGGTCGACCGTGGTGTTGACGGCGACGATGCCGTCGGCGCCGACCTCGAGCGCGGCCTCGGCGACCGCGTCGACTTCGGCGTCGTCGAGGTCTGGCGAGATCTTGACCAGCAGCGGCAGGCCCGGCCGCACCTGCTCGGCCTCCTCGCGCGCCCCGCGCACGAGCGCGACCAGTTGCTCGGACGCCTGCATCGTCCTCAGGCCGGGCGTGTTGGGCGAGCTGACGTTGAGGACGAGGTAGTCGGCGACTGCCGCCACGGCGCGTACCGAGCGGCGGTAGTCCTCGACGGCCTCGCCGAGGGACGCGCTCATCGACTTGCCGACGTTGACGCCGACGACGCCGCCGGCCAGCCGCCGCCGACCGAGCCGTCGCGCCACCACCACCGCGCCCTCGTTGGGGAATCCCATCGCGTTGACCAGCGCCCGCTCGCGCGGCAGGCGCGCGACACGCGGCCGGGGGTTGCCGGCCTGCCCGGTCGCCGTCACCGACCCGACCTCGACCGAGCCGAAGCCGAGCGCGCGGAGGGCGTCGAACCAGGTGCCGTCCTTGTCGACGCCGGCGGCGCAGCCGAGCGGCGTCGGGAAGTCGAGTCCCAGCGCCCTGACCCGCAGGGCCGGGTCGCTGGTGGCGAGCAGCCGCTGCAGCGCCCGCGGGACCGGCGCCGGGATGGTGAGGGCCCGCAGCGAAAACGCCGCGAGCCGGTGCGCCGTCTCCGCATCGATGCGGAGCGCGACGAGCAGTCGGAAGCAGGCGCGGTAGATCACGCCGCCGCCGGCAGGTACTGCTGCCAGGCCGGCGGGATCGATGGGGTCGCGACCTGGATGAAGACGGTCGGCGGCGGCGCCTTCGGGCGCTTGCGGGGGTGCATCTGGATCTCGCGCGGCAGGCGGTTGCCCTTGCGCCTGTTGCAGGCGGCGCAGGCGGCGACGATGTTCTCCCAGACCGATTTGCCGCCGCGGCTGCGCGGGATCACGTGATCGACGGTGAGGCCCGACTTGCGCGAGCCGCAGTACTGGCACGTCCAGGCGTCGCGGGCGAGGACGGCGCGCCGGGTGATGCGGCGACGGTGCGCCTCGCGCGGCACCCGCACGTAGTTGACGAGCCGGATCACGTCGGGCCGCTCCAGCGTCATCCGCTCCGAGTGGATCGCGCCTTCGCGCCGCTCGAGCATCTCAGCCTTTTCCTTGAGAAGCAGCACAGCCGCCCGTCTCAACGTGCAAACGTTGATCGGCTCATACGTCGCGTTCAAGACTAGGACGCGTGCCATATTGCTCGGCAATTCTACGCAGGCACGGCGGCGATCCCTATCCGGCGGGGTAGGAACCGAGGATTCGCACCGACTCGGCCTTGCCCCGCAGCGCCTCCAGCGCCTCGCGGATCGCCGCCTCCTCGAGCGAGCCTTCGGCGTCGCAGAAGAACATGTAGCGGCCGAGGCCGCGCCGCAGCGGCCGCGACTCGATCCGCGAGAGGTTGACGCCGCGGCTCGAGAACTCCTGCAGCGCCTCGACCAGCGCCCCCGGGTGGTCGGCGCCCAGCTCCGAGAAGACCAGCGAGGTGCGCCAGCGCTCCCCGCCCGCCGGCTCGGTCCCAGCCGGCGCGATCCAGACGAAGCGGGTGACGTTGTCGGGCTCGTCCTCGATCCCCTCGCGCAGGACGGCGCAGCCGTAGAGGTCGGCGGCGGCCCGGGCGCCGATCGCCGCCCAGGGCCGCACCGACTCGCCGACCATCCGCACGGCCTCGGCCGTGCTGCTGACGCTGCGCCGTTCGACCCCGGGCAACCGCTCGCGCAGAAAACGCGCGCACTGGGCGAGCGGCTGGGGGTGGGAGAGGACCGCCGCGACGTCGTCCAGCGCGACTCCCGGGCGGGCGATCAGGTGCGCGTGCACCTCGAAGTCGTGCTCGCCGACGATCGTCACCGCCTCAGCCTCGAAGGCGAGCGTGTCGAGCGTGCTGCGGACAGAGCCCTCGATCGAGTTCTCGAAGGGGACGAAGGCACGCTCGGCCTCGCCGCGGTCGACCGCGAGGATCGCGTCGGCGACGGTCGGCGTGCGCAGCGGCTCGAGGTCGTCGGCCGGCGCGGCTTCACGCAGGGCGTCCTCCGTGAAGGTCCCGGCCGGCCCCAGGTAGGCGACCCTCATTCGAACGTAACCGTGAAGGCGTCCTCGTTGTTGTCGGAGATCTGCTCGCCCGGCACCGGCTCGGCCGCGACTTCGAGCGTCACTTCGCCTTTCGGCGTCGGGACCAGCGGGATCGTCGCCGTCGCCGTTTCGCCGGCGCCGACGGTGCTGATCTCGCCCTGCAGGGTGGCGCCGCCGACCGTTACCGAGACCGTGACCCCGTTCTCCGTCGATTCGCCCTGGTTTTCGACCGTCGCTTCCAGTTCGGGCGTTTCTTCGGCGCCGATCGAGACGGCTTCTTCGGAGGACAGTTCGACGCCGTCGATCGCGACCCCGGTCAGTTCGAGCCCGTGGACGCCGGGCGTCGCTTCCCCGGTCGCGCCGCTGACCTGGCTGAGGGCGTCGGCGACCTCGCTCTCGTCGAGCCACTTGGTGTCGTCGGGGACGAAGACGCTCTCCGGCACCTCCTCTTCGATTCCGTTGTCGGAGAGCGCCGCCTCCATCTCAGGCCGCACGACCGAGGCGTAGAGGACGTCGCTCGCCAGCAGCTTGCGAATCTGGTTGGCGATCGAGGCGGTCGCCCGCTCCGCCCCGACATCGCCCAGGGCGGTGCTCATCTTCGCGGAGATTTCGGTCATCGCGTTGCCGCGCAGGGCGTAGGTCAGCTCGAGCGCCTCCTGCGCTTCGGCCATGTCGCCCGGCGCGTCGAGCCCGTCGATCCGCGAGCGGTAGTTGTCCATCGCGCTGCGGTCGGCTTCCACCTCGGCGACGAACTCGGTGACCGAGAGGCCGCCCGGGTCCGACAGCTTGCCGAAGAAGCTCTTGCTCGTCTGGTCGGTCTCGTCGACGATCTGGGCGACGTCGGTGGCGTAATCGCGCAGCGCCCGGTCCTTGCGGGCGTCGAGGCAGCCGCGCACGCCGAGCACGAGGAGGATCAGGATCAGCAGGCCGGCGCCGAGGGCGAGTCCCCGCCGCAGCATGATCTGCTGGCGTTCCGGGCGACGTTTGGGCCGCTGGCGCGGCGGGCGGGATGCGGGGGAATCCTCCACGAGCGGCTCTCCAAGCTGGTTGGCTGGGCGGGGAGAGTATGCACAGCGGACAGGTCGCCGCCTCCAGACCCCCCGCAAACGGTGAGTTTTTTGCACCTCTGGCGCAGGAAAACCCGCTCCCGGCGACGAAGTCGGTGGACGCTGTGGTGGGCTCGCTCGTACTCGACCGGTTCCTGATCGAGCGCCGCATCGGCAGCGGCGGGTTCGGCGTCGTCTACGAGGCCTGGGACGGCCGGCTCGAGCGCAGCGTCGCGGTCAAGGCGATCGAGTCGCGCGGCGAGGCGCGGCGGCGGGTGCTGCGCGAGGCGCAGGCGGCGGCCCGGCTCAACCACCCCGGCATCGTCACCCTCTACGAGATGGGCGAGGAGGACGGCAACGCCCTGCTCGTCACCGAGATGGTCGAGGGCGGCACCTTGGCGAACCTCAGCGCCGACGGCGCCCTCAGCGACCGCGCGGTCGGCGAGATCGGCGCCGACCTCTGCGAGGCGCTCGACCACGCGCACGCCCGTGGCGTCGTCCACCGCGACGTCAAGCCGCAGAACGTGCTCGTCGACGATCGCGACGGGGAGCCCCGTGCCAAGCTGATGGACTTCGGCGTCGCCCGCCTCGCCGACGCGGCGGCGCTGACCGCGCCCGGCGACGTCGTCGGCACCCTCGCCTACATGTCGCCCGAGCAGGCGGAAGGGAGCCCGGCCGGCCCCGAGGCCGACGTCTACTCGCTGGCCCTGACCCTGTACGAGTGCTGGAGCGGCGAGAACCCCAACCGGCGCTCAACCCCCGCCGCCACCGCCCGCGCGATCGGCGCCCGGCCCCGCTCGCTGCGCCGCCTCCGCCCCGACCTGCCCCGTGAGCTCTGCGACACGATCGACGCCTGCCTCGAGCGCCGCCCCGGCCGCCGCCCCGGCCTCGAGCAGCTCGGCGCCGCGATCGAGGACTCGCTCGACCGCCTCGCCGACCACGTCCCGTCCGCCTCGCCTTCGCTGGGGTTTCGCACGGCGGCCGCGGCAGCCGCTGTGCTGGCCGGCGTCTGGCTGGCGGCCGGCCACGGCATCTAGGATTCCCCGATCGGCGTCCTGCGCAACCTCGAGAGTCGGATCGAAGGCCTCGTCGAGGGGGTCTTCAGCCGTGCCTTCAGCTCCGAGGTGCAGCCTGTCGAGCTGGCCCGCAAGCTGGCCAAGGAGATGGACGCGAACAAGACCGCGGGGGTCGCCCGCGTCCACGTGCCGAACGAGTACACGGTCTACCTCTCCAGCCGCGACCGCGGCCGGCTCGAAGGCTACGAGCGCTCGCTGGAGCAGGAGCTGACCGGCTACCTGCTCGAGCACGCCCGCCGCCGTGGCTACGACCTGCTGACCCGGCCGACCGTCAGCTTCGAGACCGACGAGCGGCTGCGGCTCGGCGAGTTCGGCATCCAGGCCCGCCTCGTCAAGCCTCCCGCCCACGAGGGCGCCAGCCCCAGCCAGGGCGAGGAAGGCCACACGATGGTCTACTCGGCGGTGCGCGACGCGCAGCCGTCGCGGCAGGCGGCCGGCCGGGCCGAGGTGGCGACCCGCGCCGTCGTCGCGCTCGGCGACCGTCGCTACGTCCTCGATGGGCCACGGGCGACGATCGGCCGGGCCAAGGACGCCGACTGCGTGCTGCGCGACCCGAACGTCTCGCGCCACCACGCCGAGCTGCGCCGCTCGCCGTCGGGCGAGTGGACGATCGCCGACCTCGGCTCGACCAACGGCGTCAAGATCGACGACCGCCGCATCTCCTCGGCGCGCCTGCGCGGCGGCGAGCGAGTGACCCTCGGCACGACGACGTTCCGGTTCGACATCGAGCAATGAGGGCGTAGGAGGGATTGACGAAACCCGCGCACGTCTGGCGGCGATCTGGGACCGTCATTAGGGTGCTGGCGTGGACTACGACCCCATCAGCGTCGCGCTGAAGTTCGGCTTCCTCGCCGTCCTCTACCTCTTCCTGCTCGGGATCGCCCGCAGCGCGCTCAAGGACCTACGCCGCACGGTCGCGCCGGCCCCCGACGCCACCGGCTTCCACGCGGTCGCGCCGCACGGCGACGCCGCCCCCGGCGCCGACGCCTGGCTGGTCGCGATCCGCGGCGGCGGCGTGCGCGAGGGGGAGCGCTTCGACCTGCTCGGCGGCCTCTCGATCGGGCGCTCGGCGGAGGCCGACCTGCGCATCGACGACCGCTACGCCTCCGGCATCCACGCCAGGATCTTCTCCCGCGATGGCAGGACCTACGTCGAAGACATGAAGTCCACCAACGGCACGCTGCTCAACGACGCCAGCCTCTACGGCGAGGCCGAGCTGGTCGATGGCGACGTGGTGCGGATCGGCGACACCGAGTTCAGGTTCGAGGCGGGCCGGTGAGGCGCGCGCTCCGGGGCGGTGGTCGGTGATGCTGCGCGTGGACGACCAGGCGTTCCGCACCGACACCGGGCGCCAGCGCAGCGAGAATGAGGACTCGTTCTACGTTCGCCCGCCGATCTTCGTCGTCGCCGACGGCATGGGCGGCGCCCAGGCTGGCGAGGTCGCCTCCAAGGCGGCCGCCGACGCCTTCGACCGCGACCTGCCGGACGCGCCGCCCGAGCGGGTCCTGCGCGAGACGATCGAGGCGGCCAACCGCGAGATCCACGAGCTCGCCCGCTCCGACCCCTCGCGGGCGGGCATGGGGACCACGATCACCGCTGCGATCGTCAACGCCGAGAGCGAAGAGGTCGGGATCGGCCACGTCGGCGACAGTCGCGCCTACCGGCTGCGGGGCGGCAAGCTCGAGCAGCTGACCCGCGACCACTCGCTGGTCGAGGAGATGCGGCGCAAGGGCCAGATCACCGACGCCCAGGCCGTCGACCACCCGCAGCGGTCGATCATCACCCGCGCGCTCGGCCCCGAGCCGCGGGTCGAGGTCGACGTGCACACCGTGCCGGCGGCCCCCGGCGACGTCTTCATGCTCTGCTCCGACGGGCTGACGACGATGGTGGACGAGGAGCGGATCGCCGCCGCGCTCGGCGGCGCCCGGTCGATGAAGGAGGCGGTCCGCTCGCTCGTGGACGCCGCCAACAAGGCGGGCGGTCGCGACAACATCACGGCGCTCGCCTTCCGGCTCGAGGACGCCTCCGCGCCGCGCCGCGCCTCCGCGAACGACGACGCGGGCGACGCGACGCTGGTCGGCTCCGCCGCCGAGGAGGCCGGCCTCACCGCGACCGAGGTGCGCAGGCGCGCCGCCGCGGCGGCGGCGAGGGAGCGCCGCGAGCAGCTCGCCGCCCAGCCGCGCCGCCGCCCGCTGCGCACGGCGGCGAAGGTCCTGACGGCGCTGGCCCTCGTCGCCGCGCTTCTGTTCGCTGGCCTGTACGCGAGCCGCCAGGTCTGGTTCCTCGGCACCGACGAGGCGGGCCGCGTCGCCCTCTATCGCGGCCTTCCCTACGAGCTGCCGCTGGGCGTCGAGCTCTACGAGGAGCACTACGCGAGCCCGATCCAGACCGCCTCGCTCGCCGGCAAGCGCCGCGACGCGGTCACCGGCCACGAGCTGCGCTCGCGCGAGGACGCCGTCTCGCTGGTCGAAGAGATCGAAAGCGGCCAGCTGGGGGCCCCGCCGAGCGAAGACCGCGCCCCCGCCCCGAAATCGTGAGGTCCGCCCGCAACCGCGAGCTGATCGCCCTCGTACCGGTCGCGCTGCTGCTCAGTGCCGGCTTCGCGGCGGTCTTCGCCCAGGAGCAGGCCAGAGTCGGCGACCTCAGCCTCGTCTACGGCGCCTACTTCCTCGCGGTCTGCCTCGCCACCCACGTCTTCCTGCGGCTGAAGCTCCCCAGCGCCGACCCCTACCTCTTCCCGCTCGGGGCGCTGCTGACCGCCTTCGGGCTGGTGATGGTCTACCGGATCGACGCCGACCTGGCCCGCGACCAGGCCAACTGGTTCGTGCTCGGCCTCGTCCTCTTCGCGCTCGCGATCCACTTCCTGCGCGACTACGAGGTGCTGGAGCGCTACCGCTACACGATCGCGATCGGCGGGCTGCTGCTGCTGCTGGCGCCGCGCGTGCCAGGGATCGGCCAGCAGGTCAACGGCGCCTACCTCGGCGTCAAGCTCGGCCCGCTCGCCTTCCAGCCGGCCGAGTTCTCGAAGATCTGCATCGTCATTTTCCTCGCCAGCTACCTGCGCGAGCACCGCGAGATGCTGATCGTCGGCGCCAGGCGCGTGCTGGGGGTGACCCTGCCCCCGCTCAAGCACCTCGGGCCGCTGCTGGTCGTCTGGGGCGCGGCGATGTTCATGCTCGTCTTCATCCGCGACCTCGGCAGCTCGCTGATGTTCTTCGCCGCCTTCCTGGCCCTTCTCTACGTCGCCACCGCTCGCTTCTCGTTCGTCGCGATCGGGATGACGATGTTCCTCGCCGGCGCCTGGTTCTTCGCCTCGACCGTGCCCCACGTCCACGACCGGATCCAGATCTGGCTCGACCCCTACCAGGACCCGACCGACACCGGGTACCAGATCCTGCAGTCGATCTTCGCCCAGGCCGACGGCGGCCTCTTCGGCGTCGGCTTCGGGCAGGCGCTGATCACGATCCCCGGCACGAACAAGGCCCTGCTGCCGGCGGCGCAGACCGACACGATCTACTCGCTGATCGTCAACGAGGTCGGCCTCTTCGGCGCCAGCGCGCTCGTCCTCACCTACCTGCTGTTCGCGGCGCGCGGCTTCAAGGTCGCCCTGCTCGCCGACGACGGCTTCTCGAAGCTGCTGGCGACGGGGCTGACCGCGGTCTTCGCGATCCAGGCCTTCGTGATCGTCGGCGGCGTCACTCGGGTGATCCCGCTGACCGGCGTCACGCTTCCCTTCGTCAGCTACGGCGGCAGCTCGATCGTCGCCAACTTCGTCCTCCTCGCTTTGCTCCTGCTCGTCTCCGACCGGGCCCGCCGTGAGGCGACCGCCGCGGCCCGCACCGGCCCGCTCGCCCCGGAGCCGGCGTGAACAGGCAGATCGTCAAGCTCTTCGCCCTGATCGTCGCCCTCTTCGCGGTCCTGGTCGGCTTCACGTCTTACTGGGCGGTCTTCGACGCCGAGGCGCTGAGGGAAAAGACGGCGAACAAGCGGCCGTTGCTGGAGCAGCAGCGGATCGAGCGTGGACGCATCCTCGCCGCCGACGGCACGGTGATCGCCCGCTCGGTGCCCAAGGGGCGGGGCGACAACCTGCGCTACGTGCGGCGCTATCCGGAAGGCGCCCTCTTCGGCCATCCGGTCGGCTACAGCTTCGTGCGCGAGGGAGACAGCGAGTTCGAGCAGTTCCACAACGACGAACTGGTCGGCAACGAGTCGGAGTTCGTCTCGCTTCTCGACGAGCTGCGCGGCCAGGCGCAGGAGGGCAACGACGTCGTCACCAACCTCGACCCGGAAGCACAGCGGATCGCGATGGGGGCGCTGGAAGCGGCGGGTTACGGCGCCGTGGTGGCGATCGAGCCGGCCACCGGACGGGTACGCGTGCTCGCCTCCAACCCTCCCTACGACCCGAACCGCATCCCGTTCGAACAGGCCGAGCTGAACCAGAGCGAACCCGAATCGCCGCTGCTAAACCGCGCCACCCAGGGCCAGTACCCGCCCGGCTCGACCTTCAAGGTGGTGACCGCGGCCGCGGCGCTCGACAGCGGCGCGATCACGCCGGAGACGACGCTCGACGCCCCCGGCACGCTCGACGTCCAGGGCCAGCCGCTCTCCAACGACTTCAACGAGAGCTTCAGCGGGATCGGGCTCGACACGGCGCTGACCAACTCGGTCAACACCTGGTTCGCGCAGGTCGGCGAAGAGGTCGGCTCCGAGACGCTCTTCGACTACATGGACCGCTTCGGCTTCGGCTCGACGCCGGCGATCGACCTGCCCGACGATCAGGTCTACCGCAGCGGCGTCTTCGAAGGTGGCGATCTGCTCGGCCGGAACGACCCGGTCGACGTGGCGCGGATGGCGATCGGTCAGGAGCGGCTGGCGGTGACGCCGCTGCAGATGGCCGAGGTCGCGGCGGCGGTCGCCAACGGCGGCGTCCTGATGAAGCCGCGGATCTGGAGTCGCGTCGTCGATCCCGACGGGCGGGTGACGGAGCGGCTCGACCCGTCCCG
>JGI24746J21847_1000030_pt1 | contig 13368 bp, 11 predicted proteins | sample KBSMiscanthusM5_FD_21847 | JGI IMG/M metagenome (IMG submission 21847) | reverse complement strand
AACCTGCGGCAGGTCCGCTTCCGCCGCCCCGATCCGCCACTCGACCAGGAAGTCGCGCAGCCGGGCCGCCGCGCCGGCGTCCTCGAGCTGATCCGCGAGCACCGGCGTGACGGTCACCGTCAGGTCCCGCGCCACCTCCAGCACCGGCAGGTAGGAGCGAATCGCCGCGTCGAACAGCCACTCCTCGCCGAAGGGGTAGGTGCCGAAGCCCTCGACGTAAGGCATGTGGCTGTGGAGGACGATCGCGAGGTCGCCCGCCGTCTCCTCAGGCATGGCAGACGGCGAGGAAGTCGAGTGCCCGGTCGAGGTCCCCCTCTCTCAGCGTGAAGTCCGAGGCCGCGATCGCGGGGGTGAAGCGGTCGTAGAAGGGCTTGGTGAGGCGCAGCGCCTTGTGGACGCTGTCCCAGCCGAGCTTGATCGCGATCTCGTGGGCGCGCAGCTTGCGGGCGTGGAAGAGGCCGAGCAGCTCGACCCGCCCGAAGTGGGACTCGCAGAGCTGGCGGAACTCAGCGGCGCGGTACTCCTTGACGTGCCAGGGGTTGTCCGACTTCTCCGCCCCGGGGGGCGCGAGCGTCAGCAGGTTGGGCGTCGAGACGTAGGCGACACCGCCGGGGGCCAGCATCGACCTGAAGTGGTCGAGGATCGCGCCGGGGTCCTCGACGTGCTCGATCGTCTGCAGGAAGACGACAGCGTCGCACGGCTCGGCGAAGCTCTCGACCAGGTCGCGCTCGAAGCGCAGGTTGTCGCGCACGTAGCGCAGCCGGGCGTGCTCGTGGGCGTCGGGGTTGGCGTCGACGCCGACGACGCCGGCCGCCGATCGGGCCAGAACGGCGGACCCGTAGCCCTCGCCGCAGGCCATGTCCACCACCCGCTTCCCCCCCGCGCGGGCGGCGATCCACTCGTAGACGACGAGGTGCCGGCGGTACCAGTAGTTCTCCTCGGGCACGTCGGGCAGCGTCCGCTCGCCGGTCAGCGGCAGCGGCGGCACGCCCGGCGGCTGGTTCTCCTGAACGTACTCGCGCGCCATCGGGTGGGACCGTATTGTTCCCGCCTCATGCCTGCCTCCCCGACGGCGACGCCGGAGCACATCAAGGACGTCAACACCCGCTACCACGACGCGGCGGCCGACGAATACGACGCCAAGTGGGGCATCGACTTCGGCGCCACTGGCCAGGAGCAGGTGCGGCTGAAGCTCGACAAGGCGCTGGGTGGCCTCGACGGGCTGCGCTTCGGCGACGGGCTGGAGATCGGCTCGGGCACCGGCTACTTCTCGCTCAACCTGATGCAGCTGGGGATCGTCGAGCGACTCACCGCCACCGACATCTCGCCCGGCATGCTGCGGCGCCTCGCCGCGACTGCCGGGGCGCTCGGGCTCGAGGTCGAGACGGTCGCTACCGAGGCCGAGGAACTGCCCTTCGAGGACGAGAGCTTCGACCTCGTCTTCGGGCACGCCGTCCTCCATCACATCCCCGATCTGGAGCGGGCGATGGCCGAGTTTCGCCGTGTCCTGCGCCCGGGTGGCGCGATCGCCTTCTGCGGCGAGCCCTCGCGCTACGGCGACCGGCTGGCAGCGGCCCCGAAGCGGGCCGGCGTCCTCGCGGCACCCGCCTGGCGACGGCTTGTCGGCGCCGAGGCACGCGCCGTCCTCGAGGGCGAGCAGTCCAACGGCCACGCCCTGGAGGGCGAGGTCGACGTCCACGCCTTCGCCCCCGCCGACCTGCGCCGCCTGCTGCGCGACACCGGCTTCGAGCGGCCGCGCGTCGGCGGCGAGGAACTGCTCGCCAACGCCTGGGGCTGGGGACTGCGCACGGTCGAGTCGACGGCCGAGCCCGAAACCGTCCCCTTCGGCTGGCGCCGTTTCGCCTTCAACAGCTACATCGCCCTGCAGAAGGTCGACACCCGCCTGCTCGAGCCCCGCCTCCCCGCCGAGCTCTTCTACAACCTGCTGCTCTCCGGCCGCAAGCCGGCCTGAGCGGGCCCGGCCTCCCGGCCGAGCCGCCGGGCGACCGCGGCCAGCGTCGCCCGCACGTGACCCGGCTCGTGGCGAACCTGCGCTTCGGTGAAGCGCAGCGGCGTCAGACCCTCGACGGCATGCTCGTGATCCCGGCGCCGGTCCCTCGTCTGCTGCGAGGGCGTCCTGTGATCTCGCGGGCCATCGGTCTCCACGACAAGACCAAGATCGGGCCAGTAGAAGTCGACGCGATAGCCGTTCACGTACGCCTGCAGCTCGGGCTCGGGCAGACCGGCGACGCGAACGAGGTCGAGGAACCGCAGCTCGAGCAGGGTGTCGGCGAAGGCGGCGCCCTGGCGGTCGAGCAGGGACTTGAGCCGCCCAACCCCCGGTCGCGACCGCTCCCGCTCAAGCGCCGCCCGCAACCCTTCGGCGTCGATCAGCTCCATTCGATCCGCCTGGTTGACGGCACGGATCAGCAGCCCGTCATTGACGCAGGTGGCCAGGTCGATGAGCGTCGTGACGACGTCGGTCACCGGGATGCCGTCGACGACGCGGCGGTGAGCTGGCTCCAATCCACTGCGCCGATGGATCGAGATATCGGCGTGGCGAGGTGAGCGCGAACGCGGTACGAGGACATCGAGCTCGCGAAAAGGCCGCAGGATTCCCCAAAGCCCAGCAGCGCTGCGATGGCTCAGGAGGGCATCCTCACCACAAGCGAGCACAGCCGCTATCCAGGTGCCTCGCAGGTCGAGCGTGGACCGTCCCACCGCGTAGACACCGCGCCGGAGTGGATGCAAGCGACCCGTGGCGACTCGATGGCGGATCGCATCGGTGCTGAATCCGAGACCGAGAAGTTGAGCGCGAGTTACCACGCCGTGCTGTTGCCTGGCGAGCGCCCAGGCGGCCGTCGATGCCGATGGAGCGTTTTTGGGGGCCATAGCCCCTAAAAGCGATCCATCGAGGCGACTCGCCCCCTCCCGGGGGCGATTGACTCAGGAAACGCTGGAAAGTGCCGTCGCCACGGCGAAGCCGAGCGTCGTGAGGAGGCCGGCGACGCGGCCGGCGTCGCGGGTCGCCTCGGGGATCATCGAGTCGATCAGCATGACCAGCAGCGCCCCGGCGGCGAAGCCGTCGATGGCGGCGCGCAGCTCGCCGGAGACCGCGTCGGCGACTCCGTAGCCGACCAGGCTGGCGAGGGCGCAGATCGCCGCGACCGCCAGCCAGAGGGCCGTCACGCGCCCGCGCGGCACGCCCGCCTTCTCCATCGCGCTCGCCGAGCCGATCGCCTCGGGCAGGTTGGAGACGAAGATGGCGACGACGAGGCCGATCGCGACCGGCTCGCCGGAGGCGAGTCCGATCCCGAGCACGAGCTGCTCGGGGATGCCGTCGAGGAAGGCGCCGAGCGCCAAGGCCGTTCCGGAGTCCGAATCCGAGCCGGAACCGGCGCCGCTGGCGCGGCCATGACGGCCACGGCCGGTCGCGAAGCGCCTCGCGATCGCCCCGTCGAGATAGAAGTAGACAAGCGCCCCGACCCCCAGGCCGGCCGCCATCGACTCCACGCTGCCGACCTCGATCCCCTCGGCGGCCAGCTCGAAGCTGACGGCGCTGATAAGCGCCCCGGCGCCGAAGGCCAGGACCATCCCCACCCACCGCGTCGGCCATTCGCGCGCGGCGGCGAGGAGGGCGCCGAGGATCAGCGAGGAGCCAGCGAGCGTTCCCCATCCGAGCGCCGCGAGCATCGACCGGCCTCAGCCCGTCCTGTGGCGTCGCGCCCGGTAGAGGCTGGTGCGCGAGTCGAAGCCCTTGAGCTGGCGCTCCCCCGCGTAGGAGTAGCGGAAGCCCTCCCCCGCCTCCTCCTTGGCGACGGCGTCGAGCAGGACGCTGCCGGGACGGGCGACGGCGGTGAGCCGGCTGGCCAGGTTGACCGGGCGGCCGTAGTAGTCGCCGGTCTGGACGTGGACCGAGCCGAAGGCGATGCCGGCGCGCAGGCGGGGGAAGTGCGTCCCGGCCCGCTCGGCCGCTTCGACCATGCGCAGCGCCGCCTCGACCATCGCCTCGGCGTCGCTGGAGACGAGCATCGCGGCGTCGCCGATCAGCTTGACCAGGCGCACGGGCGGCTCCGCGACCGCGGTCGCCAGTTCCTCCAGGCGGCCCGCGATCAGGCCGAGCTCTTCGGTCTCCACCTGCTCGCCGAGCTTGGTGAAGCCGACCAGGTCGGCGAAGCAGACCGCCACCTCGGTGGTGGCGCCGATCTCCCCGGCGGCGACGTCGGCGGCGCCGATCACGTCGCGGCGCACCTGCTCGAGCAGATGCGAGCGCAGCGCGTGGATCAGAATCGGCTCGAAGACCGGCAGCATCTGCTCCGCCGCGGTGGCGAAGCGCAGGGCCAGGTCGCGCTCGGTGTCGCCCGGGCGCATCAGCGTGCGGACGATCAGCTCGCGGTTGGCTTCGGCGATTCGCGCCGTCCCCATGCCGATCGTCCTGGCCACCTGGAGGATGCCCTCCTCGGGCAGGCCGGCGTCGTGGAAGGCCTTGACGCGCCGCGCCGCCTCCAGGTCGGCTTCGGTGGCGGAGCGTTCGTCGGGGTTGGGGAAGGGAACGCCAAGCGCCGCCGTGGTGCGCTGCAGCAGCTCCAGGTCCAGGCCGGTCTTCTCGGCGACCTCGCGCGGCGTGTAGCGGGGGGCACCGCCGGCGAGCGCGCGCTCGACCGGGAGCAGGGTCAGCCGGCCCGCCGCCACCGCTTCGCGCAGCTCCTCGAGCGGCACCCCTTCGCCACTCAGTCGCTCGAGCAGCTCGCGGCGCGACTCGCGGGCCTCCCCCTCGAGGCCGTCGAGCAGCCCCTCAGCCTCGAAGTCGACGCTCATGCGACCGCAACGCTACCGCCGCGGCGCGGGTCGCCTCCGCCGCTGAGCGCGCCGCTGGCCGGATCGCGGGCGACCGCCTGCACGCCGCCGAAGAAAAGGTTGACGCGGGGACGCCGCAGGACCGGGATCCCACGCGCCTCGATCCGAGCGAGGGCCTCCTCGTCGATCCCCGGCTCCGCCTGGACGATGCCCTGCTCGAAATGCAGCCGCGGCGCCCGCACCGCGTCGCCGGCCGCCATCCCCTCCTCCACCGCCCGCACGACCGTCTGCAGGATCGCGGAGCGGATCCGGTTGGAGCCGGCGCTGCCCAGCCCGAGCGCGATCTCGCCGTCGCGCAGGACGACGGTCGGGGCCATCATCGAGGGGACGCGGCGCCCGGGCGCGATCGCGTGGAAGCCGAGTGGGTTGAGGTCCTCCTCGCCGAGCATGTTGTTGAGGATCACGCCGGTGCCGGGGACGAGCACGCCAGAGCCGGACCCGTTCGAGCAGGTGACGCTGGCGCACATGCCATCCCCGTCGAGCACCGAGATATGGGTGGTCGAGCCAAGCAGGTCGCCGACCAGCCGGTCGCCGTAGAGGGCCTCGGCGAAGGCCTCGTTCCGCGCCTCGTTGGCCGCGCCCATCGCCTCGACCAGGCGCTCGGGCCCGCTGCTCCCGCCGAGCCGCTCGAGCTGGCTCAGCGCGTAGGCGATCAGGATGCCGCCGGAGGACGGCGGCGGGTTGGTGAGCACCTCGGCGCCGCGGAACGGGACCCGGATCGGCTCTCGCTCGACCGCCTCGTACTCAGCCAGGTCGGTCGGCCCGAGCGTGCCGCCGTGCTCACGCACGAAGCCGCTCAGCGCGGCGGCGACCTCGCCCCGGTAGAACGGCTCCGCTCCCTCGGCGGCGAAGCGCTCCAGCCCCTCGGCCAGCTCGGGAAAGCGGAAGACGTCGCCCTCGCGCAGCGGCCGTCCCTGCGGCGCGTAGAGCGCCCGCGTCTCCTCCAGCCGCTCGTGGATCGGCCAGAGGATCTCGAGGATGTAGCCCTGCTCGGCATTGACGGGGGCGCCCTCGCGGGCGACGCGGATGCCCGGCGCCGCCAGATCCGCCAGCGGCGCCGAGCCGAAGCGCCGCAGGGCGTGCTCCAGCCCCGCGGCGGTCCCCGGCACGCCGCAGGAGGCCGGCCCCACGTAGAACGTCTGGGTGGTGTCGGCGTCGAAGCGGACGACCACCGGCGCCAGCTCGACCCCGCGCTCGGCGCCGTCCTTGCCGGGCGCGGCGACGAAGAAGTCGATCAGCGCCGTCTCCCCGGCGCTGTGCACCATCATGAAGCCGCCGGCGCCGAAGCCGGTCAGCGGGCTCTCGACCGCGAAGGAGGTGAGCACGGCGCAGACGGCGGCGTCGACCGCGTTGCCGCCCTCGCGCAGCACCTGGGCGCCCGCCTCGGCGGCGATCGGGTGCCCGGCGGCGACGACCCCGTTCATCGGGGCGCGAGCCTAACCGGGAAGAAACTCAGGGACGTCGAGACTGCTCAGCTCGCCCGCTTTCTCGTTGCGCGGGGCGCGGCCGGCGTCCTTGGTGCGCCGGATGGTCGGCTCGGCGACGCGGCGCGGCGGCGCCGAGCGGCCGTCGAAGCGGGTGGCGACGACGGTGACCCAGACCTGCTCGCCCAGCTCCTCGTCGATGTTGGCGCCGAAGATGATGTTGGCGTCGGGATGGGCGGCCTCGCCAACCAGCTTCGCGGCTTCGCTCACCTCGACCAGCGAGAGATCGGGCCCGCCGGTGATCGAAAGCAGGATCGCCCGGGCGCCCTCCATCGAGGTCTCCAGCAGCGGCGAGGAGATCGCTTTTTCGGCGGCGAGCACGGCGCGATTCTCGGGGCCGCTGCCCATGCCGATGCCGAGCAGCGCCCGGCCGGCTTCCGACATGATCGTCCGCACGTCGGCGAAGTCGAGGTTGATGACGGCCGGCAGCGTGACCAGGTCGGAGATGCCCTGAACGCCCTGGCGCAGGACGTCGTCGGCGACCTGGAAGGCCTCGACCATCGAGGTCTGCTGATCGAGCACTTCGAGCAGGCGGTCGTTGGGGACGACGATCAGCGTGTCGACCTCGGCGGCCAGCTCCTCGATCCCCTTCATCGCCTGGTTGCCGCGGCGCGAGCCCTCGAAGCTGAACGGCTTCGTGACGATCCCAACCGTGAGCGCGCCGACCTCGCGGGCGAGGCGGGCGATCACCGGGGCGGCACCGCTGCCGGTACCGCCGCCGGCGCCGGCGGCGACGAAGACCATGTCGGAGCCCTTGAGCAGGCGCTTGATCTTGTCCTGCTCCTCGAAGGCGGAGCGGTGGCCGACCTCGGGGTCGGCGCCGGCGCCGAGGCCGCGCGTCTGCTCTTCGCCGATGTGGACGGTGACGTCGGCGACGCAGAGCTGCAGCGACTGAAGATCGGTGTTGACGGCCATGAACTCGACGCCAGGCACGTTGGCGTCGACCATGCGGTTGACAGCGTTGACGCCGGCCCCGCCGACGCCGACGACCCGGATCACCGGCTGGTGCGGCTGCCCGCTCCCCACCGGCTCGTACTCAGGTTCCTCCCGCCCGTACCGGGGCGCTTCCGGCGCCGGCTCCTCGCGCCGAACCTTGGGTTCCTCGCTGAAAACTCGCTTCAGCCTTTCCGGAGCCGATTCGCTCGACTCTCCAAGAGACGGCTCCGCCGATCCCTCCTGCGAGCCAGCCGTATCTCCGGCGGGTGGCGTGGATGAGGGGTCTTCGCCCGCAGCTTGCGAGGACGAAGGCCCCACGTCCGCGACAGGACCCGCCGGCCCCTCGGCCTCGGGCGGATCTGCAGGCGCGTCGTCGGCAGTGGAGCGGAACAGGTCGGAGAGGGGACCCTCTCGCATGCTCGCCCGCTTACGCCGACTCATTCGCCAGAACCTCCTTCGCCAGGTCGCGGTAGTAGCTCGCGGCGCTGCTGGCGGAATCGTACTTGAGGACGCTGGCGCCTTTCACGGGCGCCTCGGCGAACTTGATCGCCTTGCGGATCCGCGACTTGAAGACGAGGTCGCCGAAGTTCTCTTCGAGGATCTCGATCGCCTCCTTGGCGTGGACCGTGCGCGCGTCGAGCATGGTCGGCAGGATGCCCTCGATCTTGACGTCCGGATTGAGGTTCTCCTGGATCATCCGCAGCGTGTTCTGGAGCTGGACCAGCCCGCGCATCGACAGATACTCGCACTGGACGGGGACGATCACCTTGCTCGCCGCCGTCAGCGCGTTGATCGTCAGCAGCCCGAGGCTGGGCGGCGTGTCGATGCAGACGAAGTCGTAGTCGCCGGAGACCTCCTTGAGCGCTTTCTCGAGCGAGCGCTCGCGGCCGATCTTGGTGCTCATCGCGATCTCGGCGCCGGCCAGGTCGATCGAGGCGACGGCGATGTCGATCTCGCGCTTCTGGATGATCTCCGAGATCGGCATGTCGTTGACGAGCACGTCGTAGAGGCTCTTCTCGACCTTGTCGGGATCGATCCCCTGGCTCATCGTCAGGTTGCCCTGCGGATCCAGGTCGATGCACAGCACCCGGTGCCCGGTCTCGGCAAAGGCGACGGCAAGGTTCAAGGTCGTGGTCGTCTTCGCCACCCCGCCCTTCTGGTTGGCAAAGGCAATGACCTCGGCATGCTTCGTAGGCACCTCGACAGCCGGCTCCTCCACCACGGCTTCGTGCCGAGAGGGAGCGATGAGATCGCGAGCCATGATCCTGGCAGGCTCTTCGGCTTCCTCCTCCACGCCGGCGTCGCGGCCGCTCACCTCAACCGCCTCTCCCGCGGGTGGCGTGGATGAGGTGTCTTCGCCCGCAGCTTGCGAGGACGAAGGCTCCTCGTCCGCGACAGGACCCGCGGGCAGGCGCTCTGGAGCAACCGGCGTCTCAGGCACCGCCTCCTCCATCTCCTCCAGCTCCTCGACGATCGGCTGCGCCTCCTCGACTACCTCGACGTGGCGCGTGGACTTGTTCTTGCGGCTCAGGAATCCCATTGCGCGGGTATTCGCATGGTCGTCCGCTTTTCCTCCCGCCCACCGAAATTGCTAGGAATCAACCGATCCCCTCGCCAGACCTCCTAGATAAGCGCCTGCTCTTCGTCACCGGCAAGGGCGGCGTCGGCAAGACCACGGTGGCCGTCGCCCTCGGCCTTCGCGCCGCCGCCGAAGGCAAGCGCACGATCGTCTGCGAGGTCTCCTCGCAGGAGAACGCCTCGCGGATCTTCGAGCACGCCCAGGTCGGCTTCCACGAGGTCGAGATGGAGGAGAACCTGTGGTCGATCTCGATCGACCCCGACGAGTCGATGCGCGAGTACGTGCTGCTCCAGCTCAAGGTTCGGGCGATGCGCGACATGCTCTTCCGCAGCCGCATCTTCACCTACCTCGCCGCCGCCACGCCGGGCCTCAAGGAGCTGGTGACGATCGGCAAGATATGGGAGCTGGCCCAGCAGCACCGCAAGGTGAAGGGCGGCCGCGAGTACGACCTCGTGATCGTCGACGCGCCGGCGACGGGGCACGGGATCGGCTTCCTGCAGACGCCCCGCACCTTCGCCGGCATCGCCCGCGTCGGCCCGATCCACTCGCAGGCGCTGGAGCTCGACCGGCTGATCACCGACCACGAGCACACCGGCATCGCGATCGTCGCCCTGCCCGAGGAGATGCCGGTCAACGAGTCGGCGGCGCTGGAGGCCGAGCTGCGCTCGGAGATCGGCGTCGCCGTCGACCGCGTCTACCTCAACGGGCTCTACCCGGAGCGCTTCTCCAAAGAGGAGGCCGAGCGACTGGCCGAGGTCGCGGCCGGCGAGAACGGGTCGGTTCGCGCCGCGGCCCGCGCCGCCGTCTCGGAGCACGGGCGCGCCCGCTCGCAGCGCAGGCAGCTGGCGCGGCTGCGCAAGCGCGTCGAGACCCCGGTCAAGACCCTCCCCTTCCTCTTCGAGCCCGAGCTCGACGTCGAGGCGACGCGCGCGCTGGCGGACAAGCTGAGCTGATGACAGCGATCGACGAGATCCTCGCCGGCAAGGAGATCTGCGTCTGCGCCGGCTCCGGCGGGGTCGGCAAGACGACGACCTCGGCGGCGATCGCGACCGGGATGGCGGCGCGCGGGCTCAAGGTCTGCGTGCTGACGATCGACCCGGCGAAGCGGCTCGCCGACTCGCTCGGCCTGAAGGAGCTCGGCAACGAGGCCAAGCGGGTGGACCCGGCGCTCTTCGAGCGCCACGGGATCGAGATGCAGGGCGAGCTGTGGGCGATGATGCTCGACGCCAAGGCGACCTTCGACGAGCTGGTCGCACGCCAGGCCCCCGACGAGGAGTCGCGCGACCGGGTCCTCGACAACCGCATCTACCAGCAGATCTCCGGCGCCCTCGCCGGCTCGCAGGAGTACATGGCGATGGAGAAGCTCTATGAGCTGCACAGCGAGGGGCAGTTCGACCTGCTCGTCCTCGACACGCCGCCGACCCGCAACGCGCTCGACTTCCTCGACGCGCCGCGCCGCCTCACCCAGTTCATCGAAGGACGCTCGCTGCGCGTCTTCATGAAGCCGACCGGCCTGGCGGCGAAGGTCGCGGGCCGCGGCGCCACGGTGGCGCTCGGCGTGCTGAAGCGGATCCTCGGCTTCGACCTGCTCGCCGACCTTGCCGAGTTCTTCAACGCCTTCAGCGGCATGGTGGACGGCTTCCAGGAGCGGGCGAAGAAGGTCAACTCGCTGCTCGCCGACCCGGGGACGTGCTTCCTGGTCGTCTGCGGTCCTCAGGGCGAGCCGGTCGACGAGGCGGTCTACTTCCACCGCAAGCTGGTCGAGGCGAAGCTGCCCTTCGGCGGCGTCATCGTCAACAAGGTCCACTATCCCGCCGACGGGGCGGACGGAAACGGCGGCGACCTCGAGGGGGCGCTGAGCGAGCGGCTCGGCGACGCCGGCCTGGCGGAGCGGGTCGCGGCGAACTTCGCCGACTACCAGGCGCTGGCCGAGCGCGACGCGGCCAACATCGAGCGCCTCGCCGCCGAGCTGCGCACCAAGGGGCTCATTCGCATCCCCTACCTGGACGAGGACGTCCACGACCTCGACGGGCTCGCCGAGATCAACCGCTACCTGTTCGCCTCCTCGGAGGAGCGGATCGAGCTGGCCGCCGGCCGCGCCTAGGCGCTCAATAATTCTCGATCATTGAGAAGATCGCTCTTTGACAGGTCGCCCGCCGGGCGACTGGGAACAAGGAGAAATCAGATGGCCCGCACCCTCAGAAGGCTGGGCATAGCCGTCGTCGCGAGCCTCGCGATGACCGCGGTCGGCACCTCGACCGCATCGGCGAGCCCGTTCTTCCACTCCGAATTCGCCGGCATCGTCCTCACAGGACAGGCGAGCGCCGAAGGCATCGCCATGACCACCGACGCTGGCGAACTCGATTGCGAAACCGTCAAACTCAGCGGCTCGCAAGGCGCCATGACAACGACGACAATGACACTCGTCCCTAAATTCGAAGGATGCGCGTTCGACAACGAAAGCACTGCGGTAACAGTCAACGGCTGTGCCTTCACCTTCCACCTCGAAGAACAAACAGAACCGATCGAGGCGCGCATGGGGATCGAGTGCCCATTCGCAGGCGGGAGAATCGAAATCGACGCGAACGAATGCACGATCACAATTCCCGCGCAGACGCCGCGTAAATCGGTCACATTCACAAACGAGGGAGCTGAAAAAACACGCAGCTTCATCGCCGACGTCAACGTCAGCGGTCTCCACTACGTCGAACACGGCGCCGGCTGTGCCAACCAAACAGTGACAACAGAAAACGGCACCTTCACGGGCCAACTGACAATCACAGGCGAGGATTCAGAACAACACCACGTGGGAATCTGGGTCGCGTAGACCTCGACGCCCGATGCATCGGGGCGCGCTTGCCGGATACGTCCGGCGAGCGCGGCCCCCGCCTAACCGGCCTGGCCGCGACCGTAGTGGTCGTACTTGAGCTCGCGCACGCCCCAGTCCGCGTCCTCGGGGACCGGGAAGAGGTGGCGGACGCGCGGCGTGTCGATGCGTTCGCGGTGCGCGACGTCGCCCTCGATCGCGGGGAAGTCGAGCGTGCTCTCCTCGACCTCGACCTCGTCGAGCCACGGCGTGGCGGTGATCCGGATCTCGTCCTCGGCCGGGATCGGCTCGAGGATGCGGGTGTCTTCCATGCTCTCCTCCTGAGGGGGCGATTCGACGCGGTGGGCGACCGGCTGGGGCGCCGGATCGAACTCGGGCACTGGCTCCAGGATGGGCTCGGGCTCGGGGTTTGGCTCGGGCAGCTCGACCTCCTCGGCGACGGCGACGTCGGCGTCGCCGGCATCGAGCCCGGTCGCGATCAGAGCCTGGTCGGCGGTGTCGTTGAGGTCGCCGCCCAGCTCGCCCAGCGCCGCCGCCCGCAGAATGCGGCGGACGCCGTCCTCGACCCAGGTGGCCAGCTCGCGGGCGCCCTCGCCCGGCGAGCCCGTCATCGCGGCGCGCTCCAGCTCCATCGCCCCTTCCAGCCGCTCCCGGGCGGCGAGGCGGTCCATCGAGCCGTCGGAGATCAGCGCCGAGGCGCGCATCGGCAGCGACGCCCCGACGGGGCCATGCCCATCGAGCACCGCGCGCAGCGCCAGCAGGTGGTCGCTGAGGCCCTCCAGCGGGGTCGGTCGCTCGCAGCCGAGCTCGAAGCGGCGCACGGCCCAGGCCAGGGGACCGATCGGATCGGGCTGTGTCTCCAGCTCGCGCGCCAGCTCGGCCAGCTCCGCGGCGTCCACCTCGCTGAGCCGGTAGCCGGCGTTGCGCGGCGCCGGAGCGCCGGTGGCGAGACGGCGCCAGTGGCCCTCGCCGGTCGGCGCGAAGGCGTGCGGACCGAGGCCCACCCCACCGCGCTTGAAGAGCCGCATGACGCTGATCACCTCGTGCAGCTGTTGCAGCGCCGCGCCGGCGCTGTCGGGTCCCTCCCCCTGCTCGGCGACGGCCAGGAACTGCGGCTCCCAGGCGGCGCGGTTCATGCCCTCGCTGCGCATCGCCTCAATCGGAGCGTCGAAGCTGTCGGCACGGACGATCTGGACGCCGTGCGCCAGCTCGAGGCGCGCGATCGGCATCCGCAGGCCGACGATCGGGGCGACGATGACGTCGGCCTCGTCGACGTCGCCTATCTCGGCGTCGAGCACGGCAAGGGCGTTGTCGAGCCGCTCGCGATCGAGGGCGAACTCGGCGCAGCCGTCCCAGAGCGAGGCGAGGAAGACGGTGAGCATGCGGGCAGCCCGCTCGGCCGGCTGCGGGGGAACCGGCTCGCCGCGCTGCTCGAGGAACGGCGCCGCTATACCCGCGAGGTCGACGGCTTCACGGGCGGGCTCGAAGGCCGGCAGCGTGCGCAGCTCGTCCCCGTGCTCGCGCACGAAGCGGGCGGTCAGCGGCACGTAGCTGTGGAAGAGGGAGTCGGGACCCTCGCTCTCGGCGACGTCGAAGGGGATCTGCTCGCCGCTGGCGACCAGCGTCGTGAACCGGGTCGCCGCCTCGGCGGCCAGTCGCTTCAGGGCCTCGTTGAGCAGCGGATC
>JGI24746J21847_1000029_pt1 | contig 13404 bp, 10 predicted proteins | sample KBSMiscanthusM5_FD_21847 | JGI IMG/M metagenome (IMG submission 21847) | reverse complement strand
CCCATCGACCAGTTGTTGTGCTTGCCCGAGCCGTTGACGCCGGCGAACGGCTTCTCGTGCAGCAGGCAGACGAGGCCGTAGCGGCGCGCGACGCTTTCCAGCACCTGCATGGTCAGCTGCTGGTGGTCGGAGCCGACGTTCGAGTTCTCGTAGATCGGGGCGATCTCGTACTGGGCCGGCGCGACCTCGTTGTGGCGGGTCTTGACCGGGATGCCGAGCTTGCGCATCTCCAGCTCCGCCTCCAGCATGCAGGCGAGGATCCGCTCCGGGATCGAGCCGAAGTAGTGGTCGTCGAGCTCGTGGCCTTTCGGCGGCTTGGCGCCGAACAGGGTGCGGCCGGTCGAGATCAGGTCTGGCCGCTCGAAGTAGTACTGCTCGTCGATCAGGAAGTACTCCTGCTCGGGGCCGACCGTGGTGAAGACCCGCTGGCTCTCGGTGTCGCCGAGCAGCCGCAGCGCCTTGATCGCCGAGCGCGAGAGGGCGTCCATCGAGCGCAGCAGCGGGATCTTGGCGTCGAGCGCCTCGCCGGTCCAGGAGGCGAAGGCGGTGGGGATGCAGAGCAGGGCGCCGTTCGGGTTCTCGAGGATGAAGGCGGGGGAGGTGGGATCCCAGGCCGTGTAGCCGCGCGCCTCGAAGGTGGCGCGGACGCCGCCGGTGGGGAAGGAGGAGGCGTCGGGCTCGCCCTGGATCAGCTCCTTGCCGGAGAAGCCGGCGAGCGCCTCGCCCTCCCCGGCCGGCTCGAAGAAGGAGTCGTGCTTCTCGGCGGTCGAGCCGGTCAATGGCTGGAACATGTGGGTGAAGTGGGTCGCGCCCTTCTCCAGCGCCCATTCCTTCATCGCCTCGGCGACCGCGTCGGCCAGGCTCGGGTCGAGCGCCTCGCCGTCCTCCAGCGTCTTCTGCAGCTTCTCGAAGACGTCGCCCGGCAGGCGGTCGCGCTGCTCGGCGACCGAGAAGACGTTGGCGCCGAAGGGGTTGTTCTCGGGCTGGGTCAGGTCTAGCGCCCCGAGGGCCTCCCCGTTGGAGCTCCACTGCGCGGCGGTCACGTTCTGCTGGCGAATACGGGTCATCGCTTCTTCGGTCTCCCCACTCTGACGGCGCCTGGTTTCCTGCGGCGCGTTCGGTTCCGGTCAGCTCTTTTATAGAGCCAAAAAAGGAGCCTAATGGCAGAGCGCCGAAGATGCCTTGTACCGCCGTACAAGGATGAGGCGGCGGCCTTGTCCAGGTGGGGGACGCGATCCCTCTGTTTAAGGGGTGCGGAGCAGTCCGAGCGGGTGGCGGACGCGGAAGCCGCCGGGCGAGCGCATCTCCTCGCTCCAGCCGGGGCCGTGGGCGTCGCCGTCGTCGGTCATCGAGGTGTCCCAGCGCAGGCCGGCGATCACCATGAAGACGTGTTCGCGGTTGGCGTAGATCCGCACCCAGCTGCCGGCGCCGCCACCGCCCCACCGCATGAAGCCGGTCGAGTCGAGCGGGGAGTCGAGCAGCCCGGCGGCGTGCAGGACGTAGCTGACCGAGCCCGAGCAGTCGTAGCCGCGCGAATTCCAGTCGCGGTGGCCGCCGCCCCAGCGGTAGGGCCGGTTGCGGATGTGGTTGGCGGCGCGGATCATCTCCTCGACCGCGGGCGGGGCGGAGGGTGGCGCCACGGCGCGGCCGCCGGAAAGCAGGCGTGCCTCGGGGACGGCGGCGCTCGCCGCGACCGGCGCCGACGAAGCGGCGGCGAGCGCGCACGCCGCCGAGAAGATCGCCATGCCCCTGCGCATAGAAGGGGGTTATCGGCAGCCGGTGCGTCCGGGTTTAGACCTTGGTCAGTGGCGCCAGCTGTACCGGGACATCTCGCGCAGATCCCGCCTGACGGCGCCGACGAGGAGGATCAAGAGAGCGCCGCACAGCGCCACAGCGACGAGGAGGGGAAGGCGGTCCGCCGCGGTGAGCCAGCCCGTCAGGGAGTCGGTGGTGGGGCTGGACGAGGCGTGGCCCGCGGGGCGCGTGCCGGCCCCGGCGCCGGTGGTGCTTGCGAGGGTGAGCCGCGGAGCGATCCGGCGCAGCATCTCCGAGGCGACGGGCAGGCGCGCTATCGCCGCTCCCAGCCGTCCTTCCAGCAGGGCGGCGATGCTGGCGGCGGGAGCCACGGCGAAGGCGGGCCAGACCCGGGCGAGGAGGCGCTGCAGGGGGGCCGGCTCGGCCGCCTCGACCGTGCCTCGCCCGAGCTCCCGGCCTGAGGCGCCCGGGGGCAGGGCGTTCGGGCCCGAGGAGCTGCCGCCGGGAGCGCGAGTCGATGCGGCGTTCGCGCCGGTGGGACTGACGACACGGCCGCGGTCTGCTGGGAGCCTCTGCGATCCGCTGGTGGACCGGGCGCCTTCGCTGGTTCGGGGCGCCTCGACAGGCAGGTGCGGCAGCCGCGCCGGTGCCGTGCCGCCGCCAGCCTCGCCGCCAGGAGCCCGCGCTCCGCCCGCGGGGGCCTTTTCAGTCGCCCCCGCGCTCGGAGTGTCGGGCACGGGCGGGAGGGTCGGCTTGGATGGCGACGGGGTCGGCTTGGATGGCTGGGCCGGGAGCGGCGGCGGATCCGGCGGCGGCGGTGGATCTGGCAGGTCTGGAGGGGGTGGCAGGTCCGGGGACGTCGCCGGCGGATTCGATGGCAGGCGAGGCAATTCGGTCGCCTTCGGCGCCGCGCCGGCCGGGTTGTCGGGGAGGAGCGCGGCGACGGCGGGGGTCGCCGTGAGCAGCCAGCCGATCGACAGGGCGCTTACCAGGAGCCACCTTGCTCTGGGCCTGAGGCGTTCTGTGGATCGACGAGTCGGCACGGCTTCCTTCCCGTTTGCGGGCTGCCCTGCCTGTGAATCCGGGTACCCACTGGGGCGCGCGACTAGTCAGGAGAAATGTTAGATCCGCATTAAGGCGTGGCCGGCGGCGACGGCTATAGCCTTCGGCCGTCCCCGATCCGGAGAGGAACCGCTAGCCAATGTTTGTCTCAAAGGCCGCCGTCGTCGGCGGCGGCACCATGGGCGGCGAGATCGCCCAGGCGATCGCCGCCGCCGACATCCCCGTCGTCGTCAAGGACATCGACCAGAAGTTCGTCGATGCCGCCCTGGAGAAAGCCCGCGCCGTCACCGAGGGCCAGCTCGGCCGCCTCGTCAAGAAGGAGAAGCTGACCCAGGAGCAGGCGGACGCGCGCCTCGCCGAGGTGATGGGCCGGATCGCCGGGACGACCAGCTACGAGCAGTTCGGCGACGTCGACTTCGTCGTCGAGGCGGTGCCGGAGCGGATGGAGATCAAGCAGGCGGTCTTCCGCGAGATCGACGCGGCGACGCCCGGGCACGCGATCCTCTCCTCGAACACGTCGTCGCTCTCGATCGCCGAGATCGGCGAAGCGACGCTGCGCCCCGACAAGGTCGTCGGCTTCCACTTCTTCTACCCGGCCTCGGTGATGCCGCTGGTCGAGGTCGTCGCCGGCGAGGACACCTCGCGCGAGACGGCGACCGCCGCCTACAACTTCGCCCAGGCGATCCGCAAGCAGCCGATCGTCTGCGGCGAGGTGCCCGGCTTCGTCGTCAACCGCATCCTGATGGCGACGATCGGCGAGATCTGGCGCGCCCAGGAAGACCAGGGCCTCTCCCTGGCGAAGATCGACGAGGCGATCGCCGCGGCCAAGGTGGCGCCGATGGGGCCGTTCTTCCTCACCGACCTGCTCGGGCTCGACACCGTCCTGCACGTCGCCGAGCACCTGAGCGAGTCCTACGGCGAGGGCTTCTACGTCCACGAGGGCCTGCAGCAGCTCGTCTCCGAAGGAAAGCTCGGCGCCAAGTCGGGCGGCGAGGGCTTCTTCAAGGACGGCGAGCAGACGATCCCCGGCGACGCCGAGCCGGACGCCGAGGAGCTGGTCGCGATGTTCACCGGCCGCGCCCTGATCGAGGCCTGCCTCCTGGTCGAGGAGGGCGTCTGCTCGGTCCGTGACATCGACCTCGGGATGATGGCCGGCGCCGGCCTCGACCCCCGCCGGGGCCTCTTCCCGCCCTTCTGGAAAGCCGACCTGGAGGGGCTCGACTCGGTGCTGGAGCGGATCGAGCAGCTCGAGGAGAAGTACGGCGAGCGCTTCGCGCCGCCGGTGACCCTGAAGCGGCTGGTCGCCCAGGGCCGCCACGGGCTCGAGTCGGGCCAGGGCTTCTATCCCTACCCGCGGCCCGACGAGGGCGAGCAGGCCGAGACCGTGAAGCTGGAGACCCGCGACGGCGTCGCGATCGCCTGGCTCGCCAACGCGCCGATGAACGCGATCTCACCGAACGTGATCCGCGACCTGAAGGCCGTCTGGGAGCGGGTGAAGGCCGATGACGGCGTCGGCGCGATGGTCGTCGCCTCCTCGATCCCGGTCGTCTTCTCGGCCGGCGCCGACATCAAGGCGTTCACGCAGATGGACGAGGCTGGCGGGGCCGAGCTGCTCCACACCGCCCACGCGCTGCTGCGCGACCTCGGTCAGGACAGCACCGCCACCGTCGCCGCGGTCAACTCGATCGCCTTCGGAGGCGGCTGCGAGCTGGCGATGGCGTGCGACGTGCGGCTCGGCGCCGAGGCGGCCGTCTTCGGCCAGCCCGAGATCAAACTGGGGATCATCCCCGGCTTCGGCGGGACCCAGCGCCTGCCGCGCCTGGTCGGTGAGAACAAGGCGCTGGAGATGAACCTGGTCGGCGACGCGATCCTCGCCGACGAGGCGCTCGAGTTCGGCCTCGTCAACCGCGTCGTCCCCGACCACGAGCTGTTCGAGACGGCGCTCGCCTGGGGCCGCAAGCTGGCCGGCCAGGCGCCGGTCGCCCGCGGCCAGATCAAGCGGGTCTCCGGCAAGGGCGACCTCGACGAGGGCATCGAGGCCGAGAAGCAGGGCTTCGCCACCGCCTTCGGCAGCGAGGACGCCAAGGAGGGCATCTCCGCCTTCTTAAGGAAACGTTCGCCCAAATGGAAAGGAACCTCTCGATAATTCGTCCTCTGTTCCCCAAAAGAATGGAGGGTTGCCATGGAGATCGAGGTGAGGGACATACCGGCGGTGCCCGAGTCGGTGCTGGCTTACCTTCCCGTCGTCGGCGAGGTCGAGGCCGGGGAGTGGGACCGCCGAGTCGGAGCGCTTGGTGGTCAGATGGCGGAAGCGCCGACGCTCGACCTCGACCTGGGCCTCGAGGGACTGTCCGAGCCGATCGGCGGCGGGGCGGGCTCCTTGATCGACTTCGGGTCGATGTGGAAAGTCCAGGAGCTCACCGAGGGCGACGACGGCGTCGAGGTCACCCTGGGCAGGCGACGCGGCAAGGAGACGTCGATCAGGCTGCCACGGGAGTGGGCGAGAGACTTGGAGCCCGGCTCGCTGATCGTCGGTCCTTCGCAGGAGCTCTACGAGAAGAGGAACTGGCTCGGCCACGTGACCATGCTGGTCGAGTTCCGACCCGAGCCCGGCGCCGAGCCGACCGACGTTGACGTCTTCCTGCCGCTGGTCCGCCTGCACTGCCCGAGCCATCCCGGGTGCAACGCCGAGTATTCGACCGCGACCGGGAGCGGGAGCGAAGGGAAGGTCGAGATGTCGCTGTTCGGCGTGGGCGGCGGCGCGGGCAAATCGATGACCTGCACTCTGTCGGAAACCTACGCGACCGGCGAGCGCTGCAAGGAGATCGGTGTCCCAGCCAAACTGCGCGTCCAAACGGGGAGGACCTACGTCAACGACACCGAGGTCGCCTACGGGATGCGCGCTTCGATCGAGCAGGTTGCGACCAAGGATCTGATCGAAAGGACCCTGTCTGCCGGCCACGGCTGCCAACTTCCCTACGAGGAGGTCGCGGAGCGAGCCGAGTGGAAGATGGACCGCCGCGGCGTCGACGGCAAGGAGGACGAACTCAATTTCCACCAGATCGAGATGGAGCGCGAGTCGGAGGGGAAAGTGACGGTCGGCCTTGAGATCGGCAGCGCCCCGCTGAAGCTCGGCATGGAGTACGTGCGCAAGACGTCCTTCAAAGCGGCCGTCAAGACGGGAGTCTCGCCCGGCGCCCGCTACGCGGCGTATGCGCCGCCCGGCGACGGCGGTTTTGAGATCCTCTGGACGGCCGAGGCGTAGGACGGACGGCTTGCGACTCGGTTGGGGCGAGGTCTCCACTGCCGCGGAGCAGCTGGCGGAGCTGATCCGCGACTCGGACAGCACCGTCGCCCTGACCGGCGCCGGCATCTCGGTGCCGTCCGGCATTCCGGACTTCCGCACGCCGGAGACGGGAATGTGGGCCAACGTCGACCCGATGGAGGTCGCCCACATCGACGTCTTCGAGCGCGATCCGACCCGCTTCTGGTCCTACTACCGGCCGCGCTTCCAGGCGCTCGGCGACAAGCAGCCGAACGCCGCCCACGAGGCGCTGGCGGAGCTGGAGCGGCGCGGCCTGCTCGAAGGCGTGATCACGCAGAACATCGACCGCCTCCACCGGGCGGCCGGCTCGCACGAGGTGGTCGAGGTGCACGGCTCGATCGCCACCTCGACCTGCCGCTCATGCGGAGCCGTGTACGGCGTGGAGGAGGTCGACGCGCTCTTCGACGGGGACGGCATCGCCCGCTGCCGGGATTGCGACAGCGCGGTCAAACCCGACGTCGTCCTCTTCGGCGAGCTGCTGCCTGAGGAGGCGATGCGGCGCGCCCAGGAGCTGGCAGAGGCCGCTGAGTTGATGCTCTGCGTCGGCTCCTCGCTCGTCGTACATCCGGTCGCCGGGCTGCCGGCGCTGACGCTGGAGTGCGGTGGGCGGCTGGCGATCGTCACCAAGGGGCCGACGCCCTACGACGGCGACGCCGCCGTCAAGCTCGACGGCGAGGTCGACGACGAGCTCGGCGCCCTCGTGGCGGCGCTCCGCTGACGATGGCGACCGGGACCGAGGCGGCCCTGAAGGCTCCCGCCGCCGTCGTCTTCGACAACGACGGTTTGTTGCTCGACACCGAGTCGGTCTGGACGCGGGCCGAGCAGGACCTCTTCGAGCGCCGCGGGCTCGAGTTCACGCCCGCGCACAAGCTCGAGCTGGTCGGCACCTCGGCCGAGATCGCCGCAGGCATCCTCGAGCGACGGCTCGGCGAGCCGGGGCGGGGTGAGGCGCTGATCGAGGAGCTGAACGACCTTGTCGTCGCCGAGCTGGAGCACGGAGTCGAGGCGATGGTCGGCGCCCGCGAGCTGCTCGAGAGGCTGAAGCGGCGTGGGACGCCGATCGGGCTCGTCTCCAACTCGCCGCTGCGCTTCGTGCGCCGCTCGCTGGAGATCGCGGGGTTCCACGAGGTCTTCGACGTCGTGCTGAGCGCTCACGAGGTGGCGGCGCCCAAGCCCGCCCCCGACCCCTACCTGGAGGCATGCCGGCGCCTCGGCGTCGAGCCCGGCCCCGAGGTCGTCGCCCTGGAGGACTCACCGACCGGCGTAGCCGCCGCCCGCGCCGCCGGCCTTACTGTGATCGGCGTGCCGTCGCTGGAGGGCATCGCGCTCGAGGAGGCGCATCACATCGCCGCCTCGCTGCTCGATGAGGTGGTGAGCCGGCAGCTCGTGCTCTGAGCCCATCCCGGTAGGAGTTCCACTTAACTTTTTTTGAAGACCGACGGTGGCCGTCCGAGGGCCGGGCCGCAAAAAAAGTACAAGACGTTCCACCCCTACCGGGATGGGCTCTAGCCGCGCAAGACCCGGCGACGGCGGATCACGCGCTCGGACAGTTCGAGCAGCTCTGCAACGTTGCGTCGGTGGTCGGCGTCGAGCTCTCCTCGCAGCGCGGCGCTCGCCGCCTCTCCAGCCTCGTGCTTGCGTGCCTCCAACGCCGCCATGTCCTCCTCGTGGCCGGGATCGACGAGGGCACCTGCCAGCTCCACCAGGAGCGCCTCAAGCCCGACGCGGAGTTGCAGTGCCGCCTCGCGCGGGCGGCCGCCGTCGAGGTCGGCGCGAGCGCGTAGCAGCAGGGGCTCGCAGGCGTCGATCTGCTCGCGGCCGCCGAGCACCGCCGCGACGCGCTCCTGCGGTCGCAGTTCGTCTTCGCGCCGCGCCCGTCCCCGGCGCCCGCCTCGCACGTCCACCTCGCGGGCGAGCGTGAACCGGCCGGCAGCGACCTCGTCGCCGCTGCCGTAGCCGATCCGCACCAGGGCCGCCCGCTCGGCGGTCAGCTCGCCGACGTAGGGGTCGGCGGCGGCGGCGGCCTGGGCGTGGAGCGCCTCGTTCAGCAGGAGGACCCCCTCGGCGACTAGCGCATCGACGCCGTCATCCGTCGCGATCGCGCCGTCGAGCCATGCCGCCGCCTCCGTCTCGGCCTCGAACGGCTCATAGGCGCGGATCGCGGTGGCGCGGGTCAGGGGCAGGGCGTGGGGCGAGGCATCCGGCTCGGTGTCACGCGGCCGGCGCCGTCGGCGGCCCGGCGGCGGCGGCGCGCCGAGCGTCTCGATCGCGAGGACCCGCTGGCGCCCGGCCTCGCCCGGCTCTCGGGCCAGGTAGCGACCGTCGGCGACGCCGAGCGCGCCGGCGAACTCGAACTGCGCGAATCCGAAGTACTGGGTCAGGGCAGCGCGTACTTCGACGGCTTGGTCGGCACGTCGGGATTGTCGATCTCACCGAGCCGGTCGGTGAGCCGCAGCCACTGGTCCGGTTTCAGCAGCTGCACGAATTCGCCCTCGAGACGCGTGCCGTAGGTGGGCCGGTAGCCGATGTGGACGTGGTCGGCGTGGTCGCTCATCGCGAAGCTGGGACCGCCGAGGTTCTCCAGCGAGATCAGCTCGTCGGGGACCATCGTCCCCTGCAGGCGCAGCACCGCCTCGAGCAGCTCGTGGGTCAGCGTCCCCGGCCCCTGGTTGCCGAGCACCGGGACGCCGTTGATCGCCGCGATGTCGACGGCGCCGCCGAAGGAGTGGTTGGAGATGTTGCCGCTGGTCGTGATGCTCCCGTGGCGACCGCAGAGCATCGAGGTGATCGTGAGGCGGAAGCCCTGCTCGGAGAGGTAGGCGAGGGCGGCGAGCACGCGGCGGTCGATCTGACCGGTGCGGACATCCACCCTGTCGCAGTCCGACAGCTCGATCGCCTTGTCCGCCAAGACCCGGCGCTGCAGCGCTTCCTTGGAGAGGAGCAGGACTCCGGCGCTGCCGAGCTCGATCGCGAACGGACTCCTGCCCCGGGCGCGGTAGATCGCCGTCGCCTCGAGCAGCTTCCAGCCGTCGAGGATCGGCTTCGGGTCGATCCGCGGCGCGCCCCTGCCGGCCGGCCGGATCGAGAAGTTGATGTGGGGGTCGACTCCTTTCTCGTTGCGGCCGATCCGCGCCAGCACCGTCCCGGCGATCACCTTCGAGCCGACCCGGATCGCCCCGTCGGCGCCGAGCGCGGTCGCGGTGTCGACGCGCTCGCTGGCGCTGAGGCGCTGCCGCCCGTCGTCGCGGCTGGGCAGCGCGTGGAGGCGCGGCCTGATGTCCTGGCTGTCGACCGGCACCCGCTTCTCGCGTCCGGTCGGCATCACGATCAGGCGGCGCTTGGTGACGAGGCGACCGAGCTTGGCGTAGGTGTAGCGATTGCCGTAGGCGTCGCGGAGGACGACGAAGCGGCCGAGCCGCGGCGAGCGCCCCATCTTGATCACGATGCCGTCGTTGACCGCCACCACCGGCGCGCCGGCGCGGGCGAAGATGTTGATGCCGCGCCGCGTCGGCGAGGAGGAGATCACCTCGGCCGCGTTGCCGTAGGCCTCGCGCTCCCCGGGGGTCGCGTCCTTCAGCGCCTCGCGGGCCGAGATGTCGTCGGCGTAGCGGGCGTCGGCGGCGACCGGGAAGTGGGCGCCCTGGGTGAGACCGGTCAGCGAGCCGACCAGGTCGGCGGGCAGCTTGCCGTAGGCGCGCGCGCAGAGCAGCACCTCCTGCACGTACCAGTCGGCGTGGTTGTAGGCGAAGATCGCGCCGTAGAGGTCCTCGTGGGCGCCGGCTGCCTTCAGGTAGTTGCCGGCGGCGCAGATCGCGTCGATCGGGTTGTAGGGGTCCTTGCGTCCGTCGCCGTTGGCGTCGACCCCGTACATCTCCCAGCTCGAGGGGATGAACTGCATCCAGCCGACCGCGCCGGCGCTGGAGACGTTGAGGTTGGTCCCGAAGGCGGTCTCGATCTTGTTGATCGAGGCGAGCACCTGCCACGGCACCCCGTACTCGGTGCCGCACGCCTGGTAGATCGGCAGGAGGAAGGGAGGGATCTCGAAGGAGTCGATGACGATGTTGGGGACGCCGATCGGCGCCGGGCCGAAGGGCGCGATCGTCGCGCTCGAGCTCGCGCCGGTCGGCGTGCCGCCGTCGCTGAACCGCAGCCCGCCATCGCCGTTGTCGGCGGGCTGGTCGCCGGCGGTGGCGGGGGGCGCCACGATGCCGCCCGCCGCGACAGGCGAGCCGGAGGCGGAGCCGCCGATGCCCTCGTTGCGGGTGACGCCGTTCGAGCCGGCGGTCGCATCGCCGGCATCGAGCGTCGCCCCTGCCCGCACCCCATCGGCTGGCGCGGTCCCGGGAGCTTCCTCGGTCGAAGCGTCTTCTTCGGCCGCGGGAGCAGCGACGGGCGCCTCTTCGGGGTCGGTGGGCGATTCGCAGTCGGCGTCGGCGAGGTCGACGAGCCCGTCGCCGTCGTCGTCGGCTTCGTTCGCGCAGGCGGTGGCCGGCGCGGAGGGAGCGAGCGGCGGTGCCGCGAACGCGTCGGTCGCCTGGCTCTCGCCGAGGCCGGCGCTCTCGCTGGCGCCGGCGATCCCCACCCCGAGGGCGGTGGTGACCGCGAACCCGATCAGGGCGATAGTCAGTGCGAGCTTGTCTCTCATCCTGCTGCGCGTACCCCGCCGCTTGTCGCGCGACTCCCGGCGATCGTCTCCCCAGATGTGCGGGCGGACCACGCTACTGAGTTTCGCGGAGGTCCGCAATGCGCCCGCAAGGCGCTCAATACTGGCTTAATCATGGCCACTCCATGCTGGAAACACGCAGGATCGCAACTGATGCGGATGGGCTCGACTAAGGTGGCTTCGATGAGCGCCGAGCACAGCGCCGAGCACGACGACCAGGAGAGCCTGCGGGGGCGCAGCGAGCACCTCATCGCCGAGCTTGCGCAGGCGATGCTGGAGAGCCCGACGCTCGAGGGCGCGCTCGCCGCGGCACTGGGCGCGCGCGAGAAGGCGGCGGAGGCCCAGCAGGCCCTGCTCGCCGCCCTCAACCTGCCCTCGGCGAGCGACATCGAACGCCTGGAGCGCCGCCTGCGGTCGATCTCCCAGCGGCTCGAGGACATCGAGGACCAGGTCGACCGGGTCGCCGAGGAGATCGGCGGCCTGCGCCGCGCGATCGGCGGCTCCAAGCGCGGCGGCAAGGCCGACGCGGCCTGACCTGCCTCCCTGATCTAACCCTCGACCTTAGGGTGAGAGTGCGGCTGCGGCGGCCCGTCCCGCTCGCTTCGCGGCCTCTTCCAGAGGCTCGCCATCGAGCGGCGCCGCGTCCGCCGTCTCGGTCACGACGAGAAGGGCCGCCGTCGCCATCCCGAGGGCCCGGCCCCGCGCCAGGACGGCCACGGTCTGCATGTCCGCTCCGACCGCTCCGGCCGCGACGGTCGCCGGGCCGGGGACCGTGTCGACGCTGACGATCCGGCCGATCCTCGCTTCGTCGGCCAGCTCCCTGGCGAGGCGCTCCAACAGCTCCGCATCGGCCGTGACCGCCTCGCCGCCCCGCAGGCCGAACGCGGACGCGCTCCCCTCGGTCGCCTCGGCCTCGGCCACCAGCAGCAGGTCTCCCGGGCGGCTCCCCCCGTCCAGGCCGGTCGCCGTGCCAACCCGGACGGCCCGCCGCACCCCCAGCTCGGCGAGGTCCGCCAGGACCGCGGCGGCGCTGGGGGCGCCGACGCCGGTGGACTGGATCGTCAGCTCGGGCCCGTCCGCGGTCGTCCCGGAGTAGCCCCACAGCCCGCGCGCGTGGTTGCACATCTTCGGCTGCTCGAGCAGCTCCTGGGCGAGCAGGAGCGCCCGGCCGGGGTCGCCGACGACGATCGCGTCGGCGGCGAACGGCGCTTTCGGCTGCAGGAAGGCCGGCATGGCGCGGCCACCTTAGAGGGGGTCTGCCACTCGGGAGAACCCCGCCGCCCGGATTTGCTCCAGCGGTCCAAGGAAAACCCCTCCCGCCGCCCCTACGTTGGGCGCAACCCAAACGCGACTGCCGGGGCGTGCCTCCGGTGGGCAAGGAGGAAACGTTCAAATGAGAAAGAGACTGGGGCTCGCCGCCCTCTTGGCGGCGTTTGCCGCGCTGGTGCTGCCGGGCGCGGCATTCGGCGCCGAGACGCCGATCCTGGATACGCCGGAGGCGAGCATCAACGCGATGTGGGTGATCGTCGCCGCGGTCCTGGTGATGTTCATGCAGGCGGGCTTCCTGCTCCTGGAGGTGGGGTTCTCCAGGGCGAAGAACGCCGGGGCGGGCGTGGCGAAGATCCTCGTCAACTTCTCGATCGCCTCGCTCTGCTACTGGGCGGTCGGCTTCGCGCTGGCGTTCGGCGGGCTCGGGGAGATCGCCGGCACGCATGGGTTCTTCCTCGACGTCGGCTCCTCCATCGAGGAAGCCGGCAAGAGCATCCCCTTCGTCGAAACGTATTCGATCAGCCCCGCCGCCTTCATGTTCTTCCAGTTCGCCTTCTGCGCGGTCTCGCTGGCGATCGTCTGGGGCGCGACCCTGGAGCGGATCAAGTTCAGCGCCTACGTGATCTACGCGGTCGTCTTCAGCTCGGTCCTCTATCCCGTGCTGAGCCACTGGATCTTCGGCGGCGGCTGGCTCCAGGTCAACGTCGGCATGCAGGACTTCGCCGGCTCGACGGTGGTCCACCTGATTGGCGCGACCGGCGCCCTCGCCGCGCTGTTGCTGCTCGGCCCGCGGCTCGGCAAATACGACGCCGACGGCAAGCCGCGGGCGATCCCCGGCCACTCGATGCCGATGGTCGGCCTCGGCGTGCTGATTCTCTGGCTCGGCTGGTTCGGCTTCAACCCCGGCTCGACGCTGGGGGCGATCGGCGGCCGTTTCGCCGAGGTGGTCGTAGTCACCAACCTCGCCGCCGCCGCGGGCGTCGTCGCCGCGGTCTCGGTCATGTATATGAAGACGCGCACCTTCGACATCGGCATGGCCGGCAACGGCGCGATCGCCGGACTGGTCGGGATCACCGCTCCCTCGGGCTACGTCGAGTTCTGGGCCGCGCCGATCATCGGCGCGATCGCCGGCGTCATCGTCGTGCTCGGGGTGCTGGCGATCGAGAAGCTGATCGACGACCCGGTCGGCGCCCTCTCCGCGCACGGCCTGGCGGGCATCTGGGGAACCCTCTCCTGCGGGATCTTCACCTCGCCGCGGCTCGCTGAATTGAACGAAGTCGGCGATCCAGGGCTCTGGTACAGCGGCTCGTTCAGTCAGCTCGGGGCGCAG